>JAABUI010001295.1_pt1 | contig 14847 bp, 15 predicted proteins | sample 5559111 | NCBI WGS metagenome assembly JAABUI01 (sample SAMN10711870, study PRJNA513365) | rock metagenome | isolation source: Antarctica rocks | place: Antarctica: Victoria Land, Buttleship Promontory
AAGGGAAGGCACATACTTATGAATGAAAGAACGAACGAACAAACAAACAAACAAATGAACGAACGAATGAACGAACGAACAAATGAATGAAGCAACAAACAGACGAATGGATGGATGGATGGATGGATGGATGGACAAACGAACGAACGAACGAACGAACGAACGAACGAACGAACGAACGAACGAACGAACGACCGATCGAACGAACGAACAGCAACAGCTCACTTGCTGATGCCACCCTTTGTGAGGCGTGCACGGCCTTCGGTCCTGGACATCTTCATCTTGGACCCCTTGTTGAGCGCCTGCTGAGACACCGTCAAGGGGGGATTCCAAAGCACAAAGCACTTGGGCCCGTGGGGCGAGCCATCCTCTGAAATCACCTCCACTTGCTCCACTCCTGTCACAGCAAGACCAAGCTAAGTCGGTGACCTTTTCTCATGTCAGATGCGTCAACTGTGTGGTCTGTGTGCCAATTTGATGCATCAGCACCTGCTGGAACCCCCTCAGGGCAGGGCTATTCAGCGCAAAGCCCTTGAAGCCACAAGGTAAGCCATCTGCAAGGACAACCTCTAGCTGTTCCACTCTTGCCACAGCACATGGCAAGCTTGCCTGATCAGACTTCCATGTTACACGTGATGTCTTCACTAACCACATGCGTGCTTTGTCCAGCACTTTCTGGAACAGCAACACTGAGGTGTTTCTCTGCTCAAGGCGTTTGTCAGGATCAGATGGACCAATCTCACCTGGAGCCATCCCTTGCATTGCAGCACAGAGGCTGTCACTGACATACCTTCCAAGTGGCAAGAACGTACACGCTACACAGACATGCTGAACAGGCATGCTGAATATGCATTGTGGACAGCATGCTGAAAGGCAAGTGCATGTATATGAAGGGCAAGAGTAAGCATGCTGAAGGTGGCTGGCCTACCAAGCAGTTCTTGCACATGCTCCTTGGGATTGGCGACAGTGGCGCTGGTCACCACAAAGCTAGGGTGAGAGTTGTAGCAGCGCTCACACAGCCTGCGAAGCCTCCTCAAGACAAAGGCAGTGTGACATCCAAACACTCCCCTGCACAGCGGCCATCATGCTGTCAGGCAAGAAGTAACGAGGTGACACAGGGCTTGGACCCCAAGGGGTGTGCTGCATGTGGGCTGTGTGGGAAACAGCCCTCGACTGATGAAATGAATGGCAGGTGTGGCTTGCAGACTAAACATGCGGACAGCAGGTCAACAGGCAGTAACGCGGACTAACAGAAACACAGACAGGCAGGCAGACAGGCAGGCAGGCAGGCAGACAGGCAGGCGGGCAGACAGACAGACACACAGACAGACAGACAGACATGTCAACGTTGCAACTTACTTGTATGCATGGCCTTCATCCACCACGACGTACTTGAGGTGGGCCAGAATGCGTGAGAACTGCGAGTGCACAGGCAGTATGCTTCTGTGCAGCATGTCTGGATTGGTGATCAGCAACTGAGCTCTGTCCCTGGTCTCACCTCTGTCGGCCTGCATGCAACCCAAGGTAAACCTTGGACCCATCTCCAAGTGGAGCAGTCAGGCACTTGCATGTGCAGTCAACAGATTGCAGCTTTATGATTGTCCTACATGTTTTGAAAGACACAGTGCTTTGGTTGCGTTTTGGATATGAGTGCACAAGGTGCAGTACCACCAGGCGCCTTGCCAGCATGCTTTGTTGTGTTGTGACAGTCTGGAAAGCTCACTTTGCTTGTGTCGCCGTCATACACCTCTACATGAGGAGCATCGTCGCCAAATGCGGCAGAGCACATCTGGCGCAGGGCACGCAACTGGTCCTGTGCTAATGCCTGCAGTCAGTTCTGCTTTCTGGACAATTCAGTGTGGAAAGTACGAGCTTTTTCTTAACACACTGATACTAAGCATTGAGCCGCATCCAAGTGACACTTGGACCTTGAATACTGTTTATCAAGAGGTGCGCCGCACTAGCAACAGCAATGTGTCCAAGCACCATGAGTGGATAGTGCATGACCTTGTGTATATGTTGCTATACTCTGAGACTGAATATGAGAGTCATAGACAGACAGGTACAAAAGAGATTTCAACTTGTACATATGGTTGCCATGAACCATGAGGAGGCTCAGGGAAACAAGTTTGTGCAAAGGAACCATCCCATTCACGCTCAGCATGGGATGCAGGAGTGCTGGCGTGTGCTTCTTCGTGCATGCGTGTTTTGATGCAGTGACTCCAGTCTGGTTGTTTGCAGGTGAGAAGCATGTGGGTACCTTGGTTGGGAACATGTAAAGAGCACACGCTCTCCTATCCTGTACCAGGGCCTCCAAGATAGGAATGTTGTAGCACAAAGACTTGCCACTGGCTGTGGATGTAGACACCACAACATTTCTGCCAGCTAAAACGGTGTCGATGGCCTTTGCCTGGTGGGTGAACATCTGGGTGATGTTGCGTGCTTTGATGGCGGCTTGTACTGGCTCTGACAGTGGGGTGGTGGGTAACGCATACTGGGGTTGCCTTGCAGGGATGTCTTCCATGTGGACAATCTGCGGGGCATATGTGTGTGAAGTTGTTCATATACTTCCATGCACATTCACGGCTTGCACAGGTGCTGAAACAGTGCGTAAGGGTGCATAATAGAGCTGCCTTCCAAGAACGTCTCGCACGCTTCGACTTGTTGGCATGCAGCATGAGTCAGCTGTGCATATGTGCCATGCAGCTGGAATCAACAGCAGTGCACCATAGAGCTTCTGTGCAGCAAAGAAGCATGACAATGACAGTAGTGCACGAGAGTTGCACATGGGACTTCTCTGCTCATTTCAGCTTGGGCATATGTGTTTCTGGCTTTGCACAGTAAGCTCTGACCTGGTCAGCATACCAGCCCAGTTGCTGGATGTGCTTCAAGAACTGGTTAGTGCACATGTGGGTTGTATCCAGGCAGGGCTCATGCTTGCGGGCCACCTGAGGGGGCCGGGGAGGGGGTTTCTTACCCCTGGCTTCATCTGCACACACAGACAGGGGAAGCTCTCAAACACTGACGGCTTTGGTTGGTGTTGGTTGTGTTCCAAGCCGCAGCTTGGTCAATCAGGTCTGACAGTACCAAAGAAATCAGAGGGAATCAGCAAAAAGTCAGGCAAACAATCCAGTCCACAGCTCTAAGAGAGTCACGCCTGATGTTGATGTTGCTAGCATGGCAGCCAACATCTGGTAAATGACAAAAAGACACCAGAGAAGCATCAGGTGCTGCTTACCAGCAGCAATTCCTGTTTCATTGAGCTCTTTTGCTGCCTCTGCCGCACGAGCTGCATCTAAGTTGCGCTTGATGGTATCCAGAGACAGGTCCTCCAAGTTGAACAGCGGATGCCATGCTTTCCTCTGCAGGATGCGCTCTGTCAGTGATGCGCTGCTCTACAGCAATTTGTGTCATTTTGAGACATTCTTGCACCTGTGTCCTTGTGCACAACATTGCACCACATAGTCTGACATTTGTTTGTCAAAGCGCAGCCGTTCCTGATGACATGTCTAGAGCTAGCATGCTAATATGCTGACACAAAAAGCATGACAGGTGCAGAATGCAACAGCTCAAGTACAGCCTCAGTCACAAGTGCCAATGCCCAACTCACAGCTGACGGCTTCCTCATTGGTCACCATTTGTGTTCTGACTTGCCTTTCCAGGCACTGGGAAGAAGGGCAGTGGCTGAAAGGGGAAGGGCACTGCCCTCATAGCCAGTAAACAACCCACAATGACACTGGACTGTCACAGCAAAGGGTGTCAAACCTTACAACAGAAGCCTACCTCCATGACGTTCCACTCTGAGCCTGTTGGGTGCTGCTCAGCTGCAGACGCCATTGGAGCAGCTGCCACTGAGGCGCCTGCAGCATCAGCTTCACCCCCTGAAGCATTACACGGGCCCCCTTTTGGTGTCTCATCTGTTGACTGGAGTCCTCCTGATGCAGCTGCCTTTGCCTGCGACTGATTGGATTCGTTTCCCTGGGAAGCCATGTTCAATGCTGAGGCTGAGCCTGCATTGACTTGTCTGGCTTTCCTTGGAGAGCGCCGCACAGCAGTGACATCAGCAGCTGGCTGAGGACCTGCAATAGTGCAAACAAAGACCTAAATCTGTTGATCTCAGACACCATCAGGGTCTTGACAGACCATATGTGGAGGTGAGGTCGGGCGAAGCAACATGCTATGCATCACAGGGGTGACAATATCTTGTCATGTGCTGTGTGGGAATTTGCAATACGAGGGTGGTTGCATTCAAATTCAGCTGTTGGATGCTGCATGACACATCATGGGAAAACCATGCATACAGGAAGTGCTGCATGCAATGGAGTGCTTCTTGTCAATGCAGCTTGGCACTGTACATGCGTCAAGAAGCGCGCATGCACATCACGCCCATTGGCCAGCTGGCTGGTGAGTCACATAGCTGAGGATGCATGCCACCATTTCTTTCAGTTTTCTCTTTTGCTGTGCTTCAGCAATCGACTAGTCAGGCAAAGTGTTGCACATTTCATCTGTGTACTCACTTGTGGAGACTTCACCTGGCCGCTGCTGCTGCTGCTGCCGTTGTGGCTGCTGCTGCTGTTGTTGCGAGGACTGCCTAGGCTGCTGTTGCTGCTGCTGCTGCTGTTGTGGCTGCTGCTGCTGCTGAGGCTGCTGCTGCAAGATTTGCTGCTGCTGCAAGATTTGCTGCTGCTGTAGCTCCCGCAGGAAGGCCTGGTGGGAAGGCTCAACAGCTCTGATGAGAGCCTGCCTAAACGCTCTCAAGCGCCGCTGCTGTGCATTCTTGGCACCCTTATCTGTCTGGCCCTTCCTGCCCTCTGACCCGGCTGGGCCCCTGGAAGGCAGCCTTGCAGCCAATGAGCGCGCGTCCATGCCCACCTGAACATTGAGGTCTAGAATAGTCTTTTACATGTCAAAACAACCTTCTGGTGCCCCTAGTATGGCAGCACCTCCATCCCAGCCCATTTCTGCGAGGGAACATATCAGAAGGAGAAGAAGAAGAAGGAGAAGAAGCAGCAGCAGAAGAAGAAGAGGAGGAAGAGGCAGAGGAAGAAAGAGAAGATCTAGAAACCAGCACAAACAAGTACCATGAGCAAAACGGTGCCTACCTCTTGTACAGCAGCATCTTCATCCACGCCCATCTCAGCAAGGGACGTGGAGCCTATGGTCTTCCTGCCAGGGTCCATGATCTCAACAATCAGGCGCTCCCTCCTAGTCTGACCCACAAACACTGTGCCGCTGCCATCTGTGGTTATCTCCATGGGATGCGCTTTGCACACTGGCAGAGTGGCTTCATCTGAAGATAGTGTGTAATGAGCATAAGACATGGTTTCACTACACTTGAACTGTGATACCTGAGACGCAAGTATTGCCCACTGAGCAGCATCTTCATCGCATGTGATTGGTTGATTGGATGATCCCAGTATGAATAGGCAGTGGGATACTTTTATCCCCAATCGTGTGGTTGGGCTTCAATCTGTGCACGGGCCCACAGATCTGCATCCTGCCTGACCTTTGCACTGAGGTTTTGTTTTTGGGTCGAAGTGTGAGGTCTGGGTGCAGCATAACTTCGCAAGCACATTGAAAGCCCTGTTATCTCAGTGCACATGCGTACTGTGTTTGACATGACAATACAACAGCACAAGGACAAAGAAGTTCAGCGAAGTTGCCTGACACACTCTCCCAACTGGCATGGTGTCAGCACACGGTCATAAATGTACATTTTTGGACAAAAGAATGCAAATTGCAATATCTCTGCAATTTTTTGGATGCAGGCATGTCAAGAAGCAAACCCTGATTCCAACTGGCAGTCCCATGCTTCAGCTCACAAGCAACAAAACTTAAACATGCCAAGCCAGATGTGGAATTTCTCTCAGCTAACACCGTACATACTCAACTGAGCACAGCACACACAGGCTCACACATGTTTTCACGGCTTGTGCGTCGCGGCGTGTGTCTGGGAATGTGAGACAGCATGGGGCTGACCTGACGTCTGCCTTGCAAGCATGGCGTCCTCTGCATCTATGGGGTTTACCAAACTAGGCACTGCCGGCTCAGCTTGTATGGACTTCCTCCACTGCCTGATGGACTTATTAGGAGACTGAATCCTGCACATGCACAAGCACTCTGTGATGCACATTCTGGGCGTGCACAGCTGACTGATAAGAATGCTGAATCAAAAGATTGCCTGCTAAATCAAACCTTGCCTAGCTCCATGCCAGCTGCCCATCATGCATGATGCCATCAGAGGTGTTCCTTGCAGAACTTTGACCCCTTTTATTTTATATACATGTATATTTGGATGTTTGCAACAGTCAGATGTAAGCTACAGGACTGAGCTGACAGCTGCCGATACAGCATCTGGCCTGTAGTTGGACCCGTGGAGAACGCAAAGACACGCAATTGCACACGCAAACTGGGGCGCATGCTTTAACAGCATAGACACTGAGGCCATTGCAAAACAATGCAGGCAGAAGTACACCCTGATGCAGGCTGAAGTATGCCAGCACATACAAAATGGCGTATGCACATGGCCACTGCTTACACAAAGACTGCTCAGCCTACCCACAAGCAAAATATCACAGCAAAGATGACAACAGCCGCCCTTGTCAGCACACGGTCAAAGAAGAAGCGCACTGTTGAGGATCCCTGAGGATGACCACATCTGGGCACAGATCTGCCATGGTCTGTACATCCTCCACCTGTACTTCTTCACCTCCAGGCACTTTTGCTGCTGCAGATTTGATCGCTCTCCAAGTGGGCTGCAGAGGCATGCAGCGTGCTGTGACCACACACATTCATTTGTACATTCATTACACACGTCTCTTCCCTAGGGTCATGTACGTACAGTCCTGAGTAACTCTCTGTACAAGGTCCTGTTTTGGCAGGTGCGTAACAATAAAGTGTGTTTTGAGGTGCCTTAAATCAGACTGAATAACAATGATGAAGGCTCATGGCTCTTGAAAATGTAGGCACATCACAATTCTTTGGCTTGACACAAATACTTAATCTCCAGATTCTAATTCTGAATTCATGCCTGGAGACTAGTATCAGGAGTTTTTGAACTACAGGGCAGAGTTTTTGGATAACAAGCCAGTTGTTAACAGCACTCCTGAGGCAGGCAGAGCGACCAGGCACCACAACAATATCTGCATGTGAAATCACGTTTGTACACCGGTGCAGCAGGGCTACATGCATGCTTGTCATCAGAGGACAAACAAGATGTTTTTCTGCAACCAAATCTCATCACTTTGCATACAGGCCATGCCATTGCCTGCACGGATGTTGAGCCTGTATGGACAGCTGGAACCATGTCAACTTGTGTTTCTGCAGGGAACAGACCCTCCTTGCACCTAGTTACAATCAGGTTGACATATGCAGGCTCTAGCACTACGCAGCACAGTGTGTAAAGATGCCAGCTCACCTGTATGTGCTGGCGCAGCAGAAACCCATACATCCCATTCACAGGAGGGAACAGGACTTTGTCTAGCCTCTCTAGCACAGGCGGCAGCGGCAGCTTAGCCATGATGTTGACCTCCTGTGGTGTGAGCAGCCTGGAACTGAGCCTTCTGGAGAGGCCCAGTGCTCCTGAGCCTTTAAAGGCAGCATTCTTGGCTTGCCTGCTGGGATCTCCCTGTCCTGCATCCTCTGCTTCAGACTCTTCTGCTGTGGAAGGGTTTTGTTCTGCTGATGCCAGGGCAGATTCTGCTGCTTTGGACCTGCTCCTGGGTTTTGGTGCCCTGGCAACCTTCTTGACCTGAGGTTTCTTCTGCTTTGCACCAGCAGGGTTGCTATCATTGGCTGAGTCTGTGGCTTGAGATGCAGCTTCACCACTGATGAGCTTGCGTCGGGTTAGCCTAGGCGGCTTGGGCTTTGCAGCAGGTGCCTCATCTTTGCCAACTGCCTTCACCCTCTCTCCAGCAGCAGCAGCAGCTTGTCCTGCACTAATGTCACCCTTGGCTGGTTGATCCCAATTGGCTGCTTGGTGACTGCCAGAGGCTGAAGCAGGCAGGTCTGATGCAGCTGCAGACCTCAACTGGTCAGCAGCCTCAGCGTGATAGCCCACAGGAGCTGAGATAGGCGCAGATCTGAGCTCTGCTGCTAGATCTGCCCACAGAGCTGACTGGGAAGGATCCACATCAGCTGCTGGTGTGTTCTGAGATGGTTGTCTGGTCTGCGCTGGTTGTTTCCGCTGACTCTGGCGTGTTGTATCCAGGGGGGCATGTGGTGCTAGGCTAGGACCAGCTGTCTGCAAAGCAGGTGATGATGTTGTTACTGTTGTTGCTGCTGCTGCCATCACAGGAGCAGGTATCTGTTGTTGAAAGCCTTGGGGTGCCCAGGCACCCAGGCTGGGCCCTGTACTATGAAGGGGGGCTGCACCTCTGATGGGCTCCGATGGCAGGGGGTGCATTGCCTGCACTAAGGCTGGCACCTGGGATAGTCTGTGCAGTCATCAAGCATGTGACGCAGTGTCTGTTCCGTGATGCAAGCAACAAGAGTTGAGCTTGGATGAATGATCGTCTGAACTATCCAAGTCAGCAAAGCATTCTGGCAACAAACATGTGAATAGCAGTCCGATCTGGACCAGGCCTTTTGACAATGGTCTTAGATACTATGATGCCTGAAAAGACATGATGTACCTGTGGCCTGGACACATAGCCTGGGAGAAGGGTGTATGGTGCCGGAGGTAATGTAACAGCAACCGTGGAAAGCTGATCTATGTCCATTTGCTGTGATGCTGGCTGAGAACTGGAGGGACCTTTCAAGCCTCGGGTACAGACTGTAGCAGTGTCATTGCATGCACTACTGCTGACAGGAGCAGCAGCTGGCAGTGTGAATTGCTTGCCAGCCAATGGGAATGCAACCTGAGCATGGAAACATAGTCAGCAGTTGGCCCCAAATTGAACAACAGAGGTAGGGATCAATCCATAGGCTTGTGCCTTGGCAGTTGACTCACTAGGAACTCGTAGGGGAGCAATTCAAGAGACTCGAAGGTCGTGTGCTTTGCAAGGTATTGACCCTGAATAACGCAGAGTCAGCGTGTCAAAGTCTCAATCTTGACAAGGTGCACCGTAGAAGCTTTAAGCCATGCGCACTCTCAGCATGAACTTGCAGACCCCGTTATATGGAAGGGTCGCGGCTGCTCGCTTCTTGAAGGCCCCAAGTGTCTCCAGAGGTTCCACTGACACCGTCAGGACGGCTTGCGACTCGAGTGTGCGAACGCTGACGTGCATGTTTGCGAAAGCAAACTAGGTAGCCGCAGCGGCGTGAGACTGCTGCTGGTCTAGACACACTTGTCCTGGATGTGAACATGATGACTTTGCGCATCCATCCGAGCTTGAGTGACACATCACGGGCCTTTGTGGTTTCTCCTAGCAGCAAAGCTGCCGGAGTGTACTAGGTGATCAGTTTCCACCGTATACGCCTAATTGGCTGAGCTTCCTTTGCAAACAGGTATGCTGCATCAACCAAGGCTGCCAAGTCCGCGGCAGATTGTCTGTTGATTGCGCTGCATGAGGTTTAGCACAGCATGCATTTCATTCAACCTATCGACGACGCCCGTGTCACTCCGTGCAAACTTCGTGCAATGACGCACAATCTGATGCGTGTGTTTTCTCAGGTGCACTCGTGACGCACTGGACCTGGCACTCTGTGTGCTCAAGTGTTCCCAGAGCAGGGTGCTACAAGTGTGTATGACTTGGTAGCAACTCTCAAACAAATCGGCACGTCAACAGTCCTGAGTCCTTGGTCGTGCTGACTAGTACGTAAGCAGACAAGCATATGATATGGTGCTTTATATGCAATGCGTATGTGTGGGCAACAACAACTGTGTTGATGCACACCTGCCTCAGTCAGTGTAGGTGGCCTGCTTGAGTGATGCCATCGCAGTGATCACCAGGCTGAGAAGCCATCTCGGCAAAACAAGTCGTCTTCAATTGTTATGTCGGTCTCAAACAGACATCAGCCTAGACAGGAGCCACACTTCCAAAAGCAAGAAGCCATCACCACATGCTCCCAGCCAGAGCCTGCAAGTTGTCCTCAGGTTCCCAAGTGTTATGCTCTTGCCCATAGCCAAGTCAACACACAAGGTTCCCACGCTTATGTCCCTTGCGGACACGGCAATCTCTGTAATCTAGGATCATGTGAACCGCTAACTCTTCCTGACCCTCAATGAGGATAGGGGGAGGTGGCTTTCCATTTCACTTATATGCCTCCTCTTCATCTCGGTTTTCACCTTGGCTTAGTGTCACGAGTTTGTCCCAACCTGGTCTGATGAAAATCAAGTTCAGCATGCTATGCCTGGTGCTTCTTCGCAAACACACAAACTGCAGTCAGAGCTTGTCTCAACAGCCAGCAAAGCAGTGCGTAGCATGAACGAGCATCTGCCTGCATGGCTTTTGATTGTCACTGAGCTTGCACATTCACAAAGACAGATGACATCATAATGTCACTCCCATAACAGCTGTCACTATTTGACATCGGTTGTTCCCCAGAAACATTTGCACCTGGGGGCAAATTGGCAAGGGCAGAAAATGCGAAGGAGACTGCAGAGCAGCAGCTTGTCAAGAAGCATGCTGTCAAGGTGCCCACTGTCATTCCTGAGGCTATCAGCAATGTGCAAGGCAGCAGTGGGGTCAGGGAGGTCATCTAGAAACAGAGCTGTTATTGAGTGCAGGATAGTGTGGGCTGAACACTGTACAGATGGCAGATGCAAAGAGAAAGGATGATGTGCAGAACATCACCAGCAGGAGTCAGCAGTAGACGCTAGATGATATTGCACTAGTGATTGCATAGTACAGTCTTATGTGCATATATGTAGGTACCATAATTTGCCTGCAGCCTGCAGCAGTTTGCAGTCCTCAACTGCCTGGAGCTTGGAAGCTTGCAAATGCATAATTGTGCAAACCTATGGCATAGCTCTTCTGCAACCCTTAAATTACCTCGGACTACGTGGATTTATAAACTGGTATGTTGTGGAATCAAGTTGGGATCACAATTGGTTCACAGTACACAGCAGCAGCTGTTTTGCGCAACACAAAAGTATTTGAACCTCTGCGAGCACCTGCAGCCGCTTTCAACCATTCACTGAATGCTTCTCACTCATTGTTGACATGCATTGCAACTGGGGACCCGTCCCAAATTTGGCTCGATTCCCTTTCAAAGGTGCTGATGGGTAGCATAGGTCAAGTCAACGTTTGCTTCGCTTGATGTCCGATGGTCGCAACGGACCCAAGCCTTGAAGATGGTGATACACTGCAGGTATGCCAGTGCCTGTCAATAAGTCCTTGGCTTGGTCGCACTGCGCGCTATGTCTTGTTCGTGAACTGATCAAAGGTGAGCATCCAGAGCACCTGGCAGCGCGCTATGTCTTTTTCGTGATCTGATCACAGGTGAGCATCCAGAGCACCTGGCAGTTTAAGCGGCCACAGCTGCAAGAAAAGGCCCTGCAGACTTTGCGCGTTCACCAGCAGGATCAAGCCTGCCAGTCCGGCGAGCACAACAGCAAAAGCACTCAGACCGACCGGTTGTTTAAGAAGTATTCAGACGCAGTCAGGGGCGGACCAGGCCTTGCAGCGGTCGTCGCATTTCTGAACAAGTAAGATACGCACTTCGTCCGTACAAACAATTTTATCACTGCTGGCAATTGTCATGCTTACTGGGTGCTGCGACCTGCTTGCAGGGTGGTCCCTTTGATAGAAGTTGCTATTGCCGAGAATGCCCTCTACACCCAGACAGAAGTAGATTGGGCGCAGGAAGCACCAACTGATGCCACCCTCAGCCATACATTGCGTGCACCTGACACTGCAACCTCTCCAGGCTCTGAGCGAACATGTTGTACATCAGTATCTTGGAGCTCAACAGGTGAGACAAATCCTACTGTCGCATGCCAAATATCTATTGCCCAATCCTGGGTGGGTACATCCCTTGCCATATGCTGATGTCAATGATAAAAAGTTGGTGCAGAGTTTTGACTGACGCAATGCTTATTTGTAGGTCAAGGCATTGCTGTCTCTTATGGTCGGTTTGATGTAGAAGGATGGTGCTTGCAACCAGGCAAACTATGCACCTGGAATTTGGCACGCACTGGATTTGATCCAAACAAGCCTGAAATAATGGTGGAAGTGGACAGCTGCTTGCAATGCTGTGCATACCACCCACAACAAGCAGTATGGTCACGCCTGCTTGTCTTTGCAAATGCCATATTGTTGTTATGCACGATTGTAAGTAACATGAGTGTTGGGCACAGCATCTGTCTGTCTGTCTGACAACACGGGATGCATGACTTCCAGAGCTGGAACAAAAACGCTGAGCTTCATTTGCTCATGTCTGCTTGCATGGATTGGGTAGAACATAATTGTTTGAGAGACATTATACAACTGCAGCCGGCATAGCATCGTAGATGCCAGTTTCTGTGGCAATCATATAAGACTTTCACTAGCAAGGACAAAGGCTCCTCATGACTAAGCAATGACATGAACTTCTGCTGACCAGATGTCTAATGACCAAAATGTCATGCAGGGACTGATAGCTGGCGGTACATACACTGGGGATGTATATGTGTGGGACCTGTCACAGGAGGGAGACTTTCAGGTCTTCAAGTCCACTTTAAGCGCTTCCACCCATCAGTAAGTCCTGCTGCAGCTGCCTGCAGCATATTTTTCCACATCTGCACGCTGCTGCATGCCTGTCGGGACCCAGGCTAGTCATCATGTTGATCATCATCGTACTTTTCTGGTGAGACTGCACGGTCTGGTGACAGACACACATGGCACAGACAGACAGGATGACCTGTCTCCAAGCAGCCTTCTTCCATAATGTGTAGCTGAAGCCTCTGCCAAGGGAAAGAGTATGACGCACGCTGATGCAAAGTGCCTTTGGCAGAGGTATCAGCTACACATGATGGGACAGAGCTGCTTGGAGACCGGTACTCTTGTCTTCACCATCTTGCAGGGGTCAGCGTTCCCTTGCAGCAAAGGCTCGCCCTGATCAAGCAAAACCGGCTATGTATGCACAGTGTATCAACAAAAGCAGTGACTGCAGCACACTCCATAGTGTACTTTGCACAAGAGACAAACTTGTGCATCAAGATTTGTGACTAGCTTTGTCCTGGTCAGCTTACTCCAAGGGCAGGGATTGTTTGTGTAGGGAGCCAGTGACAGCTGTGAGCTGGCATAGCAGCAGTGCAGATGACTCACTGCACAACAGTGGTGAAGATGCAGACGTGCTGATCAGCTTGGGCTCAGATGGCAGGCTGCTTATTTGGCGCTGGCAGACTGCAGAGCTGCTGTATGGGTGATATTCCTTGTTTAAGCCTTTTGTGGCATATACGGCACCAGTAGTTCTGTCACTATATGTGGTGTGTCCAAGACTGTTAAGGCACGAGGTTTCAATGTGATGCTGCTACATTCAGTTCCCTACAGTCTTTTGGTCACTCTGCAAGCTGTTGTTTCAAGGGATTGACTGCTGAGTGAATGCAGCAACTTGGACAAGGCAATGACTTGCTTAGGAGCTATGCTTTTCTGTCCTGTGCTGGGCTGCCCTGATTGCATGTCACCTTTCAAGCAACTGTGCTTTTGCTGATCTCGCTGTCTAGAAGGAAAAGCATCGAAGCGATCGTTATGACTTTGAAAAAGCAGAACATTCCCAAACCTATGCACCAGCTTGCAAGATGACAGAAAGCATTACACCCCTGACAGCCTCATGAACAAATCAGCTGATTGTGATCGACCTCCCAAGTTAAAAGTGGTGTGCCATTAGATATGACCTTTGAGAGTCAGACGTGTGGCAGCCTGCAGGTTTGAGCTGATGTGGCAGCATCCTGACACCCGCAAGATGGTGCTTTGGGGAGGCACTTGTATGGCACTGCCCCAGCAGAGCTTCCAGCAACAGCCGGGGGGCTGCCTGGTGGGGTCAGAGGGGGGTGCCGTCTTCAGGTGCAGCCTGGACAGCAATGCCGCAGCTCGCCAGGCTTTTGCTCAGGTCATCAACATATTGCTCATCAGTGCAGTGCACATCCAAAGTCTTGTGGTGTTGCATCAGACCTGTCACAAGCTTTTTTGAGGAATGAAGGCTTGCATGGAGCGCATGCGTGCACCTGCCCATACAACAGTCCCAGCATGGCATATGTGTCTGGTGTCCATCAGCCTGTATCTGCTGTTCACCAGCCTTCAACACCTCAGCACAATATTACCGCAGCTTGACTTCCAGATCCTGGCAGCAGATGCTGGCATCGTTGCAATAAAACACTGATGCTCAAACTCTCACCAAAATCTTCATGCCAAAGCTCTCAACAATTTACTGACTCATGCCTAGCCTCTCATCCAAACACTGACGCATGCCTGTTCTCTTTGAAAACCCATGTCAATGCCTGACCTCTTGATACAACACCCACTCACTCATACTTGACAGATCTCTGTGTTGTATCTACAGGCTGTTGGCGCACAACAAAAAGGCCTAGTGAGCGGCGCTATCAAGTCCCTAGTGTGTCAGCATGCCGGCCCAGTCCATTCCCTGAGTGCCTCACCCTTTGACCCTAACCTGGCTCTGTCATGTGGCTTAGATGGCCAAGTCAGGATCTGCAGCAGCCTGATTAGGCAACCTTTGCTGGAGCTGGCACCATCAGACAGCTACCTTTTTGCTGCTCAGTGGTCCCCTACTAGGCCCATGCTGATTGCCATAGGAGCAGGTCAGACACAGATCACAGTGCTTTGCCTGTATTGTGTGTTTTGTTGTGGGCTGACTGGCTAAGACAGGATCTGCAGTAGCCTGAATGGCCACCTGCTGGAGCAGCATCACTTGGTACACCTGATTGCTGTCCAGTGGTCTCACATAAGGCCTATGCTCATAGCTGTG
>JAABUI010001296.1_pt1 | contig 14845 bp, 14 predicted proteins | sample 5559111 | NCBI WGS metagenome assembly JAABUI01 (sample SAMN10711870, study PRJNA513365) | rock metagenome | isolation source: Antarctica rocks | place: Antarctica: Victoria Land, Buttleship Promontory
CTAAGCAACCGGCCCCGGGGCGGGGCGCCGAGGTCCAGACGCAGGCCGCGCAACCAGCTGCTGCGGACCACGCCCGTCAACGTGCGCCCGGCGTAGGGGGTGACCGCGTTGCGGTGCTGCAGCTTGTGCGCGTCGACCATGAACGACTCCTCCGGGGCCAAAATGCAGAAGTCCGCGTCGTGGCCCACCAGCACGGCACCCTTGCGCCGCAGCCCGGTCTGCGTGGCCGGGCCTTGGGCCATCCAGCGGACCACGTCGGACAGCGCGAACCCCCGCCGGCGCGCCTCGGTCCACACTGCGGGCAGGCCCAGCTGCAGGGAGGAGACCCCGCCCCACGCGGCGCCGAAGTCTCCGCTGTCCAGACACTTCAAGTCCACAGTAGATGGTGAGTGGTCGGAGACGACGGTGTCGATGATGCCCTCGGCCAGACCGCGCCAGAGCTCGTCGCGGTTGGCGTCCTCACTGATCGGCGGGCAGCACTTGAACGGAGTGGCGCCGTCCGGGATGTCTTCGGCGCTGAAGCAGAGGTAGTGCGGACAGGTCTCCACGCTGAGCCGGACACCTTCCGCCCGGGCCGCGGCGATCATCGGCAGCGCGTCGGCGCTGGACAGGTGCAGGATGTGCACCCGGCACCCGGTCCGGCGGGCCAGCTCGATCACCTTCCCGATGGCCAGGTCCTCCGCCCGGCGCGGCCGCGAGGACAGAAAGTCCGCGTAGTGCGTGCCGTGCGCAGGCGGGGCAGTCTCGATGACGTGCGCGTCCTCGGCGTGCACGATGAGCAGACCGTCGAAGCTCGCCACCTCTCGCATCGCCAGCTCCAGCTCGGCGGCGTCGAGGTGCGGGAACTCCTCCACCCCGGAGTGCAGCAGGAAGCACTTGAAGCCGAAGACCCCGGCGTCCTGCAGCGGCCGCAGCTCGGCGACGTTGCCAGGGACGGCACCACCCCAAAAGCCCACGTCGATGTAGCTCTGGTCCGCGGCAGTCCTGCGCTTCACGCCCAGCGCGGCAATGTCCACTGTGGGCGGAATGCTGTTCAGAGGCATGTCGACAATCGTGGTGACACCACCCGCAGCTGCCGCCCTGGTTGCGCTGGCGAAGCCCTCCCACTCGGTGCGGCCGGGGTCGTTGACGTGCACGTGGGAGTCGACGAGCCCGGGCAGCAGCACCTCGTCCTCGGCCACTTCCACGACCATGAGCGCGTTCAGCTCCGCCTCGAACGGCTCGACGGCGGCAATTACGCCGTCCCGTACGCCGACGCTCGCGCTGTGCTCCCCGTCCGGCCCGATCAGCCTCCGGGCCCGGATCACCAGGTCGAACTCGCGATTGTTCACCGGCGTACCCCCACGTCGCACCCCCACGTCGCTTCGCTCGCTCATGCGGTCGCATTCCAACGGTCCAGATGGTCGGTGGCGATCTGCTCGCCGAGGAGTTCGAGCAGGAAGCCTGCCTCGGCAATGCAGCGGCGCACGTCGGGCTCAAAGTCGGTGAGGCTGTAGGCGGCGGCGATCCCGGCTTGCTGCAGCTGCTCCGGGGCCAGGGCCAGCTGCCCACACACCGCGACCACCGGGATACCGGCGGCCTGCGCGGCGTGGGCAACCCCGATGGGCGCCTTGCCGTGCAGGGTCTGCTCGTCGAGGGACCCTTCGCCGGTGATGACCAGCGCGGCGTCGGTCAGCTGCTGATAGAACTCGACCAGCTCGAACACGAGCTCGGTGCCCGGGCGAAGGCCGGCGTCGAGCAGCGCGATCGCCGCGAAGCCCACCCCGCCGGCCGCACCGGCACCCGGCGAATCCCGCAGGTCGGCGCCCGTGCTCGCCTGCACGACGTTCGCCCAATGGGTCAACGCCTGGTCCAGCAGAGCGACATCCTCGGCCGAGGCGCCCTTCTGCGGGCCGTACACGGCAGCTGCCCCCAGCGGACCGGTCAGCGGGTTGACTACGTCGCAGGCCACCGTCATCTCGACACCGGCGAGCCGCGCCCGCAGCGGCCCGAGGTCGATCGTGGCGAGCTCGGCCAACGCGGCTCCACCGTCGCCGATCTCCTGCCCGTGCCGGTCGAGCAGCCGCGCACCGAGCGCCTGAACCAGCCCTGCGCCGCCGTCGGTGCCTGCACTTCCCCCGATACCGAGCACGACGCGGCGAGCGCCCGCGTCAAGCGCTGCTGCGACCACTTCGCCGGTTCCTCGGCTGGTCGCCCGCAGCGGCGCCATGCCGTCCGGCAACCGGACCAAGCCGGAGACGTCGGCCAGCTCCACCACGGCCAGATCACCGCGGCGGGCGTAGCCGGTGGTTACCGGCTCTCCGGTGGGGCCGGTCGCCGTCACCGGCACCTGCTGGTAGCCGGCCGCCACCGCCGCGGCCAGGGTGCCGTCGCCGCCGTCGGCCACCGGAACCACCACCACCGGCACCTCAGGGCGTATCCGGTGCAACCCGGACCCGATCGCCGCGGCCACCTCGGCGGCGGTCAGTGACCCCTTGAACTTGTCCGCGGCGATCAGGACGTGCGCCACGTTCGGCTCAGTCCAGCATCGAGATCGCGGTGGGCGCGTCCTCGCCCCGCACCGCGAGCTCCTCGAACTCGGTGACGTTGTCGAGCTCGGTGCCCATGGACACGTTGGTGATCCGCTCGAGGATCACCTCCACCACGACCGGCACCCGGTGCTCGACCATCAGCTTCTTCGCCTTCTCCAGTGCGGGCACGATCTCGTCGGGCTCGAACACGCGCAGCGCCTTGCAGCCGAGGCCCTCCGCGACCTTCACGTGGTCCACACCGTAGCCGTTCAGTTCTGGGCTGTTGACGTTGTCGAAGGCCAGCTGCACGCAGTAGTCCATGTCGAAGCCGCGCTGGGACTGGCGGATCAGCCCGAGGTAGGCGTTGTTCACCACCACATGGATGTAGGGCACGTTGAACTGCGCCCCGACCGCCAGCTCCTCGATCATGAACTGGAAGTCGTAGTCCCCGGACAGGGCGACGACTGTGGCCTCGGGGTCGGCTGTGGCCACCCCGAGGGTCGCGGGCACCGTCCAGCCGAGCGGACCGGCCTGCCCGGCGTTGATCCAGTGCCGCGGCTTGTAGACGTGCAACAGCTGCGCCGCCTGGATCTGCGACAGCCCGATGGTGCTGACGTAGCGGGTGTCCGGACCGAACACCTTGTTCATGTCCTGGTACACCCGCTGCGGCTTGACCGGCACGTTGTCGAAGTGGGTGCGCCGCTGCATCGTCTGCTTGCGGGTGCGGCACTGCCCTGCCCACTCCTGCCGATCGGGCAGCGTGCCCTGCTCCCGGTGCTCGCGCGCCACCGTCACGAACATCTCCAGCGCGGCCTTGGCGTCGGAGACGATGCCGAAGTCAGGGGCGAAGACGCGGCCGATCTGAGTGGGCTCGATGTCGACGTGTACGAAGGTTCTTCCGCGCGTGTAGGTCTCGACGCCGCCGGTGTGCCGGTTGGCCCACCGGTTGCCGATGCCCAGGATGAAGTCGGACTCGAGCATGGTGGCGTTGCCGTAGCGGTGTGCGGTCTGCAGCCCGACCATGCCGGCCATCAGCGGGTGGTCGTCGGGGATGGTGCCCCAGCCCATCAGGGTGGGGATCACCGGCACCCCGGTGAGCTCGGCGAACTCCACCAGCAGCTCGTCGGCGTCGGCGTTGACGATGCCGCCGCCGGCCACGATCAGCGGACGCTCGGCCGCGGCGAGCATGGCCAGGGCCTTCTCCGCCTGTGCCCGGCTGGCGGCCGGCTTGGCCAGCGGCAGCGGCTGGTAGGTGTCCGGGTCGAACTCGATCTCGGTCAGCTGCACGTCGATGGGCAGGTCGAGCAGCACCGGACCCGGCCTTCCCGAACGCATCAGCTGGAAGGCCTTCTGGAACGCGCCCGGCACCTGTGCCGCTTCCATCACGGTGCAGGCCCACTTGGTTACCGGCCTGGCGATCGACTCGATATCGACGGCCTGGAAGTCCTCCTTGTGCAGCTTGGCCACCGGGGCCTGCCCGGTGATGCACAGGATCGGGATGGAGTCCCCCGACGCGGAGTACAGGCCGGTGATCATGTCGGTGCCGGCCGGGCCGGAGGTTCCGATGCAGACCCCGATGTTGCCTGCCTTGGCCCGGGTGTAGCCCTCGGCCATGTGGGAGGCGCCCTCGACGTGGCGGGCCAGCACGTGCGTGAGCTCTCCCTGTGCACGCATCGCGGCGTAGAAGGGGTTGATCGCGGCGCCCGGCAGGCCGAACGCGTGGGTGACGCCCTCGCGGCGGAGGATCTCCACTGCTGCGCGGGCCGCTGTCATTCGTGTCATGGTCGTGGTCCTTGTCTGCTGGGGTGGGGGGGAGTTCAGCGGCCGGAGAGGCGTTCGACGCCGCGGAGCAGGGCGGAGTGGTCGAGGCCGCCGTCGCCCACCGCCTTGGCCGAGGCCATCAGCTGGGCCACGAGGGCACCGAGGGGAACGACGACGCCGGCCTCGCGGGCGGCGGAGGTGACGATGCCGAGGTCCTTGTGGTGCAGCTCGATCCGGAAGCCGGGGTCGAAGGAGCGGGCGAGCATCTTCTCGCCCTTCTGGTCGAGCACCTTGGATCCGGCGAGACCCCCACCGAGCACCTCGATGGCGGCCGTCGTGTCCACGCCGTAGGCCTCGAGGAAGATCACAGCCTCGGCGAGCAGCTGGATGTTGCCGGCTACGATCAGCTGGTTGGCGGCTTTGACCGTCTGACCCGAGCCGCTGGGTCCGACGTGCACGACGGTCTTGCCGACCACGTCGAGCAGGGGCTTGGCGGCGCTGAAGTCGGCCTCCGCGCCGCCGACCATGATGGACAGCGCGGCGTTGACCGCGCCGGCTTCCCCGCCGGAAACCGGGGCATCCAGCAGCCGGAAACCCTGCTCCTGGGCCAGCTCCGCCAGCTCGACGGTGACGTCGGGGCGGATGCTGGAGAAGTCGACGACCAGGGCGCCGGCTGCTGCGTTGGCGAACACGCCGTCCTCGCCGGTGAGCACGTCGCGGACGTCGGGTGAGTCGGGGACCATCACGGCGACGACTTCGGCGTCGCGGACCGCCTCGGCGATGGACTCGGCCGCCTGCCCGCCCGCCTGCACCAGCGGCTGGGCCTTGTCCGGTGTCCGGTTGAACCCGACCACCTGGTGGCCGGCCTTGGCCAGGTGGACCGCCATGGGGCTGCCCATGATGCCCAGGCCGATGAACGCGATCTTGGTCATGCAAGTTCTCCTGTCAGCGAGGTACAGGGCATCCAGTCGAAGCTGTCGGCACTGGCGCCGGTCGGCTTGTACTCCAGGCCGACCCAGCCGGCGTAACCCGCGTCCTCCAGGGCGGTGAGCTGCTGCTGCAGCGGCAGGGAGCCGGTGCCCGGTTGGTTGCGGCCGGGGTGGTCGGCGATCTGCACATGCGCAATCCGGCCGGTGTGGTCGGCGATCACCTTCTCGACGTCGTCACCGTTGACCGCCAGGTGATAGAGGTCGGCGAGGAAGCCGATGTTGTCCGCATCGGGGACCCGGTCGATGGCGGCCAGCGCGTCGGCCGCGGTCAGCAGCGGGTACCGGGGTGAGCCGCTGACCGCCTCGACCAGCACGGTGGCGCCGATGGCGGCCGCCGCCTGTGCCGCCAGGGCCAGGTTCTCCGTCGCGAGCTCGTCCTGCTCCTCGCGGGTCACCCCGTCGATGCGGTTGCCGTACAGAGCGTTGAACGCGCGGCAGCCGAGCCGCTCGCCGACGCCCAGCGTCACGGCGATGTTGTCGCGGAACTCCGACGAGCGCTCCGGCCAGGACACCAGCCCTCGGTCGCCGGCCGCCATGTCGCCGGCGAAGAGGTTGAGTCCGGCCAACTGCACGCCGGCGTCCTGCACCGACCGGACGAACGCGTCGACCTCGGCGTCGCCGGGGACCGCCCGATCGAAGGGCCACCAGAACTCGACACCTCCGAAGCCGGCATCTCGGGCGGCGGTGGGCCGCTGCAACAGCGGCAGCTCGGTGAACAGGATCGAGCAGTTGACCTCGTAACGCAGGGAGTGGGTCATCTCAGTCACTTCCGTATCATGGAAAATTACTCTTGCATTATGGAAGATAGTAGTGGAACCATGCCCGGCTGGTCAAGGACAGAAGAGGGGCGGATCTGTGCGAACCGCCCCCCTTCTTGCCCGTGCCCCCGACTATTCCGGGTGGTCCACCAGCGGTTGAGGCCGCCGACCCGACTCTGGCTGCGCCCGCGGGCTGGGCTGTGGCGGTACCGGGCCCCCCGGCACGGTGCCGCGTTCGTCGGGCACGGCAGCGAACACCGAGGCACCCTTCCGGTTCCCGGCCTTGATCTCGTTGAACAGCAGGTTGAGCAGGACGGCGACCACTGCCGCGGCGCTGATGCCGGACTGCATCACGGTGCCGAACTGCGTCGGGAACGAGTCCCAGAACTTTGGCGAAGCGATGGGAATGATGCCGATGCCGATGGCGGTCGCCACGATGACAAGATTCAGGTTGTCGCCGAAGTCCACTCGCGACAGCGTCTTGATCCCGCTGGCCGTCACCGACCCGAACAGGACGATGCCTGCGCCCCCGAGGACGGGGAACGGGATCGCCGCGACCACGCGGCCGACCACGGGCAGCAACCCGAGCAGGAACAGGATGACCCCGCCCATGGCGACGACGTAGCGGCTCTTGATCTTGGTCAGGGCCACGAGGCCCACGTTCTGCGCGAAGGCGCTGCAGGGGAACGAGCCCAGCAGGGGTGAGACCGTGGTGGAGAGCATGTCGGCCCGCAGCCCGTCGCCCACCCGCCGCGCGTCGACCTTGGTGTCCACGATCTCGCCGATGGCGAGAATGTCCGCGGTCGTCTCGGTCATGATCACCAGGATGACGATGGTCATGGACACGATGGCGCCGATCTGGAAGGTCGGGGAGCCGAAGTGCAGGATCGGAGGCAGCGAAGCGATCCGCCCCGTTCCCACCTTGGAGAAGTCGGCCTTACCCACGATCAGGGCGAACCCCGTGCCGAGCACGATCCCGATCAAAATCGACAGCCGTGAGATGGCGCCCTGGAACAACCTGCTGATCACCAAGATGATCAGCAGGGTGAGACCAGCGATACCGATGTTGGCCATCGAGCCGAGACTCTTGCTTCCCGTACCGCCCATCGCCCAGGTGAACGCCACCGGCATCAAGGACAGGCCGATGATGGTGATGATGGTTCCCGTCACTACGGGCGGGAACAGTCGAACCAGCTGAGCGAAGAACGAGGAGAGCACCAGGCCGATGAGGCCGGCCACGATGATCGACCCGAACACCGGCCGGAGCCCGTCCTGGCTGGCGATCGCGGTCATGGTCGACACGCTGGCGAAGGAGATGCCCTGCACGATGGGCAGGCGGGCGCCGAAGCGGCCGATCCCCAGGGTCTGCAGCAGAGTGGCCAGCCCGCTGACGAACAGCCCGGCGGTGACCAGCAGCGCGATGTCGGTGGGGCTGAGCTTGGCGGCGCTGCCGACGATGAGTGGGGGCGCGATGACGCCGCCGTACATGGTGAGAACGTGCTGCAGCCCGTAGACGACGAGCTGACCGAAGGGCATCTTCTCGTCCTCGGGGCGGCCGGTTCGTACCTCGGGCTCGGCCGATCTCTTGCGTAGCTTCATGGCGGTGGTTCCCTTCAGCAGAAGCCGGGGACGGCGTGCCACGCCGAGCCGGGGTCGGAGGAGTCGTCGCGTTCGACGGTGGCCTCGATCAGGCCGTAAGGGCGGTCAGCGGCGATGAACACCTCGCCCGGGTTGTCCACGCCGAACGGGGAGAGGTCGACGAGGAAGTGGTGCTTGTTGGGCGCGGAGAAGCGGATCTCTGCGATCTCCGGATGCTGTTCGAGCACGGTCTGGCCCATGCCGTAGAGCGATTGCTGCAGGGCGTAGCTGTGGATCTCGGCGAACCGCTGCAGCAGCAGCGCCTTGACGGAGTCGTAGGACTTGTCCCAGTCGACGTCGGTGTGCTCGTAGCGCCAGCGGGCCACCAGTGAAGTGGCCAGAATGCGGTCGTCGGTCTCGGGCAGGGTCGTGTACTCGTCCTTGAGGAAGCCGTTGAACTCGGAGTCTGTGGTCTTGGCGACGATGAGGTCCTTGATGCCGGAGATGACGTGGGCCTTGCGGTCGACTCCACTGCCGTCGACGTTGACGACGGTGGTGCGAATCCCACTGCCCCCGCGGACGAAGGAGTGGTCGTGCCCGGTGCCGTTGACTCCGATGCGGTCCCAGTGGTACTCGTCGACCTCGACGCGGGCCCCCTCCGCGGCGGGGGTCTGGTTGATGAAGTGGTCGGCCAGCATGAGTGCGAAGTCCTCGATCGCCTCGACGCCCTTCTCCTTGGCGAAGGAGAAGATGGTGTTCTTCTGGGTGTCAGTGGGTAGGACGTCCTTTTGGTCGCCGGTGACGTGCGCGTCGTCGAAGCGGCCGCGCAGGGCGCTGGAGACGTTCAGGTCGCGGATCTGGTGCCGGGCAGTGTCCCGGTAGACGCGGAAGACGCGGTTTTCGGACTTGCCGTACTGGTTGGGACCCAAGACGATGGCCATGGGGTCAGCTCCCTCGGTAGGTGGAGTAGGCGAACGGGCTCAGCAGCAGCGGAACGTGGTAGTGCTGGGTGGGATCGGTCAGGGCGAAGGTCAGGCTGACTTCGGGGTAGAAGCAGGTCTGACCGCTGGCCGCGTAGTAGGCCGCCGTGTTGAAGACCAGCCGGTAGGTACCGGCCTGAAGCCGTGCGGGTCCGAGCTCGCCGACGCGACCGTCTCGGTCGGTGCACGCGGTGGCGAGCGTCCGGGTGTCCTGCTCGAGCCGGACGGGGACATCGGCTGCGGGACGCCCGAGTGCGGTGTCCAGGACGTGGGTGGTGACGGCGCTCACTGCTGCACCCCCACGTCGCTTCGCTCGCTCATGAGTCGATCACCTTTCGCAGGCGGAGCAGAGCGATCTGGCGCAGCTCGTCGGCGACGACGCGGGACTCGGTCACCGCGTCGTTGGCGAGCCGGGTGCGGGCAGCGGTGAGGATCTCCTCGGCGCTGCGGCCGGAGGCGCAGATCAGGAAGACCCGGCCGAAGCGTTGTTCGTAGGCGCGGTTGGCCTCGGCCAAAGCGTCGGCGGTAGTTCGGTCGGCCGCAACACCGGCTTGCTCACCGCGGGACCAGACGGCATCGGGACCGTGACCCTTGGCGCGCTCACCGATCCGCGGGTGGGCGGCGAGAGCACGCTCCACGTCGGCATCGGTGAACGTGCGCGCGGCGGCATCGGCCACCTCGAGCAGGACGCTCCGGTCGTCGTAGGGGCGTGCGTGGATGACAGCCTCCGCCCACCGTGGGACGTCGCAGCAGGCGAGCAGCGTCGGCGTCACGTCCTCGACGGCTGCGGTGTTGAAGTGGGTGAGTACCAGCGCCGACGTCATCGACCGCCTCCTTCGTAAATGGAAAACTTCTTCCGCTTCACGAAAGGTACGGTGTGACCCTACTCACGTCAACAGTTTGTTGAAGAATTTTTTCGTGGAACTTTCACGGGGAGCGCACTCGGTTCAGGTAGTTGTAGACGGTGAAGCGGGTGACCCCCAGCGCCGCTGCGACCGTCTCGGCGGAGCGGCGATAGTTGAAGGCGCCGCGTTCCTCGAGCAGCCGGACCGCTTTCTGCCGATTCGGCCGGTCGAGCTCCTGCAGCGGGCTGCCCATCTCCGTGGCGAGCTCGTCCAACAGACGGCGCAGGTCACCGACCGGGTCGCCATTGGACAGCCGGACGCCACCGACCACCATCCCGGACCAGAGCAGCGGCACGTCGCCCACGCGGAGCGCCTCGGGCGCCACCAGCTGCCCGTCCACTTTCTCGGCCAGGGGGCGCACGGCGGCGATGAGCGGGTGCTCCTCCCCCACGGTCTCAGACACCGGCAGATTCCGTCTCTACCTGCACCGTGACGCGGGTTGCCCCCTGCGACAACGCAGTTCGCAAAACATCACCGAGCGCAACGATGACCGCCTCGGCCTCGCCGCTCACCCCGGTACCCAGGGGGCCGAAGTCCGGGGCGAGCCCAGCCGCCCGCACCACCTCCAGCGCGGCGAGAGCGTGCGGCGGCGGCTCACCTTCGCCGTGGAAGGGCTCGGTGGTGAACTCGGCCAGCACGCGCATGGGCGCACGCTACGCCCAGGACCGTTGCCCTCGGCGACAGTCCGGGCTTGGGGCCGTCCGCCAGAATTGTGCAGGGCTCAGCCGACTAACCAGGCGCCGAGGCAGCTGGTGAGAACCACCACTACGACGAGGGTGTCCGCGCGGCCCGGTCGGGCCGGGTGGGCGCTGAGCTGTCCGGTGCCCCCGCGCGCGGTGATCGCCTCGCCGAGCTCACCGGCCCGCCGCACCGATACCGCCATTGCCGCCGCAAGCACGTCGACGGCCTCCACGAACGATCCGCGCAGGCCCCGCCGGCGGGCCGGTCGTGGGCGCAACCGACGCGCGGCGTGCAGTGTCGTCAGCTCGGCGATGAGCAGCGGCATCCCGCGCAGGCACAGCGCAACGGTGACGGCCCACTCATCGACCGGCACTCGCACCCAGCGCAACGGCGCGCCGAGGCGAGCAATCGCCGGAGCGATCTCGCCGAGCGGGGTGGTCCAGCCGACCATCGCCGACGCGGCCAGGATGACCACACTGAGCACCGTCAACCGCAGGTACACCCCCACCGCATCAATCCCGGCAGGAACGTTGAGCAGCCCCCCGAGCAAAAATGCCGCCCACAGCCACCACGGCACCCGGGGCAGCACGCTGCGCGGGACCCGGGCGATGACCGCACCGGTGAGCACCATGGCGGTACCGGCACCGATCACCGGCCAGCTCGGCACCAAGGACAGCGTGAGGCCGATGATCGCAACCAACACCAGCTTGGTCCCCGCCCACAGCCGATGGATCGCGGTGTCGCCGGGGACCTGGCGCAACAGCACCGGCGCACTCACGCCTGCGCTCCCGGCGCGCTCGCGAGCTCGTCCGCGGCGATCCGTCCAGCGTCGAGGACAACCGTCCGCGTGCACACCGCAGGCATCTCGTCCAGGTCGTGCGAAATCACCACCAGGGTGAGGCCCGCGTCGCGGCGCAGACCGGCGAGCAGCTCCGCCAGTCCGCGTCTGCTGGAGGAGTCCAACCCGGCGAGGGGTTCGTCCAGCACCAGCACCCGAGGACTGCGGGCGAGCAGACCGGCCAGGGCGACGCGGCGTAGCTGACCGCCACTGAGCTGCTCCACCGGGCGGGCCGCGAGCGCGGGGTCGAGCCCGACCCGCTCCAGTGCGGCGGCGACGGCGACCCAGTCGGTGCGGCCCACCACCCCTGCGGCCGCGGCGATGTCGGCGCCGACGGTCTCTCGCAGCACCTGCAGCCGGGCGTGCTGAAACGCCAGCGACACCCCACCCACCTGTTTGCTGACCGGACGTCCGTCGAGCAGGCACTGTCCGCGCTGGGGCCGCAGCAACCCGGCGAGGATCCACGCCAGCGTCGACTTGCCCGAGCCGTTGCCCCCGGCGATGAGCAGTCCCTCGCCCGCGCGGACGGTGAGGTCCACTCCATGCAGCGCGGGCTGCTCCCACGGTGAGTTCGCCGCGTAGACGTGGCTGACGCCGATGACCTGAAGCAGCGGCAGAGCCGCGAGCGACGGCGGTGTGGGCTCACCGACCTCCGCTGCGCGATGAGCGAGCGAAGCGACGTGGGGATCCGTCCACTGAGCGAGCGAAGCGACGTGGGGATCCGTCCACTGAGCGGGGTGCGCCTGCACCCGGCCGCCCCACAGGTGCAGGATCTTTCCGGCATCGGAAGTCTCACTCTGGCGGTGCGTGACGTGCACCACCGCGATATTGCCGCGCCCGGCAAGCTCGGCGAACAGCTGCATCAACCGACGACGACCCTCAGCGTCCACCATCGCCGTGGACTCATCGGACAACAGCAGCGCCGGCTGGCGGGCCAGCGCGGCCGCCACCGCCAACCGTTGCAGCTCACCTCCGGACAGCGTGCTCGTCTCGCGCTGCCCCATTCCGGCCAGCCCGACTGTGACCAGCAGACCCTCGACGTCGACCGCGGCATCGGCGGGCAGGCCCCAGACCACGTCATCGGCCACCCGGACCCCCAGAACCTGGCTTTCCGGTCGCTGCAGCACCAGGGCGGTGCCGCCACGCCGACCCAACCCGGCTCCCCCCGGCCGGGTGAGCGTGCCCGTCGTGGGGGCGCGCCCCGCCAACAGCTGGACCAAGGTGGACTTTCCGGAGCCGTTGTCGCCCACGATGGCCAGGAAGTCGCCGGCGTGCAGGGTGAGGTCGACGCCGGTGAGCGCGGCGCCACGGGCGCCCGGGTACCGGAAACCGACCTGGCTCAACGTCACCGGAAGCGGAGCAGGTGAAGCATGATCCGAAAGGGCCTGCGTGCGGTGACCGACGGGGACCTCGTCGAGCCGGGGCAGCACCGCGCTGAGGACTACCCACGCCACCCAGGTGCCGCTGATGATGGCGGCCAGCAGCAGCATCGGGATGGTCAGCCACCAGTACTGCACCAGCGCCGCTGTCGCACTGTCGATCCGAGTCGCGGCGGCAGCCAGGGCCGCGTACCGACTCATCAGCGCACTGAAGCCGTGAACCGTATTGGTCAACGCCTGCAGCAGCAGAATGCGCGTGTTGCTGAACACCAGCAGTAAGCCATCGGCGAACAGCGCGACCAACGGCGTCACCGCGACCAGGTAGACCACCAGTGTCGCCGACCCTCGGCCGCGTCGCTTGACGTCCCCGACCATGGCGCCGGCCAGCGCCGACATCCACACTCCGCCCAGCGCCGAGGTACCCGCCACCATGAAGGCGACGACCGTGGCGGCCACCGTGGCAGCCAGCACCGCACGCGGGCGGTGCCGTTGCGCGACGATGCCCATCGGCACCGCAGCCAGCAGACCCAGCGCACCCGCCACCGGGATCACCACCGCAATCACCGACAGGGCGACCGTCACTCCGGCCAACACGGCAGCAGTCGCCACCTCTGCCGGACGCAGCGGACCGCGCAAGGTGGGGGTGGGCTCCGTCACCCGATCAGTCTGCCACCGGCCGCCGACCCGACTCAGAGTCCGAACAGGTGTTGGGCACGGTGCAGACTCTAGACCCGCTGACTGCTGGAGCAAGCGAGGACGTCGCGGTGAGCGTGGGAGATGCGCGGTGCTCGGCTACCTTCCCGCCGCACTGAGGAGTTCGGAGTGACGATGGTGGCGTTCCGCGCCGCTTTGCTCTGCACGCACGAATGCACCATGGCCAATGCCTCGCGGTATGATTTTGCTCAGCGGGCCGGGACCGGCTCGGCGAGCTCATGCCCGTGCGTGGTGAGCAGCGTCGCCAGGATGACGACCGGGGCGTTCGTCTTGTTCTCCCCGAAGTGCACCATGTTGCCGGCCTCCGTGACGGCGTCCCCGCGACCCAGCTCGATGGTGGTGGGGCCGGTGGTGGGCGTATCGGTGATCGCGCCAGCGCGTCGGACCTGCGCGGTACCCGACATGACGGTGGAGGTGAGCGTGCCCGACTCGATCGACGCCATCTGCACGCCGGGGTGCACGAGCGGTGCGAGCTTGGCCCCGGCCGGGATGGTGTAGCGGACCAGGCTCAGCGTGCTGTCCGGGGCGCCGGGCAGGGTCATGTCATTGTCGAGCACGACCGTTGCGGGGGCGGCGGTGGTAGTCATTGTTCTCGTCAAACTTTGGAACTACGAGGCAAAGCCCGTCACCGCCTGGATACCGTGAGCGTCCGACGGCACACCATGGTCGTTGAGGCAGGGAGTGTGCGCGCGAGATTTCCTGGTGCACCCGGGGCCGCGAGCAACCTCGTCGCAGGTCTTGGGAGAGTCGGTTCGCGTCGCTGGGAAGCCAGTTCGCCGCTAGCACTCGCTCGCGGGGATGTACCCCGCTTTGCATCCGTACTGGTGCTGTATCTCGCCCGAGGTCGGACCTCGGCCGGGCCCGCCCGGGTCGAGGTAACCCTGGTATTCCGGACACGAGGGGTTGAACTTGCTGGCGGCCATTGCTCGCCCGGCGCACCCGGGGCCGCTGTCCGCCTTCTGCACCGGCGCCTTGGTGGTGGTGGTAGGTCGCGCCGTGGTGGTCTGTCGCGGTCTGGTCGTCGACGGCGGTGGCGTGGTGCTGGGCACCGCTGACGGGGCGACGTTGGCCGTGGTCGTTGGAACGGTCGGCGTCTGAGCTCGGTAGGCAATCGCTTCTGGTGAGGCAGCGCGGTCGGTCGCGGTGATCACCAGTTCAGCGGGCTGTGGCGGAAGCGCATAGAGGGAGTCAAAGCTCTGAGTCTGGCCTGGAAGCAGGGTACCGGCCGCTGCGACCACTGCAGCCGGATCGTTGACTATCTGGCTTCCGGAAGGTTGCTCGTTGACCGTCCCTACCAGGTCCACAGCCTGTGGTCCGGTCATCGCGTATGCCTGGGTGGTGCCATTGACGAGGGTCACGTGTATCTGAAGTAGCTGACCTCGCGGCGCCGATCCATCGGTTTGGCTGCGCTGGTAGATGCGCGGCGCGTCCAGGGTGACCGTTATCCCGTCGCGGAAGCGATGGGGCTGCCCGAATGCCACTGTCTCAGTGGCCGTTGCCGATGGCGTCGCGGTGGCCGTCACGCTCGTCGTGGGGGTCGCTGGCGTCGCGGAACCACACCCTGCGGCACCGAGTGCGAGGACGCCTATCGCAGCAACCGACAGCACAGCCCGGCTCGCGCCAATTTTCAAGGCCACCATCGATCTCGCCCTCCCCGCGTCGTTCGCCCATATAAGGAGGCCGTCCCGCATCCCTTGGCAGGTAACGAGATGAACCTCCCCCCAAACCGTGGAGGCATGGACTATGAGGAGT
>JAABUI010001297.1_pt1 | contig 14841 bp, 20 predicted proteins | sample 5559111 | NCBI WGS metagenome assembly JAABUI01 (sample SAMN10711870, study PRJNA513365) | rock metagenome | isolation source: Antarctica rocks | place: Antarctica: Victoria Land, Buttleship Promontory
ACACCGATGATTCGGCGACATTCCACCCAGCGATGCTTGAGCGTACTCTCCGCCCTGAGGGCCTGTCAGATTCGTCGATCAGGTGGACATTCGTTTCCGATGCCGATCAGGGAGAAGGCTTCCTCGCGACGTCAGCGTTGAATCCTGGGCCACAGCCTCGCACGGCGGCGTATGGAACACCATCCGGTACCGAGAAACGCGGTGGCGTCTTTGAACGCATCACCAACCGGTTCTACCCTTTCCGAGGCTCGGCGGCGGAAATCTCAGGGATCAATCCCGATGCCGCGACAATCGATCCGCCTCCAGTAGCAGGGCATGGTGTCGGACCAGTGGCCGCTTCTTCTGCTCGCATCGTTACCTCCACGGCTTCCGTGGTCTCCGGCTCGGTCACAAATTCCGCTACTGCGATCTCATCTTCTCAAACGGGCATATTCGGTCTATTAGCAAGCTCATTGGCGGGAGCGACGGAGATCCGGTCTACGAGTCAACATTTAGCGGACGAGGAGGAAGACGAGATGGTCGGTGCGGCATTGAGGCATCCGGTGCATGTGCCGAGATCGGTTCGGACATCTAGCGGGAAAGGGGTTTGGCAATGACGGTATATCTTGCATCTTACATTGTCTCATCTCATCATCATCACCTGCATCACTTTGTATCGCTGCGTGCTTACCACTTATCACTTCGATGCATGGTCCTAATTCATACGGCTTCGACCATATGACTGCTCAGAGTCATGATGGGGAATTGGGAAATGAGCGCCACATTCAACTTTTCCCGGCTATCTCCATCACCAATCATTATTGGAAGCGTCCGGCAACATGACTTTTCGATAGCGCATTCCCCTTGCGACCTTAAGCTCTTCAGTTCCTCCCCTGAGCTCGCCCATCATGTCCGCGTCCATCGAGAAATCCGATGCGCCGACAGCGTTTTCACCGTACCTCGACACCGTCGCCTCACTCTTTCATCCGATGGCAGGACCGGTAACGAATACCTACGTGAGATTCCACGGCTGGAAAGAGAGCATGGGATTGGTTCAACCTGGAACAGTGGAGAATCTGACGAAGGAGGTGTCCCGTATGTCCCGGTTTTGCCATTAAAAGGAGTGAAGAATGCTAAGGCGAGCAACGGCTAGAGGTACACTTGGCAAACTGGTTCTTCGATGGTGCCCGAGCAGATGTGTCGAAGGTCGTCTCGGCAAACCCGGCGTTCCAGCTTACACATTCTTTCTCATTGGGATCTGCGAGCAAGCCGGCGAGCTATAATCTCGGGGCTATTTTCGCAAATGCGCAGGTGGGTACTTGTTTCCGTCACATCAGCCCGGATCGTCCGCTCGAGGGCGGCCCTGTCAGCGGAAAGGAGCAGGGGTTGTCGTAATGATGACGATGAATGATAGACATTCCTGCAGGGAGGCGTCGATGGGTCAGGGGTGGTGACGATGCGAGCGAACCAAACATGGTCTTCTGCAGATGTCACCAAGATACAGGGACAGGTATGTGCTTGTCTACCGCCATCCGCCTTCACAAATTGATAAGCTATCTCTCAGCTGTACGATAAGCCTGGACAATCGATGGTTCAGGTTGAACACGATCATCTTGGACCCCACTACTCTTTCAGCCTGAAAACCATGAATCCTGGCCTTCTCGATGCGACCGGCATCCATTTCGTCTCCCTCCTTCATTCCATCTCCCCTCGATTATCGCTCGGCTTCGAAAGCATCATCCAACACCCGCAACCCTCTGTCCTCGAGACCTCCACCTCGTACCTTCTCAAACTCACCTCTCTTCCTAATACCTCTCTTCTCGCTGCAGCCGCTCTCGCACCTGCCGGCCAACCACCCATTCCTCAGCCCTTTTCACCATCATGGACAGCAACAGCCCAGCTGCAACCCTCCGGCAATATCCAGACAACCTACCATCAGAAGCTGAGCGACAGAGTCGACGTCGCGCTCGACCTACAGACAATGATCCAGCCGGCATCGATGTTGGGACCTGCGAAGCGGGAAGCAGTTGCAACGCTAGGGGCGAAGTATGACTTCCGAATGGCGACGTTCCGAGGACAGGTGGACAGCAATGGGAAGGTCGGGATGTTATTGGAGCAAAGATTCACACCGGCGTTTGCGTTTATGGTGGGAGGCGAGATTGACCATGCGAAGGTGAGCGCGACTGCCCAATGTTCTTTTAGGTTTTCAATCGCTGATTTGCCCTACCCAGAACTTGTCTCGGTTCGGGGTTGGTATTATGATCGAGTCATCGACAATGTGAGTCTTCCAGCTGGAAGATTCAAAGAAATTTAGCTCCTTGCAATCTGACGCTCCGCTTGCAGGACGCCTGAGGAGATGATGGCTGCGGGGATGATTGCTCCGGTTTGAGGCATCCCGCAGACTACATGGGGTAACGGGACGGCTCCATAGAGGTAGAGCAGTGCATCAGATCTCATTTCTGTATTACGCAAGGACACCTATCAGCTCATCTCCTTGGGTAGAGCATGGCAAAGCTACCCAGCATAATATTCCCTAGTCATTTCGGGACTTTCTCCGAGGTTCTGTCCAGAGTATCCCAAATGAAGAGGACGTTCCGTATCGCGTTTCTGTATCCTGAGCTCTCGCCAGAATGCCACCTCGACGAGGCCAGCGCAAATCAGTGTCTACGACCTCTGCGTCCGGCTCTCAGGTTCCGCAGATCGAGGATGTTAGTCAGCAGATCTCGGACGCCGTGTCGGAATGGGACTCAAAGGGGCACAATGCCCTACTCGAGCTGCTGGTTTTCAGGGTAGACGCATCCAGTTCGACTACCCTATCGTCGGTACCCCTTTCTCATGTTTTTGCCAGCCTCCTCGCTTCCGGCCTCGACCCATCAGCGCTGGCAATACTCCTCTCCTCCTTGATCGAGGGGTTTCCCGAGGATGTGAGGGAGGAGCGGACGGAGATGCTCGGAGAGGCACTGGCAGATGTCATCGAGGTAATGGAGGAGGATCGCGATGATCTGGGGAAGGAGGATGGCGAGATGGAGGTTGATGGCGAAGGCAAGAAGTGGAAGGGCGGAGAGAAAGGCCTCGAAGTGTTCAAGCTGCTCCTGGTGAGCTTCTCGTCCCGGTCTCGCATAGGGCATACTGAACTTATACTTCGAAGGAGTCGAAACATCTTCCCTCTCATATCCCTAATCTTCTGCTCAGTCCACAGCTCCTCCTGTCCCTGAACCTACATCCATCTCCACACAACCCCCAAGGCCTCCAACGTGCCTACGTGAAGCGAAATACGACCCTCTTCTTTAAGCAGTCGAAGTACAATCTTCTCCGAGAGTCTTCCGAAGGCTTCTCAGGCCTCATTGTCCTCCTGACCGGGCCCGACGCCTTGACCCGCCATTTACCTGCTGAGGAGATAGACGAGGCGAGGAAGGCCCGCGCTAAGAGGGTTTGGGCAAAGGTAATGGGTTTGATTGGATATTTCAACCTCTCGCCGCCCAGGGTCCTCGACATCGTCCTGGAGATTGCTAGCTGTCATGTCGCGGTGCACTGGCGCTTCTTTCTTGAGCTGCTACGGTGCTCGCCGTGGGGTGCCGCGGCTGCGGAGATCAAAGGGAAAGGCAAAGAGAAGGCGGTGGATGTCAGCTGGGTGGATGAGGAGGTGCAGAGTGTTGCCGAGTCGATGAGGCAAGGCGGTGATAGGGTATTGAGCCAGGTGCTCGGGGTCAAGTTCGGGTTCTATCAAGTGAGTCGAGCTGCTTTCTCCCTTATTCAGATTCTGATCCGGCCGTAGCGACCAGAGGACGGGGATACCCCAATGGGCTTGGTGTACTTGGCAGCCCTAATTGTCAAACACGGCTTTGTCAGCTTATCCGATCTTCTGCCATTCGTTCGTCGGCCTGCACGTCAATCATCCCCTTCCCTAGCTCATGATTGCCAATCAGCTTTCTCCGGACGACATCGAGATGGCCAATATTTACAACAGATACCTGGCTTCCATGTCTGCTCGATCCGGTCCATCAAACGCGCTGTCCAACTCCACTCTACTCGACGACGAGATACCTTCCTCTGCAACCGTCAAAGACGGAGAAGCTGGCGGGCCACCACCGAAACTTCCCCCAGAACAGAGGATCCTCCTGCTGCAAGCTCTGCTGTCGATCGGCGAGCTCCCGGCTGCTCTGCTCCTCCTCGGACGATTCCCGTGGATCGCCCTAACACATCCGGCAGTGGCCGACTCAATTTTGCGCATAGTCGCTTACGCGTTGGAAGACGTCTACAGCGCAATATCTGACGTCCCCGATACAGGATCAGAGGAAGATGATTTGGATATGGAGGAGCTGGCTCCGACAGCGCTTCGCGTGGCGGGTAAAGAGATCATCCCATCAATACTTGTGCCATGCCCCCCAGGCACATCATCCAGATCCCACGAATTCTTCTTTCCCGCTTGGCGAGAAGGGCTTGAGCGGTGGTCAACCGCAGATGAGCTGTTGGAGAAGGCTCCACGATGGCTATCGCCGGTCAGAGGTCTTGGTGGAAGAAGTGTGGATCTGATGTCCAAGATTTGTCGGATCGGGGCAGCCCACTTCATTGCGCTGAGACGGTCGAAGGAGGAGGAATTGGGCTTACAGCACGGTGCGAGGTCAAAAGATGAGCTGCGGATGGTCGAGGTTCGTCAACCCCTCGCTTGCGCTCAATCAGAGTTGACAACAGCGATAGCCGAGTTCTGCGGAAACGCAACCGTGGCTCGACCTGATTCGGATATCCCTCTTACCTGCACTGTCCGCATCTGGAGGGACCGCCGCCTTCGACATCGAGTTGTGGTCGCTGTTGAGACACTTGCCCTATCCCGTCCGGTACGCCCTTTACGGCGAATGGCGAGATGGCACCTGTAACTTCCGAGGTCGGAACGCTTGTCCAGTGGCTGCGCATGCCGCCGCCGAGAATACGCGCGAGATCAAGAAAGCCTTATCACGAGTGACGGCTTCTCAATCCGCGCCCTCCGGACCGGGCTCGACAGATCGAGAACCAGCCAGGGCTCTCGCCAAACTCAGTCATACCAATCCTTGCGCACTATGGACAACAGCCGTCACGCAGGTCAAGGCGTATCCCAACATCGGACAATTCATCGTCGAGGCTGGGCGGTATATGACGCAACTGTCAATGGACGTAGCGACATTTACGCTTGTTGATACTCTGTCGGATGACAACATCTCTCGATTGAATCCTACGGGCACCGATGTTGCGCAATGGCTTTCCAGTACGTCTCAGCACCAAGAGCGCCTCCGTTTCTGATTAGGTGTAGGTCTTGCCACATTTGTTGGCGATTTCAATAGGCGATACGCCAATATGGATCTCGAACCAATCTTACAGTTTATCATCAACCGCCTGATGCGAAGCGAGTCAGCGGATCTCAATATCCTTGACAAGCTGATCAGCATCATGTCGGGTGTTACGCAAGTCGAGAATGACGCCATTTCCGACAACCAGCTATTGGCGTATGCTACGGGCCGAGAGATGGTCAAGGAAGCTTTCCATTCTACGATCCTAACCATTGCCAGACCCGTCGAAGGTGATCCAGGTGTCAAGGCGAAGGAAGCTCCATTCGACAAAGCGAAGAGCACGAAGAAAAGCTTGCCGCGCTTCGTCAACGCTTTGCGGCATAGCAGTCTTGCCATGCCGATATGGATTGCCCTCGCCCAGACACGACAAGGAGCGGCAGACAAGATGGCATCAGCGCCGATCAAGGCGATGACTTTGATGCAAGATACAGTGCGTACCGTCATGATCAAATGAGCTTTGCTTAATGGTTGCAGGTGCACGAGGTGTTTACACAATATGGTGACCTTCTCAGCGAGCAGCTCACTTCCGACGAACACATCAATCTCACACCCGACCTTGTCATGCTGGTCAACGAATTCGGTCTCGACTTCGCAATGGCCTTTCAAATTCTCCGTCCACGGCTGAACGCGGAGCTTGAGCGTGTAAAATCAGAGGAGAAAGCTGCCGTGCAGAAGCGCTTGGCGGCGGAAAAGCAGGCGTTGAGTCAACGTATCGCTTCGCCAACTAAGGAAGCTTCCCCCGCTCTGCCATCGCCAAAGTCTGCCGCAATCCAGCTTGACGGTGAGGAGGCCGGAGATATCGTCATGGAGGATGGCAAGGAGGAATTGGTGAATGGGACGATTACGCTGATACCGCCGCCGAAAAGCACTAGTGTAAGTGGAATCATTCAACCGAATATGACTTGCTCATCAACGAACAGGCTCGGCAGAAGGTATGGTGGCCATCCGCACTTACACTCACAATGCAACAAGCGAGAAGCCTGCTTCCTCAGGAGGTCAATGACATCATGAGGTCCGCCATATTCAGTATCATGGCTTCGCTGATGGTCATCTAGTGCCCCTTTCTTCGTCATCTTCTGGCATCTGTGCATGTCAGACATATCCTTTTCTGCCGAGTCCTATCAAAAGGCAATCGACAAGATCACCTCGCTCGAGAAGGATGTGGCTGGATGGAGGACTGCAGCTGTCACCGACCAGAAGGTCGAGAAAGCACGCCTCAAGGCACGGGCAGAACTGCTCGCGAAGGAGAGGGATGCGCAACAGGTGCTCGTTAACGGTTCCAACCGAAGACGACTGCGGCTCGAGAGCTCAAAGTGGTTCGGACGTCGTGAGCTTATCGATCACGCCTCACATCCTCGGCTCATCCCTCTAACCAGCCATAGCCGACAAAGGTCTGCAGTCGCGGCTCGCCGCTCAGCTTCACCAATACTGCTTCTACCCTCGATCCCTCTTGACACCGTCTGACGCCGTATATGTTGCCAAGTTCATTCGCATCGCCCACGACCTAGGAACCGTCGGGTTCTCCACGGTCTTTACTTATAACAATGCTTGTTCATTTCTCTTGTCAGGAACCGCGCAGACTGACTATGCATCAGTTCTTCAACGATCGTCTTGCCGCTTGCATCTTCTCCTCCACCACCAACGAGGCTCGCAATTTCGGTATGCCAAGCATCGTGTGAGGTTGCTCAGATGCTGAATGAGATTACGCCTAGGTCGATGTCTTTCCGCTCTAATGGCAGATCTCGACGCGTGGCATCAAGATGAGTCACACTACAAGCGCGAGGCTCTCGGTATTTCCGAAGATGCTGCCGAAGGTCAGGCGCAAAGGCAGCTGCCTGGCATGATGTTCAGGCCCAAGCCCACTTCCGACCTGGTGCCAATGTCATGGCAACAATTCCGCAATTTTTACGCTAAGTGCCACAATACCCTTGCAAGGGTGCGCTCCCATCCAGAATATCTCTCGACTTATGCTGATGCCAGCAATTTGCAGGCATTGGTATCATGCTGGGCTCAAACCGACTTTATGCACATAAAAAATGCCATAACCGTTGGCTTGCAGGTCATCAAGTACTTCCCAGTCATGGATACGAACGGCAAAGCCATCGAAGATGCTGTGAAGTCCCTGGTTGCGGGGAACAACGGGACTCTTACGCCTGACGTGCAGCATCAGTGCCAAGCGTGAGTGACGAATATAAAAGGGCAGAGACCGGACTTAGATCATTGCAGCTATTTGCGGAATCTCACGCGGAAGCAGACGACACGGCCTCTGATTTCGCCTGCCGCCTTCCACTCGGTGGGTTCCAATTCTCCTCCGTTCAGGTGATATGTCTGATTTTTACCTGCAGACCGGCATCCCGAAGACAGCTCCAGCAGCATCCACAAATGGCCCTGCCAAAGTCGCACCGACAGCGCCCCGCTCCAGCGGCGATGCAACGACGATACCGAATGGCGACGGTGTGAAGACTGAGTTGGAGTTGTCACCGGCCGCAGAGCCAGGGACAGCAGCAGCTTCCGGCGCGTCCGGTCCTCAAGTTCTCAGGCAGAAGCTCGAACAGACGCGTTCGAGAAATGTCTCTGGGACTGCTCTTCCCAAAGAGGAACTAGGGTCAGTCCTTGGACCTCATCGAGAACACCGGGATGACGTGATACTGTACAGCGCTAGCCCCACATCGTCCGCCTCACAAGTAGCCAGAACCGACACGCCGCTCGCCCTCGACGCCTCTACTCCTCAGCAGCCAGGCGAGAACGGGGAATATCGGAAGCCAGCAGCAACGCCACCACCGACTCCAGCAGGTCCTCGCGCCACTAGATCAGGAGCGCCGACCGGCCCCGCGAGGTTGAGCCAGGGCAATGTTCAAGCATCCTCCGAAACACGCAATACCCCAACAGGACCATCAAGACCGTCGCCCGCTGCGACACCTCAGCCATCTCCCAAACCTGCTCCTTCTCAACCTTCGTCTATGGGCCCGCCGAACCCCTCTCTTTCCATAGATGAGGCTCGGGCAGCCGCTCGTGCGCGCAAGTTCGGCATGATCTCCAAGCCATTGCCTCCTTCTGCACCGTCTGCACCTGCAGCACAGGTGAAGTCCGAGCTCTTGTCAGCGGCCGAATTTTCCGCATCGCGCAACCAGTCTCTGACACCGGAAGCGCCAAGAAGATCGCCGCCACCGATAGCTATGAGGTCGGCGAGGCGAAGTGGAAGCGTTGAAAGTCGAGTAAGCGAGCGTTCAAGGCGGGATACTCGCGACCGCGAGGATCGTGAACGTGACCGGACACGCGATACTCGCGGTGTCGATACCATAAAGCCTCGCGGAAACGGAACTCGCTCGCGCACAGCCTCAGAGCGAAAACCCGGTGACGAAGCTGCAGAGCGTCGACGGCAAGAAGGTCTGTTGCAAGCACGGCACGAAAGGCTTGTGCCGGCTGATAAGAAGGTGGAGACCCGTCGATCATCCCGAGACGGCCATCGCCGTGAGACTGAGAAGGAGAGGGAAGAGAGGAAGGCCAAGGAGCGGGATACCGATAGGGCGAAGAGAAATGACCGGGAACGCACCAAAGATGGTGCTATAGGCGAGAACGAGGACGCTGGACTGAAGCGGAAGCGAGATGAGGTGAGCCATTTAAGCTTGATCATACAATGCTCATGTCTCGCAGCCCCCTCGCCGGATTGATGATCCCCTTGACCGACATGAGGACCGCCGAGACCGACGCGAACCTCGTAGGGGCGATCGGCGGGACGACGGGAGAGACGACCGCAGAGACGGCCCGCGAGACGATCGTCGAGACAGCCGCGATGACAGGCATGCCGACCGGAGGGACGACCGTAATGAACGCGGGATCGATCGACAATCACGCGAGCCTCGAGAAGCACCCATACGGGAGCGTACTCGTCTTCGGAGCCCTGACAAGCGAGAAGCGCGAACGACTCGAAACGAAGGTGTAAATGGGGATCGTACGCCTAAGCGAGACACTACTCCCAAGGAAAGCCTTCCGCTCAGGCTCGAGACGAGGAATGTGAACGGCCAGAATGACCGTATCGTTGAGCCGCCGAGATCAACCAGGTCCTCCGTGGTCGGTTTCCACTCCGCTTGATGGCCTGCTGGGCTAATCGTTATACTCTACTCTAGGCGCCCCGCGACGTACCTCTCCCTAGCAGGTCTGATGTACCCCGTGAAAATGTTCGACCTTCATCCGACTCCCTGAATGGGTCCCGCACGGTGTACGCCCTTCCGCCTCGCCCGGGTAACAACCAAGCCCCAAGCCATGCTCCTACTCCACCTCGTCCCGTACAAATCAACAATCAGGCTCCGCTTCGCGCGCCTACACCCCCTCATCCTGCTCAAGCTCCAACTCGTGTACCCGCGCCCCCTCATCCCGCCGAAGGGGATCGGGCATCTATCCGCGCTGCTACGCCACCTCGTCCCCCACAGTCTAGCTTGGCTGCGCGCATGGGACCTGCGCCGAGCTTCGGCGAATCTCGCGAGCTTCTGCCGCGCGTTGCTCCACCTAGAGTGGATGCTCTTCCTGTTCCCGATGCGAGTACTGCTCAAGCTGCTAATGAAGAGGTTGCATCCGAGCGCGAGAATGGAGCTGGCTCAGAACCCCGCAAACGCCCGCTGGAAGGTGAGTCTAGCTTATTCTTCCCCTGTCTTTCCTCGTCTTTCCTCCCTGACAGTATCGGCAGAGACGGGTTCTGCCTCGCGCGAAGCATCTCCCGGAGAGGCTAAGAGGGTGAAGATCGATCGCGACAAGGTCCGTTCGCATGACCGGCGTGGTAGGGAAGCAACAGGTGGAAACAGGTTGTTGGCGAGTGCCATAAAATCGGCGGCTCCTGGCGAGAAGTGAGGCCAGATCAAGGATGGCCTGTCTCATCCTCTATCACTCTATCGTTTGCATCATCGCACAGCAGTACCTTGTCGGCATCCCATGCATCGCATGAGCTTGTCGTGCCTTCTGAAGGTCGGGCAATGGTCAGGTTCCCGTTCTTCCGGAACGGCACGTCTTCGGAGGACTCGCTTGACAGATGCCGGTTTGTGATCTGGTTCGACGTTATGACTCCTGAGAGCTAGCATCCTTGCACATCTAAAACGACTCGTCACAGCCTCTCAGGTGAAGCGTGCAAGCACGATGAGTGACTCAGCGATACGATCCCGACGTACCGGTCCCTCCTCTCGGCGCACCCATAGGCGGCACTAAACCCATCACCCCTACCGGGCCTAGCGGTATCCGCGGTCCAGCCCCCCCCCCCCCCCCCAGGTCGACCGGTGCATTTCGACGCTGCTCCTTGTGTACCGTGGTTCTCCTCCCCTTTGTGGCTCGTCTTTGGGTTCTTCGGGATGTTCGGATTGGCATATATCCTGTTTTGGGATTTGATCAAGGAGGAAACCAGGCATACCAGTGCAGGACAAATTACACTGAGGTGCTGATACCTGAGGGCCTAATTGGGAACCAGGCGATTCGAACAGATCAACGACGTATCATATGGGGAAGGGAGCAGAGACAGAGCAAGAGAAACTGAACGGAGGGTGGAAGGAAGGTAGTTGTAGAGCGTCGCTCAGGACAATGCAGCAAATGCTCATGATAATACATCTCCATTGATCTCAACATGACCGTTGCTCCCTGGCCGAGATAACTGCAGATCCACAATCCCGTTCCACATCCGCTCGTTGATTTTGACTGCTCGGTCCACACCCGCCCGTAATCGCTTGTTCTCAGCTGCGAGCTCGGCAAGCTTGTCACCGGACTCAAATCTACCGTTCCCACCGGACAGGATCTTTGGTCGTGGTGGACGGAGCGAGTCCAGCTTGTCTGTACGATTGGGGCGTAGGAGCATAGTGACTTCCTGAACATCGCGCGCAGCTCTGCCAATCCGCATCCGTTCCAGAGGTTTGATCTCCATCACAGGCCATGCGTCAGGCTTGACACCCGTGCTGACCAGATCTGGCGGTCGTAACAAACTGGAGAGGTGGGTGATGGGTGAGGAGTGTGTAGTGATGGTCCGAAGATGTTGGTGTGAAGGAAGGGAGTGAATGTGGATGTCGCCAGCCTGGGTACCGATGATGAGATGCGTGGCTGACAGGGAGAGGGCTAGGCAATTGACTGGTGATCTTCAACGTCAGCCCAGACAGCCTATCAACACGCACTTGTGAGAAATGACCCCATTCTCCGCTTTCAATGGCGGTGCTCCAGGTCCGCCTCCACCAACGGCTCCGATCTCCGCAGCCATCGCGCCAAGCTCGGCGCGCCGTTTGAATAGAGGGACATGGTAGATCTCACCAGCTGCCGAGCCGACATAGAAAAATCGCTCTGTTGGATCGACAGCTAATGCTGTGGGAACAACCGAGGGTGGAAAGCTGAAGGTGCAGAGCAGGTCGAACGGCGGATGAAGCGACCACATCTGCTCATCAGGTGATGATCAAGCATGCTTGCTCACCTTGACCGTACCATCGTCAGAGGCCGTCCAGCTTCGACCAGTCGAGCTGCCAGCCGTCTTGCCCACAGCAACCGCCCTTATGCTCAGAGTGTGGTCTCTAAGTGTTCCGTACGGCTTGCCTATGATGCCGGAATCATCCTCGTCGACGAGTCGAGAAACCATAAACACGTGTACCGACGCGTCAAGAGATGCAGATAGAAGGAGGCGAGAGTCTGACGTGAAGGTCAACGATGTGACGGAGCGGTAATGCGCTGTGAAGGAGGCGAGGAGTAGGCCGGACGAGATCTGCTTATAAGCTTCGGACAAACTCGTCGCTCACCTCCCACAAGTAGATTTGGCCTGACGGCGAGCCTCCAGCTGCCCAGCATCCCTTTGACGAGACGGTGAAACAGCTCAGCTTTTCGGGAAGGTGGATTTTTGCATGTAGTTGGTCCTGATATACGTCAGGAAAACACGGGATCCTATGGCTCACTTTCTGCCAAGCCCAGACATTGGCGAGTGCCTTGCCCTCTTGAACAGCTAGGAGAGCGCCTCCAACTCCACGTTGTGACGGAATGTAGTATGTGGAGTGCAATGAGCTGACGGATGTCTTGAAGCCGTGTATATGCGTCGAAGTGAGGAGATCATGAATGTGGATCGATGGTACGGAAGTTGGTCGATTGGGATTGGTCGAGGAGGACGTTTCGGAAGAGCAAGCCGAGACGATGATCTCCTGAGGAGCCATGGGATCTCCTTCCCTTCGCCCCCAAGCGAGAGTTGGTGTCACGACCTCGTCACGTCCTGGCGAAGTCTGCTTCTGTCATAGAATCAAGTCAGCTCAAATAATTTTCGGATTGGAGTGTAGACGAGGCTTTTAAACAGGTAGAGAATCCCTCAGCTGGCCGTTCTTAATGTACATGATGACTTCAGCTCCCGAAGGGTCAGTCTTAGCATGGAACGTAGATCATCTCTGGGTGTCTCTCTTCGTGACTGGTCGGAGATGATGACGAGGGAAGCACAGAGCTCACCTCAAGGTCGAGCTCGTCGAGGGCGCTCGTGTCGATGTGTCCTGATGGACATTAGCCGCTACTCTTCACATCCCCTTTCCATCTCGCAGACCGTCGAAAGAGATATGCAATGCAAAGAATCATTAGGATGGATAGGGTATGGCTCAGTGCGCAACGTTTGGCTTTGTGCGATATGGTCAATCCTCATGGCGTCCCTCACGAAGGAGATAGAGGCCAAATAGGACTGGGGCGACATGATGGTCATCATTGCCAAAGAATTGTGAGGGAATGAAAGGGGTTGGTACAGACAGACTGGTATGGATCGTGAGACTCACAATCTTTGGTATGTCATCCTGCAGAAGACAAAAAGTTCGCTTGGCCTTCCGTTGGATTAAACCCTTGCACACGTCATCCCGTTTCCTAATCAGGGGCGAGCCTTCATAGATCAACTGTCGTTCTAGGGGATGCACAACGAGGCGCATGATTGCATGGTGTGGCCTGATCTTTGTGTATGTACATAGCTACGCTTTCATTGAAGGGCGATGCTCCCCTCGAAAAAGAAAATCAAATAGGGGAAACGGTCGCCTCGATTGTTGACGTAAGGAAATGTTCTGTACTTTTTGTTGCCGGTGTTGAGCAGTTGAAGCGTTTCGTCCAGGCTGTCCCGCTCATCCTTAGCGTCTCGCTCATTCCTTCTTCTTCTCCCGCTCATCTCGTCCCCACAATCACCTCCGTCGACTCTTGGAATGACCGATACGGGTATATCTTGTTCCCCTGAAAGCATATAGTGAAATGACGCTGAATACTGTTGATCCACTCGGCTTCGGGAGCTTCCGTACCTCCGAGCCAAACTTCGATCCGAGTATTGGCTTTGCGTTTGCTGATTGCCGCGCCGCAGATGATCGAGGTGGAGCAGGGCGGAGTGGGGCAGAGATCATCGAGTGAACCGCCAATGAGTAGGAGGACAACATCGAGGAAGAGCGAGTCCATCTATTTTGCTCATCAGACTGATTTGGGACAAAGAAGAGGAAAAGACACTGACCGGAGGACCGCTACCCGCAAGCAAGATCTTCCCACCCCTGTAGCACATGGGATCTTCCCACATCGGCTTGACACCCTTGACGAAGAGGTGGAAGTTATTGTCGTCGCCCATGCACCATAACCCGAGACCGCCTGCTCCTCGTGGGATTGGAGCGCCTAATGGCTCGATCGGCCGATTCTTCGACGAAGCGATACGACGACGAAGCGCCTTCCAGCCGCCAAGGAGGTCTTCGAGGGTGGACGCAGTGAAGACGGTAAACAGACCGGTCGAGTATTCCTCGGCAGATGCGGCTGGCGAAGAGACTTTACGCGCAACTCGGCTCTTATCGGATGTGTCGGAAAAGTAGAGGGTCCAGCTTGTATTGAGAGGGTGTTCTGCAGGCTGCAAGGTCGAGGGCGAGTATCCCGTGTCACTGGGATACAGGAGTTTGGTGAGCGGGGTTCCGAGAAGCGAAGCCGTGGTCGGAGGAGTCGGCAAGCCCGTGTCCTCGGGCGGATTGAGTTCGAAATGAATTGGACGATCGTCCTCCGAAGGGATGAAAGGGCTTTCGAGGATAGGACTGAGAGATGGAGTGAGCGTCATGGTGAATGACGGAAGGCGCTCGACGAACTTGCTGCTGTCTTCCGAAGTCTCGATGGAACCAACATCCTCCTTCTTATCGATGACGTATTCAACATGAAGCTCGGGTGGAGCGCGCTGATCATTTTTCTCGAGGGTCGCATCAAGGAAAGGCATGATCGGCACGAGCGCACGAGGCGTTTCTGGAAGGGTGATGTGGATGTCAGGTGGTGTCCTCAGTCCAGCATCGGTTTTCTCGTCAGCCACAGGTTGGGTCGCCTCTCCTCGCTCCGCTTCAGGCCGTGTGGGTGGTGTTCCGCTCTCCGCCACCACCGCTCTCTCCTTTTCCTGTTCCATTTCCATTTCCTTTTCCTTTTCCTTGTCTTTCCTGTTCTTCTTCGTCCTCCTTCTCTTTTTCACGCTCGAAGGCGTAGGCGTCGCCGATCCATCCGACTCTGTATCCTCCAGCCTTACGATGTTAGCGGATTCAGTCGACGCCTCCAGCTCCATCGATGCGTCACT
>JAABUI010001299.1_pt1 | contig 14796 bp, 11 predicted proteins | sample 5559111 | NCBI WGS metagenome assembly JAABUI01 (sample SAMN10711870, study PRJNA513365) | rock metagenome | isolation source: Antarctica rocks | place: Antarctica: Victoria Land, Buttleship Promontory
GCGAGAGTAAAGCGGCGCTCACCCGACGCTCGAAAGGGGCTGATGTCGGGGCAGGATTCCGTCACCTTTGCCGCACCTTCTGCGATGGAAATCCTTGGCCTCGATTGGCGAGCCCTGGCCCGCGAGGTGGGCCGGCACGTTGCATGTCTCGCAACATTAAAGTAAGTTCCAGGTTTGCTTACAAGGATGCTGCATGGTCAACCTCCGCCAGCGCACCAGATATCCTAGTCGACCGTTATCCTTGCATGGGGGCGCTGCATGCCATCAGTGTGGCCAGATCGAGTCCATCCGCTGCCAGCGCATCCCTGGTGGCGTCGAAGAGCCTTCAGTCCATCCGATCAAGAGCGAGGTCTCCGGGTCCTTAGGCGAGGTGCGGCTGCTCTGGACTCTGTCAAGTGGGCCTTGCTGAGACCACCATGTCACCCGCAAGCGAATGCTGTTGGTCGGACCTCGAGTACACTTCCGAGTCAACTACCTGCAATTCCGAATCACCGTTGCGTCTCAGACGGCTACGTTCCCATCTGATGGCTGGGGTCCATTGTCACAGACAATTCTTCCGCGTTCGGTCGCGCAAAGGTGAAGTCCGTTTACATTAAGCTTTGCCTGCAGTCAGCATACTATCGCACCGTAGTCTACGAAGATTTCCCATACCGCAGATACCGCACCTTCTATACTCGGTGAATCCAATAGACGGGATTGGTTTCCCAGAACTGACGGCTGCATGAATGCGGCCTACAACGGCATATGCAGAATGAACGCCTTGTCGTTGGTCCTTTCTGTCATGATACGGACTTACCCCCACGGTGCTATCTGATATGAGGGAAGAGAAGATTTGGGAGGTGAGAAGGCATGAAGCTAAACATTATTACTCCTGCCACTACCTAGTACTGTTGATATGATTTCATATTTGACAGAATGACCCGTGCACCATGGTCGTTGCAAAACTCTCACTTTTCCTGTACCCTTTCGACTTGAAAAATAAAGCAAGCGAAAGATCTGGTCTGACGTTCCTCAAACATGAAATGTAGATTTCCACCCGTAGATGCTTGCGCTCATACCCGCGTAGAATTAAACACTGCAATATCTCCACAGTCGTCGACACAAACGTCAGGCGAAGATGATTCGAAAGGCGGGGAAGCAGGAGAAATCCCCAAAATGACTGGAAAGTGGTAGCCAAACATGGGTCGGGTTGGATGAAGTCCAATCGCGGCAACGCTGAACGTGAACCTGCCTTGTTCGTGAAATAGGGCAAGACATGACATCAGTAGGGATACTTGCCCTCCTAGCATTAAAATTCATGATGATTTTACGTCGGGGGAAAGTATTTGCTCTCAGTTCCCATCAAAGAACCAGATTGGAGCATAGCAGAGTCGTCTGAATGCCCAGATTCCATGGAAAGGGTGTTCAAGCCCAGTGGAAGGTATGACAGATTCTGCTGTTGAAGTTCTGCTTCCACACCTTGCCGGTCCTGCGACTGATAAGCGTGTAGAGGCTCACTCCACGGAAACATCTGATGCCCGTTCTCGGCAGGGTTTTCAGCGAAGTTGCTACCAAAGGAAGTGGTAGCGTCTGAAGAGTAAGCAGGGAAGGTATTTCCAGAATCAGTGTAATCAAGCCATGCTGGGCCATTCCACTCGTATGGTTGGGCGGTCCACAAGTCGCTACTGGTTTGCCACGAATCGTCAGAAGAAAGTCCCGCCAAGCCTGAAGAGGAACCGGAAAAGTCCGTTGGCAGAGGAGCTACAGTCTGGCGATAATTGTTGACTGGATTGGTCGAGGTGAAGGGGTTGTGCAGAGGGCGAGATTGTTGAGCAGCTCTAGCTTGCTTGAAATCACGGTTCTCTGTAGAGTCACGACTCGCGATGGAAGTCAGACGTGATTCACACGAAGCTGTGTCTCCATGGCTTGATTGAGAGCTCCCTAGAGATTTGGACATCTTGTCTCTTTCGAGCACATTTGGCGCTTGCTTTGTAGTTGCTTGTGGGAAATATTCGGGTGGAGATTCGAGTGGAAGGCCACCCATACAATCGAGCGTTGCTCGGCAAGGAGCGTCTTGCTGGAAGTATCGGCGCGCATTGCCAGGCCTTCGATGCGACCGCTGTCGGATAGGCATGTTCGGTGCAACTGCTGCCATCGGCAGATCTGGTTGAGATGACCGAATTCCTTTTGGGACGGTCTTGAGGCTAACACCACCCTGTGTGGCGCTTGAAGTTGCGGAGGCAGGAGTACTCCCGTCACTGTTTGCCTTCGTTTCTCGTGGAGATTCTGATTTCATCTGCGCAGCGATGCATTGTTCGCCCTCAGAATGTGCCCCGGTCCCCATGTCCGCGACCGGTACTCGGGTCGTGGTCCGCTTGGATGGACCCTGCGGTGATCGCTCCCTCTTTATAAGAGGTGAGGTGGCTCGCTTCGAGGCTTTCTGGGCCTTGACCGGCGGCTTGGGCATTGTGACATATGTCCAGGAGTCGCCGTCTGCGGTCAAATCAGTGAGGTCACACAAATACGGGAATGAGAATTGAGTTTACCAATCTCGCCGTTCTCATACCGGATCTCCGTGGCTCTAGTATCGTATATATCCTTAAGTATTCGTACGGACCCGGGGGGGAAATGTTTGGGATTATCGCGCTTTATCTGGAGCGTAGCTGATCGTAGCTTGTCGACAGGAAAGTCGGGGAGACCGGAACACAGCAAGTGTCTCATGAGATATAGGCGTTCTGGAAGGAAGGATCAGCAGTTATCCATAACTCCGCAAACTTCACAAACCTGGCTTCAAAATATGATCCGGCTCCTTGTGTCGGCAACCCTCACCATGTTCCCAGCCTCCCTGTCGAGGCCACCAGACCGGGGCTGTCAGAGCGCCCTCGTACCCATGCAGCTGCATGGAGAGGTCTTTGGTGTCTCCACCGTTGTATGGGTTCGTTGTTTGCTTCTTTTCACAGCATGACTTGATCCACGCCTTCGCAATGTCCTTGCATGCCAATTGTCCGAGTATTTTGAGAGCAGGACGGTAATAATCCACCCACAGTCTAGAGACTGAAATAGCTTCCTGGACGGTCGCCCTTTCATCCTCCAAACTCCCATCAGACTCTCCCTCAGCGCCAGAGACACTACCGTCCTCACCATCCGTCTGCGCAGCGCTAGAAGCATGTTCATAGGGTTTCTGCCGCTTAGTAGGCGGGCAAGCAGACCGATGAGGGATCGATCTCTTCCTTTGCCGGGATCCATTTGCTTTGTAAAGGCTATGAGGACCCCCTCGGGGACCGCTTCGTACACGTGTGGTCTGGCCTGGATTAAGAGCATGTTTAGCTTGCACACATCTTAAGTTGCTTTTCATACTACGTTGGTTGGATTGGAATACGAACCTTGCACCTGTTCGAGCCAGTCATGAAGATCCACCTCCTGGGGTGGTCTTTGCGTCTCGTTCACAGTGAAGACCCTGGTTCCGCCGCCACTGCGATTCAATAAAAGGACATCGTATCGACATGGTACCGCCAGTGAGATGGCCTTTGAGATGCAATATTAACATCATGCATTGTGGACTCGACCGAAGATCACACGTACGGTTTGGTCTCGACAATGACACGGCTGGAAAATATGGGATGGAATACGTGAACCTCCATCGGAATCAGGCTTGAGGGTTCCGGTAGAGCCTTTGACTTCTCTCTCTTTTGGGAGAAATCTTTGAACCATGATGTGAAGAGTAGATGACCCAGGGTCGGGAGGCCGGTGCCTGCAAGCTGCCGGGCTGCGGTGTGATCTGAAAGCCGTGAAGTGAGAACTTTCATGTGGGCCAGTGGCTGTCGCAGATATGCGGCAAAGAGATTCCTTGACGGAGAAAAGCCATTCTGCACCTGTCAGTAGGCGAATGCAGATCTCGATACGAGGCGAGGGAGACTGAGAGACGTGGATCCCCTTGTGATGGTGCAACGGGCAGCGAGGGAAGGTAGTCAAATGAAGAAACTCGGAGAAAGGAGGACGAGAAGAGAAAGAGAGAGAGAGAGAGAGAGGGGTCTTTTCTCAACAACAATAATGTCGTCTCAAGCTCAGCTTCGAATCTGCGGACGGAAAGAAATGGTGACTGGTTATGGGAAATTGGCTGACTGACCATTTGCAAGGACCGAGTGATTGGGTAGGGCAGAAGAGGTGACAGCGGCGAGGGGGAGCTCCTGGGGTGTAGCCCCAGTGGTCTTATGGGAATACTAACAAGCTCACCGGCCGCGGATGGAAGACAGACATGTTGGGCAGCAAACACAAAGTCCGATTGCATCGGATTCGGGCACACGTTGGCGACGACGGAATCTGATATAGGTAGTGGCCCCAATGCAGCCACCATCTGGATCTCATCTCGATTTGAATCTGCACCCCATCTTGCCCGTGTCTGAGACAGGCTGCCCTCGGCAACTAAGAAGGGGGAACCGCATACTTGCATCCGCGCCGGACAAGCTCATCTCATCTACCATGTTCACGAGCACAGAGTACCGCAGCGGTTGCGCTGGCGACTGCAGGCGTGGATCAACTCCACCACACCCTCACTCGGTCATCCGGCCACGAGCCAGTGAGCATCGAGATGGGGGTGCTGGTGGAGGGGGAGCTGTGGAGATGGGCAGATGGGCAGATGGGCAGATGGGCAGATGGGCAGATGGGCATTTCTCGATCGCCATCTAAGACACTGGGTGAAGTTAAAGGGCCGGTGGGCGATGGAATTGTGGGCCAATCTCGGATGACATCCTGGTCCACTCGGTCCTCTTCCATGCACGGCGGAGAAGCAGAGGGGATGGCGCCGAAAGGGGGACGTGGAGAGTAAGTAGTCGGACGCTGGTCCAGCAGGCCTCTTGGACGTGGCCGTTGCCGTCACGAGCTGAAGCGACCTCCTCGTCGCCCGAGTCATGATGTTCCACTAGCGCTGTACTGGAGGGATACTTATGCGAGGACCAGATCAATCCAGACCCGCCTGACGAAAGCGGTTAGGCTCGATGCGTTGAGGGATAGAGGTGAAGTACCTAGCAATGGAAGTGTGCGCATACGCGCGAAAGATCGGAGTCTGGCGAGGAAAGGAGGTCGAGTGCCCACGAACGTACATTCAATGTCCGCTTCGGGCTCGGTGCAGGGCAGCGGTGCCACTAGCATCTTAGTTTCCTCCACTATCAAGGTCTAATCCGAAGCGTCCAGCCATCTCGCTGCTTCCCCCGTCTCTTACAATACCATCCCTTCCCTCCGCCCCGCGGGGCACAGGCAATGCAATATACCTGATGAACTCCTACCTGACAGCGGGGCAGGATCACAACGGGGGAAGCTCTCCGTCTCCTAGATCTATCTACTGACGCCCACGCTTCCCCAACCTCCCTTACCTGTAAGGTACTCGGACCAGATGCCCTGCGAGGTGGGTCGAAGGTGTACTCGTACATACACCTCGAGAGGGTGCATGTGCTTGGTGGGGTCATGTCACCTGCAGCCTCAACGCCTTCGCTGGCCGTGCATTCGAAGGAAAGTGCTCGGGCGTACGGCGATGGTTATTGTTGTTCCACGCTTTCCAGCAAACCTGCTTCTTTCACTAGCTCGTAGAACAGACCGCGCTTCTGCACCAGCGCAGCCGGTGTGTCAAACTCGGCAACCTCGCCCCGGTCAAGGACCAAGATCCGATCCGAGTCGAGGATGGTGTTGATGCGGTGCGCGATCGTGACGATGGTCCGTTCCGAGAACATCTTGCTCCTCAGCGTCGTCTGGAGCATGGCGTCAGTCTCCACATCCACGGCGGCCGTGGCCTCATCCAGCACTGTCATTTAAGCTGTTAGCGATCCTGCTGCTTGCCGTGCTTGCTCTTGCGAGGAGAACGTTACCTAAAATATTCGTCGGAGTCAGCAACGCTCTTGCCAAGCTCACAAGTTGTCGTTGGCCTGCACTGAGATTCGATCCTGCGACTCATTAGGAAAAGCTGGTTGGAAGATCTATCAGATCGTAGCCCATTGAAGCTGGCCCGCGACGTACCTCCTTCGTGAACTGCCGCCTCCAGTCCGCCCGACATGCTGGAGACGTGCTCTTTCAGCCGCGCATGATCTTGGCCCCGTCAGCAGGGCGTCCCGCCATGTCAAGCGCACATTGTAGCAGACTCACCTAGGACGCTCCACAATTCTGTATCATCATGAACATGGCCGGGGTCGAGGTTGTCTCGCACGGTACCCTCGAATAGTGCTGCATCTTGGGGAATGATGGCGAGTCGACCCCGCAGATCAAGCAACCCAATCGTCGATGTGTTTAGGTCGTCGATGGAGATGTTCCCCGTGTCTGGCTCGATGATCCTGAACAGGGCCAAGGTGAGAGAGGACTTCCCTGCTCCTGTCCTTCCGACAACACCAATCTTCTCGTGCGATTTGATGTGCACGTCGATATCTTTGAGAACTAAGTCTAGGCCCGGTCGATAACGCGCGGAGTAGTGGTTCAAGTCCACTGCTCCACGAGCTGGCCAGCTAATCTTCGGTCTGTGCTTGGAGATCCTATCCGGCGCCTCGCTCGGAAGCCTGGCGTATTCCAGGACACGCTCTACGGAGACGATATTGGTCTCTACCTCTACACTTTGCCGTACGATCCAATTTAGACTTGTAGTGATTTGTAGGGCATATGACATGGCTAGTCCTACCATACCTGCCGACAGACCGCTCCCGGTAGCAACAGAGATAATGGCAAAAGATGCAGCTGCTAGGATGATTACTGAGCCTATGAACTCGAGTCGGACCGCCAACCATCTATTTGCGTTGATGGAGGGGAAATATGCACGAAGGTTCGCATCTACTCGCCATTCATTCTCCAACGCAAATCGTTCCTGCTGACCGTAAGCTCGGATGGTGACTATGCCGCCAAGCGATTCTTGAAAGTGTGCATAGATGGGACTCCGGCTGATGCTATCGAGCCGTTTTAGCTCTCTCGAAGTCCGTAGGTAATACCGTTGAATATAAAAGTAGAGCGCTCCAAGAGGAATGATTAATGCGACAAAGACAGGAGTAGATACGACAACTAGTATCAGCGTGTAGAACGCTCTAGCACTGTTGACGAATAGCATGTTGAATGTTCTTGCAAGCACTTCATCGACTCGATAGATGTCGCTAGAAAACCGATTGAGGATTCGCCCGGATGGTGTAGTCTCAAAAAAGCTCATCGGCGATCTGAATATGGCATAAGCCATCCTCTCGTGAAGCTTCCGCGAAGCTTCGATAGAACAGAAAATCCAGAGGATGAGGGTTTGAATCACTACGAGACCGGCACCGCCTATTCCGAATGCGAAGTAGATGCCGATGTATTTACCAACCTGAGGATTACCGCCGTACCTCTGGTTGACTTCAGACCACTGCTTTAACCAGAGACTGCCTCCGATTTGGGCTGTCTGGGCACAAAACAGCATCACCATGTATACGCCGACAGCGACCAGGTTACTCGTCTTGGCGTATTCTAGGTAGACATCCCATTTAACTTTGCCCTGTTCCGAAAATTCTTTGCTTTGTTTGGACTTCATTGGCTCGCCCTCCTCATCGGTCAATTTTCCCCTGGGGCCTTTGAACGATGCTGCGCTTGCGCGCCTTAGTGTGTTGTTGCTCGCTCTTCTCCCGGTGCCACCGCTCACTCGAATGGGTGCTAGCTGTGTGATGCCTTCTTGTGCTTCGTCCTTCTCGTCCGTAGTTTCTTCTAACGAGTTGCCAGTCCCTGTGCCGAACACTGTCCGAGATTCCTCACTCTCTAGACTGGAAGAATCTTTGCTGTCTTCAACGCTCGGAGAAGGCGTCTCTTGCTCCTCATCTTCGTTGTTGACGGTCTTGATAAGGTTGGCGACCTCACCTTTCATTGCGATGAGCTGCCGATACGTGCCTTGCTCTAGGATCTTCCCATCACGAATCAATGCGATGAAGTCGGCCTCCTGCAGTACAGGAATTGAGTTCGTTGCCAGTATTCTAGTTTTGCCAGCAAGCAGACCTTTCGACCCAAAGACATTATTGATCAAGTGCCTTCCAACATGCTGGTCAACCGCCGAGAGACAATCGTCGAAAAGGTAGACGTCGGCACGAGCATACACGGCTCTTGCCAATGCCAAACGGGCCTTTTGGCCACCGGAGAGGGAGATACCACGCTCTCCCACCTCCGTCTGATCTCCATCAGGAAGTGTTTTCAAATCATCTACGAACGCACAAGCATGTATTGTCCGTTGGTAAAACTGCGGATCCCAGCGATGACCAAAGACAATGTTCTCTTTCACGCTTGCATTCATCACCCAAGGCGATTGAGCCACGTATGCGGTGGCTCCGTAAACCACGACCTCTCCATGGATTTTCCAGATGTCACCAAGTAATGCTTGGAGAAATGAAGACTTTCCGGATCCTACTCGCCCTACCACACAGCTCAATTCCCCTTTGTGAGCCACAAAATTAATGTCCTCCAAGCACTTGCGGCTCTCGTTTCGATCCCATGTGAAAGTGGCATCACGGACCCGGACTGACTCTTCGCCGATGTTTGTTGCCGGCTCTCTTGTCTGAACAGCGTCATCCTGAAGCTCCTCTGCTGTAAAAAAGCTCGTGAGACGTCCTACTGCCACTGTTGCCTCGATGATGGACGTTATCACCATGGGAAGAATAGCTAATGGAAACCCAAGTAAGTTGAATAACGTCAGAGCTGGGAAAACAATTTCAGTGGTCAGGGGTTCATCCCTGGTAAGGACAAATACTGTGAACGTTGAACATGAGACCAGAAAAGGAGTAGTTGACCAAGTGAAATTTGCAAAAGCTTGGGACGCGCCAATCTTGCGCAGGGTTTTGAGCTCCTGTTCATTCCGGACAAAATTTAATTTGTTAATGAAGGCCGTCGACCAAGCGAAGAGCTTGATGCTTTTCATGTTGTTTAGTATCTCAGTCACTAATCGTGTCCTAGCATCCTTATTCTTCATCTGCTTTTTCTGTAGGTTTTTCATTATTCTAGCAACCAGTCCGTTGACAGGGACCATGAGGATCATAGCACCAACACCTGCCAACATACTGAGCCCAACCAATTGATATAATGACGCCATGCACAACACGATCTGAAATGGTGCAGACCATAGCATTTGACCGTACTGGGTGAGGTCTTGCAGGCGCTGGGTGTCCACAGCCATGTAATTAACAATATCGCCAGTAGATTTCGACGCTCGACCTTCATTAGATAGCTTCATAGACTTGGAATATATCATAGACGTAAGAGACGACTTGACTCTCATTCCGGTCTCAAATGCACGCTGGAAATATTGGTGAAGTAGTGCTGTTTGGGAGACTGATACTGCGAACATCGCAAGTGATATAGCAGCCCCTCGGATCACAGGTTGAGGATGAGGGCTCCCATTGCGGTAGGAATCGACGAAGGCAATCAACAACCGTAGCAGTTGCGGTTGCACGAATGACAACGCGTCGCTGAAGGTCTTGATCACGGTAGCCCGAAAATAGGGGCCACCAAACCCCCGGAATAAAGCCATCCATAAGGAGGGCCGCTTTTTCTCGAGCTCATCTCTCCAGGCCTTCTCCAGCGTTTTCCCTGTGACTTCCGTAGTATCCCGCTTCCTCAAGTTCCAGAGGTCGCCTTGCGTCAGAAATTCCCGGTACCCATACTTCATCATTGGTGTCATCCAGCTGAAGGTCAAGATACTGAAAACATCGGCGTATTCGATTGGACATTCATCCTCGTCGCCTAGAGAATCGTATGCTGACTGCTTTTTGGGTACCAAATACTCCAGCGCGAATTCCGATGCGGCAAGTCCGAAGCTGACACAAAAAGTGAAGAAGTACGGGAGTCGGACGCGGAAGGCTTGCTGGGATATGAGGGACCGTAGTTTGACACCGAAGGCTATGAGGAGGAACAACCAGTAAAAGAGCACAACACCGTTCGGCTGGCGGCTTCGCCAGTGTTCGAGGTATTGGACACTGCCAATGATAGTCAATGAAGCGAATGTCAGGACGGAAGTCCAGAAACGAAAGTCACCAAACCAGATGCCAGGAAACGCGACGATCTGGAGACATGCTTGAAGTGCCGTAGCAGCGAGCAAGGCCACGATGACGGAGAGTTTCGTATAAAAGTGCCAATTCTTGCTGACAGGCGATGGGTCCTTTTTTTCCCATAGCCACCAGGCTGCGCCTAAACCAAAAAGAATGCCGTAGACAGCTACCGTAGTAATCCAAACGTCGAGAAAGCATGGCGTGAAGTCGTAACGAAAGGGACTTATGGGTCCCCATCCCTCTGTATTACCGCATAACGGTTGGGCGTTGTCACCTTTTGCTGTGGCTCGAAGGTAGTCGGGCCAGAAGGGATTCTGACCGGTGTCTGCAGAGAGCAGCGTCTGTTCCTCCGCTGCGTACCGCATACTCGGAAGTGGTCACAGCGAATGCTCACGTCCCCGCCCAATCTGAACCTTGGGCTGCTTCTTTGCGAGTCATCAAGCTGTAGCCATAGCTATTGATATTGTGTTCCACCGAAACGATTGAATGAGGGAGGTGGGGCGAGGACATTGAGCCTCGTCTGTATTTATAAGAAATTCTGACCGCAAAGTCCCGGGACTTCGGCGTGAGGCAAAGCCGATCTGAAATGCCCAAACCGTTTTTGGCCGTTGTGCTGACACTAGAGCTAGAGCTAGGGCTTGTCGCAATTGAGCCCTAAGGTAGTCCGCTCCCTGTGGGTGCGTCTCTCCACACATACGATGACGAGAGCTCTTTACATAGGGATTGCATTTAAAAACCTGTGGTCATAGGGTCTGATTATCTCAAGGTAAATGAAATGGTGAAGGATCCCCCCACTTTCGCTATTTGGCAATACATGCGCAGTCAATCTCTCGATTTGTAGTGAGGTGTAGAGTACCAGTCGACAGGAGATGGAGGCCCCCCACACGCGCGATATAAAAGAGAATCTTTCTCTATCCATCTCACGATGACCAATTTTATACACGGTGTGGTAACATTTGTGGGCGCCAAAGGTGAAATAGAGCCCGGAATGTCACATGTGGCCGAACTCAAGTAACTATTGAGAAGACCAAATCAAGTCCACCATTGGATCAGCGCCATTAGGGATAGAATCCACTATTGAATTACAGTCAAACCGCATACATATTGTAGACATCAACACCGCGACAGTGGCTGCCAATGTACATTTCCATCGGCCAGACCCCTGTTTAATCACATCGGGCCAGCCTTTGATCCTCATCCTCGTCGTCTTCCATGTCTATCTCGGGCACATAGCTACTAAAAGCATACTGGTCTCTTTGGCCCTTCACTTGGCTCAGGAAGCCTTGACCGCGACCTCTTTCCTGCATCTCGTGTCCATCGCTCATCCGAGCTTGATCTGGTAACGATTCGTTATGATTGTTTGTGGGTTCTCCGCCTTGCAGGCTTGCCGGAATGATGTCGTCAAAACTTCGAGTGTTGCCGACCTGGTGAGTATTATTTTGGTGATGGGAGAGTATTGGAGGGGGAGATGGGTTTGCATTATAACCGGGTGGGTTTGGATCTAGGTCCTCATTGGATATCACCGCCCCCACCAGGCTCCTATCATGAGGAGGTGACCGTTGAGGATGGTCTTCGAGATCGTCACTGTCATGTTGATGGTGGACTTTACGCTTGATTGGCGTAGCTGACTGCGGATGACCCGATCCTTCTAGCTCTTTACTGAATATGAGGTTGTCTGCACGAATGAAGTTGTGAAGCTGTTGCGGAAGATCCTCTGACTGGTAGGAGACCGCGGCTTCACTAGCATAAACAAGGAGAGCAGTTGCTGAATCGGTACTCGCAGCTTTCAGAACGATATCCTCGGTCACTTTGTTTTGTATTACAGGCTTCGTATCGTTGCTCACAAATTCAAGTTTCCACCACTGCCAATCCTTGGCTTCCGTACTGAGCATGTCGCCGACGTCTTCTGGCTCTGTGCGTTCAAGGACATACAGTGAATGTGGAGTTGTTGCGACTCCACGTAATGTATACTTATGGCAAAGAGGCTGCTCCGCGTCGTCCGAAGGCTTTGTGTACATTTGTGAGATTTCTCTCTTCTGTGCATATGATACTCTTCGAGCTTCCTCAAAGTCTGAAGTGCGTGAGTCGATATCATTGAGAACCATGATTTGAGACACGAACCTCTCATTTTAGCTGCGATGCTTGCTTCCAATGCCTTCAGCTCCTGCGCTAATTCGCCTACAGTTTTCGAGGTCGGAGGATCATTTTCGAAGCCTGCATTAGTCTTTGAGGAGTCATCTATAGCACCTCGATAGTCTGCGGTCTGCTCGAAATATGTTATTGCTCTCGAAAGCAGGCGAGAGGCATCAATATAAGCACCAGTTGGAGAGCCTGTATACAGTGCCATACCTGCCTGTGCCTTTTCCTGGGCATCCCAGTCGGCTGAAGCCTGTGCTTTACGAGACAGCATATTCTTGATTTGTTTCGCAAACGACGGCAAATATCGATCGACATACCAAGTCGCTGGTACCTCGATGCCCAATCCTGAGCTATTCGTGACCTGGTTGCAGACTTCAAGAGTGAAAACATCGCCCACTTTTTCAAGATAAGTCTCTTCGTCAGCTTGGTTATCGGACCAGAGAACATGGCCCAAGACGTCATGCAACGTCAGCCCTTTCCCTGCGATCTCGCCATCTATTCTAGCGTTGAGACAGTAGAACGGCTCCGATTGTGGGTTATCCATCGAGACCTTTGTTCCCACTGATTTAAAGACGTCCGCCAACGGTGCGCCTGGTACAGAGTGAAATGTTGCATCGTGCCATCCCACGTAGAAGTCTGTAACCTTATCAATGTGAGAATCTTTGAAGACCTCTAACTTCGCCAACGCATCAGTGCTTCCGTACGCCCTCTCTGTTTCGTCCAAAAAGGCCATCAAGCGCTGGCTTTCATAGAGGAGGTCGTCGCTGTTGACCTGTCTCCCCTCCAGATCCAGATTGACGACTCTAAGAAACTTGATCGGAGTCCCATCCCACCAATCTTTGTCAACACCATAATCAGGTAACGTATAGGTCCTATTTAGAAGTGCTTCCCGTGCCATTGGGATAGCATGCAAGATTTTGAGTAGTGCTGGCAAACGGTGGCCCGCAGGAGAAGGTTTGAAGAAGGCTGGCCCACCCATTACTCTTTTTCGATCGGTAGGGTCGGGATTGAGAAGGATCTCTTGCGTTTGTGGTTCAGCAACTGTCATAGCCCACTTTTCTGTTTCGTAATGCTCACGAGTCGCGGGTCGGAGAGTGTTATGTTCAAGGACCCCCATTTCCTGGTCTGGCAAAGTCTGGCTATCCCCCATGGACATCGCCATCGCTAGTTTCATCTGCTCATCTTCTGACTCGAGACCGTGGCTTTGATCTGCCCCTGTCAGCCTCTACTTCGGTGCTCTAGTGACGCTAGGACAACAAAAGTCGGCTTACCGTTAGCCGCTGGGATTGCACGGGCGCTCACTCTTGAAGGTGGCCTCGTAGGTGCACTGTCATTGAACACACCAGGTCTTAGGGCCTCAGCGTGGCGTACGCCCAATTGATTCTGGCCAGGCTGCGTATTATCCGTTTTGTCCGCATGAAAGTGGTCTTCATTCCACCCTACTTGTCCTTGCTGCTCGTCAAATTTGACTTGACTTTGCTGCCTACATGTGAGTTGAGCTTAGTTTAGGATAAGCGAGCAAAATGTCATACCTGGTCATGAATCGCGTTGGGGTTTTCGAGAAAGGCATCCATAGCCTTGTTGGCATCATTGTCATATGCCTGTCATGGTCTGAGTCATTTTAGTAGTATCCAAGAAGCTTCCTTCTAACCTTCAACCACCTGATGGCGTCTTCTCGTCGCAAGCCAGTTATGCTTCCAATGTCCGTGATGGCATCCTCGCGGGGCTCTTTCAAGGAAGCCATACTGGGAAAGGCCTTGCATCCACATGGAGTGCAAGACTGCAGCCCCGCAATAAAGCCAGAAAGCCAGAAGTCAAATGAGCAAGGCTTAGGGAGGGGGAAGCTTCAGTGGGAACGGAGATATTGCTCGACTTTGATACACATGGATGCCCTCTTGGGAGGTGAGGGAGGCTTGCTCGGCTTGCACGCTCTTGCAGGGATTTTCGGCTACTCCCGTGATTCCATGTAGATCAAACGGCATGTGGGAGTGTGGCTCGTGTGGCTAGGCCTATTCTAATAAGTAGACATCTGCAAGGCTGACTTTCCTTTATGCTTTTCTGTATCAATCGTTGTTGCACTTTTGTGTAACGGAGACTATCCATCACATGCACGAGAATGGCGTATGACAAAGCCGTGGGTCTAGACCAGTCCTTGTCATCAATATGATGAGAAAAGGCCTCTGAGTCAGAGGTGACTTCTTCACAATCTTTCAAAGCACGGCCTTTCACCCCCACTTCCTCTAAACACTGTTGAGCGGTGCTTCTTCTGCTGAGCACATCAGAGCGATCTCTCCATCTTCCCCGATGCTCCGCCGTCCGCTCTTTATCGCCTCTCTGGGCAATCCACCTCCAGTCTATAGCAATACCCTCCATTCCGCTGGCCACACACTACTGTCTTCTCTGCAGCGCCACCTGGTCTACCCCCCCTTCGCGAAAAGCCGCCGTCATGCGAACGGCCTCGTCTCTCAAGGGGAGGATTTCACCCTTTGGCAATCGCCTACCCTCATGAATGTGAGCGGCCCGGCCGTCGCTACTGCTTGGAAAGCCTTTTTGAATGGCCTTCCAAACGCGCATCGCTCGAATGCAAAACTGGTGGTAGTCCATGATGAATTGGAGAGTCCCCTGGGAAAAATCAAGGTCAAGCATGGGGGAAGTGCGA
>JAABUI010001302.1_pt1 | contig 14792 bp, 25 predicted proteins | sample 5559111 | NCBI WGS metagenome assembly JAABUI01 (sample SAMN10711870, study PRJNA513365) | rock metagenome | isolation source: Antarctica rocks | place: Antarctica: Victoria Land, Buttleship Promontory
GCTACATTGAGATGAGAGGTTCCTTAAAACGCGATAGTGATACAAATCCGACCACGGATCTTTTTGGTGAATAGGAGCTAAATGACGATCGGAAACGAATGTACCAGAGTGGATCAGAAGTAAGGGGAAGCCATGCCTGGCGCGACAGGTCCGAATCCAGGAGCCAGCTGGTGTCTCGGCGCGGCAGCATACTGCTTAGGTACCGGTGGTGGTGGAGGTGCGGGCATGGATCCTTCTTCCCCGGCCTTTCTCTTGTTCCCCTTGGTACGAATGCTTCCGCCTCGAGCTCTGGCAGCGGCGATATCCTCCTTGAGCCTCCGATTGAGAAGGCGGAGTTGGTGGAGCTCATACTGCCAGGACGTGCCGCGAGTGGTCTCGAGCTCCTCAAAGACATTTGCAGAGCCGGCGTGGACGATATTGCGATTCTGGTTCATCGAAGTGGAGAGGAGTTTGACTTGGATGACGAGGGAGGATGGTCGACTTCCGTCGACAGAAGACGACGAGTCGCTCGGAGGACGAGATGCATCACTCGTAGGGCTAGAATCGTCGGAGTCGGCTCGTGAAGGGAGGTCGGCGCTGGATCGAGGCGCATAGATTACGGAGACGACCTCGACCTGGCTACCTGACTTCTTGCCCATTTTGTGTCGCAGGTTGACCGCGCCATGGCGGGTTTCCCCATTGACTGCGGAGCGAAGGGCGGAAGCGAGGGAGGCGACGGGTGACGATGGATCGGTATCGACGAGAGCCGACGCAGGGGGACTATTTTCTCCACCAGGTAAGAGGGAAAAAAAGCTCTGGCCAACGACATCATCGACGGGTTGACCGAGCAGATCTGCTACTGTCGAAGTCGCATGGAGTATCAAGCCGTGGTAGGAGACCTTTGCCCAGAACTCGTCCTGCGCTAGACCGCCATGCCTCGATACGGCATCCCAAGGGAGAGTAGGCACGCTCCGTGCTCGTCCACTGAGGATGACTGCCTTTCTCCCTTTGCCCGGTTCGACGTGTAGTCGTCCGGTGCATTCGATCCAGACGTAGCCAGACGACTTGCGCCGTATGCGGAATACGAGATTGACTGTCCGGGGCTGTTGACCATCGGTAGGAGCGTGGGTTGAATCCTTCAACTCTCGCATGAGCGGGACGATGTCGGATGGATGGCAGATGTCGGAGATGTTTTTGCTGAGCAGATCCTCGGGGTCGTACTCCAGTACACGTCGGACCGAGGGCGATACATATTGGAACATGCCCTTGAGTGAAAGGACGTGGATGAAATCTGGAAATTGTCACAATTGCCTTCTTCGAGTGCTCAGACGCGACTCACCATCCGCATTCTCAAGTACCATCTTGAGCCAGTCCGTCTTTGCACCGTCCTCGCCCTGGCCGAAACCAGGGGCATTCACTCTCGCACCCATGATATCCAAAATCTCTTGTCCCAGACCAGTAGCACCGGCTTCGCGTCCCGGTGGCCGTAACGGAGATTGAGGGGGATTGGTGACGGTGTAGTTGACCTGATAGCTTCCGTCTCGCATGTTCCGAAGTATCGCATTTGGCTGCTCCACGAGGTCGACCTGGAAACCGACGTGATAGACGATGTCCGTACCGTCCCAGGGAATGGGAACGACTGTGACGAGGTTAATGAATGGAATGCCTCCACGACGATAATTGATGAGTGATGCTTGGCACTCCTTGCCGGCGTTGAGCATGCGCTTCAGATGCGCGACAGCTACATTGTCGGTATACTTGCGCTTTGAGCCTTTCACGACATCGCTGTCCGGACCTAGGCGGGATCAGCTTTTTCGTCGAAAACGCTAGAGCGGCATACTCTGCAAGAAGCGACAGTTGCGGCCTAGAATTTGAGGCAAGTCATATCCCGTCAAAGCAGTGAAGGTGGGACTGGCATAGACTATCGGCGCATCGTATCTGCGAATGTCCTGAAGGATTATCAGGTCTATTCAAGAAGTACTCTAGTCTACTCACCACCACCAGGAAACTACAGCTCAGATCGACTGGTCCAAGTACCGTCTTCGGGTCCTTCCGTGCTGCCACTCGAGAAAGCACACCAACCATATCGAACCCTGTTGTCGAGTATAGGCCGGGTCCATCCGAAAGTGACGGACCAATGACCCCTGGGCCTTGCAGCAGGGCCTGAGTGTTCGACGGCGGGGCATAAGGTGCTGTCGAAGACGATGCGATATTGATCGTACTGGCACTGCTCTGATTGATCGACGGGGCGAAGGGGAAGGTCGTGCTCGATGGCGATGGGAATGTAAGAGGCGCATATCCCACTTGCGGCAAGATGGCGGAGGTCTGCATTGAGCCCGCTGATGCACATGTCCGTGGTGATGGGTTTGCGGTGCTTCGTCTCTGGGTTGACGATCCCGTGGTCGGGCTCGACATGTGCGAAGGCTGAGCGGTACTAGCCGTCCGGGGGCTCTGCGCGACGTTGTTGCCGATTTGCGAGGAATTCATGTTCAGCTGAGGCAGATTGGATCGAGCCGAACCCGACCCATTTGGCAGCCGCTGGTTGTTCTTCGCAACGACATCCGTGCTCGGATTCGGATTGACGTAAAAGGTCGTCCCCATACCAACCCCGTCCTTCTGCTCGCCGTTCATCCAGCTATCCCAGCCTCCATCACCGCCCATGAACCCATTGAGTCCGTTCAAAACATGCCGACCACCTCCGCTGGCCTCATTATCATTGAACCCCTTCTGAGCATCATAAGGCTGGCCGAACAGCTGGCCCGGAGCCGGTTGACCCTGACCACCTGCACCGCTTGAGAAGAAGTTTGCACCGCTGAAGCCTGACCAAGCTTCACCGCCTGGTGGGAAAGTAGGGGCGCCTGTCATCTGATTGGACAGGAAGGGCGGAACTTGGAAGCGGATGTCGCGGGAAAAGGCGGAGGGGTCGAGGGCGAGGCCATTGTCGAGATCATTTGAAGAGGGTTGTGACTGGGAGATGGAATTGGATGGGTTCGGCTGAGGTTGAGCCGCATTTGACGTCTGGCGCGAGACCGACTTGCCCTTACCGGTACTCTGACCAGCCGGTGGTGATTGCATGTTGGCGTTCGAAGGGGATCGCTGAGCTATGTTTTGTTCGGTTGGTAGCTGTAGTTGCTGTTGAAGTGGAGAAGGGCTTGGAACATATTGTGGCTGTTGAGGAGTGTTCTGCTGGTTGTGACGCGAGGGAGAAGGTGGAGGATAAGGGTGCTGGAAAGAGATGTTCTGCGGCGATGAACGGGATATGGCGATTCCTTGCGCGAAAGCAGCGTACTGCTCATCCGGCTTGCCTCGGTTGTCCCCTTGTTGCGATCCGCTCCCAAGAGACCTGCCGCCACTGACGCCGGGAGGACCCGGCGGAGTTTGAAAGTTCATGAAATTCGCCCAGTCTATAGGGGAGGGTACGTGATTCGGTGCTTGAGAGGTTGAGAATGACAATCCAGTGGAATCACCAGATCCTTGATGTGTCGGCGGGTTGGGAGGTTGAGGGGTGGTGGAGGATGGTCGGGGAGTTACATAGGCCATCGCAAAGTGAAATCAGGGCGTTACGGCGTCTGAAACCAGCGGAGAAGCGTGTCGAGAGAGTCACTTTGATGTCGATGGTGATGCGGAGATGATTTTTGTGGGTGTGTGACGTGAATGAATATCGAAAGGACGCCCAGGAGATTCCGAGCAGTGGAGCGCGACCCCCATCCGCCAGCGGTCCGATTGAGGGTCAAAACACCTTTCACGACAAATCCCGTATACCTTGGAGATGAAGGTGATTTCACAAGAAAAGGGTAAGATTTGGGCGAGAAATCGAAGTTTCCAGTGCGGGAATGAATTCACTGCGGGATTTACTGGATGAGCAGACCCTGAAAGCACCGGTGACGAATTTCCCCGATAGCTGTCCTTAGATGCATCCCATTTTCCTCTGGCCATCCAACAGCGGCTGATGTGCAGACAGCAGCATCGTGTCCCGGAGGCCCAAGGAAACATTCCAAAGGCGAACACTCGGATCTTTTCAGACTCAACCCTCATTGATTTCGTTGAAGCCAATTTCACGATCATTTACACTTCGCTATAGGTTTAATACCCTTTCGGGCCCTCTATCAAATCCTCTCGGCATTCAGCTGTCGTTCCATCACGCAAGATTTAATGCTGCGTAATTTGGGGCGGATCTAGGGGGAACAATCCTCAGGCATCATGTCGGTTTAATTCCCATGTAGCGGGCTTTGGAAGTGCTACGCCAGAAGCTTGATAGCTGGAACTGCGCTAAGACCAAAGCCCGAGAGCTCACGAAGAACGGAAACAACACGTGTTGAGCTGACGTCAGCCGGCGGATCGAGGCGAAGGATCGAAGAGGGCCAGAGTGGCTAATCGCTCCGCGTATGTGGCGCTTTCGTTATGCTACATAGCAGAGTCTAGATTATGCGTTTACCTAGCTTTGAGGAGCAAAGCTCTTATCAAAAGCCAATATAGCTGGAAGAAAGGCTTGGATATTACCCCGAGCTGAGGTACTCCATCCTACTCTTTCTTTCGATGAGCGTTCCAGAACTGGCTCAACTCGAGGGCGGACCGCTTGAACTGGACAGACGGCGTGAGCCTGTGCTCTCTCCATCGATCAGTAAACCTACGGTTCGCTCAAGCGTCGGACTGAGAGGTCGTGCACATCGTCAGTGCTATCTCAGGAAGAAGGAGACAGCCATACCTATTATAATCGACATATTGCACCCTAAATCGACCTACAACCGATACCATGTTAGCGTCTTCTTCCCACCTGATGCCAGGGAGACCTACTCGACAATCCCGAATTCCACTCGAAGCTATCCACAAGAGTCCAGGCAAACGTCCCCTTTACAGGAATTTTATCTTTATGAATTGTCGTAAGGATCTCTCCCATATAAGAGTTGTAATATGCTGTCCGACCCGAATCTTCCGTGATCTGATAGATGTATTGCTTTCTATGTTGAAATCAGTGTCTGTCTCCGAGGAGGCTTGAACAATTCGTTTTAGAAAGCTTCTGAGAACCCGGAGGAGGTGATGTCAATCCCGCCCTTCGTTGGGTATCGTCCCACGAGGTCGGAGAGGAAGGGCCGGACGAATTTGTTACGCCGGGAAGAGTCGTAGGCTGCTCTCAGGGTAGCAGTGCGGATGCTATCAGGTACCCGCGCGGGATGGAGCAGCGCGTTTTACAGAGTTGCATAAGACTGCGGCTAGAATAGTCGAGTTCATGCATCGCTTTTCCACCCACTTGTAACAGAATTGCCATGTCGTCTGAAGCCAAGGGGCCAGTCGCCAAAATGTCCAGGAGCCCAGCCGGCGGATGTGGAATCATCTGACCTTTCTCAGCAAGTCTTGATTTCGAAAATCTGTCACCTACAATAGTTGGGTATCGTCAGTGACCGGCAAGGCAACATGCGATAATGCAACTTGCTTGACCTGATTGCATCCCGGCCAATTCGGGTCACTGATGTTGGCAACGCAAGCCGCGACGCCCTCCGGGACCACTGTGACATAGGCATCGGCGAATCGCTAAAGGTACGTGAATCAGCAGAGGAGGCAAGTATGAGGTGTAAGACCCACGTCAAAAGCGAAGAAGTCGGCAGTTCCCTTGATCATCTGCGTCTGGTTCGCTGTGAAGCGCGGAAGAATCGTTTCGCTCAGATCGTCCTTCACGAGCTCGGGCCAGTCCTGAAAGCTCGATCAGCACACTATTGAGCGGAATGGTCTCGCCTCACTCCTGTTATGTAGATCGGCTCGGCGAGAAAGCCAATCTGATATGCCTGTTCAAGCTGTAAGCTAGAGGACCAATGCTGAGGGAACTGCCGGTAGATACCTGATGGCGCTCGACGGCATTCAGGTCGTCCGAGTTATTGGCCCTCCATGGCACGCCACTGCATCTCCATCAGCCAGATGTCTAAAGCATGCGACAAACGGACGTGAGATCACCGAACCTCATCCCAATCTCCCCGACTACTACCAATGTCAGCACGTCAACAATTCAGTCGAGAAGGGGCGCACCGATATTAAGCTCTCTAAGCCGCTGGACCGCCATGGCGTGCGCGAGGACGACATGATAGCTGCATTGAGCGGATAGGTCGTGACGTTCAAGCTCGTCGGCAGAGTGGTCTGGTTCGAAGTCAGTGATGCTGAGCTCAGGGACTCACGTTGAGAGGGTATTGGATCTGCGGCGACCATGAGCTCTGACCAATGCTGACAGAATGTCTCACCTGTGCAGAAGACTTGAGGCTCGGTGAACGTTATCCAGCGAGTTATAGTCCCGTTGAATGCTTTGAAACATGGTTTCCTGCACCAGCGTCAGCTTCCACACTACACCTGATTGAGCCACTCACGGCATAATTTACAAAGTCGGCGATGATCTGGTCGCTCGCAAATCCGCCGTATTCGAGCTGCAGAGCCAAAGGAGCATCCCAATGATACAGCGTCTTACCCGCTTCAGCTCAACCGATACCCTCAGCTCCGCGACGCAAACACTCACATGACGGGTTCAACCCTTAAACTTGTGCAATGCCGCGTGAGGTTCCGGTAAAGGTCCAAGCCCGCTTGATTGACTGGACTGTCGGCAGTCCCGAAGGGGAGGACACGGCTCCATGAGGTGGAGAACAAAAAGGCATTCCCGCCAACGGCAGCTAAGCGGGCGATGTCTGGGGCGTCTTTCAGCAATCCATCCGAGGTCGGTAGTCCTATTCACCGACGTAGTACTATTCATCGACGCAGTACTGTTCACCGAGGTGCTTTGCGAGGGTGACCGTCGACTGAGCACTCAAGGTATTAGTGGTCGATGCTGTATTCACGACAGACGAAGAAGGCGCAGCCGCAGCGAGCGGGCTCGTCGGCGTATTAGTCAGGGTAATATCGACGCTCATTGCCGCATTCGTGGAATCGATTGATCCTTGGTAGGGTACAGTTTCAGACGAGGTAAATTGGAGGGTGACAGTGCTGTAGATTGTCGAGCTAGCGTAGATAAGCCTCCGTTGGAGTCGCTGCATCTAGTCGTGGGAGGATGGCGCCGGTCGCTCCAATCCCCAGAAATGTCAGCAGCCAGTAATAGATCAGTCTCATGATAAGGCTGAGGGTCAATCGAAGGTGAGGAAAGTCACATCACAAAGATTCATTCAGCCCTCTGAGAAACTCAATACCTAGTTCGCAGCGGCCACCGAAAGTAGTCTCGGTGGTCCGGTCTCGCTGGTCAACGACGTACTCGTATTCTTGGCTCCGAGGATCAGATCACCACCGCAAGACAGAACGACCTGAGGCCGACAAAATGAGTTTTGGTCCGTTTTGACTTCCGGCCCGAAAGACCAAAAGGCAGCCACGTGGACCCTGATGACGAGAGCCACGATAAGATTATCCACGGTTTGTCCTGAACAAGCGTCCAACAATAACAACAGTCACTACCTCTCTGCGATCTTCTCCGCCAACAGATCCCCTCTTCTCCTTTCCGCCGTCCCATTCCCATTTGTCGACGCCAGTACAGGGTCCGTCAGCCGTCTCTGCGCTTCTGGCATGTCCGCAAAGGCCTCTCTTAACTTATCTGTCGCTATCCGGCGGAACTACTTGCGAATCAGTCAAAATCGGGCAATATGATCGGGACTGACCTCGTTGAACACTGTTCCGGAGACCTGGAGAAGAGGACCTGCTAGTCCTAGTTGTAACACGATGTATCTACTCTCGTCAGACGACTGGCAGCGGGAAACATGCTTGACTCACGCCGAAGCAGCCAGGATCAAGAGCATAGCAAAATACAGAGGGTTAAACAAGACCGCCATCGCCTCGTTCCATCCGAGCACCACTAAGACACCATACATCCATAACGGGATTTGCGCAATGGACGAGACCATACTCCGCTTCGCCTCGACATAAGCTGCATCGGCGTCACGTTTAAAGCGTGTTTCGAGGGAGAGGAGTTTGGTGGGGGTGAGAAGAGTGAAAGCTGTGGAAGGGTCGAATGGGGTCGGATCGGAGTCTGCGTCGAGAGAGCGTTCGGGTGATGGAAGTGGGGGAAGGAGAGAGGGCTCAGAAGGGGATATGGTGGAAAAGAGTGGTAGGAGGGCAAGTGTCTGTGCCGATCAGCGGGAGAAACTCGTACCGTCATGACTTACCTCGTCCTTGGCTTTCTTGAATGCCGCCTCAATATCGTCCGCAGGTTTCCAGACCCGTGGGACACCCTGCTCGTCATATCGGAATCGCTCCTCGAATGTGCTTCGCAGACTTGTCAAGACAGTCGCGTCGGTCGTCTGCTCCTCGAGCTTCTTCCGTAACGCAAGCCAAGATCGAGCCCGTAATGTCGCAAGGGCCGCTTCGTTCTCCTGTGGCGTACAATTGTAGCCTTTGACAATGTCAGTCCCGCAACGAAGCGGAAGGAGTCTCACTCTTCGCCTTGGTCAAGTATTGCTCCTCGGCTGTCGCTGACACATCACGATATGTCGTCAAAACTGTGTCCCACATCCCTGCCGATGGCTGGCTTAGGGCAATCTCGACCGGTTCGAGCAGTTGTCGCTTGATGTTACGCTACCGCAAATCAGCACCCGATCATCGCGTGAGTTGGCAAGCTGACTTCAGTGGCATTGACCATCTTCTTCGTCTCATCCGCCCGTAATTGATCCGCGATCAGCTTCAGATCCTCCTCTAGCAGCGCCAGCTCATGCTCATACTCCCAGTCCGTCTCCTCCACCTTGACCTCTGTGGGCTATCAGTACTGAAGGTCGGACAAGCGATAGTGACAGACCCTTTGCACCGTCAAGGAACGTCTCCCTGGCCGTTCCAGTCCCCCGCTGCACCACCTCGGCGAAATCATATCCTGGCTCTTTCAGGCCCGCAGCCAACTCCTTCGCAAATCTCGCAGCGACCACTTTGTGCAGGTTCTTCACCTGACCAAGGAAGAGGGACGATAGCGAGGCGTGTAACGTGGAGAGGAGATCGAGGCGTTTCCGTTGATAGACCGCGGCGTGATAGCGTGAGGCATCTCGATCGAACTTGCCTAATCAAGCGTCAGGCAAGCAACGATGCACATGAAAGAGGAAGTCCACCCATCGCGGTGTTCAGCCAGTCCCGCAGGAGTGCACCGAGCCCCTCGACAACAGATCCAGACTGTACAGGACGACGACCGACCTTGGCGCTCGCCTCGAATGCCTCTGTGACAGCTTTCGCCAGCTCGTCGCATCGGAACTGAGCGAGCATCTCCTGCTGGGTCGGTAAGTCGAGGTCCTTATTTGTGAGGACCTGTTGCTGTTGAGACCATCAGGACCGTGCACCTCGTCAAGCGATAAAGGCTTACCCATATACCCTCCATGTAAAAGCCCACTCCATCCGCTGGTATCCGCTTATGATATGCCGGCTGAAACACATAATCCTCTCTCGACCGATCGGTGAAGCGTCTCCGAAGCTCGACAACGGCCTCCTCGAATTGTTCGGGCATCAAGACTTTGTGTGGAAGGGCAGAGAAAGAGAGGTCAAAGTACGACGACAGGGTGGAATCGGCGAGGTGTGGTGGCTGGGACACATCAGCTAAGGTGATGATACATGAGGATGTCGCACTTTTGCTAGGCTTGCCCAAATCTTTTCCATATCCTGCGTCAGGGTCGCTGTGAGGTTCGACATTGGTGTTGAGCCGACATGATCTCGGATGACGAAGAGGATCATGGTCTTTTCCTGAGGTCTGCGGAGGATTACTGTCAGCTCGGTCGGTGGGTGGTCGCAAGAGGGCGGATCCCCCTTTGCGTTCGCATAACGAGTTGGCTCACTTTGGCTTGCTGCCTTCACCTCCGCCGCCAAACAGTCCCAAGTTCACCTCGAAGACCGTCTTGAGCAAGCCCATATTCGCACCCTGATACAACCCAATCTGGTGTTCCCTGTGTCTCATCAGTCAGTACACGATGAAAGTCCTACCTAGGGTTTGTGACTCACCAAAGGTTGACAATCAACACCTCTGTACTCGCCAGACTGAACAACGCCGACTTCCTCTCAAAGTCCTGATCCTCTCCCCGTTCCCTCCCATCCGTCCCCTCAACATCCATGACCAGCGTCGAGCTATATGCCGAAGGACACATCCAGATCCCCCTTGTCGTCTGCTGTCGCTTGCTCTCGTCCATCACCTCGAAGCTCGTCCCAAACAGCCGATTGAGGAGAGTTGATTTCCCGGTGGACTGGGAGCCGAAGACTGCGACGACGTCATAGGCAAAGCCTTTGTCGAGCATACCCCATTTCGCGAGGTGAAGGGACAGCTCTTTGCTACCTCGGGAATGGTTCAGCTGGAATCCGTAACGGGATGACCCGCTCACGTGAATGTTTGGTGCTCGTCAACGACTTGGAGCCGTCCATTTACAGGCTTCTTGATCCCATTTGACAGACCAGCTCCGTTCCGTGTAGGAGGCGGCGACATGACCGACGCAACAGCTTCTCGCGCCTCTTCGGTCGTCCGTGGGTCCGCCATCAGCCGCTGCAACTCCTCGGCCGGGTCACGCAGTAGCCCTGCGACGATGTCGGGTGTCTGATTCATGCTTTCGAGCTGTGGTTCGATGTTGAGCAGGGTCACTCCTTTGACAGATGGATCGCGTCGTTCGCTTCGACACGACTTTGATGACGTGGACTTATCTGAAACACCGTAACCGCTTTGACCAGGGGGATCAATCAAGGTAAAAATATTGCTTCCGGTGCGACGTGCTGAACGCGCGGGATCACTCACAGCAGTTTCCCATGTACACTCCTCATCTCGCAATCACCCATTCACTTCATCATGCCCATCCCTATCCCTTCCCAAGACGACGCCGCCTCCGATATCGTCAAAGTCTCGCCTCCATCTTCTGATTCCTCCCATAGTCTGAGCGTGATGGACGAGAAGCCAAAGATTGAGCATGATGAGAAGAAGGACGAGGTGGACGTTCAGGGTATGGTGGATGAGACGGTCAGAAGGGTGAGGGAGCAGTCGGATCGGTGGGTTCAGCTACCATCCTTCGAGAATGCCTGCGAGATCGTCGCTAGGATTGCCGAAGGAGTCAGCTGATGTTGGTAGGCTACAAGCTGCTGCCATGCCGTATGCGAACAGGACGCGCTCTTTCGCCGAGCAGCGGCCGGTACTCTTCGTCAGTAATTCGTCCCCTTCTGCCTGTCTATCACTGACTAGGCCTTCTGGCAGACTTTCCTCGCGATCTTCACCGCGCTTAGCATCATCCCCATCGCGTGCTTCACGTATGTCCCTCTCCATCGTTTCTACCTTCCGCTCTAACCCCCTCGCCTCGCAGCGGCTTTGTCCTCTCCGCCACGCTTTTTATCCTCGGCGTGGCCGCCGTCGGGATCTGCATTTCCGTCCTCATGACGCTCCTCTTCGCATGTGCGTTCTCCCCTCCCCTTCCCTCTGCTTTCACACTGACCCATCATAGCCTCCATCCTCCTCCCGATCCTCTTCTTCACCTCCCTGATCTCCCTCACGGCCCTCTCATTCCTCCTCACCCTCTTCCTCATGCATCGCCTTTACACCCACCTGACCGTCACCACCACTAGTGCGTCGGACTATGATGGTCTCTCGAAGGGTGTCAAGGGGTGGTTGGACGAGACTACCAATCGACTTCCTGCGCTACCGGCGAGGTGGTCTGATGTCGGTGGACAGTGGCGCTCGGATCTCACGCCGAGAGCAAAGCAGGAGAGCAGGTTCAACGCGAGGGGGATGAGGAATGATGGAGGTGGAGGAGTAAGAGCGATGGAAGCGCACATCAGGCCTGATTCCGGTCACGGGACGGCGGGTATCAAATCCTGAGCTACCAGGATATCGATTGATTCCCGTTGTTTGGATTAGATGCGTGCTTCAAATGTCGTGTTGTCCGACCGCCATGTAACGATTCTGAACGATGCGAGACATACATGCAATGATGACCTTACCACCTCGTAACATCCGCCTCCGCCTCACCAAATACACTCTCCTTCTTCACTTCAAACCCCTCACTCTCCGCCTCTTTCTGCTTTCTATACTCTTCCAGGCTCACTACCCGCTCCTCCTCAAAGTAACTCGGCATCTTCCGCCGTAACCACCCATCTACCCACCCGTTGATCGCTTCGAACTCCAGTAAGAACCCATCGTGCCCATCCGGACTGGGGATGACCACAAGTTCCGCATCCGGTATATGCGACGCGATCTCTCGCTGCTCCGAGGTGGTGAATAGACCATCGGACTCGATGCCGATGACGAGAGCTGGGGGGAGGAGGGAGAGTGCGTGTTGGAGGGAAGTGGCGATGCTTTCGTCGTCGGTGTCGGTCAGGGTGATTGGGATGCGAGGGAGTTTGGAGGAGAGTGTGGGTGGGATGGTATGTGTGGATGGCATGGAGAGGTCGTGGGTGTCGCATTTCCGTGTGATGTGGATGTAGCAGTTTGCGTCGAAGCGGCCGGTAAACTGAGAGACGACAGTCTGTCAACGTGAGAGTCAGAAAACATGCGCCCGACCCACCTTGTCGCCCTGATACCGTAGATAGCTCTGCGCCGAAAACACCTTCGGTGCCCTATCCCCTCCCACCCCCACCTTCCCATCCCCATTCATCTCTCCCTCCGCCCCCAATCCATTCGACGACTTCTCCACCACCGGCGTCGACGGCACCGAGCCCCTCCTCGATGCCGTCATATCCGAACTACTCCGATGCCCATCATTATGTGCCCTCCACGCCCTCTCCCTCGGACTCCTCGCCAATTCCACCTCACTCGGATCCGCCGGATTCGTAGTCTCCGGTCCACCCATGATCCTCACTCCCATCTTGGGCACTTCACTGACCCCTAATCCCGATCGACGGCCGAAGCGACTCTCGAAGCTATCTCGACTCCGGTACGTCAAGAGCGCTGCCATCCTCGCTGCCGCCAATCCACGATTCGGCTGGTTCGCCAGATCCACGGTACCATCGGGGAGGTCATAGTAGTATCCATCCCGGTAGTCGGGGTCGGAGTAGATTGATTGGCGTTGCGCCTCGCCCCAGGAGATGCACCATGCGGAATGACGGGCAGAGGTAGCGAGTGGGATCACGGCGCGGACGAAACCTGGGGGGGTGTTGAGGGGGTATTCGAGGCAGGCCATGCCGCCCATAGATCCACCGACCGCGGCCACGACGGAGGTGACGCCTAGGTCTCGTAATATCAGATGATGTAATCTACCTCAAATCAGCTCGAAGATTCGGGTATAGCGAGAGAGTTATTCACCGCACATCATCCTTCACGCTAGACCCAGGCATCTCCGGCCCATAAGGTCGACCTGTTTCCGGATTGGTAGTGACGCTCGAGACAGTCCCATACGGCGACCCAATGACGTTCGCGCAAAAGATGAAGAATCTGGTGGGGTCGAATGCTCGATCCAGTCCGAGTAATGGTCCCCACCTGATACACTATCAAATCAGCTTAAAAACAAACCCCTGGTCAGGGTGACGAACCAGTCCTTAACATCGGCACTCCCGGTGAGAGCATGACAGATGACCAGACAATTATCTCGAGGAGGGTTGAGCTTGCCCCAGGTCTTGTAGGCGACTGGGACATCGTGGAGGGTAACGCCGGATTCGAGGGTGAATACGGGGATGATGGCAGTGGACTGGTTGATGATGGCGGAAAAGAGGTTGGGGTCGAAGTGAGAGCGGGACGAGGAGGCTTGAGGAGGAGCTGTGAACATTTTCCAACCTCGCAGAGGGCGCTTATAGGATATGAAGAACAGATTGAATCAAACTATTTCGGAGAGAACTGACTCAGGAATCCAATGCGAGAGCGCCGCAGGAGATCTATCCTTCCTTCCGCACGGTGGCCTTGGCCATGCCATACAACAAGATGCCTAGCAAGTCCTTCCGATTAGTCCGTAAAGGGTAGACCCTAGCCGTCCGCGTTCCGTAAGGGAGGAGGGACATATCGCAGTCCGAGATAGTGAAAGATCTCCCGCTCCGTCTCGAGGTTGATCTCCTTCCCCGTATTCACTTCCACTAGTCCGGCTCGGAATTTCAGTCCGCGACTGTATCAATCAGCTCTCGTTCACCCCTCCATATGCAAGACTCGCATGTTCTCAACATATCTCCTGTAGAAACGATCAGCACTGGACCGGGAAGAGTACCAGTACGTGCCTGAGATCGCGCTCGAACATCATACTGCCTGACCAGCTCAGCACCGCTGCAGCATATCGCTCCCGAGGCGCGCTGATCAGGTCGACCCGACGGTGCTTTCGACCTTTGCCGGGTAGCTTGAAGATAACAAACGCCTGAAAGTCCATCAGCGCAGGTAGTGCATGCTTGCCGCAAGACCTAACTTATCGAGATTGTCGAAGTCTGAATTTCTGCTCTTAGCGAGGAAGTTTATATACGTGTACAAGCTCACTATTCGCAGAAGTGGTGATTGGGGAGTCGGCGTCGCGGTGAGTGACGTCTGATTTTGAGACTATCAGCTTGATAGAAAATATTGGCTAGGCAATGCGCACGGAGGACGTGGGTGATGATACCCAGCGCGGACAGTCGACGGTAGAGGTCTCGCAGGAGCCCGATGTCCTGTCCATTTTCAGGAGGACAGAAGACGACGTCCACGTCATTCGACTGCGGCTTGCCTCTTCTGTATCTACATCCAGCCTAACTTGAGCGTGCATACCACTGATGTGGAAACCCGTCACCCGCCAGTAATGGTCGACTCGCAGCCCGGCAAGAATGCTTCCAAGTGCTCCATCACACAGTCGTCTATCTCCCTTACCTCCTCCCTCGGAATTCTGCCACCATCAGCTCCCTTCCCGTTTGCAGCCCTGGATAGACCCACTTCGAGTCCAGCTCCTTCTTCAAGCCCATCCATTCCTCCACGATAT
>JAABUI010001305.1_pt1 | contig 14768 bp, 1 predicted proteins | sample 5559111 | NCBI WGS metagenome assembly JAABUI01 (sample SAMN10711870, study PRJNA513365) | rock metagenome | isolation source: Antarctica rocks | place: Antarctica: Victoria Land, Buttleship Promontory
TCAACCACCTTATCAACCACCTCATCAACCACCTCATCAACCACCTCATCAACCACCTCATCAATCCACCACCCCATTAATCAACACCTCATAAACCACCTCATAAACCATTAAACCATTAAACCATTAATCCATCAATCCATCAATCCATCAATCCATCAATCCATCAATCCATCAATCCATCAATCTATTAACCTAACTAAATATGGGTTGGCCCATGGGTAACCCCTTTTTGGGTGGGTTGGGTGGGGTTTTCATCTGATTTTAATAACCCGACCCCAACCCGGCCCCAAGTGCTATTTTGACCCAACCCACCCCACCCCAAATTGGGTTACCCGGCCCCATTGCGCAGCATAGATACGACTCCCCTATCTCTTCCTAGCTATAAGAGCTTAGCCTAATTTACTTATCGTAGATATACCGCCGGTACGAAAAGACGGTAAGCTAGAGCTTACGTGTAAATTCTACTAACGTATAAGAGGCTAGTAAAGTATTAATTGCTTTTAGACTTACTTAGTATCTATATATAAAGAAGACGAGCTAACGAGCGAGCTCCTAGAAGAGATTAAACGGACCGGGGACTTATAGAGGATATATTAGGTTAAGTATAGTAACGGTAGTAAGAATAGTAATAATATAATAGCGAGACTTCGTTAAATAGAAGATCTAGAATTTAGGTAGTAAGATATACTAGATTAGGATTTACGCTATTAAGTCTAGTTAGCGAGGGATTAAATAGATCTACGAGCGAAGACTATAGGTATTTATATATCCTCTAAAATAATAGCTATAGGTAGATTTAGTAAAAGTATAATAATTAATATATCTAATAACGATAGCTTAATATACTTTCGATATTACTTTCCGAATACTATATCTAGGATTTTAATCTCGCTAATAGCTAGTATCCCGATACCTCCGTCTTCCCTATAGCGACGACTTTAATTTTTATATAGGGTTATAGCCCGCTCGGTCTCCGACCGACTACGAGTCCGAGTATATATTTACCCGCCCTTATAGATACTAACCTACGACTTTACTTCTTATAAATAATAAGATAGGTCTAGAGCTAAAAACGTATATAAGTACCTCTATATACGTCGGGCCCCTAAAAAATAGGTCCTAATCCTTTACCGCTTAAAAGACGCCTATATCTCGATTCTTTAGTCCGGTAGGCTATAATATAGGCTATAGCGAGATATTTATTAAGTTTATTAATATTATAAGCCCTACGTCTCCGTTAGTAGGGTATAGTCGGCTATACTATAAGCCGCGGAAATTTATTTAATTTACGGGATAGCTCTTATAGCCGGTTTACTTATTCTAGGGTATCGGTTAAGTACTAAAGGGGTTAGTAGATATAATCGCCTCGCTAATAGCCTAACTAATATTTAAAGCCTTAGCCCCGGCGATAACGAATATTCTAATAGAGGGAATAAAAACGTTAACGTACCTAATTATAATATCTATACTAAGCTTCGAAGATCCTCTCGGCTATCTATTAGATATATAGCGTATTAATAGCGAGGTAGACGAAGGTAACTAGAATTACTAGTCTTTATTTAAAGAGCTCTAGTCTTAGTCCGTCCTATCGTTAATAACGCTTTTCCTTTATATAAATAACGATCGAGCTCTAAGTTCGTATAGATCCTTCTACGTAGAAGTAGATAGCGGAAATAGCGATAACGATAAGTTTATTAGTCCTCCTAAATTATCTCGAAATCGTCTCCTAGATATTTCTAGTACTCGAGTTATCGTAGGCGCTATACGATATCTATTTATAAACTAATAGCTACGATATATAGATCTACGTTAGCTACTACTATAGAGTAAAGTTAACGACTACGATATAGACGTTAATACCGCGACTCTAAATAGGGAGATCTATATTCGGGTACGGGGATTCGAGAATAAGGACGGAAAATACCTTATTATACTTCCCGAGCTTAGGGAGCTACTTTACCTACGGCTTAAGTTTAGTACCGATTTACCTATTATAATACTTTACTATAATTAGCTAGTCCCGGGGGTAGTAAAAGTACTAGATGTATTAACTCCTTTAGCTCTTCCTCTATATACTACGAATAAGTCTTTTATTACGACTTTCTCTTAAATTATTAACTATATCCTCGACGGCTTAAGCTAGAAGAATATTATCGTTACTAGTAATATAATTCTAATAACCCTACTTTATATCGATCTAATTAAAGATTATAATAAGCGAGTTTAGGACCCCGACCTAGAGCTATATATCTATAAATTAACGCCTACGGAAGCCGAGCGGAAAGTACTTAAGATTAAAGCTATATAGAGGCGGAACTTACGCGGCGATATTACCGTAGAGTAGATAGTAGTAACCCGAAATAATAAAACGATTACTCTAATACCTACTTATCCGAATCGTCGACTATAGATTATTCTTAAGGTATTTTTAGATCCGATAGCGATTCTTTTAAATTACGACCTTAATATTTACGCGCTCGCGTTTAACGGCTCCTAAGTCTTTATAATACCTCGTTATACTCGAGCTCTAAAAACGGGCTATTTAATATTTACTATAGATCTAATCTAGGGCTACTATCTTACTTATCGGCGTTCGATATAGGAGACTTATATTCTTAAATATATAGATCGAGGGTTTAGACTACGCTTTCTACTATATTATAAAAAGTTACTAAAGGTTTCCTATATACTCGATAAGTTACCGTTTATCGGCGATAACGGTCTCTAAAGCGTAGGGCTTAAGGAGATCGCTTCGGCGGCCTAGTCCTTCGTTAGCGATATAGTAGTACGAAACTATAGTACCGACCTAGCCTTAGGACTCGCGCGTAGATATAATAAGCTAGCCGTCTATATAAGCGACTTAAGCGAGAAGCGTAGTATAGGCGGCCGGAAAGGGCTCGATAACTTTAAGCTTTTTATACGATATTATAAAGTATAGCGTATAGACGCTTATAGCGAGATTATATATAGGAGCTATATCTTCGAGTCTAATATAGCGATATTAACTTAAGCGGCCGTAGATTATACTATTTCGCTCTCGCCGAAGGGTCTTATAACCCTATATTATATAATAATACTCCTTTATACCGATAGGATAAGTCTTTTAAGATTAAAAAACTTACGGATACTCTATATAAGGCCGTAAAAAAGATAGTAAGCGTAATTCGAGATATAGCCGCGAGCCCTTAAGTTAATTATAATAAGTACGTTTCTTCTTCTATTCGGCTCTTCGTTAATATACCTAGTTAAAAAAAACCCTTACGTCGCGCCCTAACCCTATTTATAAACCTATAGTTTTAGCCTAAAAAGGGTCCTTAATCGACCTCTCGTTATTCTAGTACTTATATCTTATCTACCCCCCGATCTAGGCGCTCTTCCGGCCGAGGCTAGTATATAAAGTACGCTATCTTCCTCTATAACCCTAATAAGATTATAGTCCTACCTACGTCTCGATATAAGGGGTAAATTAAAATAATAGGATCTTAAATATTAGTATATTAATAGAGCGGCGAAATAGGAGGGCGTTAACTACTTCGTAGACGAGAGTACCGGGCTTATATAGAGTTTATATAAATAGTTTAAGGCTATAAGCTATCTTAACCGGGCGACGGTAGGTACTCTAAAGTAGTAGAATTTTCGCGGCGTTATCGAAGTTACGCGCCTTTATTATCGACGGTTCTTCTTATTAATTCCCCTCTAAGATCGAAATTCTACTATACGGCTTCTATCCGGGCTTTCTACCCTATAAGAGTTACTATTATTCCGCGCTTAGGTTCGCCGTAGCCCCCTAAGTAGTACGATTAATTATTATAAGGCCTACTACTAGGAACCTTAATAGTATTATAAGTAGCGTAGTTTAGAGGTAGTAAGGAGATAGAATTTTAATAAAGAAGTCTACTCTTCATTACGCTATTCGGTTCGATTTTTCTTTAGACGGCTTCCTTTTAGTATAGTTTCTCGCTTAAGACGTTATATAAGGGGTTTTAAGTCGCGGCGGGGCGATTAAATATATATAGATAATTTAAAGCTACTTTATAAAACCTAGGTATTAACTTTAAGCGAAGTAAAATAAGAGTATTTATTTAGGTTAATTATTACTAAGACTTTATTAGTATATATTAGAACTTAGCCCTATATCTACTTCTTAATTAGCTTATTAGGTTAGCCGTCGATCCTACTAGGCTTAGCGTCTTAGTACCTAGTCGATAAGTCTATAACTAACTTAATTAATTAACTACGTAAAAATACTATCTATATATTATAATACTAAACTCCTCGATCTCGATTTACTTATAAAACTCTTAATACCTTAATACGTATATTATAATCTAGCCTATATAGTATTACCTTTATACTTCCTCGAGGTAGTTATTAAGTTAGTATTTAGTTTATCCGCTAGCTATTTAAAATATACTTTATAGAATAGTTTAATTAAAAGGGAGTATATATTACGTCCGAGCTCGTTAGCCCCCGATTCCTCCGCTAGTCTACTTAGACTAAGCGTACGTAGGTAGTTAAAGGCCTCGTCGTAGTATTCGCCCGTATATATAAAGCGCTTATTTAGATTAAATTAAATAAGTAATATCCGTAAAAGGTACCCCGAACTTCGAAGCTTATAAGTTTATTAATAATAGATTTTCTAGAAAGAATAGGCTTTCTACCCCGAATACCTTATAGAATATATCTAGTTTACTACCCTATTTACTCTATTTACTAATTTCCTCTAAGGGTAGCGATTCGTCTACCCGCGCTTTTACTAATTCTCCGATCTATTCTTATATAAGGGGACCTATACGCCCTATCCCCTTTAAATACTTTAGTCGTATAAGATCGAAGTAGAGTAGTATTAAGAAGAACTATTAAACTCGATCTTTCGCTTTATATAACTATAGGTATAGCGTATAACGAAAGTAAGCTAAGAATATATTACCTTCGTCGAAGTCCGGCTCTACTACCTAATAAATAAGAGTAACCTTATTATCTAGGAATTAAGTAGCGTCGCTACCGTACTTCTTTATATACTTCTCGTATAGCGCGGGAAGTATTAGAGCTTCTACCTTAATAAACCTAGCCTAAGGGTTACGTAGATAGGACTTTACGCGCTTACGTTTTAACGAAGGTCCGGCTATACTATTCCTTTTATTATTATCGTCGTCGTTATTATTATCGGCGTAATTACTAAGGACCGGTCTAGGGCTATAGTACTAGACTAGTATAGACTATAAAACGTTCTACCGCTCTATAAAACTTTACTATAAATCGTACTCTAGATACGTAAGTAGGATCTTAATACCCTAATATTCGTTAGTTAGAGGACTATAGGATACTATTAAATATACTATCGGTATACCTCGTAGTTATCTAGTAGCTCTACTAGTCTCTAAAAGATATTTAATACTCGAATCTTCGAAGCTATTTACGTAAAATCTAGGTATAGTAATAGAAGATTAATAGGAAGACTAGGTAATTTAACTATAGGAAATACTTATTTACTAGAAGAGTATTATAGTATTAATAGTATAATAGTATAAGTACTACTTTAAAATATCCTACTATCTAGCCTACCGATTTCTTATAAGTAATATAGTCTTAGGAATTCTATTTATAATATCTTATAATAATCGGACCCGATAGAGCCCTAATTTACCGGTAAATAAAGGTTTCGTACGGTATAGGGGGCTAATCTAATATAGTTTATAGGCCGGTAGATAGTACCTTATCCTTAATATAAGAAAATTTAGCCGTTTCCTAGATATCTAGAACCTTTCGATTAAAACGATAGACTTTACGCCTTTATCGGGTACTCTCTAAAGTAATAGTTACGCTAAATAGAAGATATATATAGCCGAGATATCGGTAACGTATTCTAGCGACCTTTATTCGTCCCCTTATCTATTACCCTTTTCTTTATATTAGCCCCCGGAGCTAGAGCTCTTTATAAAATTCTTTCGCCTAAACCTCGTCTATTAACTTAATTTAGAGCGACTAAGGAGAAGAGTAGAAGTATAATTAATAACTCTTTTAATAAACTCTATTAATACCTCGTTAAGGATATTAACGATAATATAGACCGTAGTAACCCTAATATTTTAGACCCGGCTCTTACTACTATATCCGATAAATAACTTACCTAGGTAGCTAAAGAAATCGGTCTAGCGGCTAGTCTATAAGGGGAAACGAGGTAGGGTATCTTATATTATATTTATACTATTCGCGTATTATTAGAAAGAAAAGAGCCGGTAGGACGAGAGACTGTAGAGATCTCTAGTCTCTAAAACTAATACTCTAATAGTCTTTATAGCGCCGTTTACTATTAAGGAATAGTATAGTAAGCCTAGTAGTAATTATAATTAGTATTAGGGTAGTTTTTAGAGGCTAGTATAGGGCTAGGAATTAGGCCTAGGGCTATATTAATAACCGTAGTATTAAGTAAATTACTAGGGCGGGGCGCTATATAGATTAGCTAGTACTACTTACGTTTATTATATTCTTAGGCTTATAGTTTAGACCGGCCTAAGGGGTACCGTAGTTAGTACGGTAATATATCTCGTAACCTATAGCGGCGATAGATATCTAATAAAGTATAGTCTATATACCTAACTTTATTTAGCCGGTAAGTAACTAGCTTCGATCTTTAGGAATTACGTTTAAGATACGAGAGCTAATACTTCTCGGTAAGGCCGCGAAACTAGAGACTAGATACGCGCTATTATAGTAATAAGACCGAGAGCTACTACGATATTTAGCGAGATAAGCCTAAGGATAAGACTACCTACGTCCTAGATTCCTAGATAGCTTCGAATAGACTACCTAAAGCTTACCTATCTTTACTATAACTTCTTCCGGATATAGGTTAGGTCGCTTTATTAAATAGGGAGGTAGAAAGTACTCGCGCTAAGTATAATCGGCTCTAGACTTACCTTAGAAAGGCTATAGAGTAAGCGGCGGCCGAGAAGTCGAGGTTAGAAGCCGCTAAAGAGGAGCTAGGAAAGATACGGGGGTAATTATAATAGGTAGTAGAGGATAATAGCCGTAATAGAGATAAACTAATTAGGCTTAGAGATAAGGTTTAGGTCTTCGCCCGAGTTCGTCCGAAAATTAATAGTAATTAAGAGAAAGAACCGATCGATATAATATTACCGGAGGATTAGTATAATTACTTATTAACCCTCCTAGCGGAAGGAAAGTATACCGCGGATACTTAATACGAGTTTAATCGAGTTTTTATCCTACGGATACTAACCGAACCGTATATAAATATATAAAACCTATAGTTTAAGCCGTAATAGATAGCTTAAACGTAGCTATTATCGTCGACGGGCCTAGCGGATTAGGTAAGTCCTATACTATATTCGACTAGCCGTCTAGTATAGCTTTCTTAATCGCGCGCTATATTCTTTAACGGTTAAGCTTACGGGAAGGGTCGGAGGACTAGATATAAATAAAGGTCTTTAATTTTAAGATTTATAAGGAAATACTACGGGATACTATAGATAAGAAAGGCGACTATAAGGTAAAGAGTTTATATATTAGGGATAGCCTAGGTTACCGTTTAGAAGTATTCCGGGATTAAGGCTTTAAGTTAAAGGTTAAGGGGAAGGTAGTAGTAATAACCTAATAGCTAATATCTAAATTTATTTAGATAATTAAGGCCCGGGAATATCGCGTAACCGAGTAAAATAAGACCTTATCTCGCGGTTACGCTATCTATTAACTAGAATTCTTATAGCCGACGTCGACGGTCGAGAAGAATATAATAAAGAAGGTATATTTATTTCTAATAGATCTCGCGGGTCTAGAATCCTTTAAGACTAGCCCGGATTAGAAGGAGACTTCTACTATTACTAAAGGGCGTACGGAACTTCGAAATCGCCTTAGTAACCTAATTAAGCTCTATCGATTAAAAGCTAATAGTAAGAAAAGGAAGATCGAGACTAATATATTAAGGCGCGAACTTAGAAACTCGTAGGTATATAATACTTCTTAAAGGGCTACTTAGTATCCGTTTAGAGCCGTATAGCTTACCCGTATCCTACGAGACTATTTCCTTAGAGAGCTAAGGATAGTTATTATCGCGACTACGAATCCCTATACGGCTAAAGAATACCTATAACGTATTAGGGAGACATTCGATTTTATTACGAAGGTAGGAGTAGCGCTTAACTTACGGGCTAGCTTTCCGTAGCTTACTATATTTATAGATTCGCGAGGATAATATAAGATTACTAAAAAGCTACCCGGATAGTATACCTCGGACTATCTTAACGGCGTAAACGAAATGCCCCCCGGGGGCGTTTCGTATATACTAAGCTACTATAGTACGTAAGTGTACTTACACCTCTAACTATCTTAATAGTATAAACGAAATGCCCCCCGGGGGGCGTTTCGTATATATTAAGCTACTACTTTAAGTACGCTACGTTAGTAGGAATTAGAGATAGCTCTTATACTCTAATTATCTTAATAGTAAGAATAAGATCCCCCCGGGGGGTATTTCGCATAGACTAAGCTACTATAGTACGTAAGTATATTTATACCTCTAACTATCTTAATAGCGTAAACGAAATACCCCCCGGGGGGCATTTTACACGTACTAAGCTATTATAGTAAATGCGCTATATTAGTGAGAATTAGTAATAGCTTCTTTATTTATACTACTTCTATAATCGGTGCCCTAATAACCTAAGTTCTATAAGGGATTATACTTATTTAATTCGCTATAGATAAAGCGCAATTTAATGAAGAAATTAGGGTTATTATTACCTAGGATAATCGGGCGAATAGAATATAATAGGTAATAGTAATTAACTATATATTATACCTATAATAAACTAGGCTTACTATAATAATCTTCTTAATATAGATAAGAAAATTGGACGTAGTTATTAATAGAGAGCGCCCTCGTATAGATACCTTTATTCTTAATACCTATAGATCTATAACCCCGTAAGAGAAGGAACCTAATATAAAATTAGATATAATATAGTAGAAAGTACTTATTATAGGTCTTATCTAGACTATCTAGAAAGTAATACTAGGAGTTATAGTTCGGTCTATTAATAAACTAGTATTAATATACTTTAAATTCCTAATCGTATATACTATAGTAGATATAAGAGTACTATACGTAGGAGCCTTAACCTAAAAAGCTTACCCTTAGCTAATAATCGCGGTAGAGTATCTAGAGTAGTCCCCTTCCTATAGCTAAAGATCCGAAAAGTCGCGTAGATTCTAATATATATTATAATATTTATTATATTCGCTATCCTAATCCTACTTCTAGTCTACTACGATAGATATAATTAGCGATCTCTTAACGGTGAAAAAGAGATTAAACGTTATAGTCCTAATCCGGTAAAGACTTAATACTATAGCCTCCGCGCCGATATAGAACGATATAGTTATAGAATAAACGCTACGTCGACTATTAACGGGGACGGGAAATAGTTCTACTCCGACTATATACGGTAAGGGGACTTTATAGTAAGACGACGCGGAGGAGATCTAATAAAGTAGTAAGAAGATTAGGCCTTAAATTAAAGGGGATAGGGTCTTCGTAGATATAGTATAGTAACGAGATAAGAAGGATAGAATTTTCTCCTCGTCCTTAATAGCTTTAGTCGCTATCGTAACGAACGAGTCGCTTAGCGCTAAGATATTAAAACTATTATAGTTCTAAGCGGTGGTACGTTCGGTTTTCCCTCGCGGGCCCGATCTAATTATTAAGTTACGTTAAACTAAAAAGCTAAGGTCGACTATATTTTCTCTTAAAGTTACTAGCCGTTCGCGTTTAAAATAGAGGCTTTAAGTAATATCGGAAAGCTACGACTACGTCTAATTTAGAAGAGATAGGGAGGCCTATATACTATTACGTCGTCGTTTATCCTCCTTTATATATAGTACCTACGAGTAGAAGGGTATTTATTAATACCTCTTATATAGCGCTAAGATTACTTTTATAATAATACTTTTATTTAATCGAGCCTCTTAAGTCTAAACGAAGGCTACTTATAGCGTAGGAGTATAACGGTCGATATAATTTAGCGCATTTTTAATATTTCTAATATACGCTTATACTATAAACGGGAGGGCTAGGGTATAATTCGCTATAAAGACCTACTCTTATATAAGCCGTATAACTATTTTACTAAGCTCGGTACTCGCGCTTATAATAAGAAAACTATATTAGTAGAGAGTATCGCGGCTTTAGTATAATAAAGCTCGGATTTAAGGAGACTATAAAGAATTTATATATTATAGTAACGAGTAGAGCGAGCCTACGTCTACCCGTATATTATCTAATCGTACTAGATTAAAAATAGTATACGACGAGTAAGTATCTCTACCCCCTTTATTATACTAGAAACTAAGAAGACCTACTACTCCTATTAGAAGTAGCTATATAAAATAATTAGATCTTCCGTTATTAGTCCGTATCTTTATAATAAGTAGCTCTTATTTAATCGTTAGGTTTTTTCCCTTACATTTAACTATCTCTTAGCTATCTTTTAATTAGTCTTCTATATTTTAGCCCTCCCTAATACCCCCCTTACTTACCTTACCTTACCGGAATATCTATAGTATACTATTAGCTATCTATTTTATAAAGTAGCCCGGGAGCGTAGTCTTCCTATCTAAAGGTAGCTTTAAATTTTCGCTTACTTTATTACTATCGTTTCTAAGATCTTTCGCTATTATAACCTTACTCGCTTACTCTACGCTAATACTCTATTATAAAGGCGATCGGACTTAGAGTCTTAGTTTATTAAAATCGAAAAAATCTACCTATTTCCGACGCCGGTTTACCGGTCTATTAACTCGGTCCTAATCTATTAACGATTAAGGGAACGAAGCTCTTAGAATTATTTAATACTCGTCCCTTTATCGATATAGATAAAGGTGCGTATAAAGGTAGCCTAGGGGTAGCGTCGACCCCTAAAAATCCGAATCTTATAAAGAGACCTATTATATTATATTAGTATAAGCTCTCGGCTCTTATATCTTATTCTTATATCGCCTACTCCCCGATACGCCCTCTCGTAACCCTATCCCTAGGAACGCTTTAAAATCCTTATCGACCGATACGGACTAATCTAACGGTTTCGTATAGAGTATCTTAGTCTAATTCGGGGCCTATATTTAAAGTAAACTTCCTAGGTATATAGCCTCTATCTCTACCGACGTTTTTTTAATTTTTAACCGTTCGATAGACCTCTCTCCCCTATCTCTTTTAATAAGAAAAAAGACCCTCTTATAAGTTATTCTATTATATTTAGGATACGTTTACTATTAATTTAGACGATTACTTTAGTAGCCCTCTTTAATCCTAATCTAATTACCGATCTCTTAAATTCCTTCGCTTTACGAGGTATTAGAATACTACTAGGAGCTTCCGGCCTATTAGTTCTAGCGGAAGAGTCCTTTCTATTATATACCGGCTCCTATCTACTACTTTACCTTACTTTCCTACTTTAGTAAATAATAAATATCCTTAAATAAGTAGATTAGATCGCTATAGCGGCCGGTAACCACCTAGAGCTTAATCTAATAGGTAGTATTAGAAACCCTAGGGACGTCTTTCCTATTCTCTATAATACCTTTAAAAGTATACTCGACTATATTAGTAGACTCCTCGAATTAGTAGAACGTTTAGACGCTCTTTCTCTTCTTTAACGGCTTACTTTCTATTATTTTAGCATTATTAACTACGCCCGCCGTGCTATCGAGCTAGCTATTTTATTTTAATAGATTCTCCGGAGGGCGATAACTATAGTTATCGGCTAGTTCCTAGCCGCACGTTTCATTACTTACGGGAACATTATTATAGCTACTATTCTCTATCGCATTAGCGCCCTTATCCTCGGTCTATATATCTAGGTATCTAGCTAGGCTATACGCTTCTTTAATATTTAAACTTATAGGGTAATTATATAGGTAAAGAAATAGTTACCGGTAGTATAATAGCACGACTACGGCCCCTTTAATATTATAGGATTAAGATAGAAATAGTATAATAGTCCACCTAGAGATAAAAGGAGTTTTCGGTATAACGGTATAGATATAGAGTCGCGGAAATAGGGGTAAAGAGGAAAGCGAAATAGGAATAATTTAATAGGACGAATATTAATTAATAATGTATACGGTTTATCTATTACCTATAAGTGTGATGAAATGCCCCCTAATCCTCTATCTCATCCTTCCTCCTCTAACCTTCGCTTCCTCTCGCCGATAACTAGCTTTATTTCTACAACCGCTTAACGATATCGTTCCTTTACCTCCTTATACTTCTTCTTACACTCCTCCTCTCGCAGTCGTACTATTACTAGCCGTCTAATCGACTCGTCCCGCCATTCTTATAACAACTCCGCGCTCCGTCCTAGGCCCGGGCTTAACGTATCGACTAGAACGACTAAAGCGAACTACTCGACTAAAGCGTCTCTGCGCTATAATTATTCATCTCTATTACCTTCTAGGCACCGGCGGCTATAACCGAGCTCGGAAAGCTACTATAAATGGAATTTTACGCTTAACTATAGTGCTTCAGTCTTAGCCTTTTCAACTTAGATCGTCGGTAAGTCTAAGTTAGACGAAGAAGGGTGTAATAAGCTATAAAATATTAACACCTTAACTAGACGTCTAGTATATCCAACTAACCTCGGATGCAACAACGTTTCCAAAGATAGCGATTGCGACCGGCGATTACTGGGTCTAGAGTAATGTTCTATTCGGTTAGAAGGTAATGCTAAAGGCGTTAGGGTCTGCATAATACGTGCTCGTATAGTAATAAATTCAGTAGCGGAATCGATTACAGTGCCGCTAGAACAGAGCCGGCTGATTTCTATAATTATATATTATCGATTTCCTTATCCTATCTAGCTAGGCTCTTTAAGACTTATATTAACGATTCCTTTATTAAATGGGCTAGGCCCGTAGGCCCAAAAGGGCTAGCCTAGCGCTTACTATAATATTCTATAAAGAAAGAGAAATAGGTAGGGATAATAACTAATAGCTCTAGAGAAAGGTCGATTCTAAGTATACGACCACGTATAAGACTTATCTAGAAACTTCTCTTATATCCTTTTAGAACCTAATAAGAGGAAAACTATAAGCGACGTTACGCTTTACTCGTAGAGAGAAAGGATTAGAATAGGTAGGAGTAATAGTTAGTATTATAGTATTACTATATATCTACGCATTAAAGAAATCTATATACGGTAAATTTATACTAATCTAGTAAGATAGGGTCTCACCTAAAATTAATTAGGGGTAATTCGGCCTAATAAATAGGATCGCTTAAAGCTAGTTAAACCTCCCTTCTTATTCTATTTTAAAGAAGTCCGAAGGTCTTTCTAGATAGTTCCTACTAGATCCTACGGATATTACTACTATTCCTAGACTCGTGCTAGTATATATACCTCTTATAGTTCTCTTTTAGCTCCTATTATTACCTTAGAAGACTTTACCGGCTTAGAATCGAGCGAAATGCTAGGAAAGAGTCGTACTAGAGGCTAAAAGCGGGGAGGGGTAAAGAAGGCCCTACTAAAGCCGGTGGCTTAGGAGGAAGGTAGTAATGTAATATAAGGAGCCGACCGCTCGACCGTAAAGCTATAACTATTTACCGCTAAAGGCTACGATCGTGTACTAATTATTTACTTCGCTATTAGGGAGCGGGGACAGCTAGCGAATAATAGCGTAGGTCGGGAGACAGAACTAGCATAGCTATCTAAAACCCTACTACACATCTAGGCCAAGAACCATTTAAATTAGTTCACGAAAAACCCGGGATTTTGGTGCTTAGCTTCTCCCCTAATCGGTTTTATCATATGGCGTGGGATCGCCTACATAGAGACGGCATCGGGATTTCATCTTTTCAATAACCATCGAAATATCGGTGTGTTGACGAATACGGTACAGAGGCATTTGTTTTGGAGCATCCTGCTTAGGGTACTCAAGAAGTTGCTTGTATTATAGTCTAGCTAGATGCGCCCGTCAATCTGAAGCTGGTACCAGGCGTCGGTGTTATACGATAGCATAGCCACGCCTTCTGAGACCTGGGCACAGAATTCCATAATCTCATAATCCTTTTCATCCGCGCTCCATTTAATGGTGCCGCTCTTCTTCATAATTGCCATTAGCGTCCCGGCACGAACTTTCCCGCTAGTCAGATATACCGAGACGCGCTCTAGCATTTTTACTAAGCCTACCGCCCAATCATGGAGGTTTTAAGAATCCTTCACGGTCTTACTGATCTTTGCGATTTCTTCTAGCTCTAGAAGCCTAAAAATTTAAACTGAAGTCCTAACACACCAGTCCCAATGCGATGCTGTCTCCTCTTTCTATTTCAGATCGTCTTCTTGATCTTGGAGAGTAGCTTTCCGGGCCTCGTGGGTCGTAGAAGTTACCATGATATACTGCTATAATATCTTACGGGCGGCAGTATCGACGACGATGATTCCGTCGCTCAAGACCCGGAAATGATCGTCTATACGCTTCTAGAGTTAAGCCTCTTAGGTCGAGAGTCCTACTAAACGGATCCAAAATGGGTCAAACGTTCCCCAGTACTGAGCGCTTCGAATCTCGGCGAGTGTGCCAGCAGTAAGCTCTTGCTGCCGCAGGGCCAGGTTCCCCAAATTGCCGATACTAATGACGATATCCAATTCCATTAACACAGAACGACCGACACGGATTAAACAATCAGGGGCGGCACGTTTCGACCATAGCAATGGCAATTACATTAGGCGGAAGATTCCACGATAGGCAGCGTT
>JAABUI010001306.1_pt1 | contig 14759 bp, 11 predicted proteins | sample 5559111 | NCBI WGS metagenome assembly JAABUI01 (sample SAMN10711870, study PRJNA513365) | rock metagenome | isolation source: Antarctica rocks | place: Antarctica: Victoria Land, Buttleship Promontory
TCCGCCGCCGGCCCCACAGCCAGCAAGAGCGCTGGGGGACCGCATGCCTCTGGTCCCCAACGCGTCACACCACCGCAACAGCGAACCCGCCGTTACCCTGTTGGCCCTTTCGGACCCACGCTCCTAGAAGCGACGCTGACCAGGTGACCCTAGAGCGAAAGCGTCCGCAAACGTCTTGACCAAGGCACGGGCGCGCCAGCGGGTCTGAGAGTCCTAGCCCCCGCGAAGGAGCGAGATAAACATCCCACTCACTTCAACGACAGCAGCCGGCGGACGAGCACGCCCTTCCCGGAAGCCATCGATGGCCTTACGAACCTCCGTCACAGCCAGGCGGTCCCACTCGGCTACCTCATGGTTACCGGACCTGCAGCAAGCACCCCCGACTAACAGGACGTCTCAACTCCCTCTATCTCTCTACCCAGCAGGCGATCGGGGGGAAGAGGGGTAGTGGGTCTCGAAACGTCCGTTGCGCTTGGGCTCCCCTGGAAGTCCGTCCTAGCGGCGCTGTCGGTTGAGCCCCACTGGTACCGAGCTGCCCGGCTTCCGTGCCACGGGCAAGTTGATCTGTCAGGTTGTCATCCGACCTGGACGCGACGTTGGTCACCGCGCACTCGGACGAGGAAAGCGCACCTTTAAGGTCGGCTTCGGCAGAACCCGCCTCGGCTGGCTGAGCACGCCAAACGAGGCCCTCGCTGCGGTGCTGCGCCCGGGGAACGCCGGCAGTAGCACCGCTGCTGATCTGGGTCGAACTCGCCCTGATCCCGCAGACCTGCTGCCCTGGCCCCCCAGATGACGCTGCTCACCGACGAGCTCCGAGCTGCACCGCGCCGGACCCACGACGGTCTGGTACCCGCGCGGCAACCGCGGCCCGGAACACCCGCGGACAGCGCAGACGGTTCCTGCGCCTAGTGGCGAAGGGTCTACTGAAACCCCGGGCTAAGGTCGGCGGTCACGACGGGAGTGCGCATGTCATACAAGACCATCGCAATGTTCAACCACAAGGGTGGGGTCTCAAAGACCACCACGACGTTCAATCTCGCCTGGATGATGGCGAGTAAGGGCCAGCGCGTGTTGATGGTCGACGCCGATCCTCAGTGCAACCTCACGGGCCTTGTTTTGGGGCTGAACCCGGAGTGGCCCGCCGACGAGGACGTGCTGGAATTCGCGGAAGACGACGCCGATAGTCAAGAATACAGTGACACGCAGGCTAACGCTGAAGACTTCTGGTCAACAAATTTCGAGAGGACCCTTTTCGGCGCGTTGAGGCCCGCGTTCGACTCCGAGCCAAAATTGTTGGAAGCTGTCGACTGTCTCGAAGTGGATGGACGCGAAGGACTCTTTCTGCTGCCCGGACACCTGCGTTTCGGAGAGTACGAGGTTTCGCTTGGCATAGCGCAGGAATTGGCGGGATCGATGCCAGCGCTCCGAAATCTACCTGGCGCCATTCACTATTTGTTGAAACAGACCGCCGAGGCATTGAAGGCCGACTACGTCATCATTGACATGAGCCCGAGTCTTGGGGCTTTGAATCAGAACCTCGTGACAATCAGTGACTTGTTGATAGTCCCTACCTCGCCTGACTTCTTTTCAATAATGGCTTTGCAGTCGCTTAGTCGAGTACTTCCTCGATGGGCAAGATGGGCCCAAGCCGCAAGCCAAAATGAAGTCCTTGCCGAGGCGTCCTACCCCTTTCCCCGGCCCCGCCTGAAGTTGGGTGGAATCGTCATCCAGCGCTACCGTCTATACCGCAGGGCGACAGATAACAAGCCGTATGGAACGCCGACGGGACCATTCAGGGCCTGGATTAGGAGGGTAGAGGACGCAAGCCGCGAGCTTTTTATGCCTGAGATGGAAGCTGCCGGGCTCACGTTCGCCGAAGCGCAATACGCGGATGCCGACGTCACACGCACCGGGGTGATCGGTCAGGTACAGGAATTCAATAGTTTGCTTCCGAAGTCGCAGGACTTCCACGTGCCTGTGTATGAATTGACTCCAGACCAGTTGGGGCAGGTGGGCGTGGTTCTTGAGGGGTCTCTCGCGCAAATCAAAAGCCTGCGGCGCATATTTTCTTCAATGGCAGATCGGGTGATTGCTCTGCTTGACAATGAAGATTAGTAATGTCGTCGTTCGCGCTTGACGTCTTCAGGCGTCTACTTGCACAGGTTGACGAAGTCGAGGCGGCAGCAGTGCGCGCGGAGACGCAAGGATTTCCCGCCGCCGCCCCCATTCTGCGCAGGGCGGCTTATGTCTTGGCAGTTGCCGCGGTGGACACTTATTTTCATGAGCAGGCCGTGGTTCTGCTGCTTTCTGCTGCGCAATCGGATGCTACGAGCGCTGCTCGGGTGGCCAATTACCTCCAGAATGTACCGGCAGTCACCGTGGCGAGCCAGTCAGCGGAGAGTCACATTCGGCTAAGACTTTCGTACAAGACGCTGGTAGGTCCTAAGTCAATCACGACTATGCTGATCGCCTCCGGTAGAGATGAGTCGGCCATCTGGCATAACTCGAGTTTTGCGATGGGCAATCGCCCAGACCGCGTTCAGATGCAACTGCAGCTGTTCTACGACCGACGCAATCAGATCGCTCATGAAGGCGACTGGGATTTTGTGCAGTTGGACTTTCGGGCCATGCAGGCTGTTCACCTCGCCGACTGCGTAAAATTTGGAACGTCTTTGGCGGAGGCGATGGACCCCTGGCTGTAGCCACTGGCGTTGAGACCTGGTGCTAGAGACCCGCATGGAGGATTGGCGCGGTGGCGGCTCCGGTGCATGGAGCGCCAAACGCATCTCAATCTGGCGGAAGCCCGGAGCGGTAGGTGCCGTTCTCAGCGATCCCCAGCCCGCGGCCCGGCGCCTACGTGGACTTGACTCCTAAGGCCAGGCGGCGCTTGGTCTCCGCCGCACACCGTTAGGTTTGGGCCATGGCTAGATGTCGGTGGAACGGTTCAGCAGCAGACTTTGCCCAGGTGACGTCGCCCGCGACTATCGGGCACCTCGTCGACCGCCTCGCGCCTGCTCCCAAGTCTGCAGCTGCGCGCTCACTGTCACGAGGCGAGTCTGGCAGCTGGGCGCAGAGCCTGCCGAGGATGGCGGCTGTCTTGCAACGGGCGGGGCTTCCGGAGGTGCGGGTGCTGCTTGAGTACAACCCCTACCAGGCCGGACACGCGCGGGCCGATGTGATCTTGGCTGGCGTCGGTAGTTGCGGGCACGACACCTATGTCGTCTGCGAACTCAAGCAGTGGTCTTCCTGTCAGCTTGACCCTCGTGACGGTCGGGTGCGCGGCACGGGATCGTCCTACGAGTCGAGCGCCGGGCTGCAGGACCCTTACGAACAGGCGCGGAACTACGCGCAGTTCATCCGCAACTACACCGATGGCCTGCATGACGAGCAGACCGTGCACGTCCACTCGCTGGCCTACCTGCACAACAGCACGGCGACCTCAGCATCGTCGCTGCTAACGGCGGACTGGCAAGGGGACCGGCGGGTCTTCACCGGTGACGGCAGCGGCGAGCAGGCGTTGGTCGCGCAGTTGCAGACGTGGTTCCAACCTGTTGCCGATCATGACGCTGCGGCGCGGCGCCTTCTGGAAGCGGGCTACAGGCAGGCGCCAGCTCTACTTGAAGCCGCAGGCCGCATCCTCGCCGACCCAGCCCACTACCCGCTGAGCGACGAGCAGCAGGACATCTACGCGCAGATTCTGCATGCGATCGAGCAGGCGCTGTCTCCGAACGCGGACCGCAGCCGGGCGGTCATCGCGGTGAAGGGCGGTCCGGGCACCGGTAAAACCTGGATGGCGATGCACCTGCTCGGCGCTAACGCCCGCGCAGGGAGGCAGGTCAGCTACGCCACTAACAGCGCATTACTCCGGTCGGCGTTGGGGAAGAAGGCAAGAGAAGGGATGCGAATTCTGGGCCGCCCTGTGGACGCCCTCATCACGTCGGCCCGCACCTACTGGGACCCGGCGCGCTGGACCTCGCCGCTGGACGTGCTGATCGTCGATGAAGCTCACCGCATCGCGACCTACACGGTGCGGACCGGGCATGCGAACGCGAAGGCAATCCAGGCCCAGCTTGAGGCTGGGAAGATCACGCAGCTTTTTGAGCTCAAAAAGTCCGCCCGAGTGCTCGTCGTGTTTATCGATGAGGATCAGAGCATCACTCCAAAAGACGACTGTGGACTCGGCGACCTCACGGAGGTCGCGGACCGGACCGGTGCGTCGTATGAAGAGTTTGAGCTCACCGAGCAGCACCGATCCGGCGGAAGTGATGTGTACGAGGCATGGGTTGATGCTTGGCTCGACGGAAGACCGATCGTGTGGCGGGACCAGGAGAACTACGGAGTTCAACTGGCCAACAGCCCTCAGCAGTTGGAACGGCTGACGTTCGATCCCACCGCCCCAGGTGCCAAGACCGGTGCGAGGCTGTTGGCGGGCTTCTGCTGGACTTGGCAGAAGTGGCCGGACGCGGCCAGGAACATCGACGACATCCCGTACGACATTGAGATCGATGGATGGCGCAAGCGGTGGAACCTGCGGCAGAACATCGACGGCTACCCGAAGGACAGCTTGTGGGCATCTACGCCGTCCGGTGCGGAGCAGGTCGGGTCGGTGTTCACCGCCCAAGGGTTTGAGTTCGGTCGATGCGGAGTCATCATGGGTGCCGACTTCCGGTGGGAGCCGGCGGCACACCGCTGGATCGTCGATGTCTCCGCAACGCGGTACGGCGCCCTCGCGACAGCCGCACGAAGCGATAGCGACTTTGAGGACCTGATCCGCAACCACTACCGCGTCCTGCTCACCCGCGCGATGGCTGGCACCGTCATCTACAGCACTGATGCAGCTACCCGACAGAAGTTGCGGGAGATGATCAACCCGTGACCGGTGAGCAACCGAAGGACCGCCTGCAACTCTTAACGGCGGAGGTGCGGGAGTTCGCCGAGCAGCGCGACTGGTAGCAGTTCCACAACGCCAAGAACCTCGCCATGGCCCTTGGGGGCGAGGTAGGTGAGCTACTCGCCGAACTGCAATGGGTCGCGCCGAGCGACCTTGCGCGCACCCTGGAGCCGGGATGTGTGGCACGCGCGAGGTTCGATGACGAGATGGCGGATGTGTTTATCTACCTGACGCGGCTTGCCGACGTAGCGTCGGTTGATCTGGTTGAGGTGGCGCGGGCGAAGTTGGCGCGGAACCGCGACCGGTACCCAGTGCGGTTGGCGCGAGGCACCGCGACGAAGCAGACGCGGCGAAGCTGAGGCAGACCTCAGCTCTCGTGGACGATGCGAGCCGGGTGGGACGTCGCACCTTCCAAGTTCCGTACCAAGCCGTCCGGCTACCGAGCTGGAACTGCACGCTGGCCGGTTTCACCGAGGTAGGCAGGCTGCACGGCAAGAAGTCAACGGAGTGGGCGCAGAAACTCGAATCACGCGTACGTGGCGTGCGGTCGCGCCGGGTCATCTGTTCCGGTACTTACGCGCGGCGATCGCTCCACTCAGCAGCTAGTTGTGCGGCGCGCTGGGCATGCTGGCTTGGGCCGCCGTGCGGGGTTGCCCCGGCGTACCAACGACGAACCGTTCGCTCTGATAAACCGAGTGCTAACGCAACTGCCGGCGCACCAATCGAGCGAAGGACTGGCACCACAGTTGTTGCCCAGCTGTCCGCGACGGTTCCGTACACCGTCAGGGCGCTGGCGCCGTCGACCAGCTCCCCGGTCAGCCGCTCGGAGAGTTTGTTGCCCTCCTTCCCGATGACCCGGGTAGTGACGGGTGTTGCGTAGACGGGGCGGCGGCGCAGCTTGCCGCGCGTGTTCTCGGCCGCGGGGGTGCCGTCGGGTGCGAGTGACTTGTGCTCGGGGCGCAGGGGGTAGCGCGCGACGATCTGGCCAAGGGTGCGGACGAGGACGGCGCTGTCTGTGAGTTGTTGTGCGAGCCGGTCGGGGCTGGTGCTGGCGGCTTGGACGTCGAGGGGCTGTCGGGTACGCCTGTCGCACCAGTGCAGGTCGGTCCACTGGTCGGGTTTGGTGCTGAACGGCGCGGCGGGTAGCGGTGCGTTGGTGCCGTAGAGGACGGGGTCGGCTTGGCCGAGCATCCCGAAGCTGGCGGGCCGGGGTCGGTCACCTTGGATGGGTCCGCGGGTGGGGGTGGCGAACCATTCGAGCTGGGTGGGTGAGCTGGCGGTGAACTGGGTGAGCGCGAACCGGTCCGCCCAGGGGCGCTCCGGGGTCTCGTGGCCGAGCGCCCGATTGAGGATCTGTTGCCACGCCTCGCGCATCCATATCCGCTTGCCGGCGTCATCTCGGGACCGGTCGGCGTCGTAGGGATCGGCGTACAGACCAAGGCCATGCTCGGACCAGGACTCGAAGGCCGTCCCGCCTTCGAGCACGGCCATGCCGCCGCTCGGCCCATCGCCGTCCGCTTCGCTTCCCTCGTCCGCTTCGCTTCCCTCGTCCCCGTCGACCACGCTGACCAGCTGGGGGCTCCCTGCGGTCGGCTGGTAGAGGGCGTAGCGCTTGGTGGCGATGGCGTAGGCGTGAAGGGTGTTGGTTGTGCTGTTCTTCTCGATCTTCCAGGGGCAGTCGGGCAGGGCAGGGTCGGGGTTGGCGACGGCCGGCCCGAACGGGTTAAGCGGGGTGAACCGTCGCAGCAGCTCATACACCTGCGCATGGCTGATCGCGTGCAGCGTCCCGTCGGGTTCGCCTGGACACGGCACCGGGCCACCGTCGGGGGTCGCGACGATCGCGGCGGAGTCGGTGTCCATGAACACATAGCTGCCGCCAAGGTCGGTCAGGCTTCGTTCCAGCAGGGCGAGCATCAGCCGGGCTCCTGCGGTGATCGCAGCGGCGACGGGCGGGAAGCAGTAGGGGCCGGGGTCTTCGGGGTTGTGGGTGGCGATGGCGAGCGGTTCGGCCATCGGCCCGTACGCGCGCAGCTTCATCGGCTTGGCGAGGTCTCGCCGGTCGAACCTGGCCAAGGATCCGTAGGAGGTGGCGTTCGCGGTGATCTTGAGGAACTGGTCCAGGCGCTTGCGTTCGGCTTCGGCGAGCTGCGTGTTGTTGCGGGCGGTGTGCCGGCCCTCGATCATGGCAACGAATGGGTTGTCGGTGGCGGGGTCAACATATTGACCGCCGCGGAGCTGGACGGAGCGCAGCCCGGCCTGGGTGCCTACGGGACGGAGCCTGATCGCACGGGTGATCGTGAACGCTGCTGGGCCGAGCAGCGCCGCGGCCAGGACATCCGGCAGGGCAAACCAGAGGCTTCCGTCGTAGTGCAGTGGGTTTACCCCGATGTTCAGCGCCCCCAGAGCGTCGGGGTTCGCCCCGACGGGGGCGGGCTGGTAGGCGGCCCGAACGGGCAGGACGGCACCGTCGATGCCGGTCAGTTCCACGAAGGTCACGCCGATGTCACGGGACCAGGTCTGCGGGTCGAACAGCCGGCCGGTCAGGTTGGGGTCGCGGACCAGTGCATCCACGGCGGCGGTGACGTCGCGGGTGTCCAGGTGCGCGGCGGTCAGCAGCGGCCAGGTGTGAAGGAGCGCGTTCTGCGCGGGATACATGCTGGTGAAATCGGTCATCACGACGGGCATCGGCGCTCGGACGATGCGGGCTTCGGCCCGGCCGCCGTAGAACGCACCCATCACCCAGCCCAGCAGTTCCGGGCCGATCTCGTAATTCGCCTGGTACTTCGGCAGCGGACGCTCCACGCCCATGGCTTCCAGGTAGGCCGCACCCACCGAAGCGGGTGAGTACAGCTTCTCGGGCCGAAGGTCGATGCCGAGGTGCAGGGCGAGTTCTGCCATGCACCGCTGGTAGAGGGTCGCGGTATGGGCCACGTCCGCCCGTGCGTAGGTCAGCATGTCCGTGCTGATGGCCCCGTAGGTAACGGGTTGCTTCTCGAACGGGTCCCCGAAGGCTTCGCACGCCCGTTCCAGGCTGTAGGAGCGGTCAGTGAGGGCGAACGTCAGGGTACGGAGGTCGACGAACATTGCTGGCTGCTGCCAGTTGTCCGGGTCGCCCATGAACGGCTCGCTCCAGCCGAACAGGGTCCGTCGTGGGTCGATGGACTTCATCCGCAGCCACGGGTGGAACGGCTCGTCCCGCCAACCATCGGGCTTGTCGGGGTCGGTGTGCCCCCAGAACGCCAGTGACCAGCCGCCGCGGAACGGCTGCCGGCGTGCAGGCGCGTAGAACCGGGCGATCGCACCGAGGTCGAACGGCAGGTTGAACCCGACTACGGCGCAGCGGTTCCGGTGGCGGTAGCCGTACCGGTAGAACCGCACCTCCAACCACTGCGACAACGGCATCAGCGCCAGCCGCGGCAGCCGACCGGCGGCGACATCCGCCCGGTGGTGCTCGACGTAGTCGGTGAGGATGCGCCAACCGGCGGGGTCTCGGCTGGGCAGGTCGTCGGGGTAGAACAAGCCTTCCTCGACGCAGGTGTGCCCGGGCGGGTTGCCGATGTCATCGGAGTAGAGCCGCCACACACCGACCATCAGCCGCTGGCCGGGCTCATCCAGTGTCTCCGTGTCGAACACGAGGGCCTCGTGCGGGAAGGCCCGCTTCACCGTCCGGGGCGACCGCCCCGGTGTGCGCGGCGTGCCGGTCTTGGCGATGCGTTCGGTCCAGCCGCGGATCGCGATCGGCACCGCACCGCCCGCCGACGGCTCGGACCGCCGATCCGGTCTCGTCGCGGCAGAGGTCGGTTGCAAGGGCACTGCCGCAACCTCCGCCAGGCGCCCGGCCTGGGCGCCCCCGGGCGGAAGTATCCCTGCGTCCTACCGGCCGTTGGCAAGGACGTGCCGGTAGCCGGGCAGCTGCGCGTCGAACATCTCCAGGATGCGGAACAGCTCCAGCGCGCAGGCGGCGAGCCACGCCGCGAGCGGGCGCAGCAGCGGCTCGGCGCCCGCCAGGAGCGGGGCTTCTGCTGCCCGGCCGACCAGCATCGCCGCCCGTTCAAGCCCCACCGCAAGTGCGTGCAGGCGCGTCGGGGGCTCCCAGGTGTCCGGGTGACCGGCGATGTTCCAGTCGTCGGCGTTGTACAGCTCGTGGTGGTCATGGCACACTGGCACCGTGAAGGCCATGTCCAGTGACCGGCCGACGGCGTGGTGCAGCTCTCCCGCTCGCGCGGCGCACTGCACGCAGCGGGGCCCGGTCATCAAGTCAGCGCCCGGTAGGTCTCGGGCATGTCCGCCAGGTCACCGCGCCGCGCCATCTCGTCAAGGACCGCGGTATCGGTCTCGACCAGATGGCCGCCGACTCGCCTACCGGCGAAAGCGTCGAGCGCGGAAGTGGGAACGTCGCCGTGGACGTAGCCCCACTGCACCGCCCACGCGTCCGAGACCAGCTTGGCCGCTGCCGAGCCGCGGGTGACTGTGAGGACGATCTCACCGTCGGAGATCAGCAACCGGCGGCGTAGGAGCCGGTCTCCGCGGCTGACCTTCAGCACCCCGCCCTTAGCTGGGATCAGACCGTCTGTGGCCCACCAGGTGACCGCCGACAGCGGCACCCCTTCGGCGGCGGCGGCCTCGTTGACCGTGATTCTCCGGTCGCGGGCGACGTCCAGGACATGCAGCACATCCGCGCGGCGGGTCGCTGCCGCCTTCGGCAGCGCCGATACCTGATCGGAGCTGGTGATCTTCGCTGAGTAGCGGCGCTCCTGCGCGTAGGAGCGGAACCCGCGGTCTCGGGCGAGCTTGTTGCGGCGCTGGGTCTCGGCCGCGTAGTCGCGGCGGCCGGTCATGCCGGCACCGCCCAACGGGCAGCAGAGGCCGGCCGCGCCGACGTATTGCTCGTATTGGGTGTGGCGTGTGTGTTGGCCGTGCAGTCCATTGTGGGCAGCCGCTCCCAGGCCCACATCCGGTCGTCTCTTGCGAGCGACCCAGTCGCGGACCCGGGCGGAGACGTTGAAAAGGCGGAGGTCTCCTACTGGCGCCTTCCCCTGACGCCGAGGCGCCTGGTGGGGTGTCGCCCTGAACGTAGCATCGGACCGTGGTGGACCGGAAGAACAACGCGGACGGCTCGCCGATGGTCTGGGGGGGTCGCCTCAGCCGGGACGCGAATGGGCTGCGCGCGACCCTGCTGACCGGACGACCGCAGCAACCCCACCCCCTCGCGATGCAGGGCCTGCACAGCCGCGGCCTTCAACAGCTCGACCCGCCCGGCTGGAACGGGCAAGAACTCACCGCACCGCAGATGATCTACTGGACTGGTCCGTTCAAGATCGTGTGCGGCAGGTGCAAGCGGAGCATGGGGCGGTACGTGGCTTACCAGGCAGGTGCCGAGTACGGCATCGTTGAACACACCAGCCGCGAGTACGTGACCCCGCAGCTCAAACCCGGCGGAAACGACCCGCATGTTCGGCTGACCCACGAGCGCCGGCGCTACTGGCTCAGCGGAACTCAGGCCGACACATCACGCACCACGTTCGTGCACGTGCGTTGCTCACGCTGCAACAAGACGTACGAGCGGAACATGGGAAAGCTGGCGTTTCGGCTATTTCCGCTTCGGCCCGAGCGGGAAGTGTTCGACGATTACCTCGACCCGCTGAGGGCGCCCGTGCAATAGAATCTGGATAGCTGATCGGGTGCCTGATCTAGCGCCCTGGACGGTGCGTCAACACCGCCCAGGGCTACACACGAAAGGACGCGACCCTTCGTATGCCCCTCAACGCTAGCGCTGCCGTACCCGTTTGCCTTGACGAGATCTATCGTCGCGAACCCGCCAGCCAGTCTGTCCTGGTCGCCGACGGCTACGGCATCGACATCCGCGTCCACCGCGGTCAGCTCACCGTCGCCGACGGAATCGGCGCCACCCGACGTCACCGGCAACTCACCCGATCCCAGCGCACCGTGCGCCGGCTCGTCATCCTCGGCGACACCGGAACCGTCACCCTGGACGCGATCCGCTGGTGCGCCGACGTCGGGATCACCGTCGCCCAACTCGACCGCGGCGGACGCCCCCTGCTCGTCGCTTCACCCCAGGGGCGGGAGGACAGCCGACTCCGCCGCGCCCAAGCCTTCGCCCCGACCACCCCGGCCGGGCTCGACGTCACCCGTTACCTGCTCAGCGTGAAGCTGGCGGGCCACGCCGACGTCCTGCGCCACCTAGACCAACAAGTCGCCGCAGCCCGGATGGGCGACCACCTCGTCCCACTGGCCGCGGCCGCCAGCCTGTCGGGGATGGTCGACGTCGAGGCGCAGGCCGCCAACCTCTACTTCGGTGCCTGGACCGACGTCCACACCCGCTGGGCCAGCCGAAACGCCCAGCTCGTGCCCGACCACTGGCACACCTTCGCCAGCCGCCGGTCACCCCTGCGCGCGAGCAAGTCACCCCGCGACGCGGCCGACCCGATCAATGCTCTGTGCAACTATGCGTACGCACTTGCCGAAGTCGAGTGCCGCAACGCCTGCGTCGTCCTCGGCCTCGACCCCGGGCTCGGGATCGTGCACCGCGACACCCCCAACCGCGACTCCATGGCCCTCGACCTGCTCGAAGCGATCCGCCCGGACGTCGACCGCACCGTCCTCGACCTTCTCGCCACGAGGCACCTGCGCCGCAACGACTTCCGTGAAACCCGGACCGGCGGCTGCCAGCTCCTCGCACCCCTGACCCACCAGCTCGCCGACCACATGGCCGACTGGGCCCGTACCCTCGCGCCCCACGCTGAACACGTCACCCGCCTACTCGCGGACGCGGCTGACGGGAAGGTCCGCGTCACCACCCCCCTCACCGGGGCGAATCACCGCAAGGCCCAGGACACCGTCCGGGTCCAGCGCCGCCAGCACCGCGCCGACCAGAGCACCCCGCAGGTCAACAGCTGCCGCGACTGCGGCACCGTCCTCCCCAACGGCAAGCGGGTCCTATGCAACACCTGCTGGCCCATCCAGCGCCGGAAACTCGCCGCCGACCGGGCGGCAGCAGGACGAGCCCGTCGCGCCGAACTGACCCACCACGGTCTGGACCCCACGCAGGGCACCGCCGCGAAAGCCGCCCGGACCGCCGGACGCGCCACACGAGCAGAAGCCGAACGGACGTGGAACCAAGCGCACCCAGACGCTGCGCCGGACTGGGCCCACTACGACGCCGTCACCCGCCCCGCCCTCGCCAACATTCCCCTGTCCAGGATGCAGGCCGTGACAGGGTTGTCTGTCGCCGGATGCAGCGTCATCCGCTCAGGTGCGCGGCGCCCACACCCACGCCACCTAGCGGGGCTCGCGAGTCTGGCAGACGCACTCCTTATGTGATGCTCACAGTGACACGCTGCATCGGCTCATCTCTATTCTGATCGGTGAAGCGAAAGTTTGTAGCGGGTGGCCAAGCCGCACCTCTGCTCTGAGTGGTTATTTCAATGCTGACAACCACCGCGCCCGCAACGGCATCGAGCGGACTACTTCGCGGTTGGTCCGCCGCGCAGCCGCGTTGCGACGGTGCCGCTGCTGGTCGGCTCGGGTCCGAGATCGGATCACCGTGCGGATGCGGTGGCCACGGGGCAGCTTGCGGTGTCACAGGGGCTGTAGGTGAAGTCCCGCCGAGCCGCGACTGAGCACCGACCAGTCTGCCCGAAGCGCCTGTGCACGCCGGGCAGTGAGGCTATGGTCCCAGAGGGACCGCTTACCGGGGCAAGTACGACACAACGCAGCCAAGGAGGCGGTATGGGATTCCGCTACAGCCGCCGGTTCCGGTTGGCGCCTGGTGTGCGAGTGAACCTTTCGAAGTCGGGTGTCGGCTACTCGATCGGCCGGCGCGGCATGTGGCTCACCAAGCGGGCTAATGGTGGTCGGCAAGCCACGGTCGGGCTACCGGGGAGTGGCTTGTCCTACACGGCCCGTCAACACGAGCAGAGCACCAGGACTGGAACGCCCATGACGAAGCGACCTCACAAGCAGTCACAGGGCTTGGTGTGGACGGCACCGCCCGGATGGCCCACGCCGCAACCCGGCTGGGCACCTCCCGCCGGTTGGCAGCCCGATCCCAGCTGGCCACCTCCGCCCTCGGACTGGCAGTGGTGGCAACCCGCACGTACCTCTCTGGTCAGTCCGGCACCGGCCGACAAGCCGACCAGCGCATCAAGGCACAGCTCCGCTGCTGTCGTTGTCGCCCTCATCTTGTTCTTGCCGCTCGGCCTGTTCTGGATGTGGCGAGGGCGCACCTTCAACTCCGGGCTGCGTTGGACCGTGACCGCCTTCGCCACCCTTGCACTGATCGTCGCAGCAACCAGCAGCCCACCCAAGTCCGGCGAGAGCACGCAGCAGAGCGCCGCATCCGGCCAGGCCTTGGCGCCTGCGCCCACTCCGAGCGCCCCGGCGACGGGCGCCGTTATACCAACGACTGCACCCACGGCGGTTCCGCTCGTTGCCACTCCACGTCCTCCGCCCGTGGCTCCGACGGCAGCCGCGCTACACACAGCCCCGGCCGCGCCAGCAGTCACCACTCACGCCGTTGCACCCCAGCACAAAACAGCGCCACCTGCTGCTGCACGTCCAGCCGCTACCCCCACCTCTGCTGCTCCGGCGAACCTCTGCGGAGCGCCAGCGAACCCATACGGCTACAACTACTGCGGCCGTGGCTCCAACATCTACAGCCCACCAGCCGACATCTGCAGCTACTTCACATGCATAGCCAGCTTTGATAACGGCACCGGCTACATGGAGGAATGCCAAGACTCCACCGTCAGCATGAGCGGCGGGCGCAGAGGAGCGTGTTCGCACCACGGAGGAGACCTCGTGGCGGTCAAAGGCTGAGCGCCCACAGGTGAGCGTGGGACATGAAACAATGCGCGTTGCATTGCCGCTTCAGCGGTGAGAAGTGGTACTTCTCACCGGTAGCCGACTACTTGCACTGACCTTTGCCTGGATCGAGGAGCAAATGGCTGGAGGGGCGAGCAAGTTGGAAGCATCTGCGTGCGATGTGCCTATCAGGAAGCGCCGAGGGGGATGAGCGTGACCTAAACGAAAACCAGTTTACCGGTCGCCACGCTTGCTCGCTCGCTACAGGTTCTTCGGCTTGGTGGGCTCAACTCGGGCCCAGCTGAGGAATACGCCTAGCCTAGAGCCGCTGCCTGTAGATCGCCAGGTAGCTGCTCGTCTTGACCAGCCCGAGGCAGGTGCGGTGTTCGATCATCATTACGGAGTGGAAGTCCCACCCATTCTGCTCATTCGCGTTCAGCCGACTCGTGAGCCCGGCGATAGCCTTGTCGTTGAAGGTAGAGCCGATGTTCTCGATGTGGTAAGTCATGTCAGAGTCCTTTCGGATAGTCGGAACCGCCATAGCCGGGGCGACACCGAGATAGTCGCCTGAGGCCCATTCGTACGCCTCGTGCGGCACCCCACTGCTCGACGCACAGCCGCATGTACTCCGAGCACGACGGCTCGTAGACACAACGGATACTGGTGTGCTTCTGGAGCAGCGGCGAGATGCGACGCTGGTATGTGCCAAGCCAGGTAGTAACAGTCCTGCGACTGCCTGCTGTAGTCCCCTCACCGCCCCTCGCCACACGGGCACCGTACCCGCAGAGGGCTGTACCTCGGGTCGTGTCGTTGATCTGCAGGTCACGAGCGACGCGGGCGACTGGCTTGCCAGCCGCTCGCACCAACGCGGTAGGTTCAGGCTTATTGACAGAGTTTGACGACTGCGCCCAGGATGCTTAGCCCCGGCCTTTCAGTAGGGGCTCGCGACCTTGCCGGACGATCTTGATTGGGGCTGGGCGGTTCACGGGCAGGGGTGAGGGCCGGCGCGGGGTCCGGGGTCTCCGTGTTCGTTATGGGGCTGGTG
>JAABUI010001307.1_pt1 | contig 14757 bp, 13 predicted proteins | sample 5559111 | NCBI WGS metagenome assembly JAABUI01 (sample SAMN10711870, study PRJNA513365) | rock metagenome | isolation source: Antarctica rocks | place: Antarctica: Victoria Land, Buttleship Promontory
TCGTCTTCCATCCCTTCCACCATGTCCCTTTGACACCAAAATCCGTTATGGTGACCTCCTACCCACCCATCCACCATCACTCCACTACCCGGATCTCTCAACCTAAAGCCCTTAACTTCCTGTCCGCCTACCTCGAAGCTGCAAACACCGATCCTTCACTCCACCCTAATGCCATGCTTACACAGAAGGGGCCTGCCACACCCTCTGCAGGCCCCAACACAGGCCTAGTCCTACACAACCTGAATCGAATCGAAGCTGGTCTGGGAGGTGAGCACCTAGGCGCAGACTTGACATTCCAAAACTATGGCGGAGAGGGACAGCCTGATATGATGGTTGGAAATACGATTGCGGGTGCGAATGAGATTCCTATCGGAGGCCTAGATAGGCAAGGCCAGGAATTAGAAGGGGGTTGGCAAGACAAAGAAGAATTCGAGCGAGAGCAGGAGATTGTTGAAGGTGAAATTGGCAAGAGGGATAATGCCATCAACGGTGCCTCAGGGGAAAAGGGTGGTCGTGTACCGAAGGTGGAAGCTACGAAGAGTAGAGATGATAAGAAGGCTAGAAAGCAGGCGAAGAAGGACAAGAGAAAAGGGGAGAGAGCGGCGAAGGAGGGTGCAGTAAGAAAGAAGAGAGAGAAGAGTGCAGAGGGATGATGGGATTGATACAAGACGATACACATTTCTATCCTACAACTCTCTATCTGAGGCTTTGAGTGGCTTTTCGGAATCCATCGCCTTTCCGTCGGCCTTGTCCGCGCCATACCAGCCAAGCGCTCCCAATCTCTCCGGCAGGATTGGGTGCGAAAAGTGGTAGCTTGAGTACATCCAATCAGCATCCATGGTACTGAGATTCTGGATCTGCAGTTTGATCAGAGACTTGGCTAGCTCGGTGGAGTATCCTAGCTTGACAGCAAATTCGTCTAAGAGGACAGTCAGCATTGGCTCAATGTCAACCAAGTGGAGAGACGCACCAGCTTGGAACTCGAAAGTCCTGCTCAAGATATTCATCAAGAGCTTCACGACGGTATCCATTGGCGCCAGGGCGTCGGAAAATAGGATGAATCCAATAATGATAGGGAATTCCTTGTGGAAACCGAAAGATTGGTACAGAGATCGGTTATTGATAAAGACGGAGAATAAGGCGAAAATGTAGAACATGTGGAATTGAGCGATTCCGAATAACTTGGTAGTGTGACCTAGGCTCCAGTGTCCAAGCTCGTGTGCTAGTACGGCAACCACCTCTTCAGTCTCACTTTTCTCAATCAATGTGTCGTATATGACAATATGCTTTTTCCATGGTAATCCGTAGAAGTATGCGTTGCTGTGTGCGCTTCGCTTGCTGCCATCTATCACGTATAGCTCTTTGAGTGGGAACTTCAGCCTCTTTGCTAGGCCCTCGACGCCAGTCTTCAACGAACCTTCCTCGAGTGGAGACAGCTTATTGAATAATGGTAGGATAAATATCGGATATATGGTGATGCCAAACATTTGCACACCTATGGAGAAGAGCCATAGATAGTAGAAGAACTGATTACCAGTCCTCTGGATTATAGCCAAGAATCCGCTGAGTAACGGCGCTCCGAATGCGACCATGAGAGCTTGTCCCTTGATCATATCCATAATCCAGAGCTTCAACGTCTGCTTGTTGAAGCCAAAATTCTCTTCAAGCACAAAGGTCCCATAGTATGAGGTTGGTAGACTCAGTACCGTAGTAATGATGTTGAAAGTGAAGAAGAATATGAGTGTATGTACAATTTCCCCAGAATACTTTGCAGGGAGGTATTGCGTGAGCCAGAGCCCTGTCACAGCCCATAATTTGGGAAGGAGATCGTAGTAGATGATGGCGTAGTTTTGGACTTGACCATATAACGATGATAAAAAGCCAAACTTAGCCTTCGCTCTTCCGTATGCCTGTCATAGTACCGCGTTAGTCAAGGCTGATGTCACATATCTAGATTTTCATACCTGGCTCTTGTCGAATACTTCTTGGGAGACCTCCCCTTGAAGTGCTTTCGGCGGTTTGGTCTGCTGCAGTATTTTGTATTGGCGAAGAGAGAGGAAACCCTCGAAGAAATACTGTGCGACTGAAAAGCCAACTATGAGCCTCTTCCACGGGAATCCAGGCCTATCGAGGAAGCGTCCCAGACGCTCCGGAAGTTGTCAGCTTGGCTTTTCACATCAAACAGCGACTGAAGTATACCTGAAGGATATCCATTACTATTCAACTCAATGTTCGAATAAATGACAAGCTACAAGAGCCAGATCAGAAGTTGAGGCGCGTGAGATCTGTCCTTCACGACGCTCGGTCCTTTCCGTATGAACTCTGGATTTTTTGCTCTCGGCATCGGAAGAGCTTGGTGGAGTCGGGGGATCAAACAAGAACTCCACGTCTGACAGATTTCATCACTATGTAGTTGCTTTCTAAGGCTAGACACTCGCAGCCTACGGGGGTATGTCATACCTTGGTGGTGACATTTGACATGCACAAAATATGTCTGAAGGATGAAGCGGCCAAACGCTCATCGCTCTTGCCATCAACACAACCGTTGAAGCCCAAGGATTGTACGTCCATGAAACGGATTTTTCTCTGATAACAACATGGGATCGAAAATCACCAATGGCGCTGGGCGCCTTTCTGACGGCCTTGCAACACCTTTGCGGCCAAAAAACCAGCGGAAACCCTCATCTCCCATGAACCCAGCTTTCATGACCTCTGCGCCAGGAAAGGTCATTGTCTACGGCGAACATGCAGTGGTACATGGCAAAGCAGCAATCGCTGCAGCCATCTCGTTGCGCTCATATCTTCTCGTCACGACGCTCACTAAATCCCAGCGAACAATCACTCTCCTCTTTCCCGATATAGGGTTCAAGCACACATGGGACATAGACGCACTGCCTTGGGCTATCTTCTCGGATCCTGCCCATAAAAAGATGTATTATGATCTCGTGACAACTCTTGACAGTGATTTAGTTAAAGCCATCCAACCTCACTTGTCTTCGGTCTCTCCAGACGCTGCGCCAGAGACGAGAAAAAAACACCAGGGCGCAGCAACGACATTCCTCTACCTCTTCCTCTCCCTCGGCTCCCAGACCTTCCCAGGCTCCGTCTATACCCTCCGTTCCACCATTCCCATCGGCGCCGGCCTGGGCAGCAGCGCAAGCATCAGCGTCTGCCTCAGCGCCGCCCTCCTGATCCAAATCCGCACGCTCGCAGGCCCACACCAAGATCAGCCCCCCGAAGAAGCCGAGCTTCAACTTGAACGAATCAATCGCTGGGCCTTTGTTGGCGAAATGTGCCTGCACGGCAACCCCAGCGGCGTCGACAACACCGTCTCCACAGGCGGCAAAGCCGTCCTCTTCAAACGCACCGACTACGCCAAACCCCCCCGCGTGGTCCCCCTCCGCAACTTCCCCGAGCTGCCCCTCCTTCTAGTAAACACGAGACAACAGCGCAGCACAGCCAAAGAAGTTGCGAAAGTCGGCGCGCTAAAGGAAAGCATGCCAGAGGTGACGGAGCTCATCCTGAATACCATAGACCGCGTCACGGAATCTGCTCACGACCTCCTCACCTCCCCAACCTACAACGAAAAGGATCCCCAAACGGCCGAAACCCTCGGCACCCTGATGAACATAAATCACGGCCTCCTTGTCTCCCTTGGCGTCTCGCACCCGCGCCTCGACAGAATCCGTGAACTTGTCGACGCAGTCGGCATAGGCTGGACGAAACTGACCGGCGCAGGCGGCGGTGGCAGCGCCATCACTTTACTTCGCCCCGACGCCCCGGCTGAGAAATTAAGAGAGTTGGAAAAGAAATTGGACGCAGAAGACTTCGAAAGGTTCGAGACTACGCTGGGCGGAGATGGGGTTGGGGTGCTGTTTCCGGCTGTAGTGAAGCATGACGAGGCAGAGGAGGGTGGGGAGGAGATTGATCAGGCCAAATTTTTGGAGGCGGAAGGGGAGGAGGGGGTAGAGGAGTTGGTGAGTGCGGGGGGAAATAAGGAGGGGTGGAAGTTTTGGAAGGTGGCTGGGTAGATGAAATTAGAGTAGCAAGTGCAATGATTTATGACTAGAGGGAATGTTGCAACGGGGAGGGATCAGCTCGGCCTGCGTCAGATGCAGTCAGTATTTAGAGATTCAGTTCCAGCTTCACGGCCTCTAAATTCACAAAATTCGAAACTTCTTACAACGCAAGGGGAAGATTTCGTTTAGTAATCGTCATATTTGAACAGTGCTAATCGGTCTCGCTATATGGGTATCTCAAAAGTCAAAAGTCCTTCCAGTAAAAATGCCCGGCATACACAGAACGTCACGTTTCGCCGCAAGCAACAAAATAGCAACATGGACGACCACAAGAACAGCTGAGACCGTTGGTGGAGAGCCTTGGAAAAGAACGTCCAAAGCAGCCAGAGAGAATAATGGATAAGCAATCACTGGATTTCCCGCCATCGGTGTGCAAAGCCAGTTGACTGAGATGATTTTTAGTAGTAACAGGGCTATCTTCAGGCCACTCTGCGCGGCTCGATTTTGGAAGTTCACTCGTGACAAAGCAGGCGCCGGAGGAGAGGGCGCCGCGATCAGTTTCGGTACATCTGGTATCTTGGTTGGTGATGGAAAGCGGTCCCGAACGATGAGACTGCCGCCAGGGCTCGTAGGTTGAGAGCTGATCTCTTCTTGCGTCTCGGTCGCAGGGGTCGACTGTTGACTTCGATCATTTTGGAAGAGACGAAGCTTCGCAGGTCCACCTACCCTGGTCAGAACCGTAGACGGCTTCCTGGTTGGAGTCAATGGCCTTGGGCTGTCGGCTGGTGAGATCCTCGAGTCACTGCGGAGGTCCTCAAACATATGACTGGCTGATCTGGGCCTGGCGTCAGAAATCCTGTCTAGCCCTGCACCGGTTTTGATACCCAGGAGAATGGCTTCAGCGCTTGGTCTTTCGTCAGGGTCAAGAGAGAGTAAGCGTCGGAGGAATGTGTAGAGTTGTTCAGGAAGGTCAGGTCGTAATTTTCTCTCCTCACGAAGACCAGACCATGTAGTTATCTCCTCCCTCAATTCGTCTAGATCCTCATTGTCTTCGTTGAGAACGTCGGCGCTGCTGTAGGGCAGTTGCGCAAAGCATAGAAAGTAGAGGATCATGCCTAGTGAGAAGATGTCGCTCTTTGTTGTGAAATTTCCGTATTCACCGGATGATTGTCGACGTAGCACCTCTGGAGCGCAATAAGAAATAGTCCCTGTAGCTCCGGTAGACTTGCGGACCATGTCTATTACCTGCACCTCTCCAAAATCGCTCACAAGTACTCTGGGCCGCTCACCATGGCCATCATCGAGCAGTAGACAGTTGCTGGGTTTGAGATCGCGATGGATGTAGCCATTGACATGCAGATGATTCAGCCCTGAGGTAATGTCGTTGAAAAATGACTTGATCTCATCAAAGGATAGCTTCCGATTATGGAGGTCTTGAGGCAGCTCAGGCTGGTGTTTGGACCGGCGCCGAACCCGCTCCTTGAGTTGGTTTGGGGACACGTCCGACGAGCTCTCATGTTGCAGAACGTAATTTTGAAGATCACCAGAATTGCAGTATTGCTGCAAGATGAATGCACAAGGCACACTCGGTCCAAAATTCGATATCGTGATATCTTCGAGCCAAACATGATGATATCGTACCAGATGCTTATGCTCCAGGTGATAAAGCAGGTGAACTTCCTTCAGTACTGATCTCAACCATTCACGATCGTCTCCAACGGGGACTCTTTTGCATGCGAATTGGCCCATGACATTGTCGTCCAGCATATGTGTAACCAACAGCACGACTCCCTTACCTCCTCGTCCGAGCTCTTTCTCAACCACATAGCACCTCTCGAAATATCCCGGGCTGAAGGCGGTCGCTGATATTCCGGTGGGCGAAGGGGGTGATGCTGGAGGGCTAGCTGTATAGGAGATGTCCCTTGGGTCGGCGGTCGGGTTCGGTGGGGACCTAACAGGTTGTACAAGACGTCTGCGGGGAGATGGTGGGGCAGAAGACTCTGGCGTCCCGTACAAATTCTCGTGTAGGATACGGAAGTATTGAGGATGTACGTAACCCGAGTGGGAGCCCGTCCCTCGACTACGCTCCTGCTTGCTAGACCTGCTCTGGTCCTGAAATGGTCGATGACACGTTGGACATTCCGTTAGCTCTAGATGCCCTGGTGATGCGCTGCTGAGTACCAGCCGTTGCGATTGTGGATCGAAGACGACAACCGCATTGTTGTGACGCCTGTTCCAACCATCAGCTACTTTCCCACTGAACAACGTGGGTGGCCTAAGCTTACAGGACGACTTCCTGGCTCCTCGGAGCATACGGTATGATCGACATATTTTCTTGAGTGAACTCAGCTCCTCCGAGCCTTCATTGCAGCTAAAGGGCAGACTTCATAGCTTGGTACACACGGAACACTGTGTCAAACGCCAACGTTGCATAAGGCAAACACTGCATTGTGAAACGCGAGAGTTATACTATGCTAAGCGACTGTTGACATCCCCAGGATGTGTGACTCCGCATTTTTTCCGATTTCCTCAAACTTTAGAGCTAATCACGTGACAGAGACAAGATTTACACGCTCTAACAATCGAAGATTCTCAGCAGCTCAAGCTCTTCCATAAGGCCTATCGTCTATATGCTGCAATTCGGCTCTGCCAGATTCCTTAAAGACGATCTCTCCTTAAATCTCCACACCACCGCCTATGATTGTCCGGCTTTGTAACACATCCTCTATTCACCACAACTCCATCCACCAGGAAATCGAAGACCATCTCTCGATAAATGCGTTGTTGAGCATAGTGTTGTGCAATCGCTTCCGAAACCGCTAGGGCATGGAACACCGCGAATGGAAACGTTGATCCTGGGGTCTCCTTCATAAATATCCACGCCGGCGAGTCCGCCTGCGATATATCTGCTGACTCCAAGTGTTCGGCGCTATCGCTCAAGCCAAGACAGAAAGCCAGCTCGATGACGGATCTGAATATACTGACTTTAGGTACGCGAACACCGACAAAGAAGAACCTGAGTTCAATTTGTTCATTGGATCCTGGGATGGTGAAGACAGTCGTCGTGCCGTTTGCTTGCATACTCAATAATTGCTTATTCGGCGCCCGCTTCTTCGAAATTGCAGTGGCAGCCTGGCTACTAATATCTGTCTGATTTGCCGGCTCTACTACGAGAGGATCGTTCCTGTCATCAAGAGTTCCGGTGTATAGCAGTCTGTCATGGTAATGCGCATAGAAATTCACTCCGGCAAGATACCCATCGGTCATCAGCGTGATAGGGAGTCCTTGCAAAATGTACATGACATTTGCACGTGTGGTGAGCATTGTTGCAGCATCAGGAACTGCGTCAATCCGGATACGTATTCTGTCGTCATATTCGACGTCAATAAAGTAGTAATATGGCTGTTGCTCGGACACGTCTTCTAGACCTTGCAATTTCAATGCGTTGATGAAACCGAGCGCAATCTCTTCGACCGTGAGATCCGCGAGCTTCCTTTCAACATATGTTATGTGTAAATTGTTGAATTGATTATTGCTGGAAGTGGTGGAAATGTTACTGTTGTTACCTTTCGATTAGTACACTGCGATTCTGCATGATAGTTGTGTTTCTTCCTTGGCCTGCACTGCGAACAAAGATGCAGACACTCACAGATTCATAGGCACAGTGGTCGCTGTTGACTGAGTACTTATAAAGGATCTGGCATGTTTTGTGGCAGCAGACACAGCCAATAGAATAAATCCAATAATCAGTCCGAAACAATCAACCATCCTCCCAAAGAGCATCATCCGGCGTGGTCTTAAGGTTGCGGAAGCTCAGCGGCCTTTAAGGGACGGTGCTGGTGTCAATGCATCGCCTGTCACGGTTCGCCTATCGCAAAAAGTGAGCATGGATAAGGTTAGGAAAGCGCCATGGTGTGTATGCGCAACGAGCGCGCTTCGACAAGAGATTGGTGGATCAGTGACAACGTGAACTGGGAAAAATTGCCTGGGCCTAGTAAGCAACAATAATGTCAGCGCACAAGCACTGATCGATGCTAGCGAGACAAGTCATTTTCGAGGGATTCTTCGAGGCTGCAACGAACGACATTGGCACATGAGCATTGGCAATTTCAATTCCGATGTCTTCCATTCAACGAAGGACCCTCCTCCACTTGACTCCTCAACGCTTTCGCTAGATTGCTATGACCAAATTCAGGAACAGAGATGAAGAACCAAGATGTACACTGTTAAGAGAGACGTGGGAGAGTGAGAAATGTGAGCCAGCTGTAGATTTCATGCTTCCGCCGTGTCCGAGCACAAGTCTGTCCAGGTCACCTGCCAAGGGAAGCGAGGTATCGTCCGACTATTCAGACATACGGACGCGATCTGTAATCCCTCGAGTGTCTATGATGACCAGATCCGCTGCGTGAATGGCCTCGTCTGGAATCGCATCAGTAATGCTCGTTGATATCAGGCAGCGTCATATGTAGGACTCACCTCGAATCGTGAGACCTCCTTCTGGTACTAGTATATGTCTCCTTCACCACGGTCTTCTCCTTCCGATGCATGAAGAGCAAGAGGAAAGATGTGGTGGCGAAGAAGATGCAATTCATGATCCCAAACGCAAAGGACGCCTTTTTCATGGCGCATTGTTTGTTGAGATCGGCATGGATTGGACCCGATCCACTGGCTCCATTCGAGCCCACAGTGAAGTAAAAGGAGTCGTTAACACTGATGTTTGAACAGTGCTGGTTGGCAACTGCGCGAAGCTCGTAGACCCCGGCGATGAACGCCCCGACGAAACACAGGTCGACAAAAGACACGAATATTGCGGATTCGCGAGTGGACTTTCGACGGAAGAGGGTGGCGATTGCCCAAGCAGCAGCGAGAACGGAGACAATGAAAAGAGTTCTATGGAGGATTTCAATTAGCATCAAACAGCCAGAAGTCGGGTTCGACGGGAAATCCACTTACAGAATGTCTGCTGGTGTAAGCTGGTTTGCGTCGGTGTATCTATGGACAAACCAAGCCAGCATTCCCAAAGTGGGAATGAGGGTCACGATCTGGAGGAAACGCCAGAAGGTGAAGAAGAGTCCAGCAATCATCGTGTCGATTGGTTCGGTATGTAAAGGCGACTTGTGCGCAAGGATGTGAGAGTCGTTGATGGCAATCCGTTTATGTACAGGCTTCTGAAGGCAGCTTTTGTATGCTGTGTCACTAGTGACCCAGTGGACTCGCCCGTAGGTGATAGGGTATTGCTCAGGTGGCGTGTCGTGCTATCGCGCAGGTTGATGGGTGTAACGCCGTCGGCAATGGGATCTGATGATTTTCAAGAGATTGATGGTGGTATCTTATGTGTCGGGTGGTAACGAAGATCACCAATGGTTGACTGGTAGCTCTTTGCGGGGTCGTGGAAGCTGCGTAAGCTCACGGTAGAGCTATGTGGATGCGTGGAAACCAGTTCAAGGAGAGGTGAGAAGAGAATATGTACGATGCCGAAACTTGCGTACGTCGAGTGAGGAAGCCAGTATTTGTTCCCAATGACTACTTGATGAATTGGTCGAAGGCTGGTAGATTTTGGCGGGGCTGGGATTGCCAAGACTTTCGAGACTTTGTGGACTCGAGAGACTGGGTTAGCTCCCGCCGCTAACGGCATGGCCAGCAGCGCAGACCATGGTCACTGCACGTGTAAATCAAGATCTAACCGTTTGACGTTTCTTGCATTCTACATGGTTTCCATGCGAACGATGTAAGATCACACTGGCTCACTTGCGTAGGCCGGGAGTCTTGGCAAGGCGGACTGCGAGATCGGCATGTTGCGCGTGTATTCCCGCCCAACACTCGGTCATCTACAGTGCTAGCAATAGGCTGTGGTTTTGCACCGAAGCATGCACGGTGATGCCTCAATTCCTAGGTCGTATGCTGAAATACTCGACACATGATATGACAGTCCGCTAGCAGCTTCGCAGTGCAAGCTGGTCCTCTTGTCCTCCGCCTGGGTGACCCGAACCACACGCTGCTTCCAACGTCTTTCTCCATTCGGCGTTGCCAGAAATGATGTAGACGAATGTCTGTTAAGGCTGTCATGGATGGCCATCTGCTACTTCACAAATGTAAAGAAGGCGCTCCACAGACTGAGTGTAGTGATTGAAAGCACCAACGTAAAGAATTAGGAATCACCGCCTGAAGTATTGCAATCCACAACCGAGTTCAGGCAAGTTGAAAGAAGGAAATTGACATGAGCAAGTCGTAAGTATTTCTGTCCATTGTTTTTTCACGGTGAGCTTGTTCAATGGAGGTTGTCGCGCATGGCGATGGCGCCGTGCAGACTGCACCTCGGCAGCTCGGCAGCTCGGATCCTTGCAGTCTATGAGATCTTATCGTAATCCCGGTCGGCTCCTTTGTATATTCTAGACTAGTACCTTATTGGATCGCCAAAGCATTGAAAACGAAGAACAAGCAACCCTCTGATCGCTACGCTTGTGTCATGACATGGCCATCGAGTCGTAGGAAGAGGGAAAGGAGGCCATTCATGGGATATGCGTGCAGCTGAGGTTGCACTTATGGCGATAAAGATGAAGACTAAATCAGCAATCGTGGCGGTAGCGAGCTGACCTGAGTCATGCCGTGCTAGAGCGGTCATGATGGCGAGATTGTCAAAGAAAAGTGGGTCTACCAGCTCTCCCCCCAATCACCGTCAGGATAAGATTGGATATGCCAGCCCTATGGCTGGATTCTTCGAGAAAATGTCCGGCCTCTGATCATCGAGGATTCTCTCACACATATCGAATCCTCACCACACGCCAGACGACGACGACGTGATAGATACTGCCATCCTCTTCTACTGCTCGCCATGGCAGCAACAGCCCGAACCATCACGCGTCTTGCTGCTCGCCCGTCTTCCGTCAACACCTTCAAGTCCGCCACCACACGCCACACCTCCCTCACTCTCCCCCGACAGACCTTTCAAGCGTCCTCTCGCCGTACCTACGCTTCAGCTCCCAACCCCAATTCTTCACGCACAGGCCTCTACGTGACGGTCGGCCTCGTCGCAGCTCTAGGGGGCGGCGGCTACTTCTACCTCAACAACGGGGGCATCACAAATCTGAAAGAGGGCAGTTCGGGGGAGTCTCGTGGCGTTTTCACACCAAAGAAAGAGGACTACCAGCAGGTCTATAACGCCATTGCGGGACAGTTGGAAGAAAAGGATGATTATGATGATGGGAGCTATGGGCCGGTCATTGTGAGGTTGGCATGGCACTGCAGTGGGACGTGAGTGCAATTGGCATCTGTATCACAAGATGTCAGAGACTGACCTTGGACTACAGGTACGACAAAGAAACCGGCACTGGCGGCTCCAATGGTGCCACCATGAGATTCGCACCTGAGGGCGACCACGGAGCCAACTCCGGCCTGAAAGCAGCCCGTGACTTTCTCGAACCAGTCAAGCAGAAATTCCCCTGGATCACCTACTCCGATCTCTGGACCCTCGCTGGTGTCGCCGCCATCCAAGAAATGCAAGGTAAGTTGGCAACGCCACCTATCCCTCAGTCATTACTAACAAACCTAAGGCCCGGTCATCCCCTGGCGCCCAGGCCGCACAGACCGCGACGTCTCCATGTGCACTCCCGACGGCCGCCTCCCCGACGGCGCAAAAGAACAATCCCATCTACGCGCCATCTTCGGCCGCATGGGTTTCGACGACCGCGAGATCGTCGCCCTCTCCGGCGCCCACGCCCTCGGCCGCTGCCACACCGATCGATCTGGCTTCGAAGGGCCGTGGAGCTTCTCACCAACCGTCGTGTCGAACGATTACTTTCGATTACTGTTGGGCGAGAAGTGGTCATTCAAGAAGTGGAATGGGCCGAAGCAATACGAGGATGTGGGGACCAAGTCACTTATGATGCTGCCGACCGATATGGCGCTGATTAAGGATCCGGTGTTCAAGAAGCATGTGGAGCGGTACGCGAAGGACGATCAGGCTTTCTTCAAGGAGTTCAGGGATGTGATCGTCAAGCTGCTTGAGCTGGGTGTGCCTTTTTCGAGCAAGGAGGAAGATCGGATGGAGTTGAAGCCTACTATTGCTTGAGAAGAGGTTTGCGGTTGCATTGCATGGACGCTTTCTTGCCACAGCGGAGGGCGTAGTCGCTCGGCTGGCTGTCGATAGGGCAGATCAATACCCAATATTAACTTGGAGCTAGATATAGATCACACGTCCAGCATGAAGCAATGTCACTGCAAATCAGTTTTGTTTCTTCGGTACTCCATCTGCGGGACGTGAAGCATGTGAGCAAGTGAGGAGGCTCGGCATGCGGGTGCACCTGTTGGGGGATGTCACTGCAGATTGTCTATATTTGTTCTATGCTCAATTTCACCAAGACAAAGCATGTAAATTTCTGGGTAGTAAGCCACGAGCTAAGTACATGAGCGTATGTTCTGGGGCTACCATCCTCCGGTGCCCACCTCTGGCATCCTTTCTTCCCTTCATGAAAGCACGTGTAAGAAATGGTGTAGCAAGGGGAATCACTAGGTACCAATATAATTGCATGTAAGGCCCGAGAAGGTAATCCGCATAAACGCCTCGCTTGGGGTATCGTCCAGTCGAAATGGAAATTGGGACAGCCTGTGGTGAGTCCGTGAAAAATGGGCAAGTATAGCAATGGATGAGTTCCGAGGGTACAGTGCCTCGGGGAGATGTGAGATCGTGGGTCCGTAATGTTTGGATGGCGGTCTGATAAGGGGGCATGATGAGCCCACATTAGAAGCTCGGTGGAGAAGAAGGCTTGCCGGCTACTTATCCCTTGGTAGGTGTAGACGGGGAAGACTTTTGAGCCATAGAATGGCAAACAGCTGGAGGATGCATTTATACTACCACTTCATCCGTAGTAGTTCGGTAAGCCTTGTCCAATAAGACCCTTGTAGTGCGGGCGCGTCCCCGCATGCAAGTCCCGTAGTCTCTGGGTCTCTCTGTCCTGCCTTTCGATGTGTGCTTTGACTGGTCCTTCTTCCGCTTTGAGTTTTGGAAGCAGGGTTCGCCATGAGCGCTCGAGATCGACAGGTGGTCTCGAAATGGCAATGGCCTTTTGGTAGGAGGCACAGTTGTGGAGAACTTTCAGCTCGATTGGTGGATTCAACGATGCGGCTTTCTCTTGATAGAACTCTCTGCGAGTTCGTTTTGACTGCTGAGTGACATCTAATTTGGCCACTCTCCTCTTCTCACAGAAATCTTCAACAGCTTGAAGCTGGCTCACGAGGACATCGTTGATATTACGTTTGGTGTCAAACCAGGCGTCGATCTCTTCTGGTGTGGGATCCGTAGCAAGGTAAGTCTGAAGTTCGTCCTCCAACTTCTTGACAGCTGATCGAAGGTAGCCGACCTTTTGTGCGCTCGGATATGTATTCGCCCACACTTAAATTCCGAAGTCAGCATTAGCCTTTCAAGAGGTCAAGGAAACGCAAGAATATACCTACCAGGTTTAACGTTATGGTCACCAACCCATTGGTAATGACCCCAGCTGTCGTACTTCGCTTGTGGGAGGCATACTCTGATCCTCTGAGTGTAACGCCACAAGTTCATACTACTCGCGTGATGATCCGCCCTCAGAGCTTTGTCCTGTGATCAGAATTAATAAGAATGTTTGTTAGCCACTAATTCAAGGGCACTTACGAATACAATCTTATCAACAAGACAGATCTCGCAGTATCGTCTCTGGAAAGCCCAATACGTCCTCCTGGCTTTCCCTCCACATAAGTTATTACAAGCTTGGCAACCGTGGCTCGTAAGCAGGTTTGCGTAATGCATATAAGATAAGCCTTGCGGTGGATCAGGGAGGCTCGGACCAAACTCCTGGAAGAGCGAATCCTTCCAAACGCCTTCTTTTGACAATGCTTCCTTGAATCCAGGACTAACCGAACGTAGTTTGAACAGCGCTTCCGGCTTGCTAAACTCAAAAATTCGGTCCCAGATGTCCATGGGCAAACGAGCTTCGACAGGACGGTTTACTCGCAGTACTGTGGACTTTTTAAACCGTTTCGTTGAGGGACCTGTCAAAAGCGCTTTGGTTCTCGGGCGCCCGACTTTGCGGCGTCGTTGGATTGAAGTTGGAGCTGGAGTGGAGGTTCGAGATATTGGGGAGATACAATCGCTTGTCATGCTGTGGGTCAAATCGGTAGAGAAGACCATGAATATGCCGCCTCCCTTGATCTCAGGATTTGCTTGAGTGGAATAGCTTGCACGCGCAGGATTGCCAAGTGGTGTCGAAGGGCCATCACTGAATTCATGTCCTCTCGTGGCACTGAAATGATCACCAGCAATGGTGGATTGAGATGAGATGTCCCGCTTCACATCCCGATCAGTATTAGGAAAAGGTGCAGAAAAGGTTATTGAACACACCTCCGATGCCTGAGAAGAGTCGTTGGTGAGCTTCAACTTCTTCGTAGGAGCCTCTTGACCAGACATCACTGAGGTGTCAGATTTGCGCTTGAGACTCTCTTGCGTAACAGAAGATTCAGCGCTCGAAAGACTGTGATTATCTTGGGAGAATTCCATGTTGACGACGCTGGTTGCTCATCAATGGTGTCCAGAGCTCTCTGAGAAATAAAAAGGTGAAGGTGTGAGGAGATTGCGATGAAGTGAATGATGCGAAGTATAAAGAAGAACAGCGGTGTTAATGCAGCTGAGGTTTTTACGGCCGTACGACTTCTGCCTCACTTGCCGGGTAGAAGAGACCAATAGCGGGGTTGAATCTCTCGGAGTTCT
>JAABUI010001309.1_pt1 | contig 14750 bp, 17 predicted proteins | sample 5559111 | NCBI WGS metagenome assembly JAABUI01 (sample SAMN10711870, study PRJNA513365) | rock metagenome | isolation source: Antarctica rocks | place: Antarctica: Victoria Land, Buttleship Promontory
TAGAGTTCCTCGGAAAGAGTTATAATAATACTATACGGATAAGCGCTGTAGATACCGTAAGTCTTAGTAAAGAATTTTCGTAGCTAGATAAAGATTTAGAAAACTAATAACTTAGTCCGAACGTAAAGGCTTTCGGAGCGTATTAGGAAATATAAGATAGTACTAGTAGGGTTTAAGGTGTATGTATTTACGCTGGGCTCGTCGGAAGGTTAAGTTCTATAAATAGTAATAAGGTTTTCCTATACGCTATCTTCCACGTGTAATAATCCTTAGGCACATATAGCTAGGAAGTAATAAAGAATATTAGATATCTAAATTGAGCTTCGTTTAACGGAACTATTAGCCTCCGGGTGGGTATACATCGTAGCCTCTTTAACAGTATATTACTATATATAGGGCATTAAACCTAGAGGGGAGGATCATCTTTCGGAGCAGAGCCACTACTGGCATCGGGGAGCTAGTTTAGGAGCAGAGGATAGAAGGACTATTGAAATGCGTAGAGGCCATGTTGAAGAGGGACAGGAATACTGATGCCGAATAGGTGGTGATGCCGAGATTACCTCACTAGACATAATCACGAAACATTTTTCCCCCTTCGGGAAGGACGATAATCTAGGGGCTGAGTAGGAGCGAGGATAGGAAGGATTGCTGAGGAAGGGCACAAAAGCCAAGAATGTAGTAGTCCTAGATAACAAAGCCGCTCGTTCTAAATTAGAGGATGATAGGTCACATGACAGTAGCTTTCTGCGTGCAGGACTAGTATAGAGGGCAGGGATCGAGGGAGCTATCGTCTAAGCAGAAGGTGAAGCTGAGAGCCATCATCCCAAAGTGATCGAGCTCGGCCGACGAAGCAAGGCTATCGCTGCGCGAATCCGCGGGATATAGGGCGATCATAGATGCCGAAACCTTTCTCCTCAAGGTCGGTCCATGTCTAGCTCCACCCCTGTGGCTTTCTTTTGCTTTTCCACTTATCTTTGCCTCCTCTCAACACCTTTTGAAGCCTACTATTGCTTTCCTTTTCTATATTTTCAAGGCACTTAACATGGGGTCGAGGAACGAGGACTGCCAAATCAGGATGAAGGGGAACCCGTCGAAGATTTGAGTTCTGTGATGGTCTTTCCAAGGTCTCCTCCAGAATATCCCCAAGCTTGTAGTAGGAGACAATATCGTGACGGACTCCCCGCACAGAAATGCTTCCTGACATCTTCATCAGAGTATAGGGCCCAGTTGATCCACGCTCTCGCTCCATACGTAGCCCGTTCCCATGACGGACTAGAACCCAGTCTTTACCGTCAACCCAATCTCTCGTGCCAGTGACAATCTCGGTGTATACGAATACATTTCCGCTGCGAATAACATGGTATAGCTCGTGCCGTCGAGGAAATCGAGGAACGTGATGCAATACTCCAGACAGACAACCTTAAAGGACGAGACACTAGTCTTTCTTTGTTACAACGTAGCCAAAATAAATGGGTCGGAGGGTGGGTGCGACGTAAAAGATGGCGGAACTCATAGCGGGTGGCAGAAATTTGAAACGGACTTGTGGGAAAAGAACGGGTCTTCATAAGGCAATCCAGAATCTCCAAGTGTGTTAGGAAGGTTGAGATCACCAGCAGCTACGACTGACCATCTTGCCAAGACTTTCGCGCCTTCCCCGCTACCATCCTGTCAAATTCAAGCTAAAGATATTCCCCGCCCTCTTATTCGAATGCTCCTACCACTTGTCCATAATCATCGAACCAGAGATGACCTCATCCATCATATCAGCCTTGCACGCTCACATTAATTTCTCCAAGACCAATATATCTCTAAGGGACGCGATCGTTCACAATTGGTATCTCGGCTGGACCAGCTTTGGCGGCCCTGCCGTACACTTCCAAATTGTGGGGACCTAAACTTCCTTAAGCTTGATCCATACTGATCAGAGTAGTTTCATAAGGTGTTCGTAGAAAAACTCTAATGGATAGACGAAAGGACTGTGAGGCTCCCAGAGCTCGTTGCAGATGCGCTGGATTGCTCATGGCGCACACAGTATCAAGAAACCTTTGCCCTGTGTCAAGCGCTCCCCGGGCCTGGTAGTACGAAGATGCTTTATGCCATCAATGTCATCCGGGGAGGTTACATCGCAGGAATTTTGTCCTTCCTATTGTGGAGGTTTGCCGCTCTGATCCTGCAATATTTCGCTGATGTTCATGGTTAAAAGTCTCCCTAGCGCAGTCGGTGCGTATGCACTTGGCATCGGCGTCTCGAAGATCGGAGATACCCTTCCTGGCCCAGTCTATGCCCTCATCTCTAGCTTGAATGGTGCATCTGTGGGCATTGTTGCTCTTGCTGCCGTGCAGCTCTCGAACAAAGCTATCTCTAATAGAATAACTACAATCTTGGTCTTTCTCGGTGGCACTTCCGGAATGCTATACAACGCGCTCTGGTACTACCCCGTTCTGATGGTTAGTGGGGGGTGCGCCACGGTTATTTGGGATTACGGATAGGGCCACCGAGCTTTCCAGGCTGTCAAGACAAGGATGTCTCGTCGACAAGACGCTCGGATGAGCGGTGATGAAGAAGGGCCACAGGCATTAGAACTACAAGGCACCCCCCAAGGTGAAGCCGATCAAAACGTGGATCCTTCGAACATTGCAGCATCGCGACGGGCAATCTCGAGCAATACGGAGCAGCACAGACATGAGATCAGCACTGCGGGGGACCATCAGCCTATAGAAAATTCTCAGGAGAGAACTGTCACTCCGGAATTGAGGACGCCAACTTTTTCATGGAGGTCTGGCGTCACAGTGATTACTTGCTTCTTAGGAACTTTCATCGCAGTGATGACGCTTCGGGGAACGGTGCATTCGCCTCCCAGAGGCTTTAGCCTGTTTGCTAATCTTTACCTTGCCGGAACCATCATCTTTGGTGGAGGGCCTGTGGTGATTCCCTTACTGCGAGAGTATGTCGTCGCTGAGGGATGGGTATCCGCTCGAGATTTCCTCCTCGGTCTAGCCATCATCCAAGCGTTCCCTGGCCCGAACTTTAACTTTGCGGTATATCTGGCCACCCTCGCTGTGGGGGACCCTACCGTCTCAACCCGGCAGCAGGAGCGATCATCGGCTTCATTGCCATCTTTGCTCCGGGGTTGATCCTGCATACCGGCACCATGGGCGGTTAGAGTGTTTTACGCCGATATCGATGGGCGACGTCCGGAATCCGAGGCGTTAATGCCATGGCGGTGGGATTGGTGTATACTGCTGTCTATCGGCTGTGGGAGATTGGATATGTGGGAGCGGACTTCAAGTCCGGGTCTCCCCTTGGTGGTGATCCGTGGTGGGTTGTGGTCACCGTAACATCTTTTGTCGGTGGGCGATGGTTTGGGGCATCAGCTCCGGTGGCAATCCTGCTGGGGGGAGTGATGGGGATGGTGTGGTACGGAGTTGTTTCGACTTGATGCTGGAGAATTTTTGGAGCTGTAATCTTTTGATTAATCGCTCGTGAGCGCGGCGCTCATAATGTGTAATTTGCGAGTGGGATTAGCGTAGCGATCTTAATGGAATTGTTCGACACTGCAGATATGCGAGTGGTAGAAGCTCTATTACTTCAAGAATACTCCTTTCATGTCTCAGCTCGCCTATATAATTCGCTGACTCAGGGTGTTTCGTCACAAGTGTTCTCCCACTCATGTCGCCATTTAACCGCAACCTTTTGAGAGAGATCCTCAATGTATTAACCACGTTCTTCTGGCTCATGATCTATGCGATTTCGAGCCGTACTATATCTCTATCAATCGTGTCGCGATGTTCATACCCCTCTTCAACAACAATCTCCTCATCTAAGCCATCCTCTCCTCATTCCGGCTTTATCTGACGGGCAACGCCCCTTCCTCCCCTAACCCTCCTTCTTCGGGCGATTACGTATGTTCCATCTGCTCATCCTTATTACATCCATCTAATCCCACCTTCAGTCCCTCGACCGGGAGAGCGAACTCGACAATGTTATTGCTGTAATAGTCGGACGGAGATCCTATAGGAAGGGGGCAAGGGCGAGGCTACTACAGCTGGCGTGACTTTAACGGGCACTCTTTCGATGCTTTTAGGAGAGTTCCTAGTATCTTCGGGCCTGTCTCCTCGCTCCTTCCGTCCTCTCTCACGCATCCATTTCACAGTATCGTCGAGCGTCGGATATATCAAACGCAGTTTCCACCTTTAGTATAGATGAAGGTTCCAATGTTGGCTCGTAGCCAAGACCGTCACTTTCTGACCGGCGAAAGGGGTCGGTTAAACGGCCGCAGGAGGAAGGGCCGCATTGGCGGCTTAAGCGGTGAGCAGTGCGATAATGATCTTGGGTTCCTGGCTGAGGACCCCTCTGGTGCCCCCGCGAATTAACATTGACAAGTGTGGGGTGAGGGCCGGAGGTGGAGTGTGTACGCCTAGGTCTCAAGGCTGGGTCGACGATAGATTCAGCGCGAGGCTTAACACGCCCAAAGCCGTCTTGGAACCGCACGGCACCGCTTGGAAGGAGAGTGTGGCGATTCCGTTCCCGCACAATTGAGTGAGAGGGCAGAGATGGAGGTGGAGTAGGGGTGTCATCGATTGCGGATTCGGAAGCGAAAGGAGAGTATGGTTTTCTTTCGCGCTCGAAGTGGGAGGGAACGTGGGATGAGCTCGATGTCGGGAGTGTAGGTGGGTCGGCGAATCTAACACTGGGACGGCGGCTTTGCGACACATGAGGATTTTCAATAACGTTGGCCTTATACGGTGGAGAGCCGGGATGGGCGCGTGCTTCGTCCTGACTCGGGCGCCGATGGTTTCGACCAGCTGCGTGCTCAGCCATGGCGTCCTCGATGCGGCTGCGTATATTGCGATCTTCGTGGCTAGGGAACAGCCGTCGTGATATCTCCTTTAGAAAGCGCTCGTTCTTCTCGTCTGGGTTACTAATCGGTATCTCCAGTACGGCCTTCCGAAGTCTCTCGAATTCCGCTTCAGGACTTGCTTAGATGAAAAGTGTCACCCATCTCTCAAAGCCAGCGGGCGTCAAGCCTGGTATATCCGGTCTTTCGTCGTATCATTCCTGTACAAGATGATGCTGGCATTTGAGGTTTCTATACATCCGTGATATTGAGGAGTGTTCGCCGTCGAACAGGGCTACATCATCGCGTCAACGGTAAGATCCTTCGATTCCGCAAGGAGGCAGATACATACCCGATCACAAGTACACTTCCTTCGGCAGCTTGACATCCTCATAGTATTGTGCCATCTTGGTCGGTGTGATGACGAAACTGTGCCGCGGCTCATAATCCTCAATCTGCACTCAACAAATTCAGCGCTCCAAGACATCCCCGCAATAGGGCTCACGCATGCGATGCGTACAATGTGCACAGCCAGCCCCCGCAAGAATTGGCCCCGCTTGAGGGTAGGGCGACCTTCTTCATCAAAGAGTGGACCCCATACCCGCTCTAACGTAGTAATCCCTTTGCCTGTGGAGAGTCTTGATGGACCTTTTGGTCTAGTGTAGCGTTTTTCACTCGTCCCACTGCTTTGGCTTGGGGGCGACGAAGACCCTCTCCGGCTGAAGTTTTGAATGATCGAAAAATTCTCACAAACGATCTTTATCAAAGAAAGATTTTAGTTGTCGGAATTCTGTCTAATAGACCTTTGTTTAGAAAATGAAGTTGGTCGGCCTTATTAGGGTTAGGTCTACATTTCCAAAAGTCTAAGACACCTCGGACCTTTACTTGAATTTCTTATACTACAGATCGTACAAATGCACCGAGTAGATTACTTTACATATAATTAATGCTGTCGTCGATATAGAAATCCTCGTAGATTGCTTGCTAAACAGTGGAGAGAGAAATCTGGTGTCAGCCTAATAAAGGCCGATCGACTTACACCTAGGGGTCACTCATAATAGTCCGTCACTGGCATTTTCCTTCGGCCCTTTATTCGCACCGATATAAACGGCACTTAGGCCGGCGAAGTCTAGGCCACTGGGAGCATAAGGAAGCAGGGGGAGGACCTAGACGCAGAGATGTGAGGTTAGCGCGTTGCGCGTTGCTCGTTGGATCTGTCGCAAGTGTGGCTGAAAAACTTGATTTTGGGACTTTCTAGGCTTCCAACGCGTCCCAAATACCCCACTACCCCACGTCACATCAACACAGCGCGTACTGACATGAATATCCCTTCTCTAACCTTCTCCAACCTTCTCGATGCCTCTTGAGATTCGCGACGTCATAGCAGAAACAAGATTATTTGCAGTTGGGTTTTCATTTAAGCAAAGCTTTATGCGCCACTTCTGCCACATATTTCCTTAAGAAAGACATCCCTCCTACCTTTAGCACGTAAAAGTAAAGCTCCTTGCCCTTCAGTATCTCCATTGAAGATCATCACGCCCATATCCCACATATCTATCTTTGATCCCCACCGCATAACAATAAGAAGCAGGAGACAGAACACAACAAGATGCCGTAAGTACCGTTCACTATAGTGTTACAGCATTGTTCTTCTTCCTCTTCCTCCAATTCCGCCCAGTCCAAGCATAGCATGTCACTGTCCTCTCCTTTCAAGATTCTAGGCATGCCCATGTATTTCCTCCCGTATGTGTTACAGGCTACAGCATTCATTGCTCTATAAGACAATATCTACTTCATTACTTCCAGCTTCACTTCAAGAACCCCATCGCACGATCTGGCCTTGGCGCTCGCATGATAAGCCTCATGACCATCTGATTTAACTTTCCTCAGCGGCCAATCCCAGTCCGATCTCGTCCGCGAGACCGAGAATCCCGAAGACGCCGGTGCAGCAGCCCGCACGGCGATAGGCGGAGCACAACCAGACGGCGGTGATAGAGTCGGCGAAGGAGCTCAGGACGAAGCTTCAGCCGCAGGCGGGAAGCCAACTCAAGGAAAAGGCGGAGCTGGATCTACAGGCGAGAGCGGCCAGCAGCAGGAAGGGAACTTCAAAACGTCAGCTGGGTCTGGGCAGGCGAACGGGGCCGGAGAGTCAGCTCAGTGTGACGCGGCTAACGCTGGTCAAGGCGTGCAAGATGCCGCTAACAATATTGCAAAGCAATTCCAGGGGAAGCTCCCGGATGATTCTGAGGGCCATTTGAATAATACGAAGGATGCTGTGAATAGTGCTGTGAGTATCCTCGCTTTCCTGTCTGCTCGCTTCTTCTTCACTTTGGTGAACTGGATCTCAATTGCAGAGATCGCAACTCCTCTCTTGAATTCCTTGCTGATGGTTCGTCCGTGGACAGATTGGCAGCTTCCGATCCTACTTGGGTGGAGGTTGGGGCCAAAAAGCCAAGCCAGAAGCTGTGCAAACCTCCGAAAAGCCGAGCGACTCCGCTGGTCAAGGTCCAAATCAGTCTGAAGTGGCCGGGGATCAAGCCAAGCCAGATGGCGTTGACGATGAGGACGGCAAGAAATCCGAGGATAGCCAACAGCAACCCGAAGGCAGCCAACGACCCGAGGAGGCCGATCATCAAGCCAAGCCAGATGACGTTGACGATGAGGACGGCAAGAAATCCGAGGATAGCCAACAGCAACCCGAAGGTAGCAAACAACTCCAAGGTGGCCAGGAGCCCGAAGACGGCGACGAATCCAACAACGAAGAGACTCCTGAAGACGCTAAGAACATCAAAGGTGATGAGCAGCAACCCAATGACGGCCAGCAGCAACCCAAGGATGGCGAAGAGGCTGATGAAGGCGAGCAACCTGAGGATGGCGAGAAGTCTGAGGGTGGAGAGCAACCGACACCCAATGATCCTCAGAAACCCAAAGATGATAAGCTACCCACTAGTGGAAAGCTGCCCCAAGGCGGTGAAGAGCACGAAGAGGGCAAAGACGACAAGGACGAGGAAGAACCCGAGAACGACCAGGAGGCTGATGATGAGGAAGAGCCCAAAGATGGCGAGAAACCCCAAGGTGGAAAAGACGCTGCAGGCGGTATCGAAAGCGGCAAAAAGCCCAAGGGCAAGAATGGGCCTATCAGGAAGTTAAATGACAAAATCAAGGGAAAGAAGGATGGCAAGCCAGTCGACAAGGATGGCAAATTAGTCACAACCGAAAGCGGCAAGCCAGCCGACGAAGTGGACGATGACGACGAGAACCCCGAAGAAGGCGGCGAGGAACCTAAAGACAATAAGCAGGGCCCTGCTGCTGATCTAGGAGATAAGATGAAAGGGTCTAAAGAGGAACCCAAGCTAAACAACGGAGAGGCCGACAAGCCAGAAGACCAAGAGGTCGAAGAAGATGAGGAGCCCGAAGAAGCCGGCGAGCAACCTACTGGCGAAAAGGCCAACTCTATGCCTCGTGATAAGGACGGCAAGTTTGCCAAGCCAGACGACAAAGATGGCGAAGAACAGGATGACGAGCAGCCTGCTGGTGACGAGGCTGGCCCCAAGCCAGACGGCAAAGATGGCGAAGAACAGCATGACGAGCAGCCCGCTGGTGACGAGGTTGGCCCCAAGCCAGACGACAAGAATAAGCCTCTCCCATCCAGACCTCGTGAGAAGAACGACGACGAATCTGGGGACAAGACCGGCAGCAAACCTGGCGTGGAGGCTGACCAAGGTGATGAGGCTGGTGAGGAAGAAGAGGAGTCCAAGGGGCCCAGTGGACCCAAGCCCCCAGGAGAGGATGCTGATGGACCAGCTGGTGGCAAGGAGGGCCCCAAGTCCGGCGACAAGGGCCACGACCAACCTTACAACGAAGCTGGCCCCAAATCCCAAGAGCAGACCGACAAGAAGCCTTATAACGAAGACAGCGAGGAAAATGAGGGTGATGCCGGTGAGAAAGACGAATCCGAACCCGCCAAAAGCACCAGAGACCGGTCTGATGAGCAAGCCAACGAGACCAAAGACAGCGTACCAGACACCGCCAGCCAGGATGCTGAGAAGGCCAAGGAAGGCGGACAGCAATCAGCGGATACTGGGAAAGACACAGACGCTCAAGCCGGTGACAAGGCCAATGAGGCCAAGGATCCCGCCCAGGACACTGCTTCGAAGGGAAGCGATGCCGCGAAAGACACTGCTGGCCAGGCCAAGGACACCGTACAAGATACCGACGACAAGGGAGCCGACGCCGTCAGGGATACCGCCTCCAAAGGAGCGGATGTAGCCAAGGACGCTGGCAACAAGACTTCTGATACCGCCAAAGACACTGCCGACTCCGCAGCCGACAAAACCTCGAGTGGCAACGGGGAGGCGGGCAAGGACGCTGACGGTCCTGCTCAAGGGATTGGGAGTGGATTGTATGCTGCTGCTGCCAAGATCGGGGAGGGTGTTGGGCAGGCGGCGGACGACGTTAGTAACAGGGCTGGATATACTGGTGGAGCGAGGAAGGCGCAGGGGTAGAGGGCTTGGACGGAGACGATGGGGGAGGAGGGCAACTTTCTTGGCCATAAATCATGCGACTATGCGTGCGACGTCTTGTTTGATCTTGAAGCGTATTTTCCATATGACTATTTACTTTGGCATAGGAATTGTGATATTGAACGGACTTTCTCCCGTCTTGACCTTCCTATCTGTCCGCTATGGCCTGTTTTCCTGTTGCGCCTTTGATGGACTCGTACGAACGGTGACTTGCATGAGAATATCAGTATCTGGGAGCGAGACCCTAGCATTTGGAGTCAACGTGTAGACAGGCGATGGCCGCTTCGATGCCGCATGAGGTCTGTGTGTCCTATATATGCTGAGGATAGGTTGTGGCTTTGCTTCGCGTTGACAGACGAGTCATATCTCCCCATACTATCACCCAAGTCCTCAATCAGAATATGCTGCGTCCCAAGATAGGGTCTCAAACCGGTTGTTCTCCCAAGACCTACGCCTCCCCACCTCTACCTCTGCGATGAGCCTTCCGCTGTCGTACCTGCTGCTGATGACATGAAGGCCCCGAATACAATCGCATGAGTCCGCTATTCTATTGGTAGGCACAGCTTCCTTCCCGCCTTCGTGATATGCCCTGAAGTTTCCCGCTTCAGAAACTCCGCCAGTCTGATGTTTTCGTAAGTAATATCTAGCTTTGTTATAAAATCCGATGTCGTCCATATGTTTCTCCTCCTTCAGAACCGCGACGTCAAGTCCGTGAACCAGTCGTCCCACGGAAGCAATAGATCATGACGAGGTAGCGGTCCTTCAGGTTCAATCTGCTTTCTGTCAGCGATGTGAAACATCCCCCTGCGAGGGAAAGGCTTTGGCTTACTTTGAGTGCACCGAATGCTCTCTGTGGTGAAGGGTGCCAGCTACTGCTGTCAAAAGTGCTGAATGCTGCTCGAGTGATTTGAGTTGCTGGCGCAGCCCTGCTTTTCGAATATGAAGGCCCTCTAGGGGCAAAGGCAAGAAGGGGTCCGGACTGCGAGAGGAATCCGAGGTGCAACCTGGATTACACAATGCGAAGGGCAGCTGTTCGGAACATAACGAGCCAGGAGCAGCGTTATAAGGAAATTTGTATTTTCAGCAACTGCCTCACGCGTTGCTGCTCCCGTCTTAAAGAGGACGCGTAGACTTACAAGGAGGGGAGAGAAGACAGAACAGCAGGGCCATCATCCCCTTTTTCCATCGCCGGCTAGAATAGCAGCAAGCAGATGGTACGTGGGAAAATTAGGCGGTCCAGTTGTTTTCTCCCAGGTTAATATATAAGCAAATATATAAGTGAGTAACCTAGCGGTAATACTGTTTCCGTCTAAGAATCCGGACCCTATACGAATTCCCTGCAGAGTCACACGCTCCCCAACGATAACTAATACTATAAACCCATTAATAGTATACGGCGTAGCTTATTTATATAGAGTAAAATAGAACTTATCTTTAAGTACTCTAAAATAAAAAGTAGACTCGCTTAAGTTCTTATAAAGCTAGTGCTATATTTTATTAAAAAGGAGTTTCACTAAACTAAGCATAGTAACTAGCTTTAGATTTATACTCTCGTTAAATTTCTAGATAAAAGATATTCGTATCCTAAGGGATATAACTTCATCTTTAACCGGAGGAACGAAATCGATTCTTACTCTACTACTCTACCGGTTAATAAGGGACCCCTAACTAAGAAATATAATTAGAAATCTTTCGTATATATCGATTAGGGTTAGAGGAGGGCGCTCGTTAAAGTACCCTAGAACCGAGTCGTATAGGAGATATAATCGGTGGCTCTAAATAATACTTAGGAGGACTCTTTATAAGGCCGTATATAATAGACGTATAAGGTAACTACTCTTCCTTATTCTAAGATCTACTACTAAGCGTAAATAAGGATTATTACGTCCGGCGACCTTACTAACGTAACGGATTATAACTATTATCGAGGGAGGATTACCTACCTTTAAATCTTTCTAAATTACTATTTAATTAAATCTATACCCTTTACTCGCCTAATACTAGAGGAGTATCTAGAGTTTATTATATATTATAATATATAACCGAAAATAGAACGCAGCCTCTTTTTTAAGTAATATTAAAGATATATTCGATCGTATTAAACTAATCTTTCTCTTAGGTTCTATATCTAGTATAAATATCGGTTCTCTTATCTATCGTTTAAAGTAATTAAGCGTATACTCGTTATAACTCTAGCGCGGAAAAAGGAAGCTAAAATAACCGAGGGTGAAGTTACGAATATCTATATAATCTTTACGAAGGGATAAATGTATCCGATGAAGGAGTCTATAAGCAAAATTAGTAGTAGGTTTCTATAATCCTAAGGTCTCTATGTCTAGGGCAGACGCGCCTCTTCTTCGAACGTGTATAACCGGTGGTTGGCTTTATCGTTCTTGAAGACTTGCCCGGCGGCATTTTTGTCTTAAGATATTCTCATGATCTGAAAAGTTCGCTGATAACGGAGACGAAATAATGTGAGCAGCAATAGCCGGGTACAAGGCCGCCAATTCCGGCTCCCCTGTGCTGCGCCCCTATGCTCCCTTGATGTTCCTCATGCTCCCCATGCTCCCTTGGTACTCCCCCAGTGCTCCCCCGGCTCCCTCGATGCTCCCCCGGCTCCCTCGATGCTCCCCCCTGCTCCCTCTAAAGCGGCCCTGCTCCCTTTCCCGAGCGGAAACGGCAATTTCTAATCCTAAGTTCGGGGTGCATATAATGTATATATAGGTTTATCTTCTAAAGTGCAAGGGAGAAAGCGACCCATTTGAGATCGTCCCAGACGCCAAATTTAATTGCTGCGTATCACAAAGGCGGCCGATTCAACGATGTGCAAATCCTTGATGTGCGCAAAGACATTGGAGGCTGGGAGGAGCAAAATTCAGTGAATCTGCGAAAACTGGATACCGCCATACGACAGATTATCGACACTGTTCGGAACACCATTCCCATGAAATGCCGTGTCAGGCGAAGCGACAGCGGAAAATTGGAGTTATGGGAGCTTGATATCAGTCATCAAAACGCTCTACCTGACGACCTGTGCCTCAAGTTGAGGGAGGAGAAGGGCCTCGAGGATGAGAATGACAGATGGATTTGAGGGGCGCCACCTGACGGCGAAATGTCGGCAGCATTGAGTCCAAGGAGCAGCTCGCCTGGTGGCAACTCATCACCACGAGGAGATGCCGAATCACCCTCCATTTGCTTGTGAGAGACGCTCGGGACGTCCCACGTCCACGGTCGGACGGATAAGAAGCAGAGCCTCGGGTAGGCATTGATTCAGGACGTACACTATACCCATAGAACTACTTCTGACCTGTGCAACAACAAAGCTGCAAATACAAACGAGCGCCGTCCAAATTTGGGAACAGGAGTGAGGGTTGAACAGCAGATCCTGGGATGGTGGGGTTGGGACACCCTCTGGTGAAGCCCGCAAATCTTGGCCAAAAAGAGTATGGTAGGGCACAGTGATCGCCGATGGTGTCCGAGTCCCAAGGTCTTGGCGCGGTTGCGAATCAAAGTCCAGTCAAGTCATTGCTGCAACGACCTCCAATAGTACTTACGTCCATAATACCCTCTGAAGAAAAATGGCGTTACGGGTCGGGGCTACTGCCTGAAATAATATAGAAGGGGTCACCCCCCAACCGAACACACCCTCCAACCGAACACGCCTTATAGGGCTGTAGGGCTGAGAAAAAAAGTTTTTTTATTTTTAATGCTGCGATCGATTATTTAACTTAACTAACTTAAATAACTCTATAGACCTATGCTCTATAAGGCCTACGAACTCGTAGACCTCGCCTAAATTAACTAATTACGCCGTCGCATTCCTCCGCAATCTCGTAGGGCTGTTGCTATTGTTACTATATCTATTAAGGTCGCTACCGACCTTGCTATAGCTCCTAAGTAGTTACCCTAATAGCTAGCCTAACGATGAGCTTCCTACTTCTCTTCTATAGTAATTTGCCTTCGAACTATAACGTCGCCGGCCCTTTAGTTAGAGTAGATATAGTAGGCGGAGTAGGCGATCTACTTAGTAGATACTAATAACTAGTCGCTAGGGTGGTAGGTGGATTCCTTCCACCTCTCGCTAGGGTAGTAGTATGCTGCGCAATGGGTCGGGTTGGGTGGGTTTTGGCCATTTTATCACCCGACCCAATTTGGGGTGGGTAACCTATGTCGTGGCCCTAGGTGGGTCGGGTTATACTACGGGTTACCTATGGGTGAACCCATATTAACCCGGGTCTTCGTTAGCCAATTAAGCGTAACCATCTAAAGCCGAGATAATTAGGGTAGATATTATAATAATTATTATAATAACTACCTCATTAATTAACTAATTAACCGCCTTATTAACTACCCTATTAACCACCTCATAAACTACCTTATTAACCACCTCATTAATTAAACACCTTATAAACCACCCTATTAACCACCTTATTAACCACCCCATTAACTACCTCATTAACTACCTCATTAATTAAACACCTCATCAACCACCCCACTAATCAACACCTCATCAACTACCCCACTAATCAACACCTCATCAACCACCTCATTAATTAAACACCTCGTCAACCACCTCGTCAATTAAACACCTCGTTAACCACCTCGTTAATCAACCACCTCATGAACCACCCTATTAACTACCTCATCAACCACCTCGTTAATTAACTAATCTACTAATCAATATCTTATTAACCACCTCGTCAACCACCTTATGAACCACCCCATTAACCACCTCATTAACCACCTCATCAATTAAACACCTCGTCAACCACCTCGTCAATCAAATACCTCGTTAACCACCTCGTTAATTAACCACCTTATAAACCACCCTATTAACCACCTTATGAACCACCTCGTTAATCAACTAATCCACCAATCAACACCTTATCAACCACCTCGTTAACCACCATATGAACCACCCCATCAACCACCTCATCAACCACCTCATCAATCAAACACCTCGTCAACCACCTCGTTAATCAACCACCTCATCAACCACCCCATCAACCACCTCATTAACCACCTCATTAATCAAACACCTCGTTAACCACCTCGTCAATCAAACACCTCGTTAACCACCTCGTTAATCAACCACCTTATAAACTACCCCATTAACCACCTCATGAACCACCTCGTTAATCAACTAATCCACCAATCAACACCTTATCAACCACCTCGTCAACCACTATATGAACCACCCCATTAACCACCTCATCAACCACCTCATCAATTAAACACCTCGTCAACCACCTCGTTAATCAACCACCTCATCAACCACCCCATCAACCACCTCATTAACCACCTCATCAATCAAACACCTCATCAACCACCCCACTAATCAACACCTCATCAACCACCTCGTCAACCACCATATGAACCACCCCATCAAC
>JAABUI010001310.1_pt1 | contig 14737 bp, 10 predicted proteins | sample 5559111 | NCBI WGS metagenome assembly JAABUI01 (sample SAMN10711870, study PRJNA513365) | rock metagenome | isolation source: Antarctica rocks | place: Antarctica: Victoria Land, Buttleship Promontory
TTACCGCGGCGAGCCCTCTCCTGAGCACGACCCAAAGGACTACGCGCGCAACCAGAGCCAGAAGTCGCATTGGGAGCGCGACCGGCGCGTCGAGGTCACCCTGCGTCCCCTGAAGTACGACTACGAGCGGGACGCAAGTGGTCGCCCTGCCACTCGGCACGACGGCAGCAGGATCGTGAAGGGCAAGCGCGAGAAGGGCGTCGACGTCCTTTGTGCGCTCGCCGTGGTGCGTGAGGCGCAGGACTCGGGCGTCGACCTGATCATCCTTGCCTCCTCCGACTCTGACCTGGCCCCGGCAATCGAAGAGGTCCAGCGCCTGCACACAGCGAAGATCGAGACGGTGTCCTGGTACGACCCGGTCACCCGCATCGACCGGGCGCTTCGCTCCACCGGTATGCGCGTGTGGAACACCCGCCTGAATAGGACCCACTTCGAGGCCGGCCGCGACCGTACTACTTACAACCCGTAGGCGGCGCCCGTCTCGAGCGGCGGCCTCAGCGGTCATCCCTAGTGCGAGGAGAACCCACCTGCCCGAGCGACCGCGGCGCGGCCTGGCTGTCGACTGTCCCGCACGATCCTGGGCGCCGCCGCGCAATGCCCCTCCGATGGCGACCCGAAACGGTCGTAGCACTACCGTGACGGCGGCCAGCCACCGGACACGTGAACGGGAATCACCACCGCATGACATCGCCCGTCGCGCCGCCGACGACCATCCGCACTGGCACCGTGCCCGAAGGGCGGGTCGCCGACTTCCTGACCGGCAACCACGTGCGGGATACTCCGGAGGAGTACGTCCGGCAGAACCTCGAGAAGGCCCTAGTACGCCAGTACAAGTACGACGCGCGGGACTGCGCGCCCGAGTTCTCGATCAAGGTTGGGTCGTCGCGCAAGCGGGTGGATGTGGTTGTCTTCCGTCCGGGAGCTACACACACGCAGGAGAACGCTTACGTCCTGGTCGAGACCAAGCGCGCCGGTACCAGCCCGTCGAACCGGACCGAGGGCGTCGACCAGCTGCGCAGTTACATGGCGGCTTGTCTGAACGCTTCGTACGGCATCTGGACGAACGGTGACGAGCAGTTCTGCTTGGCAAAGCGACCCGACGATGCCGGCGGATTCGGGCTTAGTGGCCGCCGGTCGGGGCGACTTGGCCAGTCAGGTCGTCCACGTGGCAAAGGTGGAGGGAGACAGCGCCGGTTACGACATCAGGTCCTTCGCATCGGACAGCAACTTCCGATACATCGAGGTCAAGACGACGAGCGGAGCGGCAACCACGGCCTTCTTCATCACGCCCAACGAGATCGACTTCAGCGCTCGCCACCCCAACGAGTACGTGCTGCTGCGTGTTTTCTCCTACGACGCCGCCAGCGACAGCGGGCGGTACTACGAAGTTCCGGGTTCCGTGACGACTCACTTCGGACTGGCTGCGACGGAGTACCGGGCCAAACTGCTGTAGAGCCGGCCCTCTGGCTCCCGCAGACGCGTCGGGCGTTGGGCCCCCGTTCTCCGCCGACGCTCGGGAAGCGGCAGGTGCCCGGCGGCGAGCGCGACCAGCGGCATAGAGCGGATGTCCTGCAGCACCTCTCATCGCGTCGCGCGCTCAGCGCGATGAACGCGCGGATACCTCAGCGGGCGACGCGGTCCTTAGGCGTCGGTGCTGGTGGCGTGCGGTGTGTCGGCAACGCTGGCAGCCCAGCTGGCGAGCAGCGCGAGCTTGTCGGCGCTCGGCGAGGCGGGTTCGGCGCTGGGTGTCGACATCGCCGGCGCCGTGCTGAAGGCCGGCCACGCCGTCGTCGCGACCGGTCGCTACACCGAGCTCGTCGCCGCAGCCGTCGGTGAGTACGACGACCTGCTCGTCCTGGCCCTCGACGTCACGGACCCGCCCAGAGTGCGGGCAGCCGTCGACTCCGCACTACAGCGGTTCGGCCGGATCGACGTCCTAGTCAACGACGCAGGAAACTTCATCGCCGGCAACTTCGACGGTGAAAGCACCGCCGCGGCTCGTAATGGTGCACCCGCCGCTGACAGGCAGCGTCCTCGGTTGTGCCGCCACCCGCGGCGGGGACTCCGCTGGCCACGGCTACGTCAATCTCGTCCCGAATTCAGCAACATGCGGACGCTGTGCCGCGGATCCGCCGCCAACGTGGCTCGAGCCTCAACGGTCCGTTCGGAAGGGTCGCTTTCGGACAGAGCCTCTGCGAGCGCCCGGCGGACGCGCGCGTCGGGGTCGCCGGCGAGCATCGCGCCGAGCCGAGCGTCGCAGCTGTCGTTATGGACCCACGCGATCGCCGCGAGCGACCGCAAGGCCCAACCCTGCTTGGCCAAGAACGGGGCGTCGCGGCCCAAGTCCTGTTCCAGCACCTGCAGCGCCCGCGTCACGTAGTAGTCGGCGTTCCCGTCGGCCCCGATGAGGCGCAGGGCGGCGTCCCGGGCCTGTGCGCGCTGAGTCTGCGTCCGGGCCAGCCGCGCCGCGAGTAGCGCGGCGGCAGGCCGCGTGTCATGACCCATGGACATCCGCATCGCGCCGAGCGGGTGGTTCAAGTTCGCCGTCATGGCGTCGGCCTCCGACGGCGCCGGTTCGGTGGCCTCGGCCAGAGCCGCAGGCATCAGCTCGTCGACGTCGGTCTGCGCGAGGCCCTCGGTGACGTTGCTCGCGGCGAGCAGATACTCGCTTCTGTTGTGGGCGTTCTCCCACGGCAGCCGTGCCCGTCGCAGCTGCTCGCGGACGAGATCGGCTCGCCGGTCCGGCGGAAGCGTCATCGCCAGGAGTGACGCACGTACTGCGCCCGTCCCCATAGCGATAAGCCCGGGACCGCTAGACGTCGCGCCGAGGAGGTCCTGAGCGGCCGCCTCCGCTGCTTCGGCCTCGACCGTGCCCGGTCTTGCCGCCGCCAGCAGCTCGCGGGCGTCGGTGTTTCCGTCCGCGGCCAGGGCCTCGATTCGATCTTGGACGACGTCGAGATGTTCTTCGATCGTCCGCACGGCTGCGCGGTCAACGGAGTGGGAAGCACGGCTGAACAGGGTGACCAACTGGTCGAGCGCGTTTTCGCGAAGCTCGGGGTGGTGCCGTGCGATTGCGGCGCAGGCCGTGGCGTGCGGGTCGTCCGTGTGCCGGTACCTGCCCGGTTCGGTCGGCGCCAGCGGCGCGAGGTGCGCGAGGTGCCGCCGCGCGGAGTCCTCGGTCAGACGGTCGCCGAGCGCGCCGAGCGCGGTGTGCGCTGTCAGGTACACGGACGGGCCGAACAGCGGCGTGTCGACGAGAGTTCCGGCGGCGGCGTCGTCGAGGACGCCGAGGGCCTCCTCCAGGATCTCAGCGACGTGTCCGTCGGGAAGAATGTCGGCCTGCGCCGCGACGAACTCGAACGCGGTCGCGCGCGTCCAGTACGTCGGCGCGTGGAGGTGCTCGCGGACGTCGATGTACAGGTCTCCGACGTTCTCGCCGAGCGCTTTCGCGTCCTTGGACTCGCCCGCGAGGATGAGGTCCCGCGCCGCGAGCGCCGGTTCGCCGACGTCGCGGTAGACCGACGCCAGCAGGCTGCGCGCATCGTGTTCGCCTTGCCAGCTTCCGCTGACGACCTCGTCGCGCAGGAGCCGTAGCAGCCGCAGCGCGGCTTCCCGCGGCTTGCCCCGGTGCATCGCGTCGAGCGCGTGTTCCCGCACCGATGACGCGGCAGCCGCGATGCGAGGTCGCATCGGGCGCGCGTTCAGCGCCGCCGCGAGAGGATGCCAAACGTCGTCGACCAGACCGCGGTAGCGCATCGCGAGCTGGCGCCGGCTGTAGATCCAGTCAGCGGCGTCGGTGTGCAAACCGGCCAGGCACCCCTGCTCCACCGCCTCGGACCACTCCGCGTCCGCGTCGGCGAACCCGCCCCGCACGGCGAGGTAACGGGCATGGCGCGCGAGGACGAGCGCGGCCAGCGCCCGGTCGATCGCACGCCCACGCGCTCGCGCGAGCAGCCCGGACCACTCGCCCGTCGCGTCCGCCGCGACGAGCTCTAGCCGGACCGTGAGCGCGGCGTCGACGTCTGTCACGCTATCTGCCCGCTCGTCCAGCAACGGATGCGCTCCGGCCAGCCAGTCGGGGTCGTCGACGGCGAGCGCCGTCTCGGCCGCGAGCAACAACAGCTGGGCCACGTCGCCGGCCCGCGGCCCGTCTGCGGGAAGCTCGCTCGCTGCCGGCAGCTGTCCGAGCGGATGCTGCGCGATCCGCACCGCCGCCCGCGCGACAGCCGCCGCGGCGGCGGCGTCCGGGTGCGCGTCGCCTTCTGCCAGCTTCTCCAGGTCTCGAACGGCGCCGTCCGCCTCGTGCAGCCGGTCCTCCGCGAGACTGGCCCACATGCGGTCCAGGAGCAACGCCGCCGCCTCACTGACGCGGCCGAGGCTGGCGAGCAGCTCCACCGCGGTCTCGTCCAGGACCGCCGCGTGCGCCGGAAAACCCTGGTCGATGAGCAGCCGCTTCGCTTTCAGGAGGTGTTCAAGCGCCTCGCCTGGGTCTTCGGCGCGGGTCCGCGTCGCCACGTCGAGAGCGGCCTTGACCTCGCCCGTCATCGCGGGGCCCGCCATCACCGCGTCCGCGAGGCCGACCGCGTCCGGTGACGGGACCTCCACCGGGCCGACGGTGTGCGGGACGCAGAACCGCGACGCGGTGACCGGGCCGAAGAACTCCCGGACGATGTCCGGACGGTTCCGTAAGAGCTCGGACAGCCGGCTCCGGTCCCAGATCTCGATCTCCACGCGGGCGTGCTGCTGGTTCAGCTCGATGAGCCGCTCAACAACCTTCTTCTCGTTCGCCTCGCAGGACACGCCGACGGCGAGGCGTTCCACGGGGAAGGCGAGCTTGCCCTTTAGGAACTTCGCGACTGCCTTGTCCAGGTCGCCGACCTCGAACTTCTGGTACCGCTTCCCTTGCACGCCTTCGGCTCCGCCGCGGCTGTTGAGACCGACCACGTCCAAGCCTCCCTGCGACTGCCCAGGATTTCCGAACAGCTTGACCGCGCGCAGGCCCTGCACCTCGCGAGCCACCCGCATGAGAAGCCGTTCAAACTCCGGCCAAGGCATCTCGTGCGTCGGGAGCAGCCCGAGCGCCGGGTCCGCCAGCGCCTCCGTGACGCGATCCGGCGGTCCGAACCGCGAGTCCGTCTTTGGCAGTTCCTGTAGGGCGTAGTCGCCGTCGCCGTCGCCGTCGCCACCGCCGGTTGCGGGGCTGTCGTTAGTCATCGCTGCCCACGTCCCGTCTTCCGGGTGCAGGGCACCGGCAGCACGCCGCGACCCCCGTGCCTCCCGCCTTCGCTGCGCTGCATCCGCAGGATCTCCGTTCTGGTTCCCCCGGGCCGTATCACTACCGGAACACGTCGGCGAAGGTGTACGCGAGCGCCAGCGCTTCCTGGTTGCCAGCAGCCGCGAACGTCGCGAGCAACCGCCGGAACGCGTCCGCGCCTTCGACGTCGAAGAGCACCAGAGGCCGCTGCTCGGCCAGCAGCCGTTGCAGGTACGTCACAACGACTTCGCCGGCAAGTGAATCGCCCGCGTAACTGCTGTCAGCGGGGACCGCGTCGGCGACTGCCCGCAGGGCCCTCGCCTCGTCAAGCGGCGCCAGGAACACCATCGTCTCGACGGCCGGGTGCACGCACTGCGCCACGCCGGTCGACGCGCACGTCCTCAACACGGGCATCGCGAGATCGGCGAAGACCGCGTCGGGCACGGCGCGCTCCGCTGTCGGGTCGCCCTTGCCGTCGAACGCGCCGCTGGCGAAGTAGACCTGCTCCGCGACATCGTGGCAGACCAGCACGGCCCCCTGGATCTCGCCGAGCTGGGCTTCCGTCAACTCGGACGCCGGCAACAGGAGCTCCGCGGGGTCGCGGGCCAACCGCGCCGCGCACGCGTCGGCGGCCGCCCGCAACAGCGCGAACCCCCGCGCCTGTCCTTCGCCGCCGGGTGGCGCGAGGTACCGGCGGGCGCACTGCGCGAACCGGCGAACCGCGGCGCGGGCCGGCGCCTGTTCGCACCAGCGCTCGACAGTCGCGGACGCGAACCGGGTCTGCGCGACGACGGCCAGATACGTCAGCAGGTCCACGGTCACGTCACCGCGCAGGTCGTCGTCGCCGTCGCCGGGGTCGCTGTCCTCGTGGAGCCGCGCGAGCACGCCGTCGACGACGCCCGGCGCGGCCGCGGCCGTGGCCGCCAGCGCCCCGAGCAAGATCGTGCGTACCGCCCCGTCTTGCTCGCCGAGCACGAGATCGCCGACCGCGGACGCTCGCCGTTCGACGTCGTCGTCGGCGTGTATGGCCAGGGCGCCCTCTGCCGCCCGCATCCGCACGACCGGGCTGTCGTCGTGGAGCCCGGCCGTGACCGCGCCCGCAATGGCTGCAGTGGCGTCGCTCGAGCGCCAGTCCGGCCGGGCGAGCAGCGAGGCGAACCCGCCGACTGCGGTGTCACGCATGCCTGGGCTCCACGCGATCACTGTGAGAGCTTGCCGGCGTCGTCGCTGCCGGCGGCGTCCAGGAGCACAGCCACGACCCGGTCGCCGACCGTCGTCCCCGGGCCGACCCGCCGATCGCGAGCCAGCGTCGCCGCCGCCTCGACCAGCAGCAGCGCCAGCGTCGGGTGCAGCTCCGGCCCCTGCGCGAACGCCGCGTCCGCGTCCGCGAACGCCTCGGGCAGCCGGCGCTGGTCGTCGGGCCGGTCGTCCCGGCCGTTCCTCGCCGCGTTCAGCTCGTCGCCCAGCGCGCGCGCCGCCGCGTCGACCGGAGGCGGCATGACCACGCCCTGGTGGGCGAGCCCGTCGACGATTGACGAGGGCGCGAACGACGCCTCAACCCGCATCCTCGGTTCTATCGGCGGCGGGCCCTCTGAACCGAGCTGACCGAGCCGACCCGCCAGCTCCGGCGACGCGATCGTGCCCGGACGCAGGCACCCGAGCAGCGCGTCCTTCCGCCGCGGGTGCCCTCCGTTCGCGTCGATCAGCCCGTGCGCGCGCAGCACCGCGGCCTCCAGCCGCGCGGCCGCGGCCGTGTCGTCGCCGGCTTCGTCCGCGAGGGCTGCGAGCAGGCCCGCCGCCGCGGGATGGGTCTCGGGGTGCCCGAGCAGCGCCCCCGAGTCGAGCGCCTCGAGCAGCACGCGGCCGAGCGCGGCCGCGTCGCCGGGCGAAGCCATCACCGCCGCCCAGGCCGCCGCGTTGTGAAGCCGATCGACCAGAACGGCCACAGCGGGCACCGGGTCAACCCCTGCCGCCGCCGCGGCGCCGAGCGCGGCTCCGACCGCCGCGGCGGCCTTCTCTCCTGCGCCCCGCGCGGTCATCGACATATCCCGGCCGTACCGAAGGTAGCCGGAAGCGCCGTGCGCGGACAGCGGCCACTTGCCGTCGTCGAGCTGGTGCGCTTCCTGCTCGGCAAGGTCGCAGAAGATCTCCGCCGCCGTCCGCAGGTCCGCCGCGCACAGCGCCCCGAAGGCCTCGCCGAGCACATACGCGCCGTGCTCCGCCTGCTGCCGGCGGGACTCGTTAAGCGACAGCAGTGGCCCGCCGCCGAAGCTCACCTGCCCGTCGCGTGTCTCTTCGAACGTCAGCACCGTCCTGGCGGTCTTGCGCACGAGCTCCGGCTCGACGTTGACGAGGCCTTCGACGGCCTCCGCGAGCCACGTCAGCACCGTGCCGCCCCACTCGCGCATGGCAGTGTCGTCGTCGAGCAGCCGACCGAGGGCCGCCCGCGCAGTCTCGCTCGCCTTGACCGCGCGCGGGAGCTCGCGCGCCGCCGCGCGGGCGAGGCCTTCCATCCGTTGCGGGTCTATCCGGCAGGCGTCGAGCAGCGCCGCGGCGGCGAGGCACCGGTCGTCGGCGCCAGGGCCGCCTGGCTCCAACGGCAGCCGCAGCTGCAACCCGAGCAGGACGTCGGCGGCCAGTGCCGCGTCGAAGTACGACGCCGTCGCGTTCTCAGCGAACCGCCGTGCGAGCGCCGCGAGAGGAACCGCGGCGACGGTGGCGTCGGGCACAACAGCAGGGGCGCGCAACCCGCCGACTAGCCGGCGGGCGAACTCCTGTGACGTAGACAGCCCGGTGGCGGTGTCCGCCGCGCCGGGAACGGGCGCGAGCTCGAGCAGGTCGTCGCGGTCGCGGACCAGACGGAGCAACCTCGCCGCGAACGCGAGCGACGCGAGCACCTGCGGCGACGCCGCCACGTCCAGGCATAGCGGCCAGAACGCCCCGGTGGCGCGGTGCTCCCACAGTATGTCGGCGAGCAGGTCGAAGCTCGGACGGGCGACCAGCGGCAGCGCGGGGTCGGCGTCGATAGCCTTGATCGCCCGCGAAGGGTCGAGCGGGTCGAGCAGCACGTACAGCGTCGTGGCGTAGTCGAACAAGATGTTGTGCGAGAACGCCAGGACCCGCCGGCCGATCGGCACGGCCCCGGACTCAACCGCGAGAACGTTCTCGCTGAGCATCGCCTGGACCGCCAAGCTGTCGGCGGCCGTCACCAGCGGTTCGGCTTCCAACGCCCGCAGCGACCGCTCCGCGGCCATGTGCGCGCACAGCCGCGCGAGCAGCGCCTCCCTCGCCGTCTGATCCTCGGCGCGGACCCGCCGATCCCAGTACGCCTCGAGCAGACCCACGCGGCTCCGGACCGCGAGCAGCTCGTCCCGCTGCCCTGCCGTCAACGTCTCCGCGAGCACGGCAGCAAGCCGCAGGTTGAACGGGTTGCGGAGCAGGGCGCGCAGCTCCGGGCTCGCCTTCTCGAGCAGCGACGCGAGCGCCAGCGGCGCGGCGACGGCTGCGTCGATCTCGTCGTCAGTCAGGTCCCCGACGTGCAGGTGGCGCACGCCGGGCAGCCGCGGATCGAGGGCCGGCTCGTCGGCCGACAGCGGAGCGCCCGCGAACGCGGCCTGCAGGCCGTGGTTGTTGCGCGCGTCAAAAGTCCGGGCCGTCGCGACGACCTGCCACCGCGAACCGCACAGGCCGCGGACGACGTCGCTGAGGAACTCGCGGTCCTCGGGGCCGCGCAGCGCGTCGACGCCGTCGATCATCAGCAGCGCCGGCGGGCCTGTCCACGCCTGCAGCACCGCCACGAGGGGGTCGCCTAGAGGCACCTTGTTCGCGCCCGCGACGTCGCTCGCGCGAAGCGCGACGACCTGCTGGTCCGCGGCGCGCGCCGCCGCGAACGCCTGCGCGACCGCCGACTTCCCGGCGCCCGCGTCGCCCACGATCAGCACGTTCCCGTCGCCCGCGCCGGACGCGAGCACGTTGCCCGCCTCGCGCGGGATCCGAAGACCGCCGGGCACCGGCAGGACGGCGTCGGCCGCGAACGCCTCGAGGTTCGCCGCCGACAGGTCGCGCAGCGTCGCGATGTCCCGGACGTGGCGGCTTGGCGGCACGAGGTGGACGCCGCGACGGGACAGGGCGACGCCGATGGACGCGCGGTCACGCCACTCGCGGTCGGCCGACGCCGCTTGCCCCTCCTCGACGAGGACGGGCTATGCCGCGTCCGCGTCCGCGGGCGAGAGCCCGATGGCGAGCGTCGCGACGGCGGCGGCGTGCTGCGGCTCGCCGTCGTTCGCGTCGACGGTGATCACCCGCAGCGCCCGGAACAGCCCCCCGAAGGTCCTCGGCGCCGGCGACCTTGCCTGTCGCGGCTTCCCACATCGGCCGGACATGCGCCACGACGACGTTGAGCGCCTTGCGCTGGTTCACGGTGAGCTCGTGCCCGAGCTGCGTTCCGGGCGGCTGCGAACCCGTGCGCGGCAGGGCCGTCCGCAGATCGTCGCGCACCGTCGCTGGCGCCGTCCTGTCCGTGCACAGCACGAGCGCGTCGCGTCCAGCGTCGACGGGCCGGTCCGCGCCGTCACCGACCGGCAGTCGTCCGTTCGCAAACTGCTCCACCGCCTGCTTCAGCGCGCCCGCGAGGGGGCTGTCCGCGGCTTCCCCGAGCCCGAGCCCGACCTTGACCTGGAACAGCGCGAAGCACCCGGTGTCGGTTTGTGCCGCCACGTCGTCCAACGCGAAACCGGTCTGCGCCCCGACCCGAACCACGGTGCCTGCGACGTCGAGACCCATCAGCGGCCACTCGGCAGCCATCGCCGCCGCAGCCCACGCAAAAACGCGGTTCTGCAGCCCGACGCCGCTGGCCCCGGCGGCGCCGCCGGCCGACGCCGCCGACGTCACCGGCTTTCCGCGCCCGGCCGACGCACCGCCCCTTCGCGACCCATGCAACGACCCTATGCGCGGGCGCCGACAACGCGCCGCTATCCATCCGGCGTACGCGCCGCAAGAGTAAACAGGGCGGCTCGCAGCAGGGTGCCGTGGGCAACCGGAGCCCGGCTTGGGATCACCCACATATCAAGCATGAGCGCACAACGGCATGTGCGGCGTGCAACGCCTCAGGAAGCGGGAGGTGGCCGCGGCTGGACGCCGGTTCCTCGACAGAATGCAGTGCCGCAGGTCTGCGCGGAAGCGGCGGTCGCCGCTCCGTCGTTGTTGCGTTGCTAAAATCGAGTACCACGTTGGAACGCTTCGTGGACGGGCAGCCGCGTGTCAGGCCCGCCGCGTCCCGAGCAGGCCGTGCGGGTGCGACCCGGCTCCGCGGGGCGCTGCGGCGCCCGCTTCTTCGGTCTGACCATCATTCGACCGCCTGAGCCGGCTCGAGCAAGGAAAGCAGCCGCTCGAGCTGCCCGGGATCGACCTCGGTGGCGTCGTCGGGGTTGCACGCTGAACAGATCTCCACGGCCAGGCCTTCGCGGCTGTTTTGCCCGCACTCGGCGCAGGCGCCGGCCAGCACGTCGCCGCGCAGGTAGCGCAACGACTGCTCCAGCTCGGCCAGGTGCTGCCTGTCGTGGGCCGCCTCGGCCCGGAAGTGCTCGTCGGCGGCTCGGACCAGCGCCCATGGCCCGTAGCCGTCGTCCAGCGCCCGTGACAGCCGGTCCAGGACCCGGGGCCGGAACCACGTCGGCATCGGTGCCAACACGTCCAGGATCGCAGCCAACACGGGCTCCGCCTCGCGATGCCTGCCGCTGGCACTCCGGGCGGTCTTGGCACGGGTCTCGTCAATCTTCGACTGCAGCGCCGCAGGCGGTGCCTCGACTATTCGCGCGACAGCTGAGGTGAGGTCCCTACGGGACAGGCCACAAGCAGGTTTTTCCTTCGGGAGGTTCTTCTTTCGGGAGGTTTCTTTACCGGGGGCCTTTTGCCAGCGGGGTGATGTGCCATCTGCCAGCGGGGTGATGTGTCTCCTGCTAGCGGGGTCCACCGGTCCGGAAGGGCTAAGTGATGTGCCTCCTGCCAGCGGGGTCCACCGGTCCGGGAGGGCTCTAGGGCGGGCCGTGATGGACGGTCCGCCGGGCATCGGCTGCACCTTGAGCAGCCCGCACCGGACCAGCACCGCTCGGTGCTCTCTTGCGGTGCCGTACCGCGTGCCGTAGACCTCGGCGAACCGGGCGAAGCTGTCGCGGGTCCAGCCTTTGCGGCCGCAGGCGTGCAGCCAGCAAGCCAGCGTGCGCAACTGCTCAGCCGATACAGCGGCTGTGCGCATCTGTTCCAGGGCTCTGCGCGGCACCTCGACGTAGGCCTGGCCGTCGCCGCGTTCTGGCACCTTCAGTGGGCGGTACACGTTGCGGGTCTTGTCACCCACGCGTCGGTGCTCGACGTCCAACCAGCCGGACGCCGCGAGTGCTGCGGTGGCCCGGGTGATGGTGCGCTCGTCTCGGTCGGCCATCCCGAGGTCCTGCAACAGCCGGGCACGGGTGCGGGTGCCGACCTCCCCGCTGCGAGCGCGGTAGGCGTCCACGAGCACGCACCACAGCGCCTTGGCGGTTGCGCTGAGCTCGCGGTTCAACAGCAGTTGTACTGGCATCTGCACGTACCCCTCTCTAGTTGTGGGTCGGTTGTTGGGCACGGGGGTCACGGCGCCGTCTTCGGCTGATCCGCGCTCACGTCGCCTTCCCGAGCGAGGTCGCCTTCGCCGGGCGCGGGTTGCGCTTTAGGGCCACACGGGTTCTGCTGGCGAGCGTGCGGCCTGCCCGAGCGGCGTCGTCCTGCTGTCCGGCGTGGAGCCTCGGCGGCGAGAACCACAATGCTGGCCGACCCGGTGTGCACCCAGGCGGTGACGCGCCCGGCAGCGAGGTGCCCGGCGCGGAAGGGGAGGCTGGTCCCGGACGTAACTTGCTGTGTGTGAACCTGCGGCTACGCGGCGTTGGCGTTCCCGACGGTGGGCCTGGTTCCCGTGGGTTGCGAGGCCGGCACTCGTCGTGTTCCGGGCGATGGCCGTCCTCGGTCGTGGTGCAGTTGACCCTCGACAATCCGTGGCTTGTCACGTTCGCTAGGGTGAACTGGGTGAATGCGCCGGAGTGAACGCCCCGCTGTTCGCGCGGGTGAACCGGACGGGATTCGCTGGAGTGAACGTCTGGCTTCTTTGCCGGTCGGGTCGGCATTACGCGGACACCTTCTCGCCGGGTGCGAAAAGTGCGGCCAGGCGGCTGCGCTGCTCGGCCGTCAGCGGCGGGGCAGCGTCAACGAGCTTGCGGATGTACTCCTCAGCACGGGACGCGATGAGGTCCCGCCGGGCGTCGACGAGGTCGGGGTCGTCGGCGGGGCGAGAGCGGGAGAGGGACGCCACGCGGGCGCGGTCAGCGGTCCAGGACACCTGGGATCCTCCGGGCATGAAGACCTGCCCGGCGCTGACCGGCTAAATGTCGACGTCTTCCGCGCTGACTCGTCGCTGCTTCTCACGTGAGGGCGGTGTGCAGCGAACCGCCTAAGTACTAGCCACTCTAGCTGCTCGCGCGCGCAAGGAGACCTCGCTGACACCGGCGTGTCGCAGGCGGCGGGCGACTGCGAACAGTCGGTCCTCATTGGCTGCCAAAGTGAAGTGGCAGAGTCGGCATTCGAAGCGGTAGCGCCTGCCTTGACCGATAAGAGCCTGCCCACCACGCGGCGGAATGGGGGCGTCATGCTGAAACCACAGCGGCTGGCCCTGGCCGCCCGGAACCACGCTCGGGCGGCGCGGCTCTCGAGGAGAGCTACCTTTCCGCCCCCGCGCCGTCTCGACCGCCAGGCATTCGTCGTACACAACGAGAGACACCACCATTGTCCGTCGCGGTGGCGCTTCCCTACGCCGGAGGTACTCCGGCTCCTGGCAATAGACGTCGATGTAAGCAAGCGGCGCGTTTGGGCCCTGCCCGACAATGTCGCTCATGCTGCGGTCGTCCAGGTCATAACGACGGTTTCGGGGTCGAAGGTGCGAGCACCGCGGCCGGGCGGCATGAGCCGGATCCTCAGCAAGGTCTCGATGACCGCGCGCTTGCGCTCGAACGGCAGGGCCTCCCAGGCGACCGGGACGTCTACGGCAGCGAGCAGTTCGGCAAGCACCGGCGTGCGGGCCTGGTCGGCGAGCTTGCTCGTGACAGCCTCAATCTGCCCGCGCAGGGTGGCGCTGCCCTTTGCGAGCTGGCGCCGGTCGATGTCCCCGGCAGCGAAGGCCTCGGCCATGTCGTCGAGGCGGGCTCGAAGGGCGTCGCCGCGCTTCCGAAACCCCCCCACGTGCTCGGCGTCAGCGGCGGTGCTCAGGAGGTCAACGGCATCCTCCCGCTGCAGCCGCGCTACCACCGCCTGCCCGACCAGCTCGTCGACCACACCGGCCCGCCGGTTAATGTGCAGCCGGGTCTCGCAGCGGTATAGCGGCCCTTTGGCCTTCTCCCCGACACCGAACACCTTGCCGCCGCAGACACCGCAGCGGGCTATGCCGGACAGCAGGTAGCGGCGTGCCGGCCCGGCGCTGTGCCTTTGGGGTCGGCGAGCACTGCAACGATCGCGGCGTGCGTGCCCTCGTCGATGAGTGGCGACCAAGCCCCATTCCCGACGACCTCGCCGCGGTGCACGCGCAGGCCGCAGTACCGCGGGTTGACTAGCGTGCGCCTGAGCTGGGTGGGCCGCCAAGGGTTACCCGCGGTGGTGCGCGCGCCGCGCTCACTGAGGTCGCGCGCGAGGGAGCGCACCGACTGACCTTCGAGCAGGCTCGTGACGGCGTGGCGCAGATGCTCCGCCTCGGCCTCCACGAGCGTCAACCCGTCCGGCGCGTAGGCGTAAGGCCGGCGGCCGGCGGAGGGGATGCCCGACGCGGCACGTTGATCGTTGGCGCTGCGCTGCCGGATGCTCTTGCGCTCGACCTCAGAGCGGGCGACGGCGCCCTTGATGCGCGCGAATAGGCGCCCGTTGTCGGTCGACAGGTCCACGTCACCGCCGACGCTGGCAAGCGCGACGCCGCGTCGGTCGGCCAGGTCGATGAACTCCTCGACCTCGAGGGGTCGGCGGGTCAGCCGGTCGAGGTCCCAGACGACAACAGCGTCGGCGTTCCTCCGCGAGGACGCACGTACCCGCTCCGAGCTGGAGACGCGGCAGGGCTGGACGGTCAACGCCGCCCGGCTCGCCCTGTGCGCGCCCTGGGTCCTGCTCCTGCTGCTGTCGACCCAGCCGAGCGCCGTCAAGGCGTACGGCCAGCCGGTGGGCGCGGTCGTCCTGCTCGTGGGCGGCGGCGTCAGCTTCCTGGCCTACCGGGTCATGATCCGCATCGCGCGGCTGCCGGCCGAGCGACGAGTCCTGCGATGAGCGGCGCCCTGACCGGGCTTGGGCTCGGCGCGTTGACGGCTCTTCGAACTTGAGTGTCCCTATGTCGTTGTCAAGCAGCGACTGACGGATCTTCAGCAGGCTGGGGGGCAGGAGGCTGGTAGGTCTTGCCGGTGCGGATCATGGCGTGGAGGACGTCGG
>JAABUI010001313.1_pt1 | contig 14728 bp, 19 predicted proteins | sample 5559111 | NCBI WGS metagenome assembly JAABUI01 (sample SAMN10711870, study PRJNA513365) | rock metagenome | isolation source: Antarctica rocks | place: Antarctica: Victoria Land, Buttleship Promontory
AGCTTATGTTCTCCTGAGTCATATAGATAGCCGGCTCTTCCCTTCTAGATACTTTCCTTCCTTAGCATTTATATACTCGTTACATTACACCCATATGACTCGCTCTATGCTGGCCCCTAACAAATTTCAAGATTAGTGATTTCAAGAATGATGATTTCAAGAGTGATGATTTCAAGAATGATGATTTCAAGAAGAATAATTTCAAGATTAGTGATTTCAAGAATGATGATCTCAAGAATCATGACCTCAAGAATGATGATCTCAAGAAGCATAATTTCAAGATCAGCGATCTCAAGAAGAATGATCTCAAAAGTGATGATCTCAAGAATGATGATGCTAAGAATGATGATTTCAAGATTAGTGAATTCAATACTATCAAACTCAAGAATGATGATTTGAAAAGCAATGAATTAAATAGCAGTAATGAAATTAACTCAAAGAATGATTTTGAAGAGATCGAAGATGATCACGATACAACTACTTTTCGCTTGATATGAGAAAAAGACAAAACAAAGAATAAGATGAAACAGAAATTTCTAAATCATTGCACTCAGCTTAAACTCAACAAGCAATCAAATGAGATCAATCATCAAACATACATTCAAAACTTCACACAGTTTTGAATCAGAATAAAGATGAAAGAACAATTGAATTTGCAAGACAGAACATGAATGAATCTTCATGAGCGAGAGTCTTGCAAGAATATTCTTGAGACAGACGTTTGTGTGATGATCTGTACGACAACTATCAATGATGATTCACTCATACAAGAATTTAAAGTCGATCATGTCATTTTGCAAGAGATCATCAAACTTCAAAATGTTGAAATCTTCAAAATGTTGAAATCTTCAAAATGTTGAAATCTTCAAAATGTTGAAATCTTCATTGATATGACATGAGCTGAAAATGCTACTACTATTCACATGTCTGAAGATGATGAGCAACTATCATCACTTCAGAAAGACGTTCAAGAAAACTGTTTTACATCTTATCTCAATTGCTTCTTGTTTGATAAATTCATGATAAACAACTATTTTCATCAAATGTTTAAAAAACAATATTGTATTATTTTGTAACTAGACAACATCATATCAAAAATCTGATATAAAGATGAAGTGCTGTTCAAGATTAATATGACTCTTCATTCAAATATCGCTTTTGCGACTGCTGTGTTGAATATCTTCTGCAACATCGCTGCATCTATTGCGTTCATCAATGTCAACAGCAAAATCAACGTGATTGACATCATCAAATTCAAACAGAATGATATTGAAGTTGAGATAAAATTCAGTCTCATCGTAGACTACATCAAGACAAAGATTTCTTCAATTGACATTTTTCTTCTCGTCTCGTATTTGACACAGATAGCTCTACTCAAAAAGAAATTGATATCAGATTTGCAGACGAAGAATGTGAAGACATGCACGATAAATGTCTATCAAGAAGAAGAAAAGTTGATGATTATTTTCATGATGATTGAAGATACAAAAATTGAGTTTCAATTTCTTTCTGATCGTTTTCTAGTTGAATGCAGTCGCTCAAGAAATTCATTTATCATTATCGTCAACTGATCGAGTCTACAAGTCAACTATTTTAAGAGACTTCATCTGCTGAACGAGCTAAAAGTCGAATTTGAGACAGTAGAAACATACATTGACTACAACAAATCATCAACAGATCTCAACTTCATGACAATAGAACATCAACTGCGTGATGACTTAGACGTTGAAACAGTAATAATCGACGATATCTCAAAGAAGCAAAATAGTATTACGTCATTTGCAGACAATATGACGAATAACAATGCTTGAAATTCTACGTCATCTGAAGAGAGTAAGACAGCTAACAATAATGAATGAGATTGTCTGTTTCTTCAAGATGATAGCAATTCAAACTTCAGCTTAAAGAAATCACTCGACAAGAGCACTGAAGTGAATCAATCACAATTTATTTGATAGTAATCAAGTTGTGCTGTTCGCTGAGAGTTTCTGTGAGTGAAAAAGCTAAGATTGACAACTTAAAGCATGAATAAGAGAGAAATAGAGTGAAATAGATCTCAAGACAAGATCAGAATATGTCTGATTTTAGCATGACAATCTTATCAGATACTTGCGTTCTAATTTATTCAGCAATGAACATGAGTTAAAAAGAAATCTGAACAATACATTTGAGATGATGTATTGACTGCTACATATCATTCTAAATCATCATGAAAACAAAGAAGTTTGCAATGTTCAAATTGTTTGTGATTCATTGAACATCATATCAAACAATCAATCATCGACATGTTAATTCATTTACGACACTAGCGTGAATCTCTTATTTAGCAAGAACGATATTCTCAACTTCATATTACAGTAATGATAATTTCATTGAAAATCAATCATCAAATTCGCAACAGAATTCATAGTTTAAAACAGTATCTTTTGCTCATTTTACTTGAATGTGTGCTCTTCTAGCAGATCAATCAATCTACTCACTTCAATGTCACTGCATACTTATGTTGATTTACAAGATCATCTGAATCGTTGCAATGATGCTCTTGATTTATATCTTCATTCTGCAATGTGCTTAATTAAGTCTTCTCACTTGAAGAATTGAAAGCAACATCATGTAAGTAAATAATATATTTCGATCGTGATGAATCTTAAGAGTACGTCTAAAAGAACTTTACATACAACGAGTCATGCTTCATTGCGAGCAACGTTCATTCAAATGTAGCTTGACTTTAGTCATTGATGTTCAACACTTTCGATGATTGATGAGAACTTGACTCACTAATTGCATATAGAGCGCGATCACAAATATGACGCGTCAGACTTCATCTCATCTTGAGCTTCTATTTTAATCTTGTTCATTGAATCTATCAGCTCAATTCTTCGCTCAAAATCAACTCAAATGAATGACAATAATGAATACAAATAATGAGTATCACACATCTAAGAGAAACATCACGCTTAAACACGTTGATGATCAGCTAGACGAGAATCAACTTAAATTCAACAATGTAACTCAGATGTGCAATGCTCTTTGAATCAACGCGAAACAAGTTGAACAGATATACAAACAAATCATAGTTTGACTGACTACAAATGAATCTTTCTTGACAGAAATCAAGTCAGTCAGCGAAAACAAAGCATTACAGTTGTGCATTAAATTTCTAAATGATAAATGATCAGATCAATTTGAAGATCTAGAGACTGTTCATATTCATGAAACTTGTAAAAAGCTGATTCAACGAATTCTTTTCAACATTCGTCGTAACGCTGTCAACGAAAGACGCAAGATTCAAAAATTGTCATTACAGACAGCAACATATTTCACATTTACGACTTCGATGAATTCAGTTTTGAAAGATGAGAACTTCACTGACGCAAGTAACACATGTTCATCGCTCGCAAGATCAGTATCATCAACGTAACATATCTTGAATCGTCAAGAGTCGAATATGAAAGTATTTCAGTTAACAGCGACGCGAATTGATACTTCAGCAATTAGCTATTGCTCAGTCTATCAAATGATGTCAAAGACAGACAGTTCGAGTTCTAACTTCATAATGCAGATATTTTTGAATGAATGAAAGAAGTTGCTAAAGCTAGATCTGAAGCTTGAAGAACATGCATTTACTATCAAATACACATTTGAGATGAAGAAAGTGATCAATGATGACAGATGATTTCAGCAGACAATGTATGCTTCATGACAGAATGATCAAAGACACGTCGCGTTCAAGATGAAGTTGATCGTGCTCACATCTGATATGTACTGTCAAAGTTATAGAAATCATCAAGACATCATTCAATACTAACGTTACATCAGATGCTATGCTCAGCTCTGATAATTGCTTGACGAAGCAAAGAAATGAAACGTCATCTGAAGAGTCAATCGTGATGTCATTTATACAAGTCAAAGCTCAATCAGACTTGATTCTTGATACACTTCAGAGAGTTTCAATTATCGATCATCATATCACTCATATAGATGACATAGCTTCGACATCTATCGTGACTATGAGTAAGCTAATGCATGAGTATCAGAGAATATAAATCTCAGCTAAAGACATCTTAAACATTATCACAGAGAATTCTAATCATCTTTCGAGCGTCAAATCAACTGAAAACTCGCTCAAGAAATTATCAAATGATATCAATACAGTTGATCATTTTCAAGACTCAAGCATACGAATTGAAAAATGAATCATCATCAACGACAATAGTGATTACAAGAATGTCATCTTGATAGATAATGATGATGAGAATATTTTGATAAGCAAGCGAGTCAAATTAGAGTCACTAGATCAAGAGAATATCATCGAGTTTTATTACTCTAATTCGTCGACAATCAAAAATAAAGTCTGTACAATTTCTTTGAACGCAAATGATACGTCATGAGATCTGATTAGTAATAATTCGCCTGAGTCTCTTTCTGAGAATCTAATGAACATCGTATCACGATCTAGCGAAGAAGAGTTATCATCAAATGTGAAAGATTTCATTGATCTTGAAACACAAACTAATGCTACGATCAATGTAGACAGTCATACAACTGTTGTTGAAAATACATTCGTGATGAAACAATCATGAAAATCTACTATCACTTTCTCTGAGAAAAAGATGAATTTGACGAATGTTGACGAAGATGATTCAACTTTCGAGCAAGAGAATTCAACTGTCAACATTGATGTAAACAAGTAAGTAAATCATTGATTCTTACAATGATTGCAAGAACTAATGAAGAAATAAGACTTTCGCAAAACATACTCATGAAAGATGTTGAGCATCTGAGCGATTCAAATAAATGAAAGAGAGCGATCAGATTGTTCTTGCATGACGAAAACAAGATTGTCTTCATCGAACGTATTAAGATCAAAGACTTAGTCACAAAGCTATATCTTTATTAAGTCTTTGACATATTCGTAATGACTGAGATGAAAACATGATAAAATAATGAGTATTTAGCAGACGAAATGAGACTTGAAAAGATATGTAATTCGAACATGTCGTGAAAATTACTCTACTAACAAAGAATTAAAATCTCGATATTTCTCGATCTAGTTGCTTTGAATCGATTACTCGTACTTGCACAGATTGAAGTGATTGAACATCGACACAGAGAAAATTTCAGTCAACATCTGCGCAGAGACAGTAAAACTCAATCTCAACTAGCAAACATTAAGTGTTTCTTTGATATCTCGAGTAAATGAGAGATTCAATGTTCATGCGTCAATAACAGCTCATTCGCACTAATCGTTTCTATCAAGAGTTTCAATCTCATATACATGTTTTCAATCTTGCTTTCTCAGTGAATATCTCAAATGCAAGAGCATTTAGATCTACATGATGATGAAATGAACTGGGAAATTCGCTTTGCATATGAAGAGATCTCACTTCGAAAGAAGGTTCGTGAGCTGAAGTTATAAAAGAATGACAGATCAGAATTTTATGAATACAATGATCAGAGAAAACACTCTATAAATAATAATAGACTGATCTGCATCATCATCATACAATCATTCTCAAAACATCTCGATAAATTATGAACAGATTACAACGTAATGTTTAACATCAAGAGAGAAAAGTCTTTCATTAAGACATTCAAAGATTGAAGATCTCTGAGCTCTTGAGACAGAGTGACTTGTGACGAAGCTCACAATGAAGTGAAACGAACTTCATTTACAATCAAGAAATTCACAGACTTGAATGCAAAAACTCATCGATGAATGATAACTGAAACTTCAATGAAGCGAAGTTCAATTCAAATAATTTATTGACTGAATAGTATTGAGAATTGAACGCAGTTAAACACAAACACTGAGTGAAAAGCACAAGATAGACATCGCAAAAAGCTGAAAAAATACACGTTTTCACTGATCATAGCACTAGGCAAATTTCACGAGACAATCGTCAATAGATCAATTGAGAATCACGAACAGATAAAGACTTATATTGACAAAATGATTGACTTCATGAGCACAGTCAGCTTAATGCAAATCTGCAAACACTCGACTTTCATTGATAACAAATCTTTAATCGATGTATCATCTACGATGCATATAAAGATAACTGTACAATTATCTTCACAGTATGATACAGTCATCAACGAAAGCATGAATGCACATAAGAAAGCGATGAAGCGAATATATGAAAGTAAATTGACAGCATGAAAGCGACACAACGAACTAGATGAGAAGTCAAAAGTCGAAATTCAAGAGTATCTAGCAAGAGTTAAAATACTGCGAGTGCTCAGCTCTTTTTCTTGACTTTCGCAACTGAAGATAACGAAGCATCTTTTCTTAATCGATGAATACAGCAAAGAGCAGAGATGAATCAAAATAAACTCAACGACTCTGTATAAGATGTTACGATCCTAGCTACGCACCTATGTTGGTAGCTATGTTGGTGGCTATGTTGATGACTATCGCCGGCCGCTCGCCGCTAGGCTATAGGGTTGTTCCGAGGCCAACCCTATTCAGGGTTAGCTTATGTTCTCCTGAGTCATATAGATAGCCGGCTCTTCCCTTCTAGATACTTTCCTTCCTTAGCATTTATATACTCGTTACATTACACCCATATGACTCGCTCTATGCTGGCCCCTAACATAAGATGACTGATAATCTCGCAAACTCGTTTCAACATCACATAAGAGAAATCTGCGATCACAGTCATTGCTCTAAGATAGCGACAATTGACAAGCTCATCAAGAAGTGAAATTTCAAGAAGAAGATGATGTTCTGTTCAATGAGTTCAGTGCAAGCAGAAATACTTTATCATGTAAGTGATCATGTTGTATGTTGCGCTGCTTGCTTAGCAACGTGACGATGAATGCAACAAGAATACTTTACATTATTGATGTTAACTTCAAGAGTAAAGTATTTCACAATCATGAAGAAAATTCTCTGCGTCTTGATTACGAGCTTTCTAAGAAAGAGTCAGCTGCACGAGATCATGAGATTGTTTCAAGAAGAATCTACAGTTACGTCTAAGTTCGTTGCATCAAGAATCAAGTTATCTCAATATATCATAGACACAATCTCAATGATAGATCAAGAGCTAACTTTCATTAAGACTCGTTATCTAGTACAATTAAATTTGAAGTGAATGATGAGCACACAGAATCAAGCGAAGAAAAGAATATGACATATCACGCAAATGAGACTCATCGTTACATATAGCATCATATGCACGAATTTCAACATCGAAAAAGTGATTGATGACAGACAGTTTCATTGATGAAGTTTGTTCAATAAGATGCTTGAGCTTCAAAAGCTAAACATTCATGATCTTACTCAAGATGATTTCGATGTTGACAAAGAATCTACAACGAAAGACAATAATTTGAACTTCACTTTTGAATGAGACATATTCAATGAAAGAAGCATAGATCATCAGTTGTTTTGAACATATTCAAGATTCAATAAACGCTGATTTAAAATCTGATTTCATCGCAATGATTTCGATTTTTCACAGCTATGATATGTCTGACACATCATGTTAGTGCATTACAAGAACTGTCATCAAATGTCATAACGTGCGACTTTAAGTAGTGTAAAAATCAAAGTTTATCAGCATAAATTCAAGACACATTAGATCAGTACATAATATTAAGTTCATAAGCTTGTAATATCTGAAGTAATCAACATGCATCATATGCGATCGCAGTCACGTCTTTATTCCCTCTATATTTGCGATCTTGTAAGACTGAAAACCTATTCGATTTTATCGATTTTAGCTGACATTTAGCTGATTAGTCAGTTGTTAGCTGATTATTAGCTGAATCAAGTCGACTTTTTCAGATTCTGTCATCAAGCAAAAAGTTAGCTGTCGAACATTTTGTCGATGAAAGCTTGATATGCAAGCGAAGATCAAGCAACAAATCTCTCAGAAGAGCAAGAGCATCATCAGAATGCAAGCGAAGATCAAGCAATAAACTTCTCAGAAGAGCAAGAGCATCATTGAGATGTAAGTGAAGATTAAGCAACAAATTCTGCAGAAGAGCAAAAGCATCATTGAAATGCAAGTGAAAATTAAGCAATAAATTCTGCAGAAGAGCAAAAGCATCATCAGAATGTAAGCGAAGATCAAGCAACAAATTCTGCAAAAGAGCAAAAGCATCATCGAGATGCAAGCGAAGATCAAGTAATAAACTTTTCAGAAGAGCAAGAGCATCATCAGAATACAAGCGAAGATCAAGCAACAAATTCTGCAGAAGAGCAAGAGCATCATTGAAACATGAACGAAGCTTCTGCAACAAAGTTCGCAGAAGAGCAAGCATCACAAGAAGATAAATCTGATCAAGAGACTGTATTCATCAATTGATAAACATGTTTCACAGAAGATAATATTCTTTTTCAATGTTTAAATTCTTTGTCTGCTGCTAGTTCAAGTCTGTCAAAGAGATTGAGACACTAATCATTGTGTAATACACACTGAAATACAGACATAACAACTTGTAAATACAATACACTTCAATCAACAATAGACTAGCTTAGTCTTTAAGCTGTTATGCGCATCATGTGAGCGCAAATCTTCAACGTAAGCTAAAGTAAATTCATTATGTTTCAACTTCTACAGTATCACATTCGCTGCATGTAATACAACTTAATCTTTCATTCATCTGCTCATCATATTCAATGTGAGTCTTTCAATTTGCTCTCATAATCACATAAGATCATGATCTAGCATCATATGTCTCTTTCAACGAGCATCATTATCAAGATCAAGATATATTCATTGAACTCAATCTCAGTTGATTGAATCTGCATATTTAACATCAGTCGAGTACGTGTCTAGTTTGTCACATCAACTCATCTCACATAGTTGAATAGCAGCATCAATATTTCATCATCATCATTTATTTTATTGAACTGATTTTATTGACTCATCATAATGACTAGTTTACATCTTAAAAAGAATATCATTATCAGATATCAGAATTCTCAACTTAATGATGAGTGTTTGACTTTCAGAAACATGACAAAGATTCTTAGAATCTTAAACATCGATAAATATCAGCTGAAGAATTTAACAAATCAAGCTGAGCAATGAATTGAAAAGCATGTATCTACACTCAAGCACATCAGATCTAATGAAAAGTCAACTATCATTAATGAGCAATTAACATCATTTCTGTACAAGATCAACACACTTATGTTTGATGACTTTGAAACAAATCAAATTTTCAACATTTTAATCACTGTAATTCAATGAATGTTATACAACAGAAGACGCTCTGAACAGAGACGCGTCAAAAAGATCAATACATCTTTCACTCACACACAAACTAGTTTTACATCATCTTCAGATTATTAATCACTCATCATCATACACAAGATTGTAAAAATTCAATGAGCATCATTTGCATCTAAGTTTTTGCAGTCACAAGAAATCATGTCATTCATCAGAACATTTGAAGACGTTGAACTTCATATGATGATGAGTTCACACTTGAATCTGATCACTTCAAGAGAAATCTTGAAAATGAGCTTGACTTTGATCAAAGATGTACTTAATCATGATTTACATGATGACAGAGATTGATTTTATAATGTTTCGTTTAAGATGTGAATTGAAATTCTCAAAGATGACATCAGCTACACTGAGATGAACACTATCATCTACATCACAGATGACGAAATCTCGAAAATAAATTCAGACAGAACTTTTCAAGCTGCATTACGCGATGTCTTGAATCAATCTAATCGTGCTGCTTGCTTTAATGCGACTCACGTTACATCATATTCTGATAGATCAGAAACACATGTATGTAAACAGCGAACTAATGATCAGTGCAGAACTCATAGACAAGACTTCATCAATCTCAGCTTTTCATCAAGAGCACATGAGATTCATCAATGTTAATGAAAGCGAAGAGAATAACAAAGTGACAAATTGAAGAAATGAGATCAACACATTATTAATCGATCATGAAACGACAATTGATAATTTGATAAATCGTGTATATCAATAAAGACTGACAAGAAGTTTAGATTTCATAGAGCAGAATTGAATAAACTCTACTCATGTTCAAGAGCAGTCAACAGTCGTTAGCATGAAAGAAAGTGATGCAAGTGACACAGCTGTTCTGATTACAATGAAGAATAATGTTAACTCAGCTGATGATGCAGCAAGATCTAGTAGATTTATGAAGTGTGTACATTCACAGTGAACTGACGATGAGTGAAGATTTCACGAACGAGAATCAAGTAGTTCATATACTAGATCAACAGCAATTCAAACTCAAAAACATGAAAGAAGTCAAAGCAAATGAGACAGTGATCTCAACAACGAACGAGATCAACACGTCAATAGTTAATGTTGCATTGAAAGTTGATAGATTGAAAAGATGTGTATAGTAGCAACGTTGAACTGATAAGAGTGAAGATATCATGAACGAGACTCACACGCTTTTAATCTTTTCACGAAAGCGATCAAGATTCAATCATTCAAAGAAAGATGCAACAAGCATCACATTAGCTGATCAAACATTGTTTTATAATAAGTTAATGAAGTATGTGTATGAACGACAGACTAATGACAAGTTATCTTTACAGAGAATGATGAAAGTTCTGAATCATTGCATTCAAAGCGACGAAAGTCTGACAACAAGATGCAGACTCAAGAAAATGACATGTTGATGTCAGTTTCAAATAAGTTTAACATTTCAGCTTCAAATGTTGATCAGTCAATAAACATAAGTTCAGAATTGAAGTGTGATAATTCTTCATTGAAGAAAAACAAAATCATCAGCTCACATCAAAATTCGACGAGTCAAATTGAACAACATGAAGCAACTGTATCATCTTCATCTCAGCAGATAAAATCTCAACAGAACATGATGATCTTTGATCAATCAATTACAGAAGATCTTGCAAGAGAGTCAAATCATGCGCGATCAAACATGAATCTCAATGATGATAAAGATAGTGAGCAGAATTTGAAGAAGCATTACGTGAAATGATTGAAATATTGAAGTTGATCTTGTTTCTTGACTAACAAGATTGAACAGACTCATGATGAAGATATCATTGACTGTTACAAAGCATCTTCATGAAGAAGACAAATGACAAAATTATGCTCAATTATTTCTGCATGATTTTAATCATGTTGAATCTCAGTCATGCATACATTTACAGAGAATGAACACGTCACTCTTTTTATATCAGACTTTTGAAATTTTTGTGATGTTTAAGATGAAAATGTTCATGAGAAAAGAATTTAATGTCGATGATATGAGTCTTGAAAAGATAAATATGAATGTCAGCAAGATTAAGAATGAAGCATGCTAATTTATTGATAAGATAATAAAGATGCTTGAATTGATTTATCTGAATCGTTTATTTCACATAGCACATGACGAGATCAACAATGCTCATTACAAGAAGAAATTCAATGAACATCTGAAAGAAGACACTTTCAGTACATTTCAGTCTGAAGATGCAAAGTGCTCTTTTGATAACAAGTTAAGAATTGAGTATTCATGTGTGAACATGAACTCATCTGCACATCTCATATCATTGAAATTTGTCAATCTAATTATTGTTTCGTCAGTCTTGATCATCAACTGACTAAAGAAGATTCAAATTCATCTTGATAAAAACAATGATTTATTACGTTGATAGATTCATCACGTATATTGTGATGCAAAGATGAACGCGCTAGTCATCAGATTGACATGAACAGATAGAGATCTTTTAATAGAACAAAAGCAAGCTAGTTCTAGTCTCATATGTATGATCATGATAAACATGTACAAGACTTGCGTTGCAACATTGATGAGAAATTGATATCAATCTGAAAGAGCAACTTCTAGATCAAAACAATCACAGTTAATATGACAGCTCTGAAATATAAAATGAGATTGACTGATCGCAAATGAGATGCATAGAAAGATGATTCAGACATTTAAAATCATCAATCTGTTTAAGAACATGAATGAAAATTTTTGTAAGTGATTTGTTACAGATACATCATTTGAACAATCTTTTATACAAATGATGACATGAATGAACATGCTGATGACAGATTTGATGATGAATCAACATGAATCAAGATGAAAAGAAAAAGAAGTTCATCAAGTCAATTTGATATACTGTACATACAAAAATTTGAAAAAGATGAACAAGATACATATGAAAATCATCAATCTTTAAGAGAAAGATCATCAAGTCATTAAGAAGTACATCAAAGAGCTAGAGATCATGTGTGACATACTATGATTACGACGTGATATCAATCTATCGAAGTTTTTCAACTCTTTTCTTACAGATGTGAAATTGAATAAGCATCAAGATGTCAATTACGAACTTTCATCAATGTTCAATGAACTTGTCAATTTCTCAGTGATGACAATCACTGAACAACTTCAAAAGAATAAAGATAGAAAAATGTAAGAGTGAAGAGCACAAAAGTGCATTGAAGATCAGTCTTAAATCAACATCAACAACTGAATAATGAAAGTTCATTAACTCAGAGTACTTAGCACATTCTCATGTCTTGAACAACTTTCAGAGACACAGTTACTTGCGTTCTCTGAAGAAGAAGATTGAAAGAAAAGATATGTTCACTTTGAAACAGATCATTTCTATGACTTGAAGAGAGTTAAGTCTTTCTATAAGAAGCACATTCTCAAGATTATCTTCGAGATGAACTGTATCAAGATCAAAGCAATCAACGAACTCATCAATCATGTCTGAAACAAGAACAAGAAGACTGTATTCTGTATCATGAGTTTTACAAATGCACTTATTCTTTATTGAGTAAGTGACAAAGTCTCTACTTTCTGTTAATGTTGTTCTTGAAAGTTATCATGTGCATAGCGAGAGAAAAAATGTTCAACATGATTGCTAACGTCTAATTATGTAGTACTTTCAACTTGTTCTTAAAGTCTCAGTGACTTTGATAACTTCAAAATTGCTCAAATCTAAAGTGATGAACATAGTTTGATTGTTTCAAGAAGACTTGAAAAAACTGCAGAAGTATTCAAATGAAAAGTCATTATGCTTTATCATTAACATTATCAAATTAATCGATGTTGATTACAATCTACACAGAGTTAAGAGACTAGTTCAGATTGACTTGAAATGAATGAAGAAAAATCAAGCACAGATCAAGAAGAGAGTCAATCATCTTGAACAACATGAGAAGACTATCACTTATGACTTGCGTTGCATAGATTCACAGATCAAGATGCTGATATACGATAGACAGAATCATCAAGCGCATCTAATGAACATGACATTGAAGTTCAAAACATTTCAAGTTAAAGAATTAATCAGAGATATCGAGAATGATGATAACGATGAAGATGATCACATCAAACTCAGTGACAGAGTGAAAAACGACGACTGCGCATAGATCACATCGCTTCATACATGTGCATCAAGAAAGCGCAATGTGTTACTAGTCTATCAGTCTGTATTATAAATAGTTGTACTCACTTTTTCTTCTTTGACATTCACTGATATATTCATCAAAACTTATTGAGATCATGAAAAAATTTATATAATCAACATTAAGCTCTGTGATTCTTGATGATGTTGCAGATATTGCTTCGATGATTCAACAAATCTTCAACGACACAGACAACACTGCTCAAGCATAATCACAGATTCTCATTTTCGTTCTCTTGAATAAATTCGTTTGAATAGCTCATTAAGAAAATCATGATTATTCAATCAACATTGTGTCTGAATGTGTGCAGATCAACAATGATCTGAAGAAGCAGACGCAGTATCATTTCATAGATCGACAACAATATTCATCTGTACTGATCTCAGCTACGATCATTCTGCATCTATGAAACGCAGCAAAGTTTAGAAAACTTCACTCATCAAAATAATGAGAATGTCTGTTAAACATCAGCAATCTTACAATTCAAAATCATGCTTCTATTACATCACTAGTATCAATCATGAAAAGAGATAGACGAAAGACTACAAGTAAGAAAAGTGCACTCTTTTCAAAAATCATGAATCTTGAAGTTCAAGTCATTTACATGAAAATGTGCACTTGAAAAGTCTCTTCATACTTATCAGACATTCACACACTGCAGATGATGCAAATGTGAACGCAATCAATGAAGATCTGAAGTACAAAAGTATAGAAATGTTTTCTCAGAAAAGAGAAGAAGTGCTGTCAATGCACATGAAGAACGCATGATACTTCATTTATATCATACTTTGACTCAAAAGTTGACTTGACTTCTAATGTTTGAAAATTGAATGTCAGCTCGCTCATTTGCGAATTTGCATCAACACAAGTAACTCACGTTTTGTGATGATGACTCACTCAAAACTCATCATCGCAAATACAAAAGTCACAATCTGCAAGATTTAAACTTATGAAAGTCATTTGCAAATATTCTGACTTGAAGAGCGTACTGATTACAATCATCGCGATTAATTATCAACAAGATCAACGATGTAGTTGCTTGACTGAAGAAGACATAGATGCACTTTGCTTCATCACGATCACAATAGTCAAGTTTTATGATTTTCAAGCGATTGTCATTAAGATATTAGATGCAATCAAGAATGTTAAACTCGATGACTTTCATACATCTTGAAAACTACATGATGATTAATGACATTGAAGCAGACATCATGAATTCTGTTAGGGGCCAGCATAGAGCGAGTCATATGGGTGTAATGTAACGAGTATATAAATGCTAAGGAAGGAAAGTATCTAGAAGGGAAGAGCCGGCTATCTATATGACTCAGGAGAACATAAGC
>JAABUI010001314.1_pt1 | contig 14722 bp, 12 predicted proteins | sample 5559111 | NCBI WGS metagenome assembly JAABUI01 (sample SAMN10711870, study PRJNA513365) | rock metagenome | isolation source: Antarctica rocks | place: Antarctica: Victoria Land, Buttleship Promontory
TGAGTTATACTTGCAAGCAACGGCTGGCAGCAAATTACCGCTGGGCGTTTTTGGGAAATTTAATAACCTTTGATCCGGTTTAATGATCAATGCAAACCCTATTAGAACCTGTTTAAAATTTTTTCAACAGGTTTTCTATGCTTCTTTTATCACCTAAAAAATGGCAAGCAGATGGTTTTGGTTTATTTAATTGATGCAAACACCAATTTTTATAGGGTAAAAGAAGCATTGCATTTTTTCTTGTATAAATTTAAACAGGCACTTAAAAAAACCTATTATTTTTACTGTTAATTTTTTTAAGGATAATGAAACCGACCAACAAAAAAGACGTATGACGATTATCTTTTAACCTGTTTTTTAAATTAACCCCTTTCAATTAAGCCAAATTTTATTCAACAAAAAACCAAAATGAACATTAAACATTTACTTTTCTCGATTACCCTCGCTGGCACTTCTATTACACTTTTGACCAACTGCAGCGAAAGCAGCAACGCCGGGAAAATTTCTTCCGGTACACCCATGTCCAAAGCAAAAGACACGACGGTTGCCAAACCTGCCCCGCCGCGGCCAATCAATAAACCGCAATACGATTCGCTGATGAAAAAGCTTGCAAACGGCGATACAACCGGTCATTTTCCAGTTAAAAACACACCTTACCCACTGGCAGGGGCTATCTTGCCTTATTACAGGATCGTGGCTTTTTATGGTAATCTTTATTCTAAAAAAATGGGTATCCTGGGTGAACTTCCCCCAAAGGAAATGCTGAAAAAACTGGATGGCGAGGTAAAACTATGGTCAAAGGCAGATTCGTCAAAACCGGTTATGCCTGCTTTACATTACATTGCGGTAGTAGCGCAGGGCGATGGCGGAAAAGACGGAAAATATCGTTACCGGATGCCATTCAAACAGATTGATTCTGTATTAGCACTGGCCAAAACGCGGAATGCACTGGTATTTTTGGATGTACAGGTTGCCCTGAGCAATATCCGCGCTGAATTGCCTTTGTTTGAACCCTATTTGAAAATGCCAAATGTGCATTTTGGAATGGACCCGGAATTTTCCATGAAAACCGGCGTAAGGCCAGGAACTAAAATCGGCACTTATAATGCTGATGACATCAATTTTGCCACAAACTATTTGGCTGATCTGGTGAAAAAATACAACCTTACCCCTAAAATTTTAATCGTTCACCGCTTCACCAAAAACATGGTGACGAATTATAAGGAGATTAAACTGCACCCGGAAGTACAACTGGTGATGGATATGGACGGCTGGGGCGAACCTGAATTGAAATTAGGCACTTACCGCAACCATATTTTTGCTGAACCTGTGCAGTTTACCGGTTTCAAATTATTTTACAAAAACGACCTTAAAAAAGCGCCCCACCACATGATGACACCGGCAGAAGTGCTGGCCTTGAAACCAAAACCGATCTACATTCAATATCAATAAATATAATTGTCAGATTCACCTAATTATAAACAGCATTTAAAATCAAAAAACAAATGTTTGCGTTTATAACAACATGAATAAGAAAGCAACATTTGGCGCAGGATGTTTTTGGTGCACCGAGGCCGTTTTTCAAAATGTAAAAGGCGTTATAAAATCTGTTTCCGGTTACATGGGCGGACAGGTCAAAAACCCGACTTACGCACAAGTTTGTGGTGGTGATACCGGCCATGCCGAAGTAATTGAAGTAGAATACAACCCGGAAGTGATTTCTTTTGAAGAATTACTGCTGATTTTTTTTAAAACCCATAACCCAACTACGCTAAACCGCCAAGGAAATGACGTTGGAACGCAATACCGTTCTGCTATTTTTTATACAGATGATGAGCAGAAAGCAGCAGCCGAAGCAATGATCAAACAATTGGATGCAGAAGGAATCTTTGATCATAAAATTGTAACGCAAGTTGTACCCGTAGAGACTTTTTACAAAGCAGAAGGCTACCACCAGGATTATTTCAATAATAATTCCTCACAGCCTTATTGCGCGTTTGTGATCCAACCAAAGTTAAACAAGTTTATCAAAGAGTTTAAAGAGAAAACAACTCTTGCATCTTAAAAGCAATACCAACTTTTATAGGGTAAAAGAAGCATCTGTGTAAAAGCAGGTGCTTCTTTTCTTTTTGTTGTCCTCCAGAGAGGTGTAAAATAAACTGTGTTAGTTAAGGGATTAATAATCATTTTAGCTTTATGACACAGAAAAATGAACGAGGAACAAGGGTTTGATTTTGAGGGATTCAGGCAGAGGTGATCAAAGGGATGTATGCAGGTAGAAAAGAAATATTATTGCTTTCTTCAGTTGCATAAAAATTAAAAATATTTTCAATGATTAAATCAAACCTTCATTTACTAATAATTATTTGCCTCTGCTTAACTTTTAATATTAAAGCTCATGCACAATCCGATACAAGTAAAGTAAAACCACAAACGTATTTGCAGGTTTATTACTCACTTACCAACACAGCCGGAACACTTGGCGGCAAATCTAATGTATCCGTCGAAGTAGGTAAACAATGGAATGTTTTCAGCTTAGGGGTTGATTTGGGCAAAACCACTTTAGAAAGCATACATGGCAGGGATACATCCCTTTATTTTGAAATCAGGCCAAATCTTAATATTTTTCAGCAAGGCAGGTTTACAAATACACTTACTGTTGGTGTAGGATATGTTTTTTTTGCCCCAAACAACTTTTTAAGTGAACTCACTTCCGGTATTGAATATACTGCCTCTGACCGCTTGCACCTTAATGCCAACTTCGGTACATTTTATTACAGCGGAAGATATACGGCAAGTTCGGCAACGTTCTTCGGGATATCTGCTTCCTATTATTTTTTGCCTTATAAAAACAGATCCTCTATCATCAAGCCGAAATGATATTTATTAAAATAGCTTCTGTAGATGAGGCAGTAGTTAGTTGTTACCTTAATAAGCTTTTATACTTCTTTTACCACCTAAATTTCTCCAACCTAACTTTAAACCTGCATTAAGCTTTTTTAATAGCTTTGAAACTTTTAAAAACGGCAACACCACATACTGTTTTTAAGGCATAAAATATTGATCTGAATGTTGACTGTAGAAAAAATCGGGGGCACTTCCATGACGGCCCTGAACGATGTGCTTAAAAATATCATCTTGTTTAACCGTACCGGCGATGAATTGTACAACCGCATTTTTGTGGTTTCGGCTTTCTCGGGCGTAACTAATTTATTGCTGGAAAATAAGAAAACCGGTGCGCCGGGCGTGTATCATTTAATTGCCAATTACCAGGATTTTCATGCTGCTTTAAATGAGCTGATTGTGCAGTTGCAGGCCATCAACAAAAACTATGTTGAGCTTGGGCTTGACCTCGCTGCTGCTGACCAGTTTATTGAAAAACGGGTTCGCGAAGCACAAAAATTTTTGGAAAACTTAGTCAATATCCTGGCTTCGGGTTATGTGAGCGAGGAAGGGATTTTGCAGGCGGCACGCGAAATCCTGGCCTCCATCGGTGAAACGCATTCGGCTTTCAACTTCACCAATATCCTGCAAAACAACCGTATCAATGCCACTTGTATTGATCTGAGCGGTTTTGATGACCATAATTCTTACACCATTGACCAGCGGATAAAAGAAGCCTTTAAAAATATTGATTTCAGCAAAACCATCTGTATTGTAACCGGCTATGCCAAAGGGACGGAAGGGATTATGCGCGAATTTGACCGTGGTTATTCGGAAGTTACGTTCAGCAAAATTGCAGTTGCTGTAAAACCGAGCGAAGCGATCATCCATAAAGAATATCATTTGTGTACGGCTGACCCGGTTTTGGTTGGTATGGACCATTGCAAACCGGTTGGTTTTACCAATTATGATGTGGCCGACCAACTGGCTGATATTGGCATGGAAGCCATCCATCCGAAAGCTTCTAAACCTTTAGAAATCAATGGGATCAACCTCCGTATCAAAAATACTTTTGAGCCGGAACACCCTGGAACGTTGATTACAAAAGACTATGTTTCAGCAGAAAAACGCGTGGAAGTAATTACCGGAACGGATAAAGTGCTGATTATCGATATCTACGATCCGCTGATGGTAGGCAGCGTAGGTTCTGATTTGCAGATCATGCAGGTATTTTTTAACCTTGGTGTAAGCTACAGTTACAAGGCCACCAGTGCCAATAGTATCTCGGTGGTGATCTGGGAGAAAGATTTCAAACAATCCCTGATTGATGAACTGGAAGAAAAGTTTGAAAAGATCACGGTAGAAAAAGCGGCGATGGTTTGCATCATCGGTTCCAACATTGATCAGCCTGGCTTGCTGGCCCGGTCTGCCGCCGGATTGGCCAGCGAAGGCATCAACATTAAAAGCTGTGGGTTTTCTTTGCGGAAAGTAAATATCCAGTTTTTGATCGCCCGCGAAGAGTTTGGCAAAGCGATTATTGCTTTGAACAAGGTGATGTTTTTTGTGGCATAAAAGAAGCATTGGGCAATTTGAAGTTTTGATTTAACTTTAAAGTTTGTTCTGTCATTCTGAACTTGTTTCAGAATCCTTCTTCCAAGATTTAGATCTTTCTGATGGGATGCCGAAACAAGTTCTGCACAACTTAAAACAAAGGTAACTGCCCTTTCCCTTTTATATCCCCATCTTCCGGATTGGTAATTTCCAGTTCTATTTTTTTTGTGGTTTTAACAAGCTCTTCTTCTTTCTGCGGAAGTTCTTTTTCGGCTTCTTCTTCTTTGTGTTCTTCCAAAATAATTTCTTTTAAAGACGTTTCTGCAACCGGGTCCGGCACATCTTCTTCATCGTCGTGCTCGGCAATCAGTTCAATCGTTTTGATTTCATGCGTAGAAAGCCGGTTTCCCTGTGCTTTGATGCCTTTTACATCGATCAGATCAGCTAAATTCAGTTCTGTGGTTTCCGGCAGGTGCGTTTTTCCTTTTACAAGTTCAACCTTCACCACCGGCTGTGATGCCCCGGAAATTAGGATCATTTTAGAACCGTTTTCGTCACTGATCAGGCTGACAGGTTTATTCAAAACCATACTTTCAAACGTAAACCGCTTTACAAAATAGTTTTTCAGTTTGCCTTCGTAATGCACCACAGTGTAAACCTGATCGGGATTGTATTTTTCAATCCGGATCATTTTATCTTCAAAATGATTGGTCAAATCAAAACCGGTGATTTCGCAAACGCCGTTGCCCAGCACTTTCAGGATTTTGTCTTCACCGTCAAATTCACCCAAAAACGTTCCGCGGTTATCTACATTCAAACGTTTCAACACTTCATCGTACCAAATTTTCCGACCCGCCAAAGTGGAGATACCTTTTGTTTTTAAGCTGATTTTTTTGACCGGATATTTAGTGACCACGTTTCCAAGTGAACTTCGGCCTTTAATGGCAACTTCTGCAAAATCCAAGTCAAAAGTCAGCTTTTTCAACTTCGAATGCGGCTTCAATTGCACCAGCACCACTTCTGCCTCACCGTTTGGGTTATAGGTGAAGTACAGCGTTTTGGTACCTTTTGTTCCCTTTGTCAGATCATATTCTTTATCTCTGGTAATTCCCTGCACAAAAAAACGTTTGATAAAAGCAGTACCGGTTTCCCCGTCTTTATAAATGAAATTATAAACCGTACGCTCATCGTTTTTTTTGAAGATAGCCGCGTGCATAATATCTTTCCCGACAAAAACCTTTTCCTGCACTTTGGTTACCAGAAAGCGTCCGTCTTCCCGGAAAACGATAATTTCGTCCAAGTCAGAACAATCGCCTACAAACTCGTCTTTTTTCAAACCCATTCCTACAAAACCGTCGGTACGGTTCATGTAAATCTTCACGTTGGCCAGTGCAACTTGCGCTGCTTCTACCCGGTCAAAAACGCGGAGTTCAGTTTTACGTTCGCGGCCTTTGCTAAATTTTTCTTTTAGTTTGAGAAACCAATCAATGGCATATTCGGTCAACTGTTTCAGATGTTTGTTCACTTCCCTGATCTCGTTTTCCAGCGATTTCATCTGCTCATCTGCCTTTTTCACATCAAAACGGGTGATGCTGCTCATTGGTTTATCGATCAGCTTTTTAAAATCTTCCGGTAAAATGGCACGGTAAAGTTGTGGTAAAAAAGGCTCAAATAATTTATACAGCACTTTTATTACGGCTTCAAAATTTGCTGAAGTTTCGTATTCCGGATGCTTATACATTCCGTTTTGAATAAAAATCTTCAGCAGCGAACTAAAGAAAATCTTCTCCTTCAGCTCGTCCAGCCGGATCTCCAATTCCTGCTTCAATAATTCTCTGGTAAAAACAGTACTCTCCGTCAGGATATCGTTCACACTCATAAAATGTGGCTTATTTTCCTTGATCACGCAGGTATTTGGGGAGATGGAAACCTCGCAATCGGTAAAAGCATACAGCGCATCAATCGTTACATCCGGCGAAATCCCGGGTGCCAGATGGATGATGATCTCTACATCTTTTGCCGTATTGTCTTCAATTTTTTTGATGCGGATCTTGCCTTTGTCATTGGCTGCGATCACGCTGTCGATCAAACTTCCGGTTGTGGTAGAAAACGGAACTTCGGTAATGGCCAAAGTTTTTTTATCACGCTCTTCGATTTTAGCACGGACACGGATTTTCCCGCCACGCTGGCCTTCGTTATAAGCCGAACAATCAGCCAGGCCGCCGGTAGGGAAATCGGGCAGCAAATTTGGTCGGTTTCCTTTTAATATTTCTATAGAAGCATCAATCAGTTCGATAAAATTATGCGGCATTACTTTGGTGGCCAAACCTACCGCAATCCCTTCTGCACCTTGTGCCAGCAAAAGCGGGAATTTTACCGGAAGCGTTACCGGCTCTTTGTTACGGCCATCATAGCTGGACTGCCACTCGGTTGTGTCCGGGTTAAAAACAACTTCTAACGCAAATTTGGATAAACGCGCTTCAATATAACGCGGAGCAGCAGCAGAATCGCCGGTAACCGGATCGCCCCAGTTTCCCTGACACTCAATCAAGAGGTTTTTCTGGCCGATCTGCACCATCGCATCACCAATAGAAGCATCACCATGCGGATGATATTTCATCGTGTTGCCAATTACGTTGGCCGCTTTGTTAAAACGGCCGTCGTCCATTTCCTTTAGCGAATGCAGGATCCGGCGCTGCACGGGTTTTAATCCATCATGGATATGCGGTACGGCACGGTCTAAGATTACATACGAAGCGTAATCCAAAAACCAGTTTTCATACAATCCCGACAGGGAAGTTATATTAGAGAGTGGTTCATTTTGCTGACTTAAATCGTCATTCATCCGGTATTGGCTAAAAAGATACAAATATAAGAGATAACAATAAAATCAGGCTTGGCAAAATGAAGAATTAAGTTTTATCTTTTTACGGTTTTACTTGTACAATTTCTTCATCAAATTATTTAACAAAATTTTAATACAATTTACTGTAACGAATCGGTAGTTGGTGGCGTCTATAAATCAAAACAACCACAAAAACTTAAATTTTAAATATAATGAAAACTTTAAAAATTACCCTGACCGCTTTGTTCATTACTTTAACTTACAATGTTAGTAAAGCAAGCACTCCAAACATCAATGAAAGGTTAACTATGCGCTATGCAATTTCTGCTTACGTTGATGCTTTTGCACATGGCAAAAGTTCCGGCCTGGCAGATGTAATTGACGACAATGCAAAATTCTCTCATACAAGAGGCGAAAAAGTAATCAGCTTTAGCAAAAACCAAATTTTGGAAAGCATTATGAACCAAGAAAATATAGAACAAAATTGTACAACTACCACCAGGATTGTAGAAAACACAGCCAAGTTGGCGGTGTACAAAGTACAAATGAAATATCAAAACTTCTCCCGCATTAATTATGTAACATTGGCCGATACCGGTAATGGCTGGAAAATTACCAACGTTTCTTCTGTGTTTAATTAAGTTGGATTTTTAACCGATAAAAGAAGCATTCTTGTTGCAACGTGAATACTTCTTTTATGCCATAAAAAACTTTTAATTTCATTTCCAATTGTAATAAATATTGCTTCACTTTAAGGATGAATTCAAAGTACGAATCATTAGCCACTAAAGAAGATATTACAAAACTTGAAATGAAGCTCAATAAAACGTTTCTTGGAGTGGACACAGATATATTTAAATGGATGTTCATCTTCTGGATTGGGAATATTGCTGCTACTTTTGGTTTTATCTTGTTGTTTTTGAAGAAGTAAATTTTCAAGCTACGTCCTTCTACTGGTCGGGATTTGCAATCCCGTCCTACGAGCTATGGATTTCCAATCCATTTATACTACATTTAACAAATGGGTTTTAAATACAGGGTAGCCAATCATGGCATTTATTACATGACGATCAAGGTTATAGATTGGATAGATGTTTTTACCCGGAAAGAACTGGCCAATGTTATCATAGAAAGTCTGGTTTACTGCCAGCGGCAAAAAGGGTTGGTGTTATACGCCTGGTGTTTAATGCCCAGCCACCTGCATTTGATCGCTTCGGCAGCAGAAGGTATCAAGCTGACAGACGTGATGCGTGATTTTAAAAAGTTCACCTCAAAAGCAGTCGTTTCCACGATCAAAGAAATCCAGGAAAGCCGCAAAGAATGGCTGCTGGACAAGTTTGCTTTTGCCGGGAAAACAAATGTTAAGAACAAGGAATATAAGTTTTGGCAGGATGGACTGCACGCCATCGAGTTGGACACTACTTCTTTTATGGAGCAAAAACTGGTTTACCTGCATAGCAATCCGGTTGCGGCCGGTATGGTTTATGAACCGGAACATTACGTTTGGAGTTCGGCCATTGATTATACCGGTGCGCCGGGTTTGATTGACGTGGTTTTGATAGAGTAAACGGGATCACAGATCCCAAGCTCCGAGGTGCGGGATTTACAAATCCCGACCAGTAGGGTACTTCTTTTAAGGCATAAAAGTTTAATAAGCTATAACTTTAGGGTGATAAAAGAAGTATGTTTGTTTGAATTGAAAATCCATAGCACGGAGGACGGGATTGCAAATCCCGACCAGCGGAAATACAAAACTTAATCTTGTAATTGTTCCCTAATTTCTTTCGAACACTCGTAATCGTAAATCCCGACCAGCGGGAGGGCATAGTGCCCGGGCCGTCATGAGAAAGTCTTTCCAGTATCATAGGAATGTTCTCTCTCCTTAAAACGGAAGCATGGTTTAAAGCCAACTTATTAAAATGTATAAAGTGTTTAAGCTGTTAAATTATGTTAAACCAAGACATGCACCTTATAAACTCAATACGTATAATATAATTTTAATTTAGTAATTCTTTTAAGCAAATGAGAATTTAGAATATTGACCTAATCTGTATTTATGAAACCAAAACAACTGATTTTAATAGCTATCTTTTTTGTGAAGTCTGCAACGATATGTCTTGCACAAAATTCTGGCGGCGGGAGGGAATTAAAAAATAATATGCAAAACGCAAAGGCAGAAATATCAAATTACAATACTGCGTGTTATTTTGCTTTAGAAGGGGATAAGGATTTGGCATTTGCGTATCTCAAACAAGCTGTATATCACGATGGATTTTCAAAGGTTAATGTCATTGAAAAAGATGCTGACCTTGCGTCACTTCATAACGAACCAATCTGGATTACGCTTATAAAAGCTACACGAGAAAATTTAACAAGAGAACAAAAACTAAGTCAATCTTTTGTTAATCAAAATGACTTTTGGGAATCTAAGGCGCTATTAACTTCTTATCGGAAAAATATTTCAGACGACGAAAAAGTAGCGGGTCTGTCGAAATTATGGTCGGAGGTGAAATACAATTTTGCAAACTTTGATTTGGTTCCCCATTTGAAATTCGACTCCCTTTATCTGGCTTATTTGCCAAAGGTAAAGCAAACCAAATCTACATCAGCATATTATAAAATGATGACAGAGTTTTGCGCTCAGTTGAAGGATGGTCATACTAATGTTTATGTGCCAGATGAACTGGATGATGAATTTTACGCAAGGCCCTTACTTCGTAGCAGGCTGATAGAGAACAAAGTTTTAATTGTAGGAGTATATGATAGCGTCTTAGAGAAAAAGGGGGTTAAAATAGGGCAGGAAATCGTTTCGGTAAACGGATTGTCGGTTAAGGAGTATGCTGCCAGATATATTATGCCTTATCTAAGCTCATCTACATCACAAGATCTTGAAACGAGAGCATATGATTATTCATTATTAGCCGGCTCTATAAACGACCCAATCAAATTAGAATTGAAGGATGCAAAAGGGCATAAAAATATATATACGATCAAACGTGTAAAACCTGAAGAACGCAGCAAACGATTGGCAACTAACCCATTTCAGTATAAAGTTCTTAAAGGAAACATAGCTTATATTGCTATGAATAGCTTTGCAACCGATTCTGCTACCAAAGCCTTTGCTAATAATTTTAAAGAAATTTCAAAGGCAAATGCGATAATATTTGATGTAAGAAACAATGGTGGTGGAAGTACACCATGGAGTATACTTAGCTATCTAATAGAAAAAGGCCAACCTATTCATTCCTGGTACGTGCGCGACTATAAACCATATAACCGGGCATCTAATCAAATACAAAATTTTCTTAGCGGTATAAGCATTCTTGATCCTACTGATAGGTCTTTTTATAGCAAGCCGGTAGTTGTATTAACAAGTTCAAGAACGTTTTCGGCCGCTGAAGATTTTGTAGCGGCATTCAAATCTCTTAATCGTGGGACAATAATCGGGATGCCATCCGGAGGTAGTACAGGGCAACCGTTATTAATTGGTTTGCCAGGCAATGGATCGGCCCGCATTTGCACCAAACGGGATATGCTTGCTAACGGCGATGATTTTGTGGGAAAGGGTGTTCAGCCGGATATCTTAGTTGCACCTACTGCTAGTGATATTAGAAAAGGCATTGATACAGAGTTAGAAGCTGCTTTACGGTACCTTTCAGATAAATGAATATATTGAATAGGCGGCCTTTATCCTTGGTTATGGTTGTTTTATACCGATTGAAATTAAGATTGGGTTTGGGAATAATCAGACAGAGAGCGGTGCTTAAAATATTGCGCTCTCATAAAACTGGCTGGTCGGGGTTTGCAACCCCGTCCTTTGAGCTATGGATTTCCAATCCTACTACAACTTCACCACCAAAAAATCAACTCCAATTTTATACCGATAAAAACAGTATTAAGCCACCGCCGCTTCTTCTAAAATATCCACTTCAACCCTTAAATTTTGGACGATATGCTGCTGCCGGTCAGGCGTGTTTTTCCCCATAAAATATTCTAAAAGTGTTTTACGTTGGGTTCTTTCAAAAAAACAAGATCCAAGCGAATGTCTTTCCCAATAAACAAACCGAACTCTTCCGAGGTGCGGGATTTACAAATCCCGACCAGTAGGGTACTTCTTTTAAGGCATAAAAGTTTAATAAGCTATAACTTTAGGGTGATAAAAGAAGTATGTTTGTTTGAATTGAAAATCCATAGCACGGAGGACGGGATTGCAAATCCCGACCAGCGGACTCCGAGGTGCGGGTTTAATCTATAAAATCAATTATTTAATTTTAGTTGATAAAAGAAGTAAGGTTATTTGGATTGGAAATCCGTAGCTTGGAGGACGGGATCACAGATCCCGACCAGCGGGATCTAAGCGAATGTCTTTCCCAATAAACAAGCCAAACTCCTCATACTGGTCGGGAAGTGTGATTATTTGGATTAGAAATCCATAGCTCGCTGGTCGGGATTGCAAATCCCGACCAGCGAGTTTTATTAAATAAGTCCTTCCCTCTTCTTTTCCATTTTAATTTGATCGAACCTGTTTCTGGATTCCCAGAAGGCGTCAGAACGTCCGATTATCCAAGTCCATAATGGAATAATTTGAATCAATAATCCACGGCCTAAATCAGTAAGATTATATTCAACTCTTGGGGGAACTTCCATATATGCGGTTCGGACTATCAGACCATCTCTTTCAAGTTCCTTCAGACTCTTTGTCAACATTTTTTGACTGACCCCCTTTACCCGTTCCTGTAATCTTGAAAAACGCATTCGCCCTTCGATTCCAAGGGCATGGATTACAAATAATGACCATGTATTTCCAATATGATTCAATACATCTCGTTTTAGTCCATCTTGCTCTTCACTTAGTGCTTCGCATATGGCTTGGGAAGCTTCAATTATTTCGTTATCTGTCATGTATCTGTCAGTTATTAATATACTTTTTAAATAATGTATTTGTCATTCAGGTTACTAACAATTAAGTAACAATGGAACATTTAGGTGCCTTGTCGCTAAGTAGAATAGATGCCTTACCTTTGGATCAAATATAAGTTTAATATAAATCATCCATTATCAATGTGTTCCTTTTGCAAAGGAGATTTAATCCGCTAAAAGTGAATAAACGGGTGTTAAGTAGACCAAATAAATTATAATCGAAAAAAATATGCATAATACTTCAATTTTGGTTTTAGGTGTAGGCGAACTCGGAATGGCGGTTCTTCGTAATCTGGCTAAGCATGCAGCCAATTATCCAGTTATAAACGTTACCGTACTTCTTCGTCCTTCAACGATTGATTCCAGTAGACCTGACAAACAGCAGGATCTTGCCGAACTTAAATCCATTGGTATTAACTTTCTTTCAGGCGATCTTTCAGCTTCTACTAACGAACTTTCTGCTATTTTTAAAGATTTTCACACTATCATTTCTTGTACTGGCTTTGTAACGGGCAGTAGTCGTCTACAACTAAAGTTAGCTAACGCCGTACTTGAAGCGGGCGTAAAACGCTACTTTCCTTGGCAATTTGGAGTTGATTATGATAGTATTGGTAGGGGTAGCGCACAAGATCTGTTCGACGAGCAGTTGGATGTTCGCGACCTTTTGCGCTCACAAGACCAAACGGAATGGGTTATCATTTCGACGGGAATGTTTACCAGCTTCCTGTTTGACCCATCATTCGGCATAGTAGACTTAGAACAAAATACCGTGCATGCGCTTGGAAGTTGGAGTACATCTGTGACGGTGACTACGCCCCAAGACATTGGTCGGTTGACTGCGGAAATATGTTTTGCTGAACCACGAATAGTAGACAGTATCGTTTATACGGCTGGTGATACAGTTACTTACCAGCAGTTGGCCGATATTGTAGACTCTGTACTCGGCAGAAAGGTGAAGCGGGTACAATGGAGCCTTCAGGACTTAAGAATCGAATTAGCGAAGGACCCGAATAACGCTATTAAGAAGTACAGGCTGGTTTTCGCGGAGGGAAAAGGAGTTTCATGGGATGTTCTTCGAACGTTTAACGCCCAACGGGATATTGATACTTTAGATACGATGCAATGGGCGCAGGATAATTTAAATTAGGATGTAATACAAATATCTTCAAAATTGATGAAATACGGGCTTTAAGATCGAAAAGAAGGCTTAAGAAGTGTAGCCGTAAAGTTAACAAATCCTCTTACCTAGTCTACTACTGGCCGTGATTTTCAATGCTATAACAAATTCAACATTACAAAACTTACCCCAACTTTATACCGATAAAAACAGCATCAAGCCACAGCCGCTTCTTCCAAAATATCTACTTCAATCCGTAAATTTTGAATGATATGCTGCTGCCGGTCGGGCGTGTTTTTTCCCATAAAATATTCCAATAAAGATTTAATGTTGGCTTCTTTTAACAAAACCGGATCCAGACGAATGTCTTTCCCGATAAACAAACCAAATTCTTCCGGCGAAATCTCACCCAAACCTTTAAAACGGGTAATTTCCGGTTTGTTGCCCAGCTTGTGGATGGCGCGCTGGCGTTCTTCGTCGCTGTAACAATAAATCGTTTCCTTTTTATTGCGTACCCGGAAAAGCGGTGTTTGCAGGATCGAAACGTGACCAGCTTTGACCAGATCGGGGAAAAATTGCAGAAAAAAGGTCATTAACAGCAACCTGATGTGCATTCCATCCACATCGGCATCCGTTGCAATTACGATGTTGTTGTAGCGTAATCCATCCAAACCATCTTCAATATTGAGCGCGTGTTGCAGCAAATTAAATTCCTCATTCTCATAAACCACTTTTTTAGTGAGGCCAAAGCAATTTAAAGGTTTCCCTTTTAAGCTGAAAACGGCCTGCGTTTGCACATCGCGGGACTTGGTGATGGAACCGCTGGCCGAATCGCCTTCGGTAATAAACAGCGTGGTATCTTGTTTGCGTTCGTGTGTGTCTTCAAAATGCAACTTGCAATCACGTAGTTTTTTGTTGTGTAAAGAAGCTTTTTTAGCGCGTTCGTTTGCCAGTTTTTTAATACCGGCAATATCTTTACGTTCGCGTTCTGATTGTAAAATCCGTTTTAGCAAAGCATCGGCGGTAGAAGGGTTTTTATGCAGATGGTCGTCCAATGCTTTCTTAATAAAATCATGAATGAAAGCACGTACAGAAGGCCCGTCTTCCGCGATATTCTGCGAACCTAATTTGGTTTTGGTCTGCGATTCAAAAACCGGTTCCTGCACCCGGATAGAAACTGCTGCCACGATGGAAGCTCGAACATCGGCCGCATCAAACTCCTTTTTGTAAAACTCACGGATGGTTTTGACAACTGCTTCCCGAAAAGCAGCTTGGTGCGTTCCGCCTTGCGTGGTGTGCTGGCCGTTCACAAAAGAGTAATATTCTTCGCCGTATTGTTGGCCGTGCGTCATCGCAACCTCTATGTCCTGCCCTTTTAAATGGATGATCGGATAGCGCAGGTTTTC
>JAABUI010001315.1_pt1 | contig 14711 bp, 10 predicted proteins | sample 5559111 | NCBI WGS metagenome assembly JAABUI01 (sample SAMN10711870, study PRJNA513365) | rock metagenome | isolation source: Antarctica rocks | place: Antarctica: Victoria Land, Buttleship Promontory
GTTTGTTTTTCATGAAGATCTTCAAAGTCTGATAATTGATGAACATTTGAATGAGCAGCTCTGTGCATTCTAGCTCGAGTCTTCAATGTTCAAAACATCAAATAATGACTAGCAATTTCTTGTCATAGATGTGATAATTGCATTCAGCGAGAATCATGCTCTTGCTGTAGAAAGCTATCGAGTGAAGAACTCTCTCATCATCGTACTGTGATAGTATTTCATCTTTGACGTAGTCAGAGATATCGATTTTCAAAATAGTCTGTCGTTTTGAATCAAAGTGTCGTAGAACTGAGATCGAGCTGAGCTGTTTCTTTAGATTGTCAAAAGCTTGAACACAGACTTCATTTTAAACAAAAGACGTGTTCTTTCTAGTCAGCTGAGTGAATGATTTGACTAGCTTCAAGAAGTTCTTAATGAAACGACGATAGAAGTTAACAAATCTCACGAAGCTCTGAACTTCTTTTAGATTGATCGACGTAGTTCAGTTGACTATTGTTAGAGATCAGCATAGAGCGAGTCATATGAGTGTAATGTAACGAGTATATAAATGCTAAGGAAGGAAAGTATCTAGAAGAGAAGAGCCGACTATCTATATGACTCAGAAGAACATAAGCTAACCCTGAATAGAGTTGACTTCGGAACAAGTCTATGCCCTAGCGGCGAGCGATCGACGATAGCTCTCAGAATAGTCATCAACATAGTCATCAACATAGTCATCAACATAGCTATCAACGAAGGTGCGTAGCTAGAATCGTAACATTATCCTTTCTCTTCAACGATTCATGTTCGCATGAATGTATTTTCTTAGTCTTGTGTAGAATCGAAATGCCTATTGTAGCAGGCTCACTATGCGAGATAGAAGTGTCATTGAAGCAGGCTCACTAGTTGCACGCGAACGAGTCGACAGACCGATTCACTGGTAGGTAGAGCGATGTGAGTAGATAGATCATCGCATTGACGAAAGGTGTCATTGTAGCAGACTCACTAGTTGCACGTGAATGTATGATCAGATTCACTGATGAGTAGAACGATGAGAAGATAGATCATCGCATTGACAGTGTCATTGAAGCAGGCTCACTGATCGACTTGCTCATCGAAGAGATCGACTTTGAGCTCGCCATTGTAGCAGGCTCACTAGTTGCATGTGAACGTATGATCAGGTTCACTGATGGGTAGAACGATGAGAGCGAGTAGGTCATCGCATTGACGATGCCATTGAAGCAGGCTCACTGAGGGTTTGCTTCTCGAGATAGAGACTTCACGCAGTTCTATGACTGACTTCGTTTGATTGTTCAACAAATTCGAAGAATTCCTTGCGAATCTGAATGAACGGTTAATTCGCTGATCTTTGACCTAGTCGGATGGTTTCAATCGTTTGTTTATACTTGCTGATCAACGCACGAGTCCGAATCTTTTGTTTATTCTCGCTGAATCAGCTCACGAGGGAAGAAAGGTGAGTGCTGCTGCACGAACGCAAGCCGCTAGACCAAAGTCGATAGAGGATTGAAGAACTACTAGCAGAAGCATTCGAAGAAATCGATGCAGATTATTTCACTTCGCCTGTAACGAAGAAGCATTTATATAATGTTAGAGATCAGCATAGAGCGAGTCATATGAGTGTAATGTAACGAGTATATAAATGCTAAGAAAGGAAAGTATCTAGAAGAGAAGAGTCGACTATCTATATGACTCAGAAGAACATAAGCTAACCCTGAATAGAGTTGACTTCGGAACAAGTCTATGCTCTAGCGGCGAGCGATCGGCGATAGCTCTCAGGATAGTCATCAACATAGTCATCAACATAGTCATCAACATAGCTATCAACGAAGGTGCGTAGCTAGAATCGTAACAACTATGACTTTCACTTTGATAGAATTCATACAAAGATCTTGTTCTGAAACTATGACTTCTAAGAAGACAGTTTCTTCTACGTTGAATTCGCACTTTCGAATATTTACTTGTAGATCAGCTTCTCGTAGATGATCTAATATCATCTTGACATGTTGTCAATGTTCTCATTGAGTTTTGCTGTAGGTCAGAATGTCGTCTAGATAGACTTGACAAAAGTCATTTAGAAAGTCTCATAGAACATCATTCATATACTGCTGAAACGAGATCAAATTATTAATAAGTTCAAAGAGTAACATCTTTTATTTGTACGCTTCTAAAGCGGTAATAAAGATAGTATAGTTCTCACTATCAGAGTGCATTCATAGTTTGTTGAACGTCGAAATGATATTCAATCGAGTCAGATGTTTGCAATCAACTATTTTCTCAATCATCTTATCTATCGAAGATAGAGAATAGCGATTTCTTTTGATAATAGCATTGAGCTTTCAATAGTCAACGCAGAATCGTAGATTTTCATTTGCTTTTAGAGCGAACAGAAGAGATGAGAAATACGAAGCTTTGCTAGAAGTTATAAATTCTTTGAAAAGATTCTTGTTCAGATATTTCTTTACTTTCTGAAGCTTGTAGAGAAACATTTAATATGCTCGACAGCGAAGTGATGTTACGTCACTAGTAAGTTCTATCTTATGATCATATGAACGATGAGACGATAGCTTGTGTGCTTGAGCTCGATCAAAAACATCTAGAAAATCTTGATACTTCGATGATAGCTTGACTTTAATATCTTCTAGATTCTGAGTCGTTTCATCGACTGAGAAGACATCTATGACATTTAGTTTGCATTGAGTATTGTAGATGATTTTTCTATCAATGTCTTCGATGAACATAGCAAAAATCTCGATCTGATTCTTCTTTTTTTCTTTTACTAGTGCTTGAAAAAAGATGACGTCTATGTTTTGAATCAAAAATGACTCTTTCTGAATGATTGAAACTGAGCGCTTGAGAATCTTTGAAGCATTGCTATGAGTCATTGAAGAAATGAGAGTTGATCGCGATCAACTTGAGTGCTTCGTTTTTGACGAAATCGAAAAAATCGAAATAGAAATATCTAATTGATCAGAAAATACGATAGTATCATGTCTTATGTTCAATAATATTTCATTTTTGTTCATTCAGAGTTTGCTCAATATAGCTTCATGATGCTTGATATCAGCTATCAGCATTGACACAGTCAATTTCTTATGACTTTCAATCGTAAGATTGAGTAAAATCTTATGAGTAATAGTCTTTCTAACTAACTTCTCATCATATTCTCGTATTAGCTTCTCTTTTGCTAGCAATATAGATTGTATTTCAAGTTTCTGACATACTTTATTGACTAGCTTGTCATGTATCAGCATGTAGACGACAAAATCACTGTCTATCAAAGAACGAAGGCTGAAAGAATGACTCTGAGAGATAAGAGAAGCATTGATCAGAAATGACTTTTCAAAATAGTTTTCTTTCAATAGAACTTCGATTTGACTGCACAAAGATATGATCTTTATTTCTTTGATGACTTTGAAAAAGATAACTAGTTTTTTGAATCAGAATTTGACTCAGAGTTTGATGTAAATTGATCAAACTCATTATCTTTTAATGCATTGATTCTTGAAGTTCGATCAGAGCACTCTCTAGAAGAATGATCTGACTTATGACAAATGAAACAGCTTTCAGTTTGTATATCTGTCTCTTTGACGCTAGTTAAAGTCGCGTCGCGCGATTTTGAATGATCAACGAGTGTAGTGACTTTGATCTTTCTATAGAGATTCAATGAATCTTGTTTCTCAACAAAGATGACTTGCTTTCTGACTTTGTTCAGAGATTTCTTTTCTTTGATGTCACTCATGACTCGATGCTCATTGTTCAAATGAATCAGATAATCATGAATTTCGTTCAAAGATTCTGACTGAATCAATTGACTACTTTAAGCTGCACAAAGACGATAGACTATCTTGTCTCGTAGATCAACGATCAATTGCTTTTCGTGATACTCTAAATAAAAGAACAGATGTTGAAACATCAAATAGTAATCGCTGAATTTGCTCTTTTCTTGAGAGAAATTAGCATACTATCTTTGAAAGTTTGTTTCTTTGTCAGAATCATTGTATAACTGAGCAAGTTCATTTAATAGATCATCAATCGTTGAATAAAAGTTTAATGAATCTTGCTGATGTTTGACTAGAATGACTTTGACTGCGTCTTCGCTGATTCAAAAATGAATGTAGACTAGTATAGCTTTGTCATTGTCGAAATGATTGACGTTGATTTCTAGCTTGTTGCTAATCTTTTCTTGTCAATCATCTCAGATAGATTCTTTTTCATCAGTAAACAGAGATGAATTCGAAAGCTTCTGAGATCGTTTGCTGAACCTGAAAAGAATAGAGATCGATGAAGTGACATCTCTAGTCACTCGCAGATGATGTTGTGCTTCAGTCAATTTGTTCTGAAGTGTCTGATTCAATTGATTCGATCGTTTCTTTGCTCGATCAATTTTCTCAAAGCGAGTCTTTTATATTTGTTCGCTTGATATCTTATCAAATAACTCACAAGCTTTCACATCAAGATCTCGTTGAGTTTGAAGACTCTTTAAATCTTCTAGAAACACTTCTGAGTCTTGTTTGACTCAGTGTTGTAGTTGCTTTACATTTTTTATATTTCAGAGAGTAGAAGCTTTCAAAGATTCATTGAGAGTCTAAGAGTGAGACACAGAGTGACGATGTTTTCATACGAAGTTGATTCTAAGATATTTCAATATGTGAGATGATAGCTCAGAATAGATAACTGAATCTGCAGTGACAGAAGAATAGAGACTTTGATAATTCTCAGAGAGATTTTTCACAGATGATCGAGTCATAGCGAAGAGTTAACGATCGAGCGAAGAGCGATGCTCGACGATATGTAGTGAGATCGTAGTTCAAGTTGTTTAATCTTCAGAGAAGAGTGTTGCTGATTTGAGAGAGATTTTTTTGATGATTCTCAAGTAATCAAGATCTTAATCTCTTGATTCTAATAATCGATTTGAACGAGCGCGTACTAAATGAGCTGTAGATTCTCTAGCAATGCAAGATCTTAATCTCTTGATTCTATTAATTTCTTGATGTTGTTCTGTCTTTTGATGTCATCGATCATCAGATACACAAATTTCTTTATACTCATTTCGTTGTCAGTTAAGTGAATTTGAATGAATAATGAGATCAGTATCGTGTGATTAACGAATTCTTAAAGTAATGTTGAAATCGTGTCTAGAAACTAATCAGAGTGCGTGCGTGACTAGAATGTTTAATCTATAGAGATAGCTATAACTAAGACTTTAAAAATACAGAAGAAAGAAGATACAAAAGACAAGAAGAACACGCTCTATATAGTATTTACTCAGATTCAACGCTAGTCTCAAAGAGAACGTGTTGAAACATAAGAAAGATGTTTATTCAAAAAATGTTTGTGACACAAAGAAATGTGTTTGTCATAGACATCTGTTAACTACTTGTAACACAAAGAAGTGTATTTGTCTGAAAGACAATAGAAGCTGATTAGAAGATGCTAAAGAAGAGAAAAGATGCTGAGTCATATCAGAGTCAAATCTGAGTCAGATCTAGGTCAGCTTTCGACTAGATCATTGACTAGTTCTAATCAATACGCAGTGAACTCGCTAGTGTTCACTGTGAATTGATTAGAGTTTGATCTTTGACACATTCGTAACATCTTACTACTGCAAGTTGCAACATTCAAGCAAAATTGCTAAAGAATATTCAAATAAGAAACTCTTCATTCTGCATATCATGAATATTTATGACAATGATGTTATCAATATAAATGAAAAAGTCTTGCTGTTTGCAAGAAAAGTTTGGTTTCTGAGCTAAGTTACATTCAGAAATTTGTATACATATCATTTTGTTTACTAGTCTCAATCTTTTCATTCTCACTTCAATCATATAAAAGGTTTTCTGTTAAATCTGTTTTAAAACTCTTTGAATTCAATTCGACATTTAAAGATAGTCACATGATAGTATTCTGTATTTTACGTCAAGCTAAATCTAAAGTTCTCACTTTCGCTCTGATTGATAGTGAAGTCTCTGCTTATGTTTTTATAAATAAATTCTTCATGCAACAACATCATTTTTTCTTGCATCAATTAACTCATTCTTGCAGACTTCAAGAATTTAATAATCAAGTCATTTTAATCAATGACATTATTCATGTTGTTGAAATCACAATGATTCTTGATGAATACATTGAAAGACTATTCTTTTATGTCATTGAATTAAGTTAATATTTCATTATCATGAGTTTATCATGACTTCATCATCACGTCATTGATGTCAATTTTGAACACAATATTCTCGTCTTGTTTTTCTTTTTTTATCTTAATCATTATTGTCAATTTCTTGTCAAGATTTATGATTTTAATCAACAAGAAGAAAATTTCTCGCTTAAAGTTAACAAAGTAGCTTTTTCTCAGTCTTGCTCTCAATTCACTTACAAAAAGTAACTCAGTTCATGAATCATTCACAAGAAGCAATTCAGTCTACAGATTGCTCACAAGAAGCAATTCAGCATTCAGTTCGCTCGCAAGAAGCAATCTAGTTTCTCATTTATTTAAAAGAAGTAATTCAGTTTTTAGTTCACTTGCAAGAAGCAATTTAGTTCTCAATTCACTTGTAAGAAGCAACTAAGTTTTCAGTTTGCTCACAAGAAGCAATTCAATTTTCAACTCACTCACAAGAAGTAACTCAGTTTTTCATCTGCTCACAAGAAGCAATTTAATTTTTCGTTCGCTCATGAGAAGTCAACTAATACTCAGCTCATTTACAAGAAACAAACTTCGTTCAGTCTTGTCTTTCATTTGAAACAAGAAGCTTCTAATTGTATTCTTCAAGTCATTCAAAAAGAATATTCATCAAAAATTAAGTGTCAAAATTCTTTTCTCTTTAGAACTTCTGTTGTCTTTCAAGCAAATCAATTTGATCAATCTTTTATACAACTTGACATAGTTGAGTTGAGAGCTCAAAGCTTTAATCATGCTGCTTATGTCAAAAACATTGAAGTGTTTAACATTATTTTAAAGAAAATGAATATCTTCTTGAATCTTGAATCAATCTCATCTTCTAGTCTAGACTCTAACAAGTCAAAATCGCGTCATACGACTTTGATTATTTGTTCAAAGAACAGTTCAACTCTTACTCAGTTCTCATCTTGTTTTCAAGATAGTATGTATAATAAGAATCATCATCTGAATCTTCATCAAATGAAAAAGAAATTTCATTTAACTGCATTCACGACACAAGAAGATTTTGAAGTCTATTGACAAAGTAAGAACGTCGATTCAGTCACAATTCTATCATTTAAATATTTCAAGTTTCTAAACATCTTTTTCAAGAAGAACGTCGATATCTTGTCTTCACATTAAGCTCATGATCATGTCATACATCTTAAAGAAGATGCTCAACTCTCAGTCTTCGCTTTGTATGACATGAGTCGTGACAAAATTTTAGAACTTCATCGTTATCTGAATAAGAATCTGAGCAAAGATTTCATTTGAATCAGTTGCTTTCAGATGATCATTTCTGTTCTTTTCATCAAGAAACTCAAAGAAGAACTTTACTTCTGCATGAACTATTAAGATCTGAATGCTATCATAATCAAGAATCAATATTCTTTGTCTCTGATCTCAGAAACGCTGAATCATTGAAGTTGAGCTAAAATCTTTATCAAGCTGAATATCATCTCTGCATTCAATCAACTTCGAATCAAAGAAGAAAATGAAGTTTTCATCGTTTTTCACACTCAATTTAAATTATTCAAGTATTTAGTCATGCTTTTCAATCTATGTAATGAGTTTATCTCATTTCAGAAGTACATCAACAATATTCTTCGTGAACATTTAGATAAGTTTTATACAGCTTATCTGAATGACATTTTGATCTATTTCAACAATGAACTCGAGCACAAGATTCATGTCAAGCTCATTCTGCGAAAGCTGCAAGAAGCAGATCTTCAGATGAATATAATTAAATGCAAGTTTCACGTCACTTAAGTCTTGTATTTAGAATTGATAATCATCATCGAAGAGATCAAGATGAACTCTTTTAAGATAAACATCATTGTCAACTGACTCATCTTGATCAACGTTAAAGACGTTCAAAGTTTTCTAGATTTCGTGAACTTCTATAAAAGATTCATCTATGACTATAGTAGAATAACTATCTCGCTTACTCATCTCATCAGAAAAGAAATATTCTTTGTCTGATTTCAGAAATGTCAGATTGCATTCAACACTCTTAAGAAAGTCTTCACTTTCAAGATTATTCTTTATTACTATAATTCAGATCACAAGATTGTGATAGAAATTGATGCTTCAAACTATGTGTTCAAAGACATTTTCTTTCAATATGATGAGAACGAGATATTTCATTCAATCACTTACTTTTCAAAGAAGCATGACTCAATCAAGTGTAACTACGAGATCTATGATAAAGAACTCATGATCATTGTTCATGCTTTCAAGAAATGATAAACAAAGCTTAAAGACTTTATCTATTCTGTTAAGATGATCACAAATCACAAAAATCTTAAGTATTTCATGTTAACTAAGCAGTTGAGTCATCATCAAGCTCGTTGAAGTGAGTTTCTGTCTAAATTCAACTATCACATCGCTTATTGTTTTGACAAGATCAATGATAAGTTGAATGCTCTGACACGTCACTCAGAAGATCTTTTTAAAGAAAGAAATACATTTAATTCTTGATATTAATATCAACATCAGACAATTCTGAAAACTCATGTTTTAAATCTCAATATTGTTAAAAATCTCATCTTCAATGTTTTCAACATCAAGATCATGAAGCTTTAATCACAAATCATCGTTTTAGATTTAGTTCAGTTACATCTGTTTTCAATTACTCCAGCATTCTTGCAAATTCTAACTTTCATGAATTTAGAAATCAAAGAATTCAACGTTAAAAACATCAAGTTTCAGCTAGATCAAGACATTCTGAATCTTGATGAAGATTTTGCTGATACTTTCACTCAGACATTGTAAAAGCAAATTGAAATCAATGATAAATTCACAACTCAGATAATTGAAATGCTTCATGATGAAGCACGACATCACAACAAGATTTTTCTAATCAAGTGTAAAGAATACGAGAATTATTTGTACTTTCAAGAAAGAAAGTACATGCTCAACTCAGATAAACTACGTCTTTGTATCATTCAGCTCACTCATGATAGTGTCATTAATAATCATTCAGAAAGAACAAAAAGCTATGAACTGATCAGTTGAGTTTACTGATGATCAAACATTTATAAGTATATTCAACGCTTTGTACAAAACTGTCACATGTACACACGTTTCAAGCTCTTTAAACAATGAACTCAAGAATGATTGCATTTTCTTTCAGTTCTTGAACGTCGTTAATGTTATGTTTTCATGAACTATGTAAATTCTTTATCATTCAATATCTTCATAAGTATCACATATAAATATGTTCTAGTCTTTGTTGATCATTTTATTAAAATGAAACATTTAATTCTCATCACTTTTATAAAAGTTAAAGAAGTTATTAACTGCTTTTATGCTTATGTTTGAAAACATCATGATTTATTTGAGTTCTTCGTATTTGATCGAGATACACAATTCATCTTCAATGTCTGAAAGCATATATGTAAAATGCTGAAAATAGACGTTAAGTTATCAACGATGTATCACTCTAAAATCAATGATTAAATCAAGAAAGTCAATGCTGTCTTGAAGCATTATCTTCAAGTCTTCATCAACTACATGCAGAATGACTGAGTTAAGTGACTTTCTGAAGTTGAATTCATCATTAATAATGCATTGTTATTAATTACTTTAACATCATTCTTCTTGATCAATTTGAGTCAGAACTTACGTTTAAACTTCAAGTCTTTTGAGTCTTTGCTTAAGAATTTTATCTTTTAAGCTTGAAACAAGTTAATCAATGTCAAAGAGTTCATCAAGAAAATGAAGAAATTAACTGAGCATTTATGTGATAAGATGCTTATAGCTCAAATCATTTATGAATTCAATGTCAATCTCTTTTGTCGTTCTTGTTCTAAATACTTCGTTGAAGATGAAATCTGACTGAATGCTCATAATCTCAGCATTGCTTATCTCACTGTCAAGTTAAATGATCATAACGTTGATTTTTTCAAGATCAAGCGTGTCTTCAAGAATAATTCTCTGATCATTGAGTTAAATCTTTCAACATTCATGAAGATTCATTTAATCTTTCATGTCATTCTTCTGAGTCATATTGCAAGTGATTCTTTCTCAAGTCAACGTCAGGAATCTTGAGAACTCATTATCATTAAGAATGACGAAAGATTCTGATATGTAAACAGCATACTAAACTTCAAGCATGATAGATGCTATAATTCATTTCTGCTCAAGTATTACATCAATTGAAAAAATCACTTTTCTACTTGAAAGTCTTTTCATCTTCTGAATAATTGTGAGCAAGCACTTAATAAATATCATCTTGTCATCTTTGTTGTCAAAGAATCACATGTACTGTCGTGTGTGATATCTTAATGTCAATGTCAAAAACATTAAATTCAATCTTCATTGTTTTGATTCAGCTCAAATCTGACTCAAATCTCTTGTTTAAATTTAACTTAAATGTAATTCAGATGTATTTTAGTTTCGTTGTACATCATCATGTTAAAATGCATCTTGTCTCGTTGTGCATCATCACGTTAAAATGCATTTTATCTTGCTGTGCATCATCATATTAAACTATGTTTCATCTTTTTCTTACTCAGATCTGACTCAGATCTTGTCTAAATTTGACTCAGATATCTTGTTTAAATCTGACTCAAATGTGATTCAGATGTATTTCAATTTTCTGTGCATCATCACGTTAAAATGTGTCTCATCTTGTTTCATCTTTCAGATCTTGTCAAGATCTGATTTAAATATCTTGCTTAAATCTGACTCAGATGAAACTCAGATTTATTTCAGTTTCATCTGTGCTTCATCATATTAAAATGCGTTCATATCAATTCTTGTCTCGTTTCAGTCTTTATTTTCAATTCTTTCTCATTTTATCTTGTTTTTTCTTGTCATCTTGCAGAAACTCAGTCTTGAAGAGAAAAGTTACTGTCATGATGTCAGATCATCAATTTGATTTAGAACATAAATCATTGATATCTTAAATAATCTTGATTCATTAAATCTGTTTTGCAGTTCAATGAATCAAGTCATCAATTTAGTTATCATCATCTTAATTTAGTTTCAGCAATTCTGTTTTAATCATCTTAATCATTCTGCAATCTTAAGTCAATAAAACTATTGTCTAGTCTTGATTCTGTTCAATTCATGTATAGAATTTGAGCTTTCGTTCTTTTCTTTTGCTCTTTGTCTTTCATCTTATACATTATTTGATGTATTGTCTTGTACCTAGATTCTATCAAAGTAATAATAATAATACCAGTCTTTTATATTGATAGTATCTTTAGTTTAACTCAGTCTCTGACATAAAAGAACAACTAAGAACTCAGCAGACTAGTCTGCAAAAAGAAATAAGAGACAGAAACGTGATTATACATTATTTAGAAATCGCTTCAAGTCAACAAAGCTTCTTTGTCTCAGAAGATTAAACTTCAAAGTTGATCAAGTTATTGAATTTTTCACTGTTTGAAGATTTGTTGCAAGATGTAAACAATTGACTATCATGAATGTAAAATAAGCTGAAGATTAACAAGAATTACTTTCTCAGTGAAGAATTGAAAATTGTTTACATAGAAAGTTGAGTCAGTAAAGCTGCAATCAAGCACATAGCATTGCGAATGAAAAATACATCATTAAACTTATTTCTAGAAGTTGAAGAAGTACTATTGATCATTAATAAAATGTATGATGATTTCAATCATCATCATACAACTTAACAACAGTACTTGAAGCTGTATTAAAACAAGATTTTCTTTCATGAATTTTGAATGAAATTTCAAAGATTCAGCGCAGAACTAGAATATAATAACAAGATTTTACTAAATGATCTTCAGCATAAAATCAGCTTAGATCTTCAACGAGCAATGCTCAATGAATGAATCACGAATTTGAATCAGTTTATCAACATCTGCATTCAAGTTGATGCAAGTTGATGTTAAATTGACTGAATTGAATGCTTAATTGATTGTCAAAGCATCAGCAATTTCAGCTGCTCATTCTGTCGCTAGCACTTTATCTGCTCAACTCACGTCATCAGTCTCTGCATGAAAGAAATTCAGAATATTGAATCTTGATCTCAGCAAGAAAGAATTATTAAAGAAAGAACTTTGCTTCAAATGCAAGAAGATAGAACATAAAGCATATGAATGTTTTGAAACAACTTAAGTGCATGAAATTGCTGCAAATTCGAAAAACAATCTATTTTCATTAAAGTAGTAACTGAAAGCAATATATTCATATTCTGTTTCATCAGCATGTCTGATGATTTATTTAATTTCAAGTTGTTTATTATTGATGTCATCTTGAGTAGTTTAGAAAAGATATTCAAATTTCTTGCTCTGATAGATACTGAAGTCATTAACATGACTTTCATTGATGAATCTTTGATGTCAAAGCTATGTGAACGCTTTAATATTCAGTCAATATCGTTGTTAAAACTTAAGTTAATTTGATTGTATAATGAAATCTTTGATTGAAAGTCAATTACACATACTTTATATACATTAATCATAATACAAGAACACAAGAATAAAATGATGTTTCTATTAATAACTTGTTTAAATCAGCACAAGATAATCATTGAAAATCTTTGATTAAAAAGAAATCAAATTTTGATAAACTCTGCAAATGATTGATTAATATTCTTGTTGAATATTAAAATATCAAAATCTGTTGTTTTGAAAGTAAGCAGTCAATCAGCATTTCACAGATTTGAGCGAAGTGAAATTTGCAAAATAAAATGAATCAGCATCAGATGTTATTGTCTGAAAGCAAATTCAATCTGCAATTAATTGAAGTTGATCAAGAATCTGACTCAGATTTGAAATCTGAATTGAAAGTTAATCAAAATTCGATTGAAGAGATGATTTTTATTCAGAATCAGATTATAGTTAAAAATTGAATGAATTAACTATGTATTGATATTTGAACAGCTATTAAACAGAATCAAAGAACTTATCAAGATATTGATTTAAACAATTGTTAAATACTTAATGAAGTGCTCTGAAAAAATGACAGATTATGAATCTCTCAGTCAAAGATCACTTGATTGATAAGAAAAGCACATGATCTTTCAATTAATGATTATTCTGACATAAATTGAACGCTAAACTTGCTTAGATAATCATATTGCTGATTAAAAATGAGAATTATGATCAAGCATTACATTCAAAACTGTTACGTTTGTTGTAGATCAAAGACATTAAGAGATAGAATCAATGAACTGTTGAAGTCATTGCTCATATCAGAACAATGATGAAAGAACATATTCTTAGACTTCATTATCAATCTATTCGAAAGTGAAGAAAGCAATGTGATTCTGACAGTAGTAAACAGATTGTTCAAAGAACATCATTATATCTCATGTTGATCAGATGACAAAGAAATCACAGCAGAATAAACAGTCAAGCTTCTGTTAGTATGAGTCTTTTGCACACATGAACCATCGAGATCAATAATGTTCAATTGTGATTCTTAGTTCATATTAATTGTCTGAATGTCTCTATGTCTGAAACTCAACATCAAGATGAAATTGTTCACAGACTATCATTCACAGACAGATGATTAAACAGAAAGAGTGAATCAAGATGTGAAATGATATTTATGAAGTTATTGCTCATACATGCAAGATGACTGATTCATCTGATTATTCATGACTGAATTCATTGATAACAATGCTATCTCATCATCAATTGAACAGTCAGCATTCTTTCTGAATAAGAACTTTCATTCTTGTATGAACTTTAACTTGAACTTGACTGAATATAAAATCACTTGTGCTAGAATTGAAGTGAGCAAAGCGAAAGATATCTTCAAGCATATGAAATGATCACTAGCGTTGATCAAGTAAGCATTAGCAAGAATCAAAATCACAATGAAGAAACAGATTAACAAGCATTGAAAGAAAATGATTTACAAAGTAAATGACATGATGTTTCTGAACTCAAGAAACATCACTACTTCTAAATCATTCAAGAAGCTGAATGACAAGATGCTGAGATTCTCTAAGATTCTCATCATGATAAATGAAGCATATTGATTGAAATTATCATCAATAATTAAGATTCACAATGAATTCTTCTTGAATCTGTTACGATTGAATTCTGAAAATTCATTGAAAGAACAACGTCATGAGTCATCAGACTTTATAGTCATTGAAGATGAAGAAGAATAAAAAGTGAAGAATATATTAAACTTCAGACATTACAAATGAGACAAATGACTTCAATATCATGTCAATTAAAAAGAATACAACGTCAATCTACATTGATACAACGTCAATGAAAGTGAATTCAAAGAATGCTTGAAAGTTGTAAATGACTTTCATGAAAAATACTTTGACAAGTTAAGATAGAAATCGATTTGAAAGAACAGAACTGTGAGCAATGAAAATATTGTTTGATGAAGAAGAAGAGTAATGTTGCGAGCATGTCTTGTTACTTTGAGTTAGTTTAACATAAATCATGTTAAACTATCATAAACTAGTATAAAGCTGATGTTGACACTGTTACGATCCTAGCTACGCACCTATGTTGGTAGCTATGTTGGTGGCTATGTTGATGACTATCGCCGGCCGCTCGCCGCTAGGCTATAGGGTTGTTCCGAGGCCAACCCTATTCAGGGTTAG
>JAABUI010001318.1_pt1 | contig 14691 bp, 14 predicted proteins | sample 5559111 | NCBI WGS metagenome assembly JAABUI01 (sample SAMN10711870, study PRJNA513365) | rock metagenome | isolation source: Antarctica rocks | place: Antarctica: Victoria Land, Buttleship Promontory
TCGCCTTTGGACCCCGTGAACGCGGTCAGAGCAACGTTAAGGCCTTGGTACAGGACATGCTCGCCGTGACCGGGCTGACCGAGTTCGGTGCCGCGCTGCCCCGGCAGCTATCCGGCGGGATGCGCCAGCGGGCCGCGTTCGCCCAAGTTCTGATCAATACCCCGCCGGTACTGCTGCTTGACGAGCCGTTCGCGGCCTTGGATGCGCAGACCCGGCTACGGCTGCACGAGTGGGTACGCGCCGTGCTGCGGGAACGGCCCACCACCACCGTGCTTGTCACCCATGATGTGGACGAGGCTCTCCTGCTCGGCGACCACCTCGGACTGCTCACCCACCGGCCCAGCCGCGTGCACCGCACCATCGCCGTGCCCTTCGGACCTGACCGCGACCGGGCCACCCTGACCGAGCCCGGCTTCGTCCTGCTCAAGCGGGAGGTCCTGGACGTGGTCCTGTCAGCCTGACGCCGCCGCTGTCGGTTTGGAGTCCGCTCAGGGGCGTCCTGCGGCACCTGATCGTCGTTCCACTTCTTTGGTAGTGAGACAGTCCGCTCCTGGCGATGATGCCGGGGGAGTGTGACCTGCAGCGGTAACCGACCTCGTTCTGACAGCGCTACTTGGCCGGGCCGGTCCTGGCGGCTGCAGCGGTCTCTGTGGCGGCGCGCTCGAGCGCGCGGTAGACGGTGGACCGGCCGACGCCGAACAGCTCTGCCAGGTCGGAGGGGATCTTCTGGCCGGTCCTGTGCAGGTCGATGAGTAGCGCCTCCTGCGTAGGAGTGAGCTTGGGCTTGCGTCCGCGGAGCTTGCCTGCGGCGCGGGCGACAGCGAGACCCTCTCGGGTGCGGGCCTTGATCAGGTCCGACTCGATTATGTGGACAGATGGGAATGCGCAAGTGCTGCGCGTGGAGAGTCGGCGGCTTCAGAGAGCAATCGTTGAGGCGTGACATGATCGCGGAGTGGATCAACAGCGCACTCGTTGGAACCACAACACGCATTACCACCGGCTAGTGAACGCCGCGATACCCGCCGGTGCTGGGCGAGCTTTGGACGTCGGTTGTGGTGAGGGCATGCTCGTTCGCGAACTTCGGAGGCACGTGCCGGAAGTGGTGGGCATCGACCTTGATCAGGTGAGCATCGACCAAGCCAAAGTTCAGAACGACGATGACGCTGGTGCTGCATTTGTGCTGGGCGACTTCCTGACGCATCCCTTCGAACCGGCGTCCTTCGACTTCGTGACGGCGGTCGCCACCTTGCATCATGTCGATGCCGATCTCGGGTTGTCTCGCATCCGTGATCTGCTCAGGCCCGGCGGAGTCGTGTGCGTAGTCGGGCTTGCACGCGCCCAGCTCCGTGACTTGCCGCTCGAGCTTGTCAGCGTTCTAGCTCACCGATACTTCCTGCTGTCGAGGAGGTACTGGCAGCATCCATCACCGACCGTTTGGCCGCCGCCCGAGACTTACGCGAGCATGCGCCGCATAGCGGCCGAGTTGCTGCCCGGAGCCCGGTTTCAGCGTCACCTCTTGTGGCGCTACTCGCTGACATGGACCAAGCCGAGTTGCTAGTTCGTGTCCTGAGTGTCGAGAAGATCGCGCAGGAGCTGCTCGATACGCGTCCTGGTCGCCGCGTGTCGCTCGATCTCGCGCTGCCATCCACGCGTGGTGGCGTCGTCGATCAGTTGCTGTTCAACGTCAAGACGGGCACGCAGCCGTGGCGTGTAGTCGCTGGTGGTGAGGAATTTTGAGCAGGTGAGCACGAGATCGCATCCGCACGGGCCTTCTGCCGGTGTGCGGAGACAGTGGCCGAGTTCGAGTTCGGTCTTGAGGAAGTTGGTCTGCAGCCAGGACACCGCTTCGGGGTCGAGGCGATGCTCACGAAGGGCCTCGGCGGCAGGGCCGGCGAGAGTGACATCCGGTCCGAGGTGCCGGTCGAGGGCGTCTTGGTACTGCTGCTTCACGGTCGGGTCGGACAGGCTGGCGTAGACGATCGACATGTTCGGGGTCCGATGCCCGAGCACGGCCATGATCGTCTGGATGCGGGCGCCTCCTTCAGCGAGCTGGGTGCCGATGGTGTGCCGGAACCGGTGCGCGGTGATCGTTGCCTTGCCGGCCGAGTCGACCAGACCGGCAGCGGTGCAGGCTTCGGCGAGAGCCATGTCAAACAGCAATCCTCTGGACAGCAGCTTTCCGCGGACGACGAAGATGTGCTGGACCTCGCGGCCGGCGCTGGCGTCCCAGCGGCTGCGTCCGTGTTGTTCACGGGCCGTGTCGATCAGCGGCTGCAACGCCGCTGCTGCCTGCGGGTGCAGCGGGATGCTGCGTTCGCTATATCCCTTGCCGACCGGGATCCGTAGCCGCGGATGCCCGTCGGGGTAGGTGTCGAGGCAGTCGACGGCGAGGCGGCGGATCTCGTCGCGGCGAGCGCCGCTCCAGCGGGCCACGATCAGCGCCGCCCGCTGGTAGGGGTTCGCCAGCTGGTCTACCGCGCTTATCAGCGCGACCAGTTCGTGGTCCGGAATGAACCGGGGTATCGGGTGGCTGATCTTCGGGATGTCGGCGCGAGTGAACAACACCCGAGCCGGGACGTCGTCCCAGCTCCAGGCAGCGGTCTCGGTCACGAACCGGGTGATGAGCGTGACGACGCCGCGGCGGAAGCTCACACTCAACGGAGCACCGGTCTGTTGGTTGGTCCGCGTGCCGAGCCAGCGCAGGAACTCCTCCGCGTGTTCGCGGTGCAGCTCAGCCAGGCTGGTCATCTCCGGGTGCGCATCGGTCATCCAGGTCACCAGTCGGCGCAGTGCGTCGCGGGCGTGGCGCACGGTCTGCGGCCGGTCGAGGTTGGCATCCAGATGCAGGCGTAGATAGCGCTCGATGACCGCGCGGATCTTCGGCGGCGCGCCAGGCGGCGCGAGCTGGTCGACCCAGGTACCAGTGCCGACACGGCCTGTGGGTGGCCGGTCGAGCTGGCCGAGGTCGAACAGCAACACGTGCACCGCATGCAAGCGAGCGATCGCCGAGCGCAAATAGCCGGCAGCGGTCACCTCCGGCGGGCGCTCGACCGTTGCCCGGGAGTAAAACTCGCGGACCGGGTCAAGATGCAGACGGGCGGTAAAAGCGTCGATCGCTGCGCGTAACTCGTCCAAGTCGTCCACGCCCAGCGCGGTCAGGTCCGGGTCACCGCGGTGCAGCAGCATCCGCCCAAGCGGCCAGAGCAGTTGGGTGCGCGCCGTGGTGTAGCCGAGCTGGGTCAACCGGACCACGTATCGGTCGAACAGCTCAGCATCGACCCCGAGCCCGCCGTAGCGGGCCTGGTGCTTGAACGGGCTGTTGAACGTCCGGGCCAGCAACACCGGATAGTCCAGCGCGACGCCGTGCACCAACGACAGGTAGGTCAGGTAGGGCATGATCACGCTCGCGCCGCCGTGCGGATTCTCGCCGCGAATGCAGTTCTCCTTGTCCAGCAACCGCTGCCGCAGCGGGGCGTCGAACCAGTCCTGCAGCGCAGGCCAGCGGTCGACGAACCGGTCGTAGTTGTCCATCCGCGTCCACCGCACCCAGTAGCTGGGGCAGTGCTCATCGACCCAAGCCTGGTAGGTGGCGCGTTCGGCGTGCTCGCGACTGATCGGCGCCGGTGACGGCGCGAGCCGCAGCAGTCGTGGTGTCGTCATGGCCGGTCCCGCAGTGCGGCGTCGTAGTCGGCGAGCACCTGCTCATCCGACACCCGGGTATAGATCCGGATCGACTCCGGCGAGGCGTGCCCGAGCCGTTTCTGTAACGCCAGTTCCCGCATCCCGCCCTCCCACATCGCGGTCGCATGCGTGTGTCGCAACGCGTGCGGGGTCTTGTCCGGCGACCGGATGCCAAGGCGGTCCAGGCGACGGGCAAACCCGCGAGCGACGGCCTGGTAGCTCAACGGCTCGCAGCGACGGGAGCCGGCACCGCCGACCAGGAACAGAAACGGGCACGCGGTGTCGAGTGGGCGCTCGTGGAGCACGTAGCGGTTGACCGCGTCCAGCGTGCGGGGCTCGTGCAGATCGAGGACTCGCTCGTGGCGGGCCTTCGCGCGGGCGCCCTGCGGGTGATCGTCGCGTTTGCGGATCGTGACTCGGCGACGTCCGTAGGCAACGTCGTCGAGTTGCAAGCACAAGACCTCACCGGGCCGCAGACCCCCATCGAGCATCAGCAGGAAGATCGCCAAGTCGCGCAGCGTGGTGAGGCTGGCCAGGATCGCGTCAATATCCTCCCCGCTCAACGGCCGGGGCAGGCGCAGGGGAAGCCGCACCCGCACCGTGCGGCGCACAGGCTGCTGCCGACTCGCCGCCCCGACAAACGGCTGATGCCGGTCCGGCACCCGACCCAGAGCGTGATCGACCTTGCGGTGCATCGGGTTCCCGCCAGCGGTGTACTGCTCGGCGGCGATCGCCCAGTCGAAGAAACTCGACGTCGCCGCCAGGACCCGTTGCACCGTCGCTGGTGACAGCAGCCGGCCCTGCTCGGTGGCAACCGTCATGCCCAGCCGTTGCGCCGGACGCTGCGTCGGCACCCGCCGCAGGTAGCCGAGAAACTCCAGTGCCGTCGCCGGGCGGAACTCGTTCCAACCGATCGCGCGCCGCTCGAGAAACCGGGCCAGATGAGCCAGATCGTAGGCGTACGCGCACACTGTGTTCGGGCTGTAGTTGGCATCGCTCAAATGCGACAGGAACCGAGTGACCGGCACGACCTCGCTGGCAGCGTCGTCGAGGAGCATCACTCACCGGACGATGCCGGCCTCGCGCTGCTTGACCACCCGCACACCGGCCTCCCTCGCCGGTGCTCACTGCATCAGGCAGCAACCCTCACATCGGGGAGGCGAGCATCTCGGCGTGTCCAGATAACAGAGAACTCGGCGACCATGGCCAGCACGTTGAACAGCAGCCGGCCGACGGGGTCGGTGGGGTCGTGCACGGATCCGCCCAGCTGCAGGCGGACGCCGCGGGTGGTCAGCTCCTCGACGATGTTGCGGGCGTCGGGCAGCGACCGGGCGAGGCGGTCGAGCTTGCTGACCACGAGGGTGTCGCCGGTGCGACAGGCCGCCAGCGCCTCGCGCAGGCCGGGGCGCTCGCGGTTGGTGCCGGTGAGGCCGTGGTCGACGTAGATCCGATCGGCGTCGACCCCGAGTGCGGCGAGGCCGTCGCGCTGGGCAGTGAGGTCTTGGTTGGTCGTGGAGACCCTGGCGTAGCCGATCTTGAGTCCGGTCACGCCAAGCAGTGTGCCGTATGACGTCCGGCGGGACTTCAAAGCGGACGGGATGCTCCTATGACTGTCAAGCCGCTGAGGCATTCTCATTTCTGGCTGGCAGGGGCCTTAGGGCGAGGTAGATCTCCCGCGCCACGTAGCGCTTGAGGCACCGGATGATCTCGGGCTTGGAAAGGCCCTCCTTGGTGCGCCGCTCCACGTAGGTCCTGGTGCGTTGGCAGGTCCGCAGTCGTCCGAGGACGACGATGTAGAGGGCCTTGTTGGCCTCCCGGTCGCCGCCGCGGTTGAGGCGGTGGCGGCGCACCTTGCCGCTGCTCGCCGGGACAGGTGCGACGCCGCACAGCTGCCCGAAGGCGGACTCCGAGCGGAGCCGGTCGGGGTTGTCCCCGGCGCTGGTGAGCAGCTGTCCGGCGACCTCGACGCCGACCCCGGGCAGAGCGAGCAGCCGCGGCGCGGCCTCCGCGACCAGCGCCCGGAGCTCCCCGTCGGCCTCCGCGATCTCCTCACTGAGCTGCTGGTGGCGGCGGGCCAGGCGCCGCAGCGCGGTCTTGGTCGCCTGCTCCGGGTCGGCCAGCTCGGCCGTCGGGCGAAGCCGGGCACAGGTCGCGATGAGCGTGGTGGTGCTGAGTTGCCGCAACTGCTCGCGTAGCTCCGCCGGCCCACTGAGCAGCAGCGCCTTGAGCTGGTTCGTGGCCTGGGTACGGCCCTTGACTGCGCTGCTGCGGGCCACCCGCAGCGCCCTGATCGACTCCACCGCCCCGTTCCGCGTCTTTGGTGTGCCGGTCGCAGTGCCCGACAGCGCAGCCCGAGCCGCCGCGTAGGCGTCGAGCGGGTCAGACTTGCCGTGCGCCCGACGGGCTTTGCGGTCTGGCCGGTCGACCTCGACGACGTCGACCTGCTCATCATGCAGGTGCCGGGCCAACCCTGCGCCGTACGCGCCTGTGCCCTCCATGCCGACCCGCTCGAGCGGGCCATGCTCCTGCAGCCACGACAGCAGCGCGCGGTAGCCCGCCGGCGTCGTTGGGAACTCATGGTCGCCGAGCTGTCGCCCGACCTGGTCGATCACGGCGGCGTGGTGTGTCTGCCCGTGCGTGTCGACGCCGCCGGTGACGAAGACCGCCGTGCTGGTCATGCTGGTCATGGCCGTACCTCTTCCGCTTGCACCGGATGGGTCGGCACGCGACGGCCGGGCAGGCGGACAAGACAGTGATGGGCGCCTCTTGCACAGGCCCCTATGAAGTCACGTCACCCGGCCGTTCGCGTGCCAGCGGCACCACCCGCCAAGCCGACCGATCCCGTCAAGGACAGGTCAAAGCCACCGATTAGGTCTGGCCGCGGGACATCGCCGGCAAGACCCGCCGCCGCGTCGCCGCCGAGCTCACCGCCGACCTCGACCGGATCTACGCCCGCAAGAAGGCCGCCGACAAGGAGCTGCGCGAACTCATCGAGGCGACCGGCACCTCGCTGCTAACGCTGAACGGTATCGGCCCGTCCGGCGCAGCCCGGCTGCTGATCGACGTCGGTGATATCACCCGCTTCCCCAGCAAGGGCCACTTTGCGTCGTGGAACGGCACCGCGCCCCTGGACGCGTCCTCCGGCGACCAGGTTCGCCATCGGCTCTCGCGCGCCGGCAACCGGCAAATCAACCGGACGCTGCACATCATGGCGACCGTCCAGCTACGCAACCCCAGCGAGGGACGCGACTACTACGACCGCAAGAAGGCGGCCGGCAAGACGTCGATGGAAGCCATGCGAGCTCAAGCGACGGCTGTCCGACATCGTCTACCGGCATATGGTCAACGACGCCGTCCGTGCGATGACGGGCCCGGGGGGACACCCGGGAGCGACTACGCAGTCCACACGACCGGCTCGCATCCCCACACCGGCTCTTCGGACCAGTCACTTCCCGGACCCGCCACGGCCGAGCCTAGGACCGACCTCCCAGCTGCGTCTGGACACAGAGGGGAGCCATGAGCGGGCGCTCCCCTCCGCTCTCGAAGACGTCCCGCAATTGCTCGTTTGTGGTCCGGTCCAACAGCAGACCCAGCCGCAACCATGATCGACGTGATTCTGAGCGTGCGGCGGTGGCTGCTCGTGTAGCGCAATTGGTGTCCGGAACCTATGTCTCGTGATCGGGCGGGATCGGACGTTCGCGGTACGGTCGCCACAAGGCGCACCTGTTGGGTGCTCTGGAGTTCTCACTTCCAGCTCCTTCCGGCTCCTTGGCGGCCCAATTCAGGCACAGGCCAGGATGCCTAACGATCGGCGCCGGCGTGTGACCTGCAGTGGTACCTGGCCTCGTTCTGACAGCGCTACTTGGCCGGGCCGGTCCTGGCGGCTGCAGGGGTCTCTGTGGCGGCGCGCTCCAGCGCGCGGTAGACGGTGGACCGGCCAACGCCGAACAGCTCTGCCAGCTCGGAGGGGCTCTTCTGGCCGGTCCTGTGCAGGTCGACGAGCAGCGCCTCCCGTGTAGGGGTGAGCTTGGGCTTGCGTCCGCGGAGCTTGCCCGCGGCGCGGGCGACAGCGAGACCCTCCCGGGTGCGGGCCTTGATCAGGTCGGACTCGAACTCGGCGACCATGGCCAGCACGTTGAACAGCAGCCGGCCGACGGGGTCGGTGGGGTCGTGCACGGATCCGCCCAGCTGCAGGCGGACGCCGCGGGTGGTCAGCTCCTCGACGATTTCGCGGGCGTCGGGCAGCGACCGCGCGAGGCGGTCGAGTTTGGTGACCGCCAGGGTGTCGCCGGTGCGGCAAGCCGCGAGGGCCTCGCGTAGGCCTGGCCGGGCGCGGGTGGTGCCGGTCAGCCCGTGGTCAAGGTAGATCCGGTCGGCGTCGACCCCGAGTGCGGCGAGGCCGTCCCGCTGGGCAGTGAGGTCTTGGTTGGTGGTAGAGACCCTGGCGTAGCCGATCTTGAGTCCGGTCACGCCGAGCAGTGTGCCGTATGACGTCCCTTAGCGGGACTTCAAATCGGACGGGTCTATTGGGACAGGTGCTCCTGCTCCTGCTCGCGTGCCGGTCAGCCGGTGATCTTGTGCCGATAGCCGTTCGTCTACTGGTGCTCACGAGGAGCGCGTGGCAGCAGGGAGACTGTTGCCTGGACGTCCTGGCCGTCTTTGTCCACGGTGAGGGTGAAGCCCAGTCGGCGGAGAACACTCAGCGCGGCTGCGTTGCCGGCAGTGGTGTCGGCCCGCACTCGGGCAGCTCCGAGGGCGGTTGCTTGCTGCAGTACGGCGACCACTACTGCTGGCCCGAGGCCGCGCCCGCGAACTCGGCGGGTCAGCCATATCCCGGTCTCCAGCAGGTCGGGTTCGTCAGTGCGCTTGAGGCGGACTGAGCCGACGACGGTCTCGTCCACGACGATCGCCCACGTGGCCTCGCCGGCCGGCGCTTCCAGACCGGCACGGCGGCCGTGGTGGAAGTCGCGTAGCCACTCGACTCGCGCCGCGGTCCAGCTCCCGCCCGGGCTTACCGGTGGAGTGACCTCGTCAGGCGCGGCGTCGCTGGTCGCGGCGTGCACGAGTTGCTCGAGCACGGCGTCGTCCATTCCGACCAGAACGGGCCGGGGACGCCTTTCATACGTCACGCCAGCGAAGATAGCGAGGGACCAGAGCTTCCACGTCGTAGCGGGATCGGCTCGTGGGCCATCGGAGGGGCTCGTCGTTACATGTCGCGGCGGTGCAGCCAATCCTGGGTGAGCGCCCTGAAGAGTTCGGGCTGTTCCCAGGGCAGGTAGTGACCTGCCGCGTCGACGACGCAGTACGTGCCCCTGGGGTAGGCCTGCAGGGCGTGGAACTGGTCGGCGTAGCCGACGACCCTGTCGTTGCGCCCCGCGACGATCGTCACGGGGCCGTCGAACAGCAGCTCGTCGTCCTGGTCGGCGAGGGCGTAGCCGGGGCCGGCGGTGAGGGCGTCCTGGTATGCCTCGTCACCCGGGCCGCCGGCGGCCAGGGCCTGCAGCACCACCCCAACGACTGCTCGGGTGCGGCGCCCGAGGGCGCGATCCAGGTGACCGTGCAAATCGGCGGGGGCGGTGTCCAGCCAGCCCTGTTCAGCGGCAGGCGGCTCTTGGTCCGGCAGCTCGCGCTCGTGCGCACCGACCCTGACACCTGGGCAGACCAGCAGCAGGCCCTCGACCAGATCGGGGCGCTGGCGGGCGACGCCCGCGGCGAGGTAGGCGCCGTAGGACGCGCCGGCCAGCAACGCCGGGCGCTGCAGGTGGCGCTGCAGCCAGTCGCACACGGTGTCCAGGATCGTCTGCGAGTCGGCTGCCCCCTGGCCCGGTGCGTCGCCGTGACCAGGGAGGTCCAGGTACACCTCGCGCGAGCCAGCGCCGGCCAGCGCCGGGCCGAACGCCAGCGCGGTGCCGGCACGCGACATACCAAGCATCGGCAAGCACACCACCGGCATCCCGTTGCCGCCGGTGTCGTCGACGACCACACCCATTCCCGGGACTGTAGAGGTCCGTGCCCGGCTGATCGTGCCGTCGGGTCGCGGGCGACCGACGGCCGGCATGCTGGGCGGGTGAGCCTCCATGTGCGACCGGCGGAGCCCCCGGGACCTCGGCGAACTCGTGCAGCTGCGTCTGGAAAACGGTCGCGTTCACGCCGTTTTGGACCCGTCGGTGTACTGGGTGGCCGGACTTCAAGGCGGTGCGCGAGCACTTCGAAGCGCGGCTGTTGGCTGACGCCGACGACCAGGCGCTGCTCGTCAGCGTCGTCGATGCCCAGTACTCGGGCTCGTCGAGGTCTCGCTGGACCCGGGCGCTGGCTCCGAACCGGACCTACAGCGGGGGCGCTGGCTCCGGGTCGGTCGGCGTCGGGATCGGTGGCAGCGGCCTCGGCTCGACGGGAGTGATCGGGTCCGGCGGCAGCGGGTCGGGCAGCGGGAAGGGCGTCGGCAACGTCATCCGGACCGTCGCAGCCGTGAGGCCGTCAACCACGATGCTCCCGTTCTCCATCCTTATCATGCGGTCGACTGTGACACGCCGGTCCGGCGAAAGCGTCTCTCGGTTGCCGATCGTCCAAGGGAAGTTGTCCCGCTGGTCCATCTCGGGCGCACGACCGCCCAGTCGTCGCTGGCATCAACTGAGCGGCGGCTGCAGCACGCAGAGCTCGTTGCCGTCCGGGTCGGCCAGGATGTGCCACCGCCAGCCGTGCTCCATCACCGGCTCGGGCGTCAGCATCACACCGCCAGCCGCCTGTACCAGCGTGACCTCGACGTCGAGGTCGGCAGTGCGCAGGTCAAGGTGCACCCGGTTCTTCTCGGACTTGCGGTCGCCGGTGCGCTGCAGCAGCAACTCCACCCCACGACCGTCCGGCGGGACCAGGCCCAGGTAGGGCCCGCCCCCGTACCCCTCGCGGCGGTAGCCCAGGACTGTGGTCCAGAAGGCGGCAGCACGCTCCAGATCGGCGCAGTCGAGGACCACGACCAGCTCGCCCTGCGGGTAGCGCTGCACGCCCCAAGCCTCGCACCCGAGGTTCCAGGCGCTCACTCCGGGCTCCGGCTGCCAACGGGAGGCGGCCGCCGCAACAGCCCTGACGGGACAACGCGGGATCACCGTCGACCGCCGATGGGGACCGGCCGGCAGCCGTGCCGACGGGCTCAGCCGCGCACCGTCTCAACATCGAACTCGCGCAGCAGTGCGATCAGGTGCGCAGAGGAAGTGCGGGCGAGATGCCCGCCGGTAAAGCGCTCGTCGTCGGTCACCTCCGCGAGCCAAATCAGGGGCGGCCCCGACGACGGCAGCAAGCCCGTGTCGCCGAGGTCGACCTCCGCAAGTACCAGCCCCGTGAGTGGACCAGCGAACACGTCGACCGCCACAGTCAGCCCTTGCAAAGGCTTGAGCGTCCGGGTCTTAATGAGCGCGTCTCCCGGCAGGGCCGCCAGGGCGGAGGACTCGACCTCGTCGAGGTACATCGTCGTGTGCTCGACGGTGGACGGGTGGTCCTGGTCTGGGCGGACCTTCTGCCCGAGCTTGCGTACCGGGACAAGGCCCTCCTCACGCACGGTCCGCAGGCGAAGTCGGGTGCCGCGCAGGTAGCGGTCCTCGATCTCGAGCATGCGCGTGCTCGGCACTTCGAGCTGATCACCGGCCTGCGCCGACGAAAGCAAGAAACGCCGTTCACGCTCGAGGTGGGCGTACCAAGACCGAGAGCTCACACCCCATGGTCCCGCCCCGTGGCTTGTTCGATCGCCGACCCTCTTGAATCGCAGCGAGAGGTGCTGGCGGGGTTCGGTTTAGAAAGGGGGTGTAGGCCAGGATGGGGAGACACGCGAAGGCCTAGCGGCCGCGGGCTCCTCGGTCAGTTGCGTCCCGGCTCGGCCAGGGGTACAAGGTGGGCTTCTCCGAGTCGAGTCATGGCGGCAAGCGGCCTGGTCGCGGCGCCGACGGCGCGGGCCATGCCAGGTCGCCCCTGACGACGAAGAAGTTCCGGGCCGATCGCTGCCATGACCGCTGTCACGCCCGGCAGCGGCCGGCCGAACAAGGTCAGTTCGGTGATCAGCCCGTCTCGGTCGAAGCGCAGCAGCTGGGCTTCTTCGAACTGCTCCGTCCCGCAGCGACCGCGGTAGAACAGCGCTCGGGTGACATCGTCGCCGACCTCGGTGTGATAGCGGATGTCGCTGATCACCTCAAACGCCGCGGCGAGCATGTCCTGGACCTGCAGCGGGCCGCAGAAGCGGAACTGAGCTGTCAACGGCGACACCACCTCGATCGTCGCGGCAAGACAACGCCCGGCTGCTGCCACGTCACCCTGCTCGCCCGCCGCCCGCCAGGCTGCGGCGGTCCGCGCCGCCTCGCTGGTGCTTCCGCTTTCGGCGGGGTCCATCTCCATGCGTCTGCTCCCTCGTGGGTCACAGCCAGCGTTGCATGCGCCTCATCTGGCCCGCGGAATTGTCGGCAGCACTGAGTGCCCGATGAGCGTTCGCCTGCAGTCCCGCAAGACGCCCTTCGTCTAGCGGGACTCTGTCCGGGCACCATAATTGGGGTCATGCCGATCGACCAGTTGACTCGTCTGGGCAGTGTGCGGGAGATCGTGCGGTGGGGAGCGCCTGTCCTGCACCACCCGGCCCGTCCCGTCACCAACTTCAGCGACGACCTCCAGTACCTACTCGGCGACATGTTCGCGACCAATGCCGCGGCCCACGGTGCGGGATTGGCCGCTCCCCAGATTGGATTCGGCCTGGCCGCGTTCGTCTACGACTGCCTAGACGCCGAGCTGCGGCGGCGCATCGGGGTGGTGTGCAACCCTGTCGTCGAGCTGGCTCGAGGCCGCGACCGCCACCTCGAGAGCTGGGACGAGGGCTGCCTGTCTCTGCCCGGGGGCTTCGCCGAGTTCGCGCGGCCGGATGTCGCAGTTTGTCGCGGGCAGGACCAGTACGGCCACGACATCGAGCTGGCCGGCACTGGGCAGCTGGCCCGCTGCTTTCAACACGAGACCGACCACCTCGACGGCATCGTCTTCGGCGACCGACTCTCCAGCCGACGTCGTCGGAGCCTCTACGAAAGTCACCGTCAGGTCGCCGACCAATACCCCGTCGACTGGCCCGTCACCCCTGCCAGCCGTGCCTGAACCCGCAGGAACGGCCGGCGGAAATCCCCTGCGACCCTCGTCCCAGTTGACAATCCTCGGTCGGTCTCAGAGGACGCCGTAGCCGCCCCCGTCGGCAGAAGCCGCGGCGGCCGGCCTCGTTTGCCGCTTGGTGTTCGGCTACCGGACGGGCGAGCAGAATGTCGGCGGCACCACAAGCGCTTCCGAGTCCCGTCCAGTGGCACGCACGGGTGAAGAGATGCGCGGCATGCTGCACGTGTCGAAGGAGGGACCTTGCGCGTCGCGATCATCGGAGCGGGGCTGGGCGGCCTGATCCTGGCCCGGGTGCTGCACCTGCACGGCATCGACGCCGTTGTGTACGAGAAGGACGCGGCCGGCGACACGCGCACCCAGGGCGGCACGCTGGACCTGCACGCGCCCAGCGGGCAGCGGGCGCTACGCGAGGCCGGCCTGCTTGGGCGCTTCCACGCTGTCGCGCGCCCCGAGGGGCAGGACCTGCACCTGCTTGAGCCGGACGGCACCCTGCTGCTGGAGCAGCTCACACCGGAGGACGCGCCAGCCGAGCGGCCCGAGGTGGACCGGAGCGACCTGCGCCGGCTGCTGCTGGATGCCCTGCCAGCGGACGCGGTGCGCTGGGGGCACGCCTACGAAGGCCTGGACGACGGGCTGGTGCGCTTCAGCGCCGGCAGGAGCGCGCACTGCGACCTGCTGGTCGGGGCGGACGGCGCGAGCTCACAGGTCCGGTCGTTGCTGACCGGCGCGCAGCCACAACGAACCGGTCAGCACACCGTCGAGCTCGGCATCCCCGACATCGACCGCAGGCACCCCGTGCTCGCCGCGGTCGTGGGACGCGGCAACTACTGGGTGATCGGGGATCGGCAGTCACTGGCGGCGCAGCGCTGCAGCGACGGCCGCGTGCGCGTCTACCTCAACTTTTACCTCGATCCCCGCGTCGAGGACTGGTTCGCGGGCGTCGGCATCGCGCTCGACAAGCCGGCCGTGGCCCGGCAGCGCTTGCTCGAGCTGTTCGCGGGGTGGCGTGCTTGCGTCCCGGAGCTGATCGCCGCGTGCGACGACGTGGTACGCCCGTGGGTCATCTCGACTCTGCCTGTCGGGCTGACCTGGCCGTCGCGGCCGGACGTCACGCTGCTCGGCGACGCAGCGCACCTGATGCCGCCCGTGGGGCAGGGCGCTAATGCGGCGCTGCTCGACGGGGCCCAGCTCGCCCTGGCGCTCGCGGAGCACGGCGACGACCAGGCGGCCGCCGTGACGGCCTACGAGCGCGAGATGCTCGCGCGCACCCGTGGCGTCGCGCATATGAGCGCGCAGATGCAGGAGCTGCTGGCCTCGTCGGGTGCCAGCCGCCGGCTCCTGGCCTTCTTCCAGGCCGAGTGACCGCACCGGATGCGCGCTGGTGAACTCCTGCTGCGGTGGCGCGAGGACGACGCCGACGCCTACTGGACGGCGCTCGAGTCGCCCGGTGGCCGGCTCTGGCACGGCTCGACTGATGTTGTCGCTGCGCTAGCTCGCCGCCGTGACTGGGGTATCGGCAAACACGCCTCCTGGGCGCTCTTCGACGGCGCTGACCTTCGTCGTCCACGCCGACGACGATCTGCTGCCTCGGTTGGCTGCGGAGTACGAGGCAAAGGGCCAGCCGGTAGCCCTGCTGGGGACCAGGACGCGCGCCGGTGACGTCGTACTGTTTCGAGAACGACCTTCCCGACCACTACGCGTGAGGTTTCCCTGTGGCTGACGGCTCCGTCGCGGTCGTGTTCGGTGGCCCCTCGCCCGAGCACGACATCTCGATCCTTACCGGCCTACTGGCGGAGCGGGTGCTTCGCGACGCGGGGGTCGACGTCACGCCGCTGTACTGGACGCGGACCGGCGACTGGGTGCTGTGCCCGCCGGGTCAGG
>JAABUI010001319.1_pt1 | contig 14686 bp, 15 predicted proteins | sample 5559111 | NCBI WGS metagenome assembly JAABUI01 (sample SAMN10711870, study PRJNA513365) | rock metagenome | isolation source: Antarctica rocks | place: Antarctica: Victoria Land, Buttleship Promontory
TTCCCCAAATGGGCTTTCGACGCTGGGCTCCGACCTGACCCGTTTCCAGACCAAGCCGCCAGCCTGCTACCGGGCCTCCTGGCAGTTACCCGGACCGGACTCACACCGGCAAGCGACGACGAGCTTCAGACCAGAACATCACCGCATAGCGGTCACCTCCTGGTCACTGGGCGCACCGACTGTAGTACTAGCCGAAAGCTCGCCAACGAGGCTCGGAACGAGATCCGTCGGCGCAACCTGATCCCTGGTCGTAAGTCACTTTCAGGTGACAGCGGTCGACACTCTCCCACGATTCGGGTGCGCGTGCCAGAGGATCTGCGAGCGTTGGCCGAGCAACGCGCCGCCGCTGAGGGCGTGACCTTATCCGTTCTGGCGCGGGAAGCCCTGGTGGCCTACGTCAGATGAGCAGGACCTTACGGCTCGGGTAACACGAAGTGCACAGTGGCCGACTGTAGTCGGCGCGTTACGACCCGTCGAAGACTATCCATTCACCGTGGCGAGACGGGTGGTGGACGTTTGCGGCGCGTGTCGGTGCTGGTGGTTCGACTTCCCCCAGGAGCCGGGCGCTCTGCGTCGATTCCTGGATGAAGTGCTCGGCCCCGACGACGACATCACTCTATTCAACCGTGAGATGGGGGCCGGCGCTGGTCGGGATCGAGCTGGGGTCGGCCGACGGGTTGAATGGGTTGCTGGAAAGGATGGCGGGTACGCCGATGGAATCAGAACGCATCGAACCTGGGAGCGCTGCGTACCGGTTCCTGATGTAGCGGGCCAGGGCGCTCTGGTGGCCGCGGGTTCTGGACATCGGAAACGACTCGGTCGAAGAGAGGCAACCCGCGGGTCTTCACCGCGCCGCAGACTTTCCCTGTCCGCATGCGGAAGGCGGGCTGCGGAGAACTCGCGTCGATCCAGGATGTTGAAGGCGCCTGGTCCCGCCGCAATCGGCATGGTCGCCGGTCGAGGGTCATCGTGCAGCAGCGGGCAGCGCAGCTGAACTCCTGGAGAATGTTGCCAGCTGTGAGAAGGAGCCTGTCTCATCCCATAGCTGCACGTCATGAGCCCAGTAAAGTCCCTGGAATCCGCATGAACTGGCTTGATGCACGGATACGGCCATCATGCCTGTATTGCTTCGGTCACGGTAGAACGCAGAATTGGAACCCACCGAATCTGAATATCCCGGGTTCTCGCCGGATTTCGCCATTCCATAGGTGTCGGCGATTCTGCTTATCCACCGGGCGGCGGACCAGGAATCAGCTGAGGGCGACGTGAGCGGAACGGTGGAGTCCGAGGACCCGCAACCGCCGTTTTCACCCGAGCCATCGGCCAATGAACTCACGTAGGCCACCACGTTGTGGGTCTTGGAAAGCTGCGCGTAAATCTCGGTCCACTGGGCCCCGACCCCGAGGGTGCCGTCCGGAAGATTCGCGGATACAAGCCGATCGAGCGCACGAGGAGGTACCCCCACACCCGGAGTGATGATCTGATAGAAGCCATGAAACTTCAGCGACCCCATGACGAAAATCTGCCATCTCGCCTCGTTGGCCAATGAATCGACATACCACTTGACCCAGGTACGCATGTTGGCGGGCGACAGACCCGAGGACCCGGGCTTCCAGGAAGGGAAGGGGTTCTGGCTAACCCCGAACGGCAGCCCACGGCCGGTGAGCGCCTGGGCGTCGAACCCCCAGTAGCTCCCGCCCGACGGATAAAGGAGCTCGCCCTGCCCACCGGATGTAATGCGGACGGCCCAGAAGGACGAAAGTGGGACGATTCTATTCACCTGGGTCAAGTACTTCTGAGCCAGAAGTCTCGCGGTCAGGCTGAAAACCATGTTGAGGGAGTCAGAGGTCGATCCGTGCTGGTTGACGAAGCGGCTTCCTTGCTTGGCCAGAACCCAGGCCGGTGTGTACTGAAGGCCCAGCCCTAGACTCACCCGCATACCGGCAGCCGTCAGCACTGCAATGCGTTGCTTGAATTGGTTCTCGTACTGAACGTTCCAGCTGCCTTCGGCGGGCTCGAACTGAGACCAGTTCAGCTCGATCATCGCCACCTTGACACCGTCGCGCGATTCTTGGGCGACATGCGCGCCGACAGTCTCCAGCGTACCGAAAAACATGCCCGCGTTCGTCGTGGATGCACCAGCCGGCGCCGTGTGGGACAAGGCGGTGGAGCCGAGGAGCCCGCCCATGACGGCGACTACGACAAGGCGTCTGAACCGATCTCGCCAGTTGATGGAACTACGCATCGACGTCCTCCTCGATCCTGCCCGAGCCCTATAAAGGGAGGAGCGGGAGGGCTGAACCGAGCATGGATACTCGGCCCCCCAACCTCACCGCTGAGCGAAGGATATCACTATGTGTAGACCCCCCGCTACTATCAGTTCGCTTCGGTGGCAGCTAGCAGCGCCACCCCTCGTGGGCGCGGGGCTAGGAGCGTGCTGAACAATCCGGCGGTGTCGGACCCGTTCTGATGGGCTGTGACCTACGATAATGTTGGTATGCGGGGACTTTCGGACGGTCAGCGTGAGTTGCTGGATGCCCAGTCGGTGACCGGGCATCTGCTGCCGGCGGGCAGCGTGTTCGCGTTCCTGGCGCAGCATCGACAGGCGCTGTTCCCGGCGGAGATGTTCGCCGATCTGTTTCCCTCCGGTCGTGGCCGGCCAAGCATCACCGCGGATGTGGTTGCATCGGTGTTGGTGTTGCAGGCGTTGCACGGCCTGTCGGACCGGCAGGCCGCCGAGGCGGTGATGTTCGACCTGCGGTGGAAGCCGCATGCGGGTTGGCCGTGGACGGGGTGGCGTTTCACCCGACAGTCCTGACCTACTGGCGTCGGCGGTTGGCGGCCTCGCAGAACCCCAACCGGATCTTCAGCGCGGTCGAGGACGTCATCGCCAAAACCGGTGCGCTGACCGGAAAGACCCGGCGGGTACAGCGATCGCCAACATCGATGAAGCCCGGTGGGTGTCGATCAAGTACCGGCAAGGCGATCTTCGATCAAGAGCAGCAGCGGTGGATCTGGCGACGCGCAGGTCGCCGAGACGACCTACACGGCGTTCACCTCCGCCGCCAAGACCCACCAGGTCACCGCGAGGTTGATCGTGCGTCGGGTGAAACGGTTGAACCCGAAAGCCGGACCGCAGGGCCAAGGGGAACTGTTCACCGTGTACCGGTTCCACGCAGTGTTCACCGATTCCACCGCATCGACGTTGACCGCCGAAGCCCAACACCGTGGACCACGGCATCGTCGAGCAGGTCATCGCCGATTTGAAAGGCTCGACTCTGAAACATTTTCCGTCAGGCCGGATGAACGCCAATGGCGCATGGCTCGCCTGCGCGGTGATGGCCTACAACCTCACCCGAGCCGTCGGGGTGCTCGCCGGCGGGGCCCTCGGTCGGGCCCGCACCGCCACGATCCGCTACCAGATCATCAACGTACCCGCTCGGATCTCCTTCTCCGCTAGAGAATTCAGCTTGCACCTACCCGCCCACTCCCGGCGGGAACGTTCCTTCACCAGCATGCTCAACGCGGTCAACGCACCACCCAAAGCTGCCTGACTCCCTATCCGCCCGATCGCCTCCACCAGGCACCGACCGGCCCCACCCGGACACCACCGATACCGAGATCGGCGGCTACGCCACGCCCGCACACCGACCAGCGCCAAAATCAAGATCAACATCAGATTTCAAGATCAACTACAGACGCCGCGGTGGATCGAGGCTCAGGGTTCCCCGATCTCGCCGTTACTGGCTAACCTTTTCATGCACTACGCGTTCGATATGTGGATGACCCGGCAGCATCCGGATTGTCCTTTGAGCGTTATGCCGATGACATCGTTACCCACTGCGTCACCAAGGAACAGGCCCGAGAACTTCGGGACGACATCGCCCGCCGGCTCGGGACCTTCGGTCTTGAGCTGCACCCCGAGAAGACGAAGATCGTGTTCTGCCAGGACACGAACCGCCCAGGGCAATCGGAGCACATCTCCTTCGATTTCCTGGGCTGCACCTTCCGGGGCCGCCTGGCCCGTGGCCGGAGAGGCTACTTCGTGAGCTTCTCCCCGGCCATCAGCTCCACCGCCAGGAAGGCAGTCGGCCAGAAGGTTCGGCACTGGCACCTCAACCGTCGCAGCGGGTCGGACCTGTCCGGCCTCGCCCAACAGATCAACCCGGTGGTCCGAGGCTGGATCGGCTACTACGGAGTCTTCTACCGCTCCGAGCTTTACTCCCTGGCACGGCACATCGATCAGCATCTGCTGCGATGGGCCATGCAGAAGTTCAAACCCCTGCGGCAAACGAGCCAAGGCCCAAGCGTGGCTGGACACTGTTCGACAGCACCAGCCGCGTCTCTTCGCCCACTGGCACCTCGTCGCACCCACCTCAGCCCGACCTGTGGGAGCCGTATGACGGGAGACTGTCACGTACGGTTCTGCGAGCGCCGGAGGGTGAGACTCCCTCCGACGACTCACCAAACACGCCAAGGTCAAGGCCTGGCTGGCCGCCCACCCGCGGTTCCAGATGCACTTCACACCAACGTATTCCAGCTGGGTCAACCAAGTCGAACGGTTCTTCGCCTACGTCACCGAAGACCTTCTGCAGCGCAGCCATCACGACACGGCCCAACAGCTGGAAGCCGACATCCGCGGCTGGATCAAAGACTGGAACACCCACCCCAAGCCCTTCATCTGGACCAAGACCGCCGACGAGATCCTCGAATCCCTCGGACGGCTATTAAAACGAATCTCAGGCGCAGGACACTAGTCGGAGGTCATGATGCGCATGAGGTGTGCAGCGGGGTCACGCCAGGACGTCGCCCGTGCACGCCGACGACCGACCTCGATCATCTTCGCGCGGTGGCCGGGCTCGTCCAGGCCCAAGATCGCCTCGCTCCAGGATGCTGGATCGGTCAGGGGCAGGAGGATCGCCGCGTCACCCACCACCTCCTCGAAAACATCGATCCTGCTGGCGATCACGGGCGCCCCGGCGGCCATCGCCTCCAACAGGGGCAACCCGAAACCCTCCACGATCGAGGGATAGACATATGCGTGTGCCCCCGCATAGAGACCCATCAAGTCGGCCTCGGTCACAGCTGAAAGCGCAACGACGCGATGGTCGACTCCCAATGACGAGGCAATCGTGTCCGTCTCGTCGCGCCAACGTGGGTCTGCATCTCCGACCAGAACCAGGCTGACCTCCTCGGGCAGTAAGCTCAGAACCGACAACAGGAAATCAACGTTCTTGTGCGGCCTGCGAGCCCCGACATGAAGTAGATACTTCGCCGGAATGGACGACGGACCGATCGTTTCTGGCACGTCGGCAGTGTGGAAGAACAGATCTCCCACCGCCCACGACAGAATTTCTATTCCAGAGGCTTTGCGGCGGTAGAACCGTTCGATGGCCAACGCGGATGCCCGGCTGGGCGAGAACAACTTGACCCGCCACACCACCACCAGGGTCAAGAACATGTAGAGAAGCCGGGTGGTCGCACTCGGCGCGAATCGCCGCTCCTGCTCTAGAATGCAGTCGTGGATGATCGCATAGCGCCGCGGGCGGCCGAAGACGCTGGCCCCGAGGTGATATGGGAAGAGGACGGACTTGATGCGCGCTCGTCGTAGAGCGCCAGGCCAGGCGAAGAATTGCGCGACACCGCTCAGACCATGCGAGAAATCCCGCACTTCGATATCTCCACGACCCAGCAGGGCAGATATGTCCAACCTGGAGACAATTTGGTCTCGAGACCTGAAAAGCACGAGCACCCGCCCGGGCACCTCGGGAAGATTTTCCAGCAGACCTAACGTAGCGCGCCCGATGCCGTGATATCGGTCGTCGAGGACTCGACAATCAACGCCTATTCGCACTGATACGGGTTGATCCATCGACACACCATATCCCGACTTCAACAGACTCCCTGGTCAAGACCTTGGACGTCATGCCGGCGATGACAGCAATCACGACGCGTGAGAGCTGGACAGTGGCGGATCCTCGTCCCAGATCGGGCGAACCATCGCTTCCGAGGCATGACGTCGGGACATCAACGGTCGGAACCGGAGAGCCAGCAGCTGCACCACGAAGGCTAGGCCCTGTCGGGCCGAAGCTTTGGACTCACCCCGGGAGCGTAACGCGAACGAATAAGGTATTTCGGCGATAGCTAGTCGGTGTGTCACCAGGATTTCCAGCAGCACCTTGTAGCCGCGCGGCCGGAGCACCTCCGCGTCCAACCGGTCGAGGCGGACCGCGAAGGCGCCGGCCATCGGGTCGGTGCAGTGGCGCAGACGTACAGGGAAAAGTATTCGAGCCAGCCCGGTACATATGCCGGACACGACGTGCCGCCATGGCCGGTCCAGCCCCGAAGAAGCGCCGCCTTTCATGTACCGGGACGCTACGACAATGTCCGCGTCGGCGAGCGCTGCGATCATGGCCGGGACCATCTCCGGGGGATGTTGTAGGTCTCCGTCGATGACTACCGCGAGAGGAGTCTCACATAGGTTCAGGCCCTCGACCACTGCTCCGGACAGTCCGCCGGATGGGGCCGTGCGCCGATGCACGACGAGCCGGCAATTCGTCTGCAGGCCCACTCTACAAGCCACACCGGGGAGGTCGTCGGATCCGTCATCCATGAACAACAGGTCAAATGTATCCGGACCGCAAGCCGCCGAGAGACGCTGCACCAGCTCGACGACGTTTTCCGCCTCGTTGAAAGTGGGAACCACAACCGTGAAGCTCACACGGACCTCCAATGCAGAAAGTCGAATTTGGGAGTGACAACGCCGCGCACCATATCAACGCGGCCCACGTGTTGGTGGTGTGGTTCCAGCGACCACCGCACCGGGAAGCCAGGCTTGACAGTACTAGGCAATTGGTGCCAACGCCGCAAGCATCCAAACGCGATAAATGCATCGACAAACCGATCTCCAGGCTGAGCGCAGGTCCGAAGTCAAAGAGCCGACATGAAATCCGCATTAACACTACGATTTTCGATGTCGTCAGAGTTCCGGCATCAAGTCATCGATTCGAAGCCCAGGCATGCGCGCATGGTCGATCTGATGCACGAAAGGGGATCGTATCCACTGCTCGTCTTCGCTGGAACAGCCAGGATGGCGAACCCGTAGGTCAAATGGGCCGACATTCGGGCCACCCGGTCCCCGCTGACCATCTCGCCACCAGGACTCGTGAGGTCAGCGGCACTGATCAACGGGTGACGCTCAGTGATTGCACGATCGGACTTCAGAGTCTATAACGGCGCAAATTGAGACGTGTGTCACCCTATTGCGCGGCCCACGTCACAGGTGGTGACCAGCTCGTCTATACTCGGACGCGAAGATGGTAGAGGGGCCAGTCGTCGATGCTGCGGGTTTCTGATCGACGCTCGTCCAGCCGCCTACCTTGTCCAACGATGGGCGTTCACTACACCGAATGTGTTCGGCGCATGCTTGTCAGCCCAAGATCTGCGACGTAGAAACAATCGAGATAGTCGAGATCGAAAATACTGCAGTGCAGCAAGCTGAAAACAATGGCCACAGAGGGAGATCAACCGTGGGTTCAGTATCGGTAATCGTCAAGCGACTGCCGCAATACCTACGTCGACCACAGCGCAGTTTCGAGGCACAGCTAACTTCCGGGGACCGCCGTGCTACCGAGGACCAGCGCAGTTCGACAAGGTCAGAGGCGACAACCCCAGGGCCGAATGGGTCGGCCTCGGCAATGACGGTCGCCTCGGCCCTGCGAATTCTCATCATTACCTCAGAAGCGCCACCGGTGGTCAGTGGTATCTCCAGGACGGTCGCGATGCTACGAAATGGTCTGCAGGAGCAGGGACACTCGGTAGACGTCATCAGTCGCGCCGACTATCCCAAATTTATACGACACGAGTTCAGGGTGTCGGCCATGGCATTCTTCTGGCCGCGGATCCGTCGAGACCTCGCGGCCTATGACGTCGTCAATCTCCACGGCCCGGTACCAACCATCAGCGATCTGCTGCTTTTCATGGCCAGCCGCGTGCCGGCCATCCGGCGGCCGGCCATTGTGTATACCCATCACAGCGACCTGGCGATTCCGTCGTTCCAGTGGCCGTGCAGGATCTACAACCGCGTCGCGAACCGCCTGGCCCACCGGGCGGATCATGTCGTCGTGAGTTCGACTGCGTATCGGGCGAAGATGGAGTTGGCGGGTACCAGACCGATCAGTGTGATTCCTTGGGCGGTGCAGGTGGGTGCGGTTCCGCGCGTACGCAACCATCAACAGGTCGGCCTAGAGCCACTGAAGGTGCTGTTCGTCGGCCAGCTCAGACCGTACAAGGGATTACATGTCCTGCTCGAGTCGTTGGCCGGCCAGGCTGAGCTGGCGCTGACCATCGTCGGAGATGGTCCCATGCGTGAGGAGCTGAGCGAACGAATCAAATCGCCGATCTTATCAATGTGAGGATGCTCGGCCGCATCTCTGATGCAGAGATGTCCAATTGCTACGCCGAGAACGATGTCATCGTGCTTCCGAGTCTGACCAACGCCGAGGCGTTCGGTCGCGTACTTGTCGAGGGTATGGCCTTCGGCTGCGTACCGGTTGCCTCCGCGTTGCCCGGCGTATCCGAAGTGGCGTCGCCATCGGGGATAGTGGTGGAGCCGGGCGATGCCGGCGCTCTACGCCAGGCTTTGCTGTCCTTGGCCAGAGATAGGCCCCTGACCAGGCAATTATCCGAGAAATCGGCTCTTCGGGCCGGTCAGATGACAGTGCCGTTCATGTCGAACAGCTACTCCGAGGTGTTCCGATCGTCCATCCTCCTCGCCCACGAGACCGACTCCGCTCGTACTCAGGGCCGCATGTTGGACAGGGACACGCTATGCCGCCTGGTCTCCGAGCTCGGGGTGGCATCGGCCAGCAGCTCCGTGGTATCGATGCGGGACTCGGCACCGCATGCCAAGACACTCTTCCACACCGGCCTGCTCATCAGGGGTGAAGCTCCGATCGCGAAGGTGGTAGCCGGACGGGGACGTCCTGTCGTGCTCCCCGACGCGAAGGCCCAGGTGCCGAGCTCATATGCCAATTTCCTCCACAGGAATGACCTCACTTCTTCGCTGGTGATTCCGTTGGGGCGTAGTGGGCAACATGCCTCGGTCCTCTCGCTTTCGACGACGCACACGTCTGGGTTCAGGCTGACATCGGATCACGTGGGCTTGTCGCTGGATATCCTGGCGGAGGGCACGCACCCGGTCCCCTCCCGTCAAACATATTTCGCCAGGCGGGCCTAGCGATAGTGGCGTTGACACCGCCACTCAGAGTTCTTCGGGACCGGCGGCAACGGCCACCGGTCGGTCAGAGCCCGTCTGCTAGAATTCGAGGATAAAGAAGCCCTTTGAACAGCTACTTTCGTGGGGTACCATCTGTGACAGAAAGAAAAGGTTCCACACCCAGTGTCTGATACCAGGAGATACGAGCCGCACGGACTAAGCGCTCGGACCACCAGGCTGGGTACGGTGACAGCTTCGATCGACACACACTGGGCAATGTTCTCGGTCATCAGCGCGGCAGTCATCTTGGCCTTGTTTGAGATCAATTTACGTTGGACCCCAGATTTCCTCGGTGATGAGGTCATCTATGCCAAGGCTGGGTTCAACATCTTTACCTCCGATGCGATATCGGGCGGCGGTACTGGCGCAATATTGGTCCATCCCCCGGTCTACTTATTCGTCCTAGGCGTGTGGGAATGGATCACCGGAAATACTTCACAGTTCGGACTGGCCGGCCTGCAGGGCGCCAGGACCGTCGGGGCTGCCATGTCTGCAGTTGCCTGTCTGGTGACTGCCTTGACCGTGCGCGAACTGCTTCCCGAAGTGTCCGCGCGCCGTCGGGTGCTGGCGGGCGTGTCCGCGATGGGCCTGGTGGCGACAAACGGGTTCGTGCTGAGTTTCGGGCGAACGGCTCTCATCGACCCCGGCGCGGTAGCAGCAGGTGCCTTGGTCGTCTACCTCGCGCTACGTGTTTCCGAGCGGAGCCCCATCGTTCAGGTGTTGACGCTCGGACCCGTGATCGGTGTTGGATGCCTGGTCAAGCAGATCGTCATCTTCGCCGCGCTGAGCCCGATCCTCTGGCGACTGCTGCTCCGCGTCCGTCGCGACATCCTGACGCAGCTGTGGGCACTCGTAGTCGGTGCACTCATCTGGCTCGCGTTCCCTCTGTGGGCCGCCTTCATGGGTATCTCCGGGCAATTTTGGTCGCAACAGACATTCAGTCTGAAAAGGCTGCTGGGTATCGTCAAAGTCACTGGGGTCACCCTGCCAGGTGCTTCCCCGTTGACCCAGTTCACCTCGACGTTCGACCTGTACGTTGTCGGATATCTGGTCGCCGTTCTTGGTGGTGTGGGATTTTTACTCATCCTCAAGCGCGCATGGTCAGAGGGGAAATGGTTCAGTGCGTTGACCAGTGCCCAGGCCATGGTGATCTCATACACCTTCCTGACCTACCTGTTCGTCGGGTTCTCGGTCTTGTTCGGCGCCGCCAATCAGCAGTTTTCGGTCTACATCGCGGGTTCCTCTGCGGTGGTGTTGATCTACTGGTTCTTTGCGCCCAAGCGCATCCGACCCGGCCGGGCGGCGAAGTTACCGGGTCGTCGGAATGTACTGGCAGCGCTCACTCTTCTCGTCGTCTTTCTGATCGGTGTCCTGTCCTGGGCACTCCTCTACCCTTTTCACCGCGACGACGCCACCTACCGGGTGGCCACCTATCTCAATTCCAATCTTGCCTGCCAGGACGTCAATGCCACCGGACAGCAAGACCGTTGGCAGATCGCCCTTCCGGCCAACCATGTGCATGAGTACAGCGACGGCCCGACCGCGCTGGCCGCGGGGGTCCATATCTTCCTGGTGTCGGAAAAAGATGCGCGCCTGCACTACGGGAACATGAGTCCCGAGTTGTCGAGCTGGATCCAGGCAAAGGGGAGGCTGCTGTTCCAGGCCAGCGACCGTGGATATGAAGGCTTGGGAGTCTGGCAGGTCGGCCGGCTCGCGAGCGCCGGCTCCGCCCAGGGTTGCGCGGTGGCGCCCGGACCGGTCGCTTCACACGCGTCCGGTATCACCTTTCTGATCACGCTGCTGGGCGTGGGGATTCTGGTCGAGTTGGTTGCCTTCGGCGCGTGGCGGGCTTCCGCGGCCCGTAGGGCCAGATCAACGTTCCGCTCCTCGGATGAGCGGTTGGATCAACTGTGACCACCGGGGCGACGATGTGACAGGAATGGCGAGCGGACCGGCACGCAAACTGGTCCTGGTCGATGACGGTTTGGTGTTCGGTGGAGGCCAGGTACACCTCCAGCAATACATGGCCCAGCCCAGCCAATTCAACCGGACGGTCATCATGCTGGCGCCAAGCCCCCTCGGCCAATATGGCCAACAGGCGCCCTCGGAGCCGCTCGTGCTGCAGGGTCGGCGCAGCCGAGCAGGCTTGTTGAAGGCGTGGTTGGTGCTGCTGTGGCTCTTTCGACGCAGAGTGTCTGACACGGCGGTACTGGCCAATAGTTTCATGGCGGCAATGGTCTTGTCGGTCGTGCCGAAGAGGGGGCGGACTTACGTCTACCTCCTGCACGAAGATCTGTCCGCGCAATGGATCAGCGGGATGAAACGGTTGGTGGCCACCCGGTTGGCGCTTCCGCGGTTCGACGGCTTCGTGGCCAACAGTGTCTGGACTGCGAGCACGCTACCTTCTCACCTGGCGGGTCGGCCGATGCGAATCGCGTTCCCCATCTGCAACGTGCATGAATCGAGTGATCCGCGGGGTACGCAGGGCATGCCGCCCGCCCCGACACGGTTGAAGGTGTTGTCGCTGAGTCGAATCACGCCGTGGAAGGGGATCGATCTGGTCATCCGCGCGGTGGAGCAGCTAGCTGCCGAAATCGGCGACGGCGTTGAGCTGACGGTGGCGGGATCCGCCACGCCTGCCGATGCTGAGTATCTCGAAAGCGTGCTGGCGCAGATATCGCGTAGCCCGGCGAACGTCACCTATATCGGGCATGTGGATGGCGTCGCTGGCGTCCTGGCCCGCCATGACGTACTGGTGGTGGGCTCGAGACATCCGGAGCCATTCGGCCAGGTCATCGTGCAGGGGCTTGCGGCGGGTCTCAGTGTGGTGGCCACGGAACAAGGCGGCCCGGTGGAACTGTTGGCTGCAGAACCGCTGGGCAAGCTCGTCCCATCAGATGATGTCGCCGCGATGGCAGGTGCCCTGAAGACGATTTGGCTCGCTCGGCCGTCTGCGAGCGAGCGCCAGGCGTCCGCAACACATGCGCGGAAGACCTACTCCGACGGAAGGCTTTCGGCAGAACTGGACGCTGCGGTCGCGGATATCGTGGCCGGTGGGTAGCTGGGTCTGAGCTGGATCGAGGGTCTGCTTGAGGTCATCGGCCTTCCGATCTCCGTAGGGTCACGGGCGATCAATTCGTTAGACGTGAAGGGAAGTAGTGATCTGGGTGGCGGTCTCGGAAGCCCGTGGAAAGCGGGATGGTCGGCACCGTCGCGGTAGAGGATCGCGACAGTCCGCGCCCGCGGGTCATCAGTCGGGCGCACGTAACGTCGGCTTGGTTCTCATCGCCAATATCATGGTGCCCCTGGCCGGTCTCGGGATCACCCCGGTTCTGACCAGGACGCTCGGCGTCGCCGGCCGAGGAGAGGTGGCGGCCGCTACGGCCGTACTCCTGCTGGCAACGTCGCTGGGTACCTTGGGACTCCCGCAAGCCGTCACCTTCTTCGTGGCCAAGCGACCAGAACTGATGCGGATGGCCATCTCTCGGGGTCTCTGGTTCATTGCCGGTTGCGGCGCGCTGGGCATGGTGATCTGCGTGCTGGCGTCATCCATCCTTGCGGGTGACGATCGTGTGATCCGCAAGCTGATCGTCGTGGCAGTGCTGGCGACGATACCGACGCTGGCCGGCCTGGTGCTGCGGGCCAGTGCAGCCGGGCTGGGGCTCTGGAGGCTGGTCGCGATCGAGCAGGCTGTGACTGGTCTGCTGCGGGTGGTCAGTGTGTGCGCCTTGGCGCTCTTTCAAGCCTTGACCCCGCTGTCGGCGACCATCGCACTTTCTGCTGCGCCTCTGGTGGGGTCGATGGCCTATCTAGGGCTGTCGGGACGATCGAGCGAGTCCGGGATCGCGCCGTCTGGCTTTGCCGCTGGGGCGTTCCTCAGGTACGGAGTCCGGGTATGGCTCGGGTCCATCGCGGTCGTCTTACTGAACAGACTTGATCAGGTTCTGTTGACTCCGCTGTCGTCGGCGTATCAGCTCGGGTTGTATTCGGTAGCGGTGAACATGTACGACGTTGCGTTCGTAGTCGGCAGTGCAATCCGGGACGTCTCATTCGCGTCCGACAGCGCTCGCCACGACGACGATCGACTGGTCGCGGCCGCGCGAATTTCAGGGTTCGTCTCTTTGTGCTTCTGCCTCGTGCTGGCGGCGTGTGTGCCCTTTGGTATCAGTTTGATCTGGGGGGCAGATTTTAGTGGCGCTGCACCAGCGGCCCTGATTCTTCTTCTGTCAGTAGCCCTACTGGCCCCTGGTGCGGTCGCAGGGGCTGGGTTGGACTTCCGCGGCCACCCGCAACTGCACAGCTTTTCCCTGGTGATCAGCGCGTTGGTGAACGTCACGGTTGTGTTCCTGCTGGTGCCGACGATGGGGGCATTGGGTGCCGCCTTGGCCAATCTGATCGGCGGTGCTGTGCTCTCGCAGCTAGACATATGGTTGCTCTGTCGACGTACGTCCATGCGCGTGCGTGACTTCTACGGATTGCGCCGTTCGGACGTCGCCATTCTGCAGCGGCGTGCCGCGCGGGTACTCAGAGTTAATTCTTGACCGCAGCGTAGGTCTGTTGCAGACCACCAGTGGCCCTGCGTGTCAGACATCCCATGTTGATCCGTGTCAAGCGGCAATCGGCTGGGCGGCCGGTTGATGGTGATGCCAGGCGGTGTTTCTCGTCGTACTTCGTTGCGGTTTTGAGGCAGCCGTGCAGGATGCCGACCAGTCGGTTGGCCAGCTGTCGAAGTGCGGCGTGATGTCCGATGTTCCGGGATCGCATTGCGTCGTAGTAGGCGCGGGCGCCCGGTGATGCTTTCATCGACGACATGGCTTGAAAGTGCAACGCATCGCCGAGCCTGTTGTTCTTCGCGAAGCGGGCCAGGACGACAGTTTCTTACCCGAGGCGCGGGTGATCGGGCTCTGCCCAGAGTAGTTCTTGCGGGCGCGGGCATCGGCGAACCGGAGCGGGTCGTCACCGAACTCACCGAGCACACGGGCGGCCAGCACTTGGCCTGTGAATTGGCGATTTATCTGGTTCTGGCTCAAGTTTCGTGATCCTGGCTGAGTTGTGGTCGTGCGGCCCAGTGGCTGCACGTTCTCCGTACGACGGGGTCGAGGTGTTGGGTGTGCTGGTCCCGGGCACCGCTATCTCGGCCCGAACGCGGCGAGCGGCACATCTGCAACACGGGTCACACCGTCACCCTGCAACCGCCTACCACAGGAACCGGGTGTCGATCTTCGCCGCGATCAACCAGGCATCAGCTTCACGAAACCTGTGCCAGAACCACTTACCGTGCAAATTCACATGCCGTGCCCACCGGGTGTTCGCCGGTCGCGCCGGACGGATGCGAGATGGGTTGTCCGCCGCTAATTGATCGCCGTCGACCTGCCACCGCAACCCTTGACACGGTACGGCGCCGCGCGG
>JAABUI010001321.1_pt1 | contig 14661 bp, 15 predicted proteins | sample 5559111 | NCBI WGS metagenome assembly JAABUI01 (sample SAMN10711870, study PRJNA513365) | rock metagenome | isolation source: Antarctica rocks | place: Antarctica: Victoria Land, Buttleship Promontory
ACAGGACGCAAACGCCTGAAGCCAAGGATCTGAATGCGAGAATGCCTCGAACGTCTGATTTCATCATTCTGCTACGACTATCTACCTCCCAACGTGACCGCAGGCTTAGCAAGGATTACAAGCTAGCGCTCAACAGTCTGAGTCTGAGTCTTCAGACTCGGACCATGAGTCGGGGCCATCGCGCGTTTCCTCGTTCCTGACCAACTTCACCTCAACCGTGCGATCAGTACCCCAGGTATCATCTCCCCAGCTAAAACCAGGAGGGCATGCTAGTCTGTCCAGCTCCTTCATTCTTTTCCTCGATAGGACGTTCTCCTCGTCGCTTCGTGCCGCCCTCACGGCCCAATGATGCTCGTCTACAACGTCTATCGCCACCCGAACATACCAAGGGCACCAAAGGCAGGTTGCTAAAAACATAATGTAAAGAAGTTCCTCACCGACCTTCATGTGCAAAATGATCTTTATAGGAGACTTACTCGCTCCCAGGAGCTTAGCAGCCTCGTCAGCATCTGGGAGTAGGCACTCATGAGTACGACGTGCAAGATAATCGTGTGAAGAACTGTCAATAGCCTCCTCGCGGCAAAACGCGTCAAGCTCTTCTTCTGTATGACTCAGTTTTCGGCCAAGTAGTCCGCCCACATGTAAGGATCTAAGTTCGTCGCGATGGTCTGGCCCGATCATTCTCAAGAACCAGAGGAGAGCTGATGCACCCGTAAGGTGGAAGGACGTGCTCGAGTAGAGGACGTGTTGAGCCTCTTGGTAGATGAGCCGGCAAGTTCGTAAAATTGCTGGACATGATATCCCGGGTAGGGACAAAGTTGGTGTAGTAGAAGCTGCTGTCATTGACGTTGCCGATTTAGTGAAAGATGGATCCCATGGCTGCGTGACAACCAATTCGTCATTTGTAGGGACAGATTGTGAGAGGGCCCTCGTCCCATGAAGTATGGGATCGGTCAAGACGTACCTCCAGATTATTTCACGGACTTCTGGAGGTATTTTCCCCAAGCTGGTGCTCAGGAACGGTCGTAGACGTCTGTCTATCAATATTTGCAGAAGTGTCTTTGTTCGACGCGGGGTCTGTGGTTCTGCCTTCTCTAGAGCGACTGGATCAAGTCCTTTTGGATCAGTGGGAAGGGAAGGAGGCGCCTTCATCTCCCTACGAGTATACGAATGTGCTTGCGCCGGGCCAGACCGAAGAGACTTTCGTAGCTTTGTCACTTTTGTCCTAGGTACCTTGTCCGGAACAACATGCAGGGAAGACTGTGGTTCCACGCCGCTCTCAATATCAGGGAATAAGTGACCCAGACCAGCGTGGACGAAAGCTCGTCTTCCTGGTGCCTCATCTCCCGAGCCATCAAGGCGACTTCGAGCTTTGAAGAGAACGAGGCTGAGATTCTTGCCGTCCTCTAACGGTACCTTCCTGGCTGGCGAATCTTGACGGAATGTAGGTCCGTTTGTCCTGGGCTCCAGTTGAAGATTGCTGTTATTGGGTATCGATTCTTCATTAGATACCATGGTCTGAGCAGGAGGAACAATTGTCAGTTGCTCAACTAGCTTGGGAAGATCATGGTGGCGGTCATCGTCTTGATCACCATTTGAACTGGCTGCAGCTTCAGCCAAGACTTTCTGGCGTCGCGTATGCCTGAAGGGACTAGGCCCAAGATCATCGACAAAAGGCGGACCCATGCTCGGTGTTTTACTCATACTGCTTGTTGATTGACGGCGTGTGGGTGGGTGGGATAGAAAAGAACTGTAGGTCGTAAGGTTGAAGTAGAAAAAGAAGTCGAGGAGTCCCGCGAACACTCAACTCTGACTGCACACATTTTGTGTTAAAGATCATAAACCATGACGGTATGTGTGAAGGGAATTGAGTTCATGACATTGGTGTTACCATAATATCACCGTGTTAAACGAAGCCGACGGCTTGGTAGCAAGTGTGGGTGTTGACAACTTGTCACTCTGGACCTCCAATAACGATTCATGCAAATTGTTTGCGCGGCTTCCATAAGATACATAGGGTAATCACAACCACCTAAAAGTATCTCACACTCCCCAAAATCAAGATTATATATCCTAATAAACAACATTCCAGCCTAGGCAAACTCGGAGTCCTAGCTCACTGGCAATACTTAAATCCATTACCATCACTTCTAGACGTTAACTCATTTAACTCAAAACGAGTTAGCGTGGAAGTTGAAGCGGTTCGATTTCAAGCGGAAGCAAATCTTTCTCGCAATGAGAAAGATTTCTGTAGCAGTATACCATCTACGTTCATCATAGATGCTATGGTGTGAGTCTTTTGCTTTTTTTTTTTTACTGGTATTTGGTTTTGATTGAATGTATCTTTGAAGTCGAAGACTAGGTCTCGCTAGAAGGTCACGTCTCGGATGAAAATTCTGAAGAATCACGCCATTCATTATCCGTATCCAACACCTTCAAATTCTAATTTGAAACTCCAATAAAATTTGACGACAGAATCTTACTCACGCTCCTAGAGCAATCATTCCCTTACTGATCCTATGTCTCCGCCAATTGTCACTAAGCTAACGGCATCCTGCATGAACCACCTCAGATGAACATCCAGACAATATTGACTCTGCGCTGATATCTAAACAGAGCCGACCTTGTGTACAACAATCAATATTCTTGATCGAAAGAATGCCCAAAGATTACATCATCGGAGCCTACCTTTCTACATGGCTACATTGTGAGCCTCCAATGCTTAAAGGTCAGAACCGAGGTCTGACTCCTCTTGTCCCTCCTCAAAACCATGCTCGCTGTCCTCTCGCCGTGAAACATCGACTCGACGCCTGTTGTTCGTTGGCGCTGCTCGAGGTACCTTTCTCCTAAGGTCAAGTCTGGTGCCAATAGCTTCCGCAAGCCGCTCGCGGTTCATCTTCTTCAGGCGATCCATGTATGAGGAGAAGTTCAAGCCTAGATCAGAAGTTGTCAGTACTCCTGACGGAATCTATCGCGGAAAATCCCTGCATAACCAGTGAAAGCGCTTTCAACAATTTGGGGCCCAACATACCAATGTTTATGACTGTTTGGAAATGTCTCACTCCGATAGGAACTCCCTCTTCCCGGGCAAGTACAAGGGCAGTCTTGACGCAATTTCTGATCTGTCGGCCATTCATGTCCTTGTGGCACCAGCTTACTTTTGCCTCGCTGGCGAGGACACGCCGGTCGTCCTTGGACAATTCTTTGATGTCCTTTATGAAATTGTACCAGACCTCCCTGCGGTCTTTAGGTGAAAAAGGGTCTATGCCCAGCGTAACATGTATCCGCGACTGGAATGCCTAAGAGAGTGTGAGTAAGGGCCATTACATTTGTGATTGTTCTCGATACCTCATCGATAGTTCCAACCCCTGTGATGTGGATCAGCTTTCCTACTCGAACATCGTTCATTCGACAAATCACCTACGGTTCGTTGTGAGGAACAAAATGCCATTGAAGTACTCTGCATGGTTCGCTTTCAGCCGCTGTTATTAGGCATCAATTGACACACGGCTTACCAAGATTTCTGAGGAACACTGTAGTATGATAAGTAAGGATGTGCCATTCTAGTGAAAAAGCTAACGTACCTGATACCAATGCATTGCGAGTGAGGTCCTCCAAACTTCGCTCCGCCAAGAACACATCTGCCTCATCTAGTAAAAGGACTGCATTCCAGGTGATTGCGTAATCGAATATTTCAAGTAATTTTTTTTCTACGACGTCTGGATCGACCCCTATGTCTCCTGATGTCACGGAGTACAGTGGTCTCTCATACAAATCTGCAATACATTCTGCCGTCAAAGTCTTGCCGACTCCCGGAGGACCTAAGAATAATGTTAGAAAAGATAGCACAAGGATCCAAGGGATCAAACCATGGAGGAGAATGACGAGGCCTTGGCCTTTCCCTGCCACCAGATCTTTGAATCTGGTTTCTACTTTGTAGACGTGATGCGCTACCATGGCCTTCAATATGTCTTTGTAATCTTTGTTCAGCACTAAGTGATCAAATGACTTCTTCCTATAGTTGACGTCTTCCAAGTCATTTACATGGTATTGATGCCATTCTTTATGTCGGAACGAGAAACCCCACATCTCAAAGTCGTAGAACATCGATGTCACGCTGTCAGGCTTCCCTTTGAAATCGGGAGCCACCCAATCGTACATACGAAGCCAAGGCTGGGAACGCAATGTTTTGCTCTTGACCAAATATCCAAGACCTGGGTGTTTAATCTCGAGATTTCGATTCAGACCGAAGATTTGGGATACCCCTTTATGCCGGTTCCCCATACTGTCAGACCCAGAATCATTGCGCATCTCTTCGTCTGTATCTATTCCGCTAATTGATCCATGTACTGTGACTATGGCGTCTGTCTCTTCCGAATGCTTGTCGACCTCTACTCCTCTCAAGCGAAATTTGCGGTTTGGAGTCTCCCAATCATCATTCACTCGATGGCTTTCCCGCCATTTTCGGTTTCGAGTCTCCTCATCAATCATCACTCGATAGCTTTCCTAATATAAAAAAGTCAATCTCGGTGAGAAAGCTAATAAGATAGGCCTTCCACTCTTTCAAATCGTTATCAAGGACATGAGCCATTGATGACCTGCCGTCAACCGGCTTTTCCAAAACAAACACACGTCGCAAGTAACATGAAAACTTACGTCAGGGGTATCATCTGTTCTGCTTCCCACAAACTCTTGTAGGCATTGGCTTGTCAGTTGCCAGTACTTGAGTCCCCTTTGGCCTGCTACACGGAGAATTTCTTCCTGATTCTGAGCGTATTCTAATGGCACGACTTGTAGCTCAGACACCTTGGCTGAGAACTGATTTTCCTTGATGTCTTCAGACTTTTCTTTGAGCCAAATTGATGTAGTGCCTTCAGACGACAAACCACGGTAACGGATTGTTAATCCGTCAAATACGGGTGCAAGTTTCAACCCGGTTTTTGAGGCGGCTTCGACCGACTTAATTACTCTTAACACAGTAGTTGATAAAGCTGGATCCCACCTCGAAACCCAGCACCCTGGTCGATAAAGGTACCAGGCATTGCGATACGATATAACCCCAGTTCCTCGAGGGGCTTGGTCCAAAGCCTTAAATTCCTTTGCATCGCTCTCATTACTATCAAGGAACTCTAGAAGCACTCGTAGATGCTTCTTTGTGTCTTCGTCATTGGAGTCTTTTTGTAGGAAACAACGAAGAGCGGTATGGTGATGCCAAAGGAGCATGTAAGGTTCTGGGATTCTGACTTATGCGCCATTGAGGTCCGTACCAGGATAGAAGGCAACAAGATTGCGCAGTAATCTAAGGATTAATGGGGATCTAATCTCCAAATAGTACGATGGGTTCCGTTCAATGAGCCGATGTTGTTCCTCAGATCCATGTGGATCACTGTACTTACTAGGTCGCGGATCCTTGAAAGTACGGTATAATTTGTAGATCGGCTCTGGTCCAGCAACGACCTCTTCGCTCGATACAGCATCTTCTCTAATTGTCTGGCTCTCCACACTAGGGCCTTGAGGCTGATTCCCTTCGTCGACGTTTGAGAAGTGCTCGCTGAGTGTGTATGACTTCCTTGTCCCATCTTTAGTGTTCCGATCGCGGAAGTAATTGATTCTATCGCTTCCACTATCATATATTTTCACCATACGTTGTAAGTGACATCTCCATCCACCCTCAGTAATTTCCGCCTTTGATTCGCCATCGCTGAACTCATCAGAAGGCTCAAATCCGAGGCTGTCTGCACAATACTTGTAGAAGTCTCCATCCGGATGATTAGATGGGATTTTGAGGGACATTTGGATCTGAGCTCCCAGTAAGCTTCAGGGGCGAGAGTTATGGATTTTGGCTATACTGACCTGGTTTTGTTTTATCGTAGCAAAGAAGGTCAAGGAAAGATGTGGACCACAGATGAATGACGAAGATGGCTGGTAAGGCTGTCGAATGCCCTAAGAAAGATGGTGAGATGATCGTATCTGACAAATCATGATTCTGCAAGGTTCATGCAGGCTACCGCATACCTCTTACTCTTCCTAGAATCTACGATAAGGACTCGGCCTGAATGCATAAGAGGGCAGCTTTATCCGACATAATATCCGAACCTCCTTCAACGCAATGGAAGATTCGAGTATCCGAGACGATCGGACGACCACGCGCACAATCGCCCTTGGGGTTCCAGCGAGCATTGGACATGAGGACCGGCAGACGGGTTTTGCGGAGATTGAAATTGATCAGGCTAGTACGTTAGCCTTGCTTCCGGTCCAGAGGGGTGGCCTTGATCGACTCAGTCAAAACATTGTCAATAGGTTAGTTTCGTCATTCAAATATTCTACAATAGAGATTTGAAATATTCTAACCAACATGCTTCTGAGGATGGCAGTCAACTTTCGAGGGTCGCGGTCAAAAGCCTGGAGGATGCGATTCAGAACTTTAATACCAAAGTGCCTGCCCACAAGTCAGAAGCAATAGTCGATAAGAGGACGAAATTTGCCGCTCTCGTGAAGGCGGCTCAGAAAGAGCTGGTTGATCATTGCTCGGAAGAAGTTGCTGTTAAAGGCCACAGAAAGCTAGCATGGCGGAAGGTAAAGCATGCTTTGGAGAAATTCTGCAAAACAATATACGCTTATTCAGCTGTGATGGACGTCCTAGTATCCTCGCACCCAGAAATTGCCTCGCTGGCATGTAGGTCTTCACCAAAATCATCACTCACAATTAACCTAGTCTGATGCGCAGCTCACAGGGGGTGCAATTAAATTTCTCTTGGCGGTAGGTGTCAATCATCAAGAGCTGAAAGAGAAGATCTTCGAACATTTGGCAGGGATTGGGGAGCAATTTAAAATAATAGATCAATATGTTCGCGTTTTCCCAGAGGCTGAAATGGTAGATCACGTCTTGGGAGCTTACACGGATTTCCTGACCTTCCTACAACTTTCCATAGACTGGTGCCGGGAGACTGGCTTCGGTAGGTCGAGACACCAGGGCCGCATTTGTCGTATAGGACGAGACTCTTTAGTCGCAACTTATACTTGCAACCGTATAGCGGGAAAAGGAAATGCTGATTGTACCTTCTTCTAGTCAAATTCTTCAAAAACGTCGCACAACCATACGGTACCCGAATTCGACCAACCATCGATTCTTTGAAGAATCACATCCGTCGCATCGACGCTCGGACCGGAGTTCACAATACGAATGGTATAGCCACCGTCCAACTCGGCACCCGCAAGGTACATGAGGACGTTATGGATGTTAAAGATTTCATTGCTGCCATGAATGGACAACTCCAAGTCCAGTCAAGCACCAGCGATACGGTTCTCGACCTTCTACGTAGCATAGTGAGCGCAAAAACACCAGGTGAGTTAACAAAGGGAGAGTGCTCGAATTGATCGATTGACAAGTACGATATAGTCACGTCAAATGAGTCCCTAGGTGACATCCTTCCGACAAGCGATTTGAAATTATTCAAGAGCGAATATACCGTTAAAGCCAATTTCTTTCCAGAGCTGTTGTGTGCACCTAGCCACTTGCAACATACCTGGATCGCTTACCAACGTCTAGATAGTCACAAATCTCATGGTGCGATGAAGCTCGCAGAGAAGCCAGAGATTAAAGCCTGGATACGGTCGGAAGCTTCGGCTCTTTTATGGATCGATGGAATTTTCGGAACCCCATGTAGCAAAATGGACAACTGAGTTTTCAGTAGACGTCTTTATGGCCGCGAATGAAGCTCGAGCAACGGTTCTGTACTATTTCGGAGAGCTTTCGATGGAAGGCATTGGAGATGTGGCCACAGAATACCTGAGCTCTCCACGAGCCGTCCTCCATTCCTTCATCACTCAATTAGTCCAGCAGCATCCTGACCTAGTTGGTCAGCATCCTCAATGGTTCACATCAAGTATTTTCCAGTCTACCCGAGTCAGCATGAAAACGTCTTGGGCTCTCTTCAAAAAGATCATAGGCGTTGTCGCACCTGAGGTACCACTCTACATCATACTAGACAATCTTGATACTATTGGCGAACTCAGCTCCGATTCTCGAGAATTCGGGTGTTTAGTGCGGAAAATGTCGCGCCTGGTCTCCGAGCAGAGACAAACCCCCATCAAAATCATCGTGTCTTCTGTGACCAACAGTGTCTTGAATCAGTACATTCGAGATGGTCCGGCCCATATCATACTACGCGTTCCACAGACCTTTGGTAGATCTGCCATCGTCCAAACTCCACCGCACATGGCGAAGAAGACTCCAAAACGCCTAGTCAGGCTGCCAGATTCCGACAGCGGGTTCGGAATGAAACCATCTGATAGCTTTGATATATCCGAGGATGAGGGTCGGGATAGCTGCGAATTCTTATCGAGCAGCAGCGAGACCGCCTGTCAAGCAAGCCTTGTATCAAGAGATTTGAAGACGCAACATCCCACCATCGAAGGTCAGAGATGCTCGGGAGTCAAATCGAAGTCCATCCCACGACCCCGCTCAGGCTCTCCATCTGACTCAAGCAGTCTATCCTTTAGTGATTCTGAATCTGAAACGCGCCATTCCCAGAATACAGAGGACAAGGATATTGAATTCTCATCAGAGGAATCCGGGAGCGCTTAACGACAATGGTCCATAAGAACAGTTGATAGATTCTTGTAGGTATATCGAGCGGGTGGAACCGCCCTGAGTAGGCGCAATAGGTTTTTTCAGAGCGAGAGAAAGGCTCGAAAGGGAGAGGCCAGAAGTTTAGAAACGCGATAGCTTGTGCTACCAATACATACCTTACATAGTCGTGAATTATCAAGGAACGTGCAAGAGACATCCCGATTAATCGCCAGGGAGCGTTGGGACCATAGGCCTTCTTTTACTCTACTTCGCCTGTGGTTACATCGCTCGAAGGAAGCGCCGGCTTCTAACTCTGATTGCAAACCCAATATGGATGGATACATGACTGTTGAAATACGTGCATATCATGAGGTCTCGTGGGTGTGGAATTTTTTGATTTAATTGGTTACATAGAGAAGTGGGAGAAGTATCAAAGGGGTGCCAAGACGCCAAGCCTATCTAATAAAGAAATTAGCATAGGGCTGAATTCCAACAATGACAACCCTGGCAGCAGACTGTCCATAGGCGAAGGTCTGGACAGAATGGAATAATGTATGTATTCGTTGACCATTCCGGGATGGCAATATACTTTTTCTCGATTTACAGATGCCTCCAAATTTTGAACGTCCAGTATACAATACATAGAGTGAGCATATACATTTCAAAGACTCGATATCAAGCAAATAGATAAGCGCAATATAGAATCCCGATCTCACTATCGATCTATGTCCATGTAATTCGATGGCAAAGACTGTGGTCATGGATGGCCTATCTGCAATGATGCCCTATTCGAACCCGAGTCATTGCACACAATCACCAAATTCTTGGCCGCATTCATAAAAGGACTTGTCGAAGACGCGTTACCTGGTGGCCATTTAGGCTCTTTCGTTAAATAGCTGCTCAATACTTGTTATTTTCGCGAACGAACTTCGCTGTCAATGCTCGAGCTAGAGGTGTAGCAAATGAGCACCACCTATTCTGGACATCTGAGATACTCTTTACGCAAGTCAGCGAGTGACACTGTCCCCGTCAACATCTTTGGTCTCGCCTGCTCGAATTGGAAACCAAGGCGTCCACGGATCAATCTTTGACTCAAAAAACTTATTCAGCCCATATTTGTAACTCAAAGGGAGCTGCGCGACCTGTCCCGACCTAAGAAGCATCAGTGAGAGTTACACAGGATCATAGAGGATACCTTACTTGCTGACAGACTGCTTTGGGGGAGGACGTTCTACTTTTGGTCCTTGTGTTTGTCTCTGCGCCCACGCATCGTCAGACGACAAAACGCTTACGTTGTCTTTCATTGAAAGACCGTCATCCGTTAACAATTCATCAACGGATCTGAGACCGTTTGAGGTACAGTCGTCATTGCTACTGACAAGATCAGGCACATCATCTATCCCGCTCTTGTCAGTATTTGATGTGTTGGCCTCGCGTTGAAATTCCACGCTGTTATCCCCATCGTTACTGTCGACTGACATGTCGTCTGACACTTCGACACAACAAGGGCGGGGTGGTATCTGCGCTACGATATCAGCAGCGGTCGGTCGTTGATCCGGTCGTCGTCTCATCATTGCCTCGCAATTATCTAGGATGATGGATTGGTCTTTCACCATCTGTGGCTGTCTTGCGCTTATGCGTAATTGCTGTATCATTTCCGTTACTGTATCTGAATCGTATTTACTGACGGGTTTTCGACACGATTCCTCACTTGGCGTTGCGCTCCAATTTCCAGATGAATGCTCCGACAGGGTTGACACTATCTCAAAGAAAACGCACCCCAGCGCAAAGACATCAGCAGCTCTTCCTCGCTCACCTCGATGAACCTCCGGTGCTGCGTACTGAACCGTAAAATCACCACTGTCAGATGAAATTGAGTCGTCGTCGCCTACGAGATTTGACGATCCAAAATCTGTATAAATCACTGCTTTGTTCTCAATGAGGATGTTGCTTGGCTTGATATCTCGATGGCGAACTCCGACATGATGTAGGTATTGAAGACCGGAGCTCAGACAGTTGAACCAATCCCTGGTTTCATCTTTGACTGGTTGTCCTGCGGAGCAGGCGTTCAGGTACTGCAACAAGTTGAAGTCAGCAACCGGTTGCATTATCAGTGTCATCGACTCTGCTTCCATGTAGCTTGCGACAATGCGAGCGATGTGTGGATGTCTGAGTCTCTTCATAATCGTTGCTTCGCGATTCGAACCACGTCCTCTTCCTAACCTGTTGTGACAAATCCTCTTACGAGCTGACGTCCACTCGTTGCCGTTTACCCTCACCTCATCGACAATTGCCATTGATCCTGACCCTAAACGACTCAATGACATCACATCCATCAAGCTATAAGACGACTTTGAGCTAGACGCATGAGATGTAAGGGGGCCACCACCACCGAAGGAGCTATAGCCATAGCCATAGCTTGAGAATCCACGAGAAGCCCCGTCACCGTTCTGATCGTAGGATCTTTGACCTTCCTGTGGCCCTGACCACTGTTTTTGATGATTGCGATCGTTAGCACTTGGTTGATCCTTGGCACTAAAAGATAGCGGTCCAATTTCGGGGCTATCATCAGAGTCATCAGAGTCGTCTTCGCCGGCTGTTGTGTCAGACTCTGAACCGCTACTATCACTTGCGTCCGCATCCAGGCCTTCTATACTTCCTATGTCATCTTCTGAGTTGTTCCACTGCGACATGTTCCATGGACGTTTGAGGTGGTCGGCGATATGATCAATTCGCACCTTCCAGCTCTTAAACTTTTCGTCGCACCCGCGAAAAATGCAATATTTGCTAAAGTTGGACTTGATTGGCAAACAACATGCGGCGATGTGGCGCTTTCTAGTTTCCAGGTTTGCATGGTCTTTGGAAAGATGCTTCCTGAAATGATCTTCGCGAAAGAACGTTCGTTTTGCATCAGGATTTTTGTGACATGCCCGAAAACTGCAAATCCAAACTTTAGGTGGCCGATTTATCTCCTCATGTCTTTTCCATGCGGCCTTTTCTCGGAACTTTGCCCCACAACGAGAGGTACATGCATAAGGTCGAGCCTCATCCCTCTCAAAGTGGCTTGAGTGCATGCATTCTAAGCTAACGTTGCCCGCTTTGCGATTGCACTCTCTTCGATTACGACGATAGCTCGACGTAACATCAATGCCAGACGTACTCATTGTCTGGTAGCCTGTGTCTTCATCTTCTCGGGCAATCGCCACATTTCTGAGAAACCATTTGCGAATTATCTCAATCGAATCGCCAAAAGAAACACTCAGACCTAACAAAGTACGCTCTGAAGGCATGGTATTCCTGTTTTTAAGCAGCCAGAGACTGTAAACAGCAACATTCATATTATCAGGGCTTTGTTGCGGTGGCGCTACTGAGCTCATGGGCTGTGAATGATCCAAAGAGCTGATTCCGGAAGCCCTCGCCATTGGGCTGGGTCGGTGTTGGGCTTTTTCAACTCTGAACCCCTTCCGACGACGAGATTGAGGTAGGCGACTGTATCTAGGATCGACGGAGGGGATCAATTGGATATCGGAGGTTACCACCCCAGATGACAAGGCAGCGGCTTCGGCGCGCTTTTGTTCAGCCCGGACTGCATCGGGTGGAGGTTCCGGTGCTATTGGGTTTGTCATGTCACTTCCAGTGTCGCATAAGAAGCTATGAGGATCCGCTTGTTGGCCGCCAGGGAGATGATATGCGTCTTCATTGGAGCAGATATTGGAGCGATGAGCCAAACCATTAGAATGGGATTGTCTCCAACCTCCTGACCAAAGCGGCAAATCATTTGATCTCTTACCATCCCAGTTCAGATTCTCGCCAACGGGATCAGATGGCAGCGTCGACCCATTTAAAACTTGATCCATCGAAGGTATGAAACCTGGATATTGCTCCTCGCCCAACGCGAAGGAAAATTGACTAGCGCAAGCATCGTCCAAGCCAGAAATTGTAGATCTCGAAAACATAGGAACACCACCCAGATCAAAGCCTGAAGCGGACATTTGTCCCCAGTGTGCGACATAAACACTCCCAGAATTTGTCTCGGGAAAGAGATATAAATCGGCATGCGAATTTTCGAAAAGTTTTAACGGCAAGATTTGTCAAACCAATGTCGGTTTGAGGTAGTTGACAAGTTCACATAACAGAAGCTATGCAAGGAACGTATCGAGAGACACAATTCGAAACAGGCTAAGGGTTACGTACGACCAAAAGGAAAATTTGGAATGAGGGGGTGTCCAGTACATAATGCGCTCACTGCGCTTGCTTCAACGACCCATCTAAATTGCGCACATGAGTAGTTGGACCTTTCTTGTTTCACTCGTCCCACTCCCGTACCCACCCATCGGGAGCCGCTGTTGTATTCTCCCGACAATTGAATGGCTGTGAGGGTGCTAAATGGATGGGCGGGAGGATTTGGGATTGGCAAGAACGATCGTCAGTGCATCAGTAGCGCCTTCCCTGGGTGGTGGGCTGAAGGCGAAAATTCCCCACAGCCTAGCCTCTGCCTTCATTCAAGGGCAAAATCTGCCCATTCGATTGCTGGTCGGCGCTAATTTGACACATTTGATTTAGTCGAGGTGCAAATCGACTGACTCTTTGGTACCTAGTGCTAAAATCGATTTTCAGTTTCGATTGATTAATATCGATTGATTGAATAGTGGAGCGTCAAGCTGCACTCGGTGGTCCTCAGCCTTGCGGACAAAAGGCTTGGCAGGATTTGGCGTATGATTTAATCAGAGCAATCGCTTGGCATTGCGCGTTAGCACATCGCACTCAGCTTCATATTTAATAAAGCCCAAAACTGGTTTTATGAGAAATCTTTGTATATGAACTCTAGTTAACTCATTATTTAGAGTATTTTTTAGATATTTTATCTTATTAAATTGGGTGGTTCCTATCCTACGTAAAGTAGATAATTTTAACGAGGTAACACCGTAAGAATGAGCAAAGGACCCCCGATCTTTCCTATTAAATAACTTTAGCAATATTCGATAGAATTACTTTAAACTTTTAAAAAGTCTTATTCGATATATTAACATGACATCCTAAACTTATAAGAAACTTAACCCTTTATAAGTACGTACAGTCCTATGATATAGAGGTATGATGTGCTAATGCGCAATGCCAAGCGATTGCCCTGATTAAATAAATCATACGCCAAATGCAGTATCGAGACGCATCAGGGATACACGCATGATGATATAGAGTACATCTCGATCTGGATGCACGGTGATATCGCGCTTAGGACTACCTGTCGTTGGACACAATCTACAGTCTGGTACGGCTCTCATACCCGGCTCGACTTTGCCGCTAACCATCGAGACCTTCACCTCCTCAGCCCAAAGGCAGGGGAGTTTGGCCCACAGTCCTCTCATGCTACCCATGAACATGTGGAGACATCAGCTGCATCGCTCTCGGAAGATGCCACTTCACGATTGTGCCGCTAGGCTTCTAAATTTCATACATTCCTCAAAGCCGTATGTATAATATATCGCTTGAGCATCGCAAACGAGATATCCCAAAAGTTCTACGAACCATCCCGCCTAGATTCATGAAAAAGTCATCAAATGAACATGGAACAGCCCTCGACCCAGTCACAGGTTAGACCTTCTCCTCTTTAAGAATTCCGACTGACTCCAATAAAACTCGCCAACATACATTCACTGACCTTCGCAAAAGGCGTCAGCCGTAGGACAGAATCTCGACGTGATCCAGGCACTGATTAGCGACAAGTCGCATGACGGCAAAGAAAAGCCAGATCGTCTCAAGAAATGGCTCCAAGAGATACCCAAACAGGTACCTTTTGATGTACTCGCGCAAGTCCGTCGGAATGAGCAGATTGGATCGACAGGCAACCCTGATTTGAAGGGTAGATATACCCCATCACCCGGCATCAGCCTCACAAAAGAGTTCAGACTACTAAGCAAGGTCTCAGAAAATCCTTGGAAGCTGTAACAGACGAACGCGCTCACCCCTATCTGTTGCAGACTAGAAAGGACGAAAGAGAGATAATTTGTGGATTGGAAATGGGCTCACGATCTTGTCCTCAGGAAGAAAATAACCCTTGCAGCACATCCCTAATCTCATGTTCAAGTGAT
>JAABUI010001322.1_pt1 | contig 14646 bp, 16 predicted proteins | sample 5559111 | NCBI WGS metagenome assembly JAABUI01 (sample SAMN10711870, study PRJNA513365) | rock metagenome | isolation source: Antarctica rocks | place: Antarctica: Victoria Land, Buttleship Promontory
ACCGCAACAGCAGCAGTGATATATCACTTTTGATGAACACAACTTCTTAAAGGAAAGTGACGGAGGCTTTAAGGCGCCAGTAACGTTGCGTCTTCTTGCGCGGGAGCTTGGAAGGTAAGCTGATCTCTGCTAGGGATAATTACTGTGTAACCCTGTTTGTGCCCGACCACTCAACACCAAGTGTTACATACGTCAAAGTTGTTGCCTTCCCACAGTTGATGTGAATAACAATGAACTTGTAAATGCGCAACCCATTCTGTTATGTGGCTTGCTTTGCTGCAGACATGACTCACATGCTGCTGCGCTGTAAAAGAAGGCTGCAGACCAAACGAGCTTGATAAACATCCAACTGGTGCAAGTTGAGCTCAGGAAGTATTGGTGTGTGACAAACTGCAGACACTTATAGCATTTCTGTGCTTATCGACATTTGTGCTGCCTACCAAGAGCGGTGCTTACTGCAATCAGGCATACTCACACACAACACCATTTCTTGGCAAGACCTGTTTGCTAAGTGTTTGCAGGCAGCATCACATGCATGTGCTGCTAGACAGTCTGCACAAGCACTTGCAGCCCTGCTTGCCAGCCAGCCATGCACTCTGCCTGTCAAGAGCGGTGCTTGCTGCAGCTCACAGACAAGTTGCTTCAACATCTTTTTGCCCGCCAACGCTCAGTGAGAGACTTGACGCACTGTAACTGGTGACTCCATTTCCCGTTGCAGCCTGACAGCTATGTCTTGGTTTTGAGTTTGCCGACTATGCCTCAGTGGGCTGAGAGCAAGCCATACATTTGCTGCACACTTGAGAGGGGGTCTGGCTATGCACACATGCTCTCATCAAAGTCTGTCGCTATGGTGATGTACGTTAACTGCAATAAACTGCAATCATAGATTTACAATCTAAGCGCAATGCTTTGTGCAGAATTGAATGTATGGACTGCTACAATGACTAACAGGGTAGAATGATTATGTACACGGGAACTACCAGCTGTTTCATGACCCCCATGAAGACTCAACCCCTAAACATATTTGTCGCTTTGCTGTGTGCAAACAATTCAGGCAGGGCTTTGCTTTGGATTTTGAAGGTCCTGTCACGTGATCAAGTGACTACAAGTCATGGCCCATGCCGGGCATGTCACGTCTGATTGGGTGAAGCCTTTGTTAGTGCACACTGGTACTATGCATATGCTTAGTGACTTTGCAAACCTGTGCAGCTTTTTCTCATCAAGAAGTACTTCACGTTTTTAGCCCATATGGAAGGATGTAAGGGTCCGGTTACTGGTTCTAGGTAACTCTAGTTCATCTTGGGCGAGGTTTTGGTTGTAATTATGTAGTTATACATAAGGGCTCGTGTCATATACACGAGCGCCCTTTGTGCCCTGCTTGGCTGAGGGATAGGTCAGTAGTGAGAATGAATGTAACAGAGAATGCCGTCACATTGTGTGTGGACTTGTTGCAGTCATATACAGCTGCTTTGTGGCGTCTTCATTGGTTTTTGTGAATTGTTACCAGGTGTGCCTGTACAGCCTGAGGCATAGCAAGCAGCTGCAACCTCTTCAAAGGAAATGTGACTGGGCAGAGAATAGCTCAGACACAGTTAATTCCGCTTGCAATTACTGTAAATGACTGGCAAAGACTGCCTAGATTGTATCATGAAACTGTCAGATGCATGGTGTTTGGTTTGTGTTTCCAATGAGGGATCGATACAGTGGTCTGCTGAGTTGTCATCAGAACATTTGTGAAGCTACACCTTGCATGCCCTCATGATTTACCCGGGTATCATGACACTCCGAAATGGCTCCTTCGCTCCTTGGTTGCATCTGCAGGTTCTTGCTTGCTTTCACGTGTGTCTGTAGTACCGTACCTTTTCGCCGTTGCTGCTGGCAAGCCAGACTCGGCATGATCATTACACTTCCAGCAGGAGCTCATGACTAAAGAACGCTAGCGTCTAGCAAGCATATGCTTCAGAAACAAAGTTGATCGAGCGTATGTGTAACTTCAAGGCCTCGCTGTATCGCCACATACAGCTAGGATGACATTTACAGATGGCAAAGGTACGTGGCCGTGGCCGATCCATGCAAGCTTGCTTACACTTGAACACTACGATTTTGCATTCCCAAATCGAGCAGACCACAGTCTTTGTCACTGCTTTTGCGCTGGCAATGACTTGTATATACAGCATTACGCCTGTCTCGCCTTGTTGGTATGATCCTACTGTGCAAGTACGGCAAGGTGAGTAACTGCTGTAGAAGATCGTTGAGCCTTTGTTTTCCGAGTTCATACAACAAAGCTTGAAGAGACAGAGCGTGGGTCACACCGATACGCCTATCGGCTCTGGTGCAACAACAGCAAGGGGTCCAGCCCTTTGTGCATAAGCAGTCAGGTGTCTGTATAGCAAGTCTCAGGCCAGATGGCAGTCAATCCCCACAGCTTTTCCCCCTTCTTTAGCTCCTCTTATTGACATATTACAGTAAATACAGAGTTTTGTCACGGTTCTGTAGGGTCCCAGTACTCTGTGTGCTGGGAACCAAAAAAAACAGTGATCTGATAGGTTTACGCGATGGTGACAGAATGCAGGAAATCTCTATGACTAATTCTATGGGTCCGGCCCGGCCTCTGTAGCTTCTACACGACATCTCTGTAGCGTCTGCCCCAGAACCACTGCAGCTCAGGCCCAGATGATCTATAGATCAGGCCTTGATCACTGTAGCTTCTGCCTCAGAGCACTGTAGGGTCTGCATGCAGAAGAAGAATGGTCTATGTGCAGAGCTAGGGCTGCAGAAGAAGCTTCTGAAAAATCTGGATTCTGATAGACTTGAGTCATGATCTGCAGATTATCAGTCATAATCCTGGAATCTCACCCCTCATCCCAACAAATAAGGGCAAGCAGGGAGGGTGGTGTGGGGGTAGGGTGCAGTGATGGCGTACCAGCCTGGACGAAACCCTTTTCAGAATCAGGAATCTACCCTCCTATACTTTTTAAGACTTTTTAGAGAGTATAGTACATGAGTAAATGCAAATTAACTACAGCGGAAGTACTGAATTAGCTATTTGGGAGACAAACTAGCATGATACATTAAATTAGCCAGGCCAATTAGGAAGTTTTTTGCTGACAGATGGCACCTGTGATTTCAACTTTGTAACATTGCTTACTACTAAAGGGTCTTTTGTAAGCATTACTCACACACTTACCCTACATGCTTATGAACATAATCTGACATAATGCAGAGAAAGCCCTAAGGTCAGTAGTCAGTTAGGCAAATGCAGCTTCTGCCTTAGAGCACTGTAGGGTCTGCATGCAGAAGAAGAATAGTCTGTGTGCAGACTTCTGTGGCTCTAGGGCTGCAGAAGAAGGTTCTGGAAAAGTCTAGGTTTTGATAAAGTCAGTAGTCAGTCACTCGGATGAATAACTTGAAGTATCGAGTGACTGCAGTGCAAGCTGGCCATGCTCTGAAGCCAACTACATGGATTATGCATAGCCTACGCACTCAAAAAGGTATAAACACAAGTCAGTTCTGACAAATGTAGATGCAAGCAAATGAACTGCAATGCCACTGGGCTTCAGCCCGCCTATACTAAGCTTTTGGGAACTCTTGACAACAGCTGTCAGGGTGGAGTGTTGCTGTTGTCTGCTGCATAAGCTGCAAGTGTTGTGCAATCACTACCAATACATGTATCCATTCATTGTGCCAAACGTAGTCCTGTGGCCTGCAGAACTGGAAATTGTGGCCTGCAGAACTGGAAATTGCCGCTCACTGTGTCATTGCCACTCACAAATTTGCACATTTACGGTGCTGCCTGCCTCATTGCCTTTCACAGATTGCGGAGGTGTGGTGCTGCCTGCTTCTGGAATGTACTCATCAGTATCACAGGATTGAACCCTGCACGAAAGCAGAGTTCACCAGATTGCAGTCACTGACCTGCATTAGTCGCAGTGCCGGGGTACCGAACATGTGGTGTATCTGGCTGTGATACTGCCTGCTACCTTGTCTTGCCTAGGTCCATACGGGGGCGCTTGTCTACTACCTTGCCTGCTATCTTGCCTACATCCCTAGGCAGCCCCTTGCCTGCTACCTTGCCTACTACCTTGCCCAGATCCCTTGGCAGCCCCTTGCCTACTACCTTGCCTACATCCCTAGGCAGCCCCTTGCCTACTACCTTGCCTACCTGTGTACCTAGGCAAGCCCTACCAGAAAGCATGTAATGATAATGATGGTCTTGTCTTGAGCATCAGTCGCAGAGCTTGTTTTGTCTCCCGGCAAAGCTGCTGTGCAAATCGCTGTCGGACAGCTACAAACATGTATGCAAAGGTGTGCCTGCAGTGACAGAAGGCTGCTGCCACCTGGTTTTGCACAGCAGCAGTCAGCTAGAAAGCTTGTACTGTTTCCTGGGCAAACCTGCTGTGCAATTACTGATGGGCGGTTGCGGCCCTGTATGGGAGGCACACTGTATGCAGGTACACCTATGTAGCTTGCTCTTCATACAGGTGTGCAGTGACCCACCACTTATGCACTGCAGCTCTGTTCAGGGCAAACTGCAATCCCCACTGTTCAGTGCTGCTCTGCAAAACCAACCTCACAGCCGGCAGTGTGTCACTGCAGTTACACCTATGTAGATTTGCTCTTCATACAGGTGTGCACTTACCCAGCACCAATGCACTGCAGCATTGTTTAAGGCAAAATGCAATCCCCACTGCTCAGTGCTGCTCTGCAAAACAGGCTCACAGCAGGCAGTGTGTCACTGCAGTTACACCTATGGAGGTTTGCATTTCATACAGGTGTGCAGTGACCCAGCACCAATGCACTGCAGCTCTGTTCAGGGCAAAATGCAATCCCCACTGTTCAGTGTTGCTCTGCAAAACAGAGTCACAGCAGTGTTGTGTCAGTGCAGTTACACCTGTGGAGATTTGCTCTTCATACAGGTGTGCAGTTACCCAGCACCAATGCACTGCAGCATTGTTCAAGGCAAAATGCAATCCCCACTGTTCAGTGTTGCTCTGCAAAACAGTCTCACAGCATGCCTGTGTCACTGCAGTCACACCTATGGGGATTTGCTCTTCATACAGGTGTGCATTGACCCACCACTTATGCACTGTGCTCCAGTCTGCCAATGAACACATACAATCTTCAGTTGGCAATCTGCCACACTCGTCAAAGCTCAACTAATATACTCCTCCGCTGTAGTTTGATGTACCTCATGTAGCTTGGTCATAAGCTTTGATAAAGTGGTGCCGAGGGCCTCCTAATGAACACCCTAAGAGCTTCATAGGCCAAGCGACAAGCTTGTAACTATTAAATGCAAAGCTTGAAATAAATCATTCACAGGGTTTCACGCTTATTAGTGTGACATTGATTGGCTTTGAAGGTGAATTACACTATTTTCCCTTCCCAATGCACATGCTTTCTGAGGGTGCGACACCTCCTTTCAGGCCGACCCCACCCCACCCCCTACATTGACAAGGGAATGTAAACGCAAGTCATATGAACATAAATGGACAGCAAACGTTTCCTGCTTGCATCTTCCACTCTGCCCTGCACTTCAAGGCAACTTGTGCGTCACGGCAACTTGTACTGACTGTTTGAACACCATGTCCACGGCTACGGCGAAGGCTTGCGTCATCGTTCTGGTGAGTGCTTTGAGGTGTTTGGATATACCCTTTTCGTTGACAGCTGTTGTTCAGTTTACGAATCATGTGCGACACGCAGGTGGTACAGTTCTGCTGGACTCTTGCGTCAAGTTCGACTCGTCTAAGCCATGCACCTTTCGCATTTATTATTGCTGCCCCTCTATTTTGACCACGCTTGCCTTCAGGTCAACCCCTCTGCCGCTCCTGCTGCTGCACCTCCTCAGGGTGCTGCTGCTGCCTCCACCGCCCCTGCACCATCTTTGGATGCTGCCTCTACCTTTACGGCTGCTGTACCATCACCCTCTATCACTTCAACTGCCTCGACCTTCCGTCTTGCTGTTCCATCACCCTCTGTTACAGCTACTGCCCTCACCTCCCCTTCTGCTGCACCATCACCCTCTGTCACTGCAACCTCCTCCACACCGCCTCCTGCTACACCAACGCCTTCTATCACTGCTGCCGCCTTCATTTCTCCTCCCCCACCAAATAGTTCTGATACTGCCATTGTCGATTCTCCTGCTAACAACAACAGTACTTCCCCTTCTCCTATTGTTACCAATGCTGCTCCACCTCCCCCTTTGGTGTGTATAGCAGCCTTTTATGCTTGAAAGTTCTGTTGCTGCATTGGACTTTGATGCTGCAGCTTTGCTCTGCAGGTGCTGCAAATTGTGTCATCAGCAACACACATTCCCGTGGTTACAGCCACCCAAACGCTGTCAGCATACACAGTAGCAACATTCAGCAGTACAATACAAGCTGCAGTAAGCATTTTTGTGTTTCTTCATGAAAGCACCGTCTTGTATTGCTCCATGTTCAGTCACCATTTATCAACTGCTTCCTTTGCAGTTCATTGGCACCCTGACAACCAACATAGAAAAGTTGTCTGGCCCAGTGCAAGTGGCCATAGTTCCCAACAGCATCAAACCTGGTTCTGTTGTGATGGGCACCACAGTAGCCTTTCTCACGGGCGACACAAGCAGTGCAGCAGCATACACACGGGCCATGGAGAGCAGCAGTGTATCAATCATTTTTGGTTCATATGCAGCTTCTGTCAACACGAGCAGCATTGTCCAAAGCACGATTGACAACTCAGGTGAGCTTTTACTGCTTTTGCTCTGGATGTTCAGTACTGTGTGACCCTCTGAGCACTAATGCCTTGTTGCAGCATCTGGTGCTGGATATGCTGGCGTCAGCTTCGCAGTGTTGTCTGGGGCAGTGTTGGCGCTGGTGTTTGTATCTATTTGGTAGTGATACAACGTGAAGGCTTCGGTTTCATGAGGACGTTCATACTCGAAGCACCTCGAATCGGCTTAACTTGTAACACGTGATGCACATGGACTGATTGATTTATGTAAGCAACGGCCCATTGGAGCAGACAAAAGAAAGATTTCTGCAACAAGTAATATTAGATTTGTATCTTCGATGGTACCGTGCACAGTGTTGGCAATTAACCCCTAACAAGGTCAGCGGTACATTATTAAGTTAATAGTTTGTCAAGGGTACCCTTAAAAACCCCTTAACAATTTCAGAGATATGCTATTTGACGTTTTGTGGTGCTGCTGAGTTCATGAAAAGTCTTAATAAGGTGCGAAACTGAACTTTTCACGTACTTTTGGGGTAACAAAGGTATACAAGTACACAGGTGAGATGGCCAGGCCTAACTACGTCTCAATACTATTTCAACAGTGCTAGATGTCAGACTTTGTGACATTTGACTGTCAGAATGCTGCAGCATAGTCCAGGGGGACCCAAACATTAAGCTGTGCAATCAGACAAGATGCTGCCAGTGTGATAGCTGTACCAAACAAAACCAGGTGTGATGCATTCGCACTCCAAATATGCTGCTCAGTGCCTAATAGCCGCTGACTGTGTCATTGTCCAAAAGTGGGACCTGGCTGTGACAGCAGGAAGCGGACCTGATACAGGTCTTCTGTTGGGCAATTTTGCAGATGGTCTTGCAAGCGCAAAAGCTGCCTGGATGAAGTCATTGTCAATCCAGGTGAAAGGCAAGTTGCCAGAGATTGTGCCTTTCAACAGCAGCATTTCCAACTCCTTTTGCTGTGTGCCTGTCATGGGAATATCCTTGAGAGCCATGAACTTCTGCAGACTTGACTGAGAGTGTGCTGATGGCGTCAAGGCGCTGTCTGCAACATCGCTGGCAGACTATCTTTTGTCCAGTTTTAAGCCCATGCCTTAACATCATCTGACACATGATCACACTTCACCAGATGACTTTTCATAGCATCTGACCCGCCAAGGACCTTGACACTATGTCCAGCAAGAGTACATGCATTGCAGAATGCGCCATAGTGGCTTTTGTTCTGCTTTGCTGCAGTTCTTGTGAAGAAAGCCCACATGCTGCCAGTTGGTCGGCCTGTTGCGCTACTGCCAGAGGAAGACGGCAGAAACTCGTGCGAGTGGTACTCACGAGGTCATAAAAAAGACTTCTGTTTCTGTGGTTCTGTTCATACTGTCAACTGGGAAGAAAGAATCTCGGTGACTCGCTGGCAAAGTTCACGGCACATGGAGCCCAGTAGTGCTGATGGTACTGGCATTGCTGCAACCTGTGTGTGATGCAGGGCCACTTGTTGGCTGGACATACAGCTCAATGTCTTGCATAAGATGCTCAGTATCAACCTTCAATACATGAACTTCACCCTCATATCAAAAATTATTGGACTGCACGTTCTAAGGTTTCCATGCTTTCTTGTGCCTCAACCAACATGTCAAACAGACGGCTAAGATGAGTGACAGGCATTAAACACTGCTTTACAGAACTGCTTCATATCACATTTTCGGTGTTTGCACTCTGTCAAGATTACCAATGAACACGCCCATCACAGCAAGTAGCCGGCTCCGTCCACCAAGTTCATAGATGATGTGGTAAAATTTTCTTGAGGGCTTGTCGCACTAAAAACGGCATCAAAGGCTACTTGGTACACAGGAGTACTATTGTTTGCAAAGCTCCAGAGATCCACCTGCATTGGTACATGTTGGATACTTGTGTTTGATGCTCACTCCTCGCAAGCATTGTACACGGTGCACTGCATTACTGAGGCAGAGGGCTCACCGTGAGTATTTCTGGGGTTGCAGTAACGATTGCAATGCCACTGTTACAACTAGCTGCCAAGGTGTTAGCACTGACATAACGAACCCAAGGTGGACAAGCATCTGAAGAGCTGGCATCAGGGGTGCAACCATCTGCTGGGTTGCATAGAAAGCCAACTGTCAACTTCACAAAGATGTCAGCAAAACAAGAACAATGTATTGAGACAGACTCTTGACAGTGCATGCAAGTTTGCGTACAGCAACTGTGAATTACCTCCTGAAGTAACGAAAGCTGTGTTGTTGACTTCGGACAGCACCAATGTATGGTCATGACCACTGATGACCACTGGAACATGATACCTATTCAAAATCTAAGGGCTGCAATCATCACAACATGACAAACATCAGGCATCATCAGCTTGTAACAGTTGCCACCAATGTCAGTCACATAGAACACATCCCACCGGCAAGAACCCAATTTGGTCTTCAATCGCATATGAATCTGTTGTGCCGTAAGATGGATGATGAGCAATGACAACGCTCCACATTGCACTCGAAGTGTTGAGAGCCATCTCCATACACTCCATCTCGTTCGAACTTCTGCAGTATCCTATGTGCAAGCACTCCTCTCAGCCTGAGACACAAGAACATTCACAAACTTTAGAGCAACTTTTTGAAGCTTACCAATGCCTCATAACCAGGGAAGGCATCATCCGCAAGAAGAGTCAAGTTGGTGACAAAGCTAACAGTGTCAAGGAAGATGACCGTCTCTCACCCTGATGGTCAAAATTACCCGTGGCTATGTTCCACGACAATCCCTCAATGTTGAACATCAGTGCTGTTTGATATACGTTCTGCCAGTGGCCATTCGACCCTTAACTCCCTCGGAGTACACAAAGGGCTGTATTATAATGTAATTTTAGTTGGTAAAATAGGGACTCTGGTGTTGGGTCAGTGCACACCTGTATGAAGAGCAAATCTTCATAGGTGTAAGTGCAGTGATACAAGCCTGATGCAAGCCAGTCTTGCAGAGCAGCACTGATCAGTGGGCACTGCAATTTGCCCTAAGCAGTGTTGCAGTGCACTGGTGTTGGGTCAGTGCACACCTGTATGAAGAGGAAATCTTCATAGGTAAATATGGAGTAGCGTTGACTGGGCCAAATTGCCCACTCACGCTGGCTGATCTCTCGCATCAGTTTGCCAAGGAATGACGAACGGTGAGGCCAAGAAGTCATCCAAGCGCACGGCTACCGCCCATAGCGAGGAAGTCAAAGCTGCCAAGCAGTACTTGCGGAGTAAACACGTCATCGTCAACCGCGGCTACAACGACGAGAGGATCCTTAGAGAGGCTGCAGAAAGTAGGAGATATAGATCGGGCAGAGAAACCTACCATCTTTGTGTGCAACATTGGTCTCCGTCAAATTCTAAGCAATGTATGGTGCGACTGCAGTGAAATCCAATCAGCAGCCACTGCCTGCACTGGAGGATTTTCAGGTTTCCAGGAGAAACAATTCTCAGACCAGCTACTGCTACTGGCAATGAAAGCAGCACCTCTGACATGCCTGCAACACAGACACAAGGTGCAGGTGAGATTTCAATGTACATAAGTGCCTGGTACCTTTGCAAACTCTGACACAGAGTATATGGCACCCAGTGTTTGAATCCCTATCTTCTTCAGGTAACCAGCAGCCTGGCGTGTCACAGCGTGCATCTTGGTGCAAGCCACACAGAACAGCAAACAGTGCGGTACAGCAGCACCGTACAGAAGCAGCAGAAGCTGAAAAGCAGCAGCAGCCTCAGCAGCAGCCTCAGCAGCAGCCTCAGCAGCAGCCTCAGCAGCAGCCTGATGAGCATCAGCAGGACCAGCAAGGTTCATGACTTACTGCAGCCGCAGCAGCAGCTGCTGAGACCGCAGCGTCAAACCGCAAGTGTATATAGTAAAGTGCCAGAAGCAGAAGCAGCTGAAGTTGATGAGGCTCAGGATCTGCTGCAGCAGCAGCAGCAGCAGCAGCAAGACCAGGCATCACATGATCAGCAGGGTCATGAGCAGCAGTCGCGCAGATCACAGCGTCAAATGCAAGCAGATTTTGCCGGCCTCCTCAAGGTGCTGCAAGACAACATGACCCTTCACAAGCATAAGACGATCAGCAGCAGCAGGGTTCACAGCAGCAGCTGCAAGCAGGTGGAGGGCAGCAGCGCCAGCAGCCAAGTCAACAGCACCAGGCAACAGTGCAGCCCCAGCGGCAGCAGTCAGGTAGCAGCAACAATGTGACTGCCAACAGGCAGACTGCAGAGCCCGCCCGCCCTCAGCTGATCTTGAGCCTGTTGAGAGAGCCTGTGATCCAACAAAACATTGCATTGCAGCAACAATGGCAGATGATCATGGAGGAGCAGGATGATGCTGAGCCTGCAGATGCTCAGCTGCAGAGCTCAGCAGCAGCAGAAAATCAACCTGGCCCACCAAGTGATAGCAATGGTCATGAAGATGACGATGAAGCAGAAGAGGAGGAACATGCAACTGAAGTGCTGGACAAAAGCTTCTCAGCAATGTTCCACCCAGTGCAACAGGGCACATCACAGCCATCATAGGCAATGTGGAGTGGATGGCAGAGCGCATACAGGATCCTGAAATCTTAAAGGTCTTCTAGACCTTACTGACGAAGCATGCACAGCTGTTTGTGAGTAATCAGAAGCTGCAGAAAGAGCACAGGCAGTTGTTAAACAAATGGAACAGCATGTCTTACGCATGGGGGGTTGCCATTAGCTCCCTCCAGCATGAGCTGAGAGGTGCTGAGCCTTTGCTAGGGAACTCTAGCAGTGAGCCAGGCAGCAGGGCAGATGCAGCCTCAGCTTATGAGCAGTGGGAACTTGCTGCATTCCGCATTACTGCCCCTTCTCTTGGTCTGTTCTCCCAGCCTGCCGGCATGATAGAGATTTGGGTGCTCACTCTCAGCCCACTTGAAAGGCCAGTCAATGTTGCTCCATCAATCACAGCAGATCAAGCACCTCTGACGTTGTTTGTGCCCAGGGATGCACTGAATTTGGCTGGCATGCCAGGCGACTTCAAGAAGTTGTCCACCTACACAAAGCTGGTAGGAGACCTGGTGAGCTCTGCCTGCAATGTCAGCTGTCAGAGGTTCTGTCAGAGATTGCATTCTAATGTCCACTCAATATGTGGTCATGATCACTTCAGTCATTGTTGTAAAAACTTTGGTCATCTGTGCTGCATTTTAAGTCATCATCATCAGCTGCGGCAGCAGCATTGCGTCCCATGATGGCAGTGTGGTGCAGGCATGCTTGGCACGAAGGTCACACTAGATGCTGTTGTTATGAATGACCATGGCAGCAAACATACTTTGCTTGCAGGTTGCCAACTCACTGTCAGGCAGAAACAAGTCTGCAGATGCGCTGACCGTCAAACAACCATTCAAAGTGCTTGCTGATGTGCTGAATCACAAAGATGAAAGCTGTCCACAGCCATTCTTCAGCAAACATGCCAGGAATATGACCTTTGTCACTGCACAGCAACTTGTCAAGCTTGTGCAAGCAGTAGCTGAAAATCCAGACAAGACTTTGCCAGATCCACTAGAGTCTAATCAGCCATTATCTGGCTGCGTGGAAGTCTAGACCCAGTCATGCTGCAGCGCGTCGAGCACAAAGAAAATTGGGATGTTCAGGACTGGATGTTGCCCAACAAAAGGAAGACAAGCACTTCAAAGGCCGTAGTGCGGTCAAATGTGCCTGAGTCATGCTGAAGTCCTATTTGAATGCTGTATGTGCATGATAGCAGGCACTCAATGCAAGAGCGCGCTCATGCTGTCATCCTGTGTCAATTCAGCACCTTGTGCCTGTTGAATCTGAAGTAGCATGTGCATGTGAAGTAGCAGCTGTACGGCTCTGGGGGATGACACGTGCACCACAGTGCATGACGCAAGAAAGTAGCTTATGCATCTGCCGATAAGTCAATCAAAGCTGTTTACTCATTAAATCAGTAATCTGGTCAACGCTGCCTGTTACAGTGCTGCACTGCAGTTCAATCACTGCAGACTGAATGATGCCCCTGCTGAGTTTTGAGAAGTGGTCTACCAGGTACAACGTTGTAAGTGTGTTGACACACTTGACTGAGCTTAATGCAATTAGCCGAAAATAATGTGCATATGCATGCAGTCTGTCACAGCGGCGCTCAATGTGACATTGAACGATTCCCTAGAGTGATATACGCCTGTTGCCTCACATGATATTATGTCATGCGCTGCATCGCCCATATGCATGCATGCAAGCTGCACAGATTGATGAACGGGCAGATATCTTTCTGCATGACATCAGACAACATCAATTGGTGTGAATGCTCTGAGTACTGCTTCAAGCTGGCTATTTTTTTTTCGTTCTGCATCTGCAAGAAGAATCTGACACTGAACATGAAGGTCCGCTGAGTCATCTGGCTGACACTGCACTTGATTCGTGCTAAAGCACTGTTGAACTGCTCAGCAATCTGTGAGTTCAAGCCTGCATACGCTGGGTACTGAGTCAGATTATACGTCCTAGAGCATGCTGTGTGTCCAAACCAATGGAACTTGTCCACAAGAAACAAGGTGTTCCTGAAATGATCTGGCTGCCTGTTGAGACAATAGTCTTGCAGGGCACAGGAAAAAATCATAAACAACAACCTTGGGGGCAACAGCAAAGTATTTGTACAAGATAGAGAAAGCTTCATTCCTTCCTTCAGCATTTGGCATGATGTAATGTCCATAGCAGATCTCATGCCTACAGTACCAGCAAAAGATCCCACCTGTCCTACGACTTCCATGTGACCCACTCACAAATGAATGCCGACATGAGGTTGAATCATCGCTGTGACAGCTATCCTTTTCAAAAGCATATGCTGGCCTGGCACGGACTTTGGCAACCCCTACACATACACCACTTTGTAGACATGCATTTGAGGTACTAGAGGGTCTACTCTCCATGTCAATTTGGGGAGGAATCACTGGGCCACCCTGACCACACCTGATACTAATGGATGCTACCGATGAAGCAAAGGCTCTACAGTCATATTGCAGTGCCATTCCCAAAGCTTTCACACTTCGCATAGCGTCTAGAGCTGTGCAGAAGTCCAAAAAATGGGGAGCTTTGAATTTCAACACAGCAAGCAGATCAGAAGCAAATGCAGCAAAAGTGGACTGTTGCAAACCAGTCAGAATCAGCTCAGCAGCTGTATGTGGCAAGTATGACAAAACAGGGCTGTCACTAGCCATAGACTTGAGCATCACAGACAGATGCCTTTGTTGGTGCACAGCAAGCTTGCACGCATGCTCATTGATATCTGTCAGCAGTGCAGCCATGTGAACAGGCTCTACAGCTTCAAGCAAATCAGTCCATTCTGCAGAATCAGTGTCTGAGATGCATCAAGTGGTGCTGCCTGCGATGGTACCTGCAAAGACGGCAAGTTTCTTGCAACTTGCTGAAGATTTGAGAAGGCAGCGGTCAGTCTTCATGTGTGCCCTGGGTGCTGTCACAGGATCTTCAGGGACTTCTGTGACGGGTACACCGGAATAATACTTTCCCTGAATGCCTTCTGATGTTGCATCGCCAATGAGCACCTCAGGGTTGTCACCACATATAGGACATTTGAAAAGATACCACAACTCAAGTCTGCTAGCCCAAGCATAGTAGATCTGTCTGAACAGCGTTGGTGAAGCAAAAGTGATGCCTCCCTTGCTACTGTAGCCTGGAGGCACATAGCGTTCATAGTCACACTTGCGATCAAGCACAAACGCTGACACTGGTTTGCCATCTTGTGTAGATTGATCTGCATATATAAGTGCCGTGCTGACTACTGACTCTGATCCAAGTCACAGGAAAGATTAAGATTAATCAGTCATAATCCAATCACGTCATCTGCACGTGGTCTGCAGGTGCTGTGGAAGCTTCTGTATGATCAGTAAAACCTTTATATTCATGTTAGTCATGCCTTCAA
>JAABUI010001323.1_pt1 | contig 14644 bp, 24 predicted proteins | sample 5559111 | NCBI WGS metagenome assembly JAABUI01 (sample SAMN10711870, study PRJNA513365) | rock metagenome | isolation source: Antarctica rocks | place: Antarctica: Victoria Land, Buttleship Promontory
TTTACAGCCGTCTTCTCCTCTATTTCTCGGTATGTAAGCCCGGAATCACGATAGGCAATGACTCTACCACGCTCAAAGTCACTTGTGTTGCTTGGAAACATGATATCCATGCATAGAAAGGTCACTAGAGACAACGCGGAGACTTAAGTGGAAGAGGGGCCACACTCCTCGGAATTAGTCGGCGAATAGCCAAATTAATAACGGCGATACTGCTCCGACTATACGCCGGTCAGCCGGTGGCCGGTGGAACGGGAACGCCACGTGGTAAACTGGGAGGGGTCCATGACGTGGATTTACGAAGCTTGCAGGCTGAACCTCATTGACACACCTGCGTCTCACCTTCGTCGTACATCGCTGGACATCAATCGGCCTCGACACTGAAGACAGAGATCCCCAAGTGCGTCGAAAGCGGTTGTCTGACTATCATACTCGCTGTACAACGTCTGATTCGATCAATAGCTGCTGCTTGTCCGAGTAAGAAGAGATATGTACCTCTGAGCGCTCCTAGTGCAACCTCAAACGGCGTTTCGAAGCATAACGGCGGACGCGAAGTCCAGGTTTCATCACTCAGGTGGGTTACAGTCTCATCTGCCTAACCCCTTATACCGTCTGTTCCTCATAGTGAAGGACTCTGTCCCAAGTGATCATACTGATGACCTTCCACTTCAGCTCTCGTCAACATCATGCAGTCTACGAACGCGTCCTCATCCTCCTCTTCGGCCGCCGGAAAGCCTGACCGACTCTACATCGGCAATCTCTCCCCGACCGTAGACGAATATACCCTCATCCAGATCTTCCAAAAATATGGCAAGATCACCAAGCTCGATTTTATGTTCCACAAATCCGGCGTCCTCAAGGGGAAACCTCGCGGCTTCGCTTTCGTCGAGTTCTCAAATAGGGATGTGAGTGGAGGGGTCGAGCTGAAGTTTGAGTCGAGGGCGTGCTGACGTCTGTGGGGGTTTTTCTTTGATTTCTTCCCCAAGGACGCGTTGAAAGCTATGGTCAAGCTGCATGATAGGTTATTGAGGGGGAGGAAGTTGGTCGTGACTTATGCCAATTCGGTGACTAGCTTGGTTCTCTGGCTAGGATTACACTGATAGCGGTATAGGCACCTCCGAGCGACTTGCCGCCTCCGACAAGAGGTCGCCGTCCGACAGAAGCACCAAAGACCACGACTCTTTCTCTGCTAAAGAGCAATCGGCGACCGCAAAGGTGGGCATTGTCGCACTTGTTATATTGAGCTGAGCGATCGTTCCATCAGTGCTGCCGCCCAGATCGCCGCGATGGAAGCGAAGCTCGCCACCATGGCCAAACGAAAACCCGCCGACGAGGATTACGTTCCTGGACAGGGGACTTACTCTGGTTCTGGCACCGCTTCCCCCTTGCCCGAAGGTGTCGAAGGCGATATTGAGATGGATGGAGAGGCGCCTATCGGCCAGGAGGAGGGGGGGAAGGCGGCGCAAGATCTGGAGATAGAGCTGGAGGCGGACTTTCGTGGAGGGGACGATCAGATGGATGATGGGGACGAGGGTATGACAGAGACGTCCGCGCCAACCGGGGCATCTGGAACCGCTCCGGCGAATGGCGAACAAGGAAAGAAAAGTGCTCCCTCTCCCTCTCTCCCAACCATCGCGGTATCGAATACGTCACTTCCGCCTCGACCTCCGATACCTGCGAAAGCCGTTGCACTCGAGCTCGCTACCGATCCCGAAGCCAAGGCGAGAGAGGAAGCGATCAAGCGGGGATTAGCAGGGCTGCCGAAGAAACCGGTCTTCTGATCATAGCACTGCCTGCATGTCGTGCATCGCCTTCTGTACATGGTTACAACCACAGCAAGGCCAACGATTTGCAAGAGATGACGGGCCCGCTGATCTTTAACGCGGAATGTTGGAAGGATCTCTTAATGATTGCGGCGGCACTGCGAGACCCGGAGTCTGGCATGAGCCTGTAAAACGCGCAATACCGCAGAATGCGTTGTTTTACGCACGCTGAGACGATGGTTGCGCGATGGAGTAAGGAAGCCGAGAGTAGCCTTTTATCGGTACAAAACAGATTTCATCTCGCTCGTGCCACTCAATGATGGCCCCAATCTGTCTCGAAGGTATACACTACGTGGATTATCAATCGCAGGAGCGGCGGAAGATGACATGACTTTTAACGACTGATTACAGAGCCAAAGATCAGTATCAGACGAGAGAGGAAGGGCGACGCACTCCTCAGCCCACTCGTTCTCCTTGCGAATCTGCTCCTCCTCTTCCGGTGTAAAGCTGTTGTTGCTGTCATTATTGCGGAATCAATGGAAGGACATGAACGTACTCGTTCTGGATGTTGAAGAGGGTCCGAATTTGCTCAGGGGTCTTACCCTTGATCATGTTTCTAAGTCTTTGAGTCAGACAGAGCAGAAGAGACCGAGCCATTCGACGCACGCGACAGTCTTGCAGCCAACATCCCTGCGAATACTTCGTTAGCACAGGAGGATGGGTAGATATGGCGAAGTGCGGCATGAGCTGGGATTCCGCTGCACTGACAATAGAGGCTTAATATCGAGGTAATTCTACGGAGACCTGATCAGTGTTGTTTCCGCGCTCGAAGGGGTTCGCTCACCGCGGCCAAAATGATCTCGAACAGCATCTCCTGGTCGACCTACGACCCATGTCAGCACATGGGCGGACCTGAACATCCTGAGCTGGATGTTGGAATTGGGGAACCACCTGGATGAACCTAAAGCGAAATCAGCATGTCTCAGGACGAGACAAATAAGACTGACCTCGCGTCCCACTCGCCGATCTCGCTCGTCTTCCTCCTCGAATCGTCTGCGTCAGCATCCGGTGCGGGCAGCGGTTCGTTCTTGTGATGATCGCAGTATTCGAGAATCTTGTTGAGGACGGATGAAGAGACGTTGGGAAGGGGAATGGTTTGCTCCTGAGCGGGGAGGTCTGTGGGATGGTCAATCAGTCAACCACCAGAAGCACGACGCGAGGTTAGATGACCGGGAAATATGTGGAGAAGGTGAAAGGTGAAGGAATGTAGAGTAGCGGGGCCAAAGCGGAGCCGTTGACCTTCCAGTGGCAGAGAAGACGAGGTCGAAGGAGGATATAGCCGGATAAGAATATGACGAGGGAGCGAAGTAGCTTCCCCAATATGGCCTGGATTGGGTGGCGAAGACCATGCATGGGAGTCGCCGAGACTTTATGGTGCCCTCTTGGACCACGGGACTACAACTCACCGTCCAGCATGACCTTGATCATGGCGCTCCTCCCTGCGACCTTCTTATCCACGGTGAATAACTCATCATCCGACGTCTGCAGGACCACAACGTCCTTCTTATCCGCGGGAGCTGCCATGATACCAATCAAAGCTTTGAAAGAGAGGAAGAAGACGGGAAATGATATCCTCATACGTCGAGGGCAGATAGGTCTCTTGTGGATCAGAAAGGAAGGTAAGGAAGGATGAAAGGAGGAGCAGACCTCCAGGTTATGGCACGCCTACCGCTGCCTACATATTTAGAAGGCACTGAATCGGCAGGTTTCGGATGAAGTTCCAGTAGGCTCCGCATTTCCCGGTAAAAATAGCGAATTATACTTTCTTGCGGTCCGACCTTTATGACAGTAGTCACCTTCAGCTGTCCGTACCGCAGCATTTCCGACAAGAGGAGTCGGTAGTGACTCCGCGACATGTCTCGCGCTCCGCCGGTCACTCCCCCTTCACCTCATTGGCTCGTTCGACCTCCACTTGATAACGCTTCTTACACTCCCTCACCCAATCAAAACAGTCCAATGAGCGATAGACATACTGGCGCAATGTACCAGAATCAATCCAACTTCACTTCTTACCCATACGGCGGTCCAGCGAATGAGGCTCCACCTGGATGGAACCCCAATCTCGTCCCGGACGGCCAATATCCGCCAAACTGGTACATGCCAGAGCAGGGACCTAGCTCCAGCTTCAACGGCTTCCAGCAACCCTTACCACCAGGCTATCCTCCTGGCAATCTCGCTTTCCAGCCTCCGCGCCAGAACACAACTTTTGCTTCTCCATATACGCCATCGCAGTCTTCAGGCCTCACCTTCGAAAATCAGCCATTCCCCTCAGGCTCGAGCTCAAAGGGGGACAATTCGAGTACCGGACCCAAAAAGAAGCGAAAGAAGGTGCCAGTAGAGGCAGAGGGTACCGCATCAGTAGGGAGTCCACCCGGAGATGGCGAAAAGGAGAAGAGGTTGAAGACTGGAAGAGCTTGTGATGCTTGCGTATGTCCCGGTCCATAATATTCTGCTGACTGGCATAGAGGACAAAGAAGATCCGCTGTGATATCCTCCCAACCGATTCTCCAGACGACAACGACACTCAGCCGATCTGCGCCCACTGCAAGCAGTACGAGCTGGAATGTACCTTCTTCTTGCCTATAACGGAAACACGTTTCAAGAAGAGGAAAGCGACAGGTGAGTCCCATGCAAGTACTTAGCTGACCTTCAGAGGATCTACCTACGGATCAGCCCCTGGCGCTTTCATCGAGTCTCCTCTCGCGCGATGTGACGGCGACGAGCAGTCCGGTGAATCCGGAAGGCTTGACGTCGAGACAACCTCTGGGTGAGACGCCGTCTCGGGTTGAAGGTAAGTAGCTCGTACATACTTCGCGCTGATAAACCTTCAGGGCCGACGTCCCTCTCGTTCCTCCTGCAGACTGCCCTTCCAGCTGGCGCTTCTGAATTATACGACTTGCGCGAACATAACAAATGGGAAGTGTCAGAGGACGGAGACGGTCTCATCAAGGTCAAGGCTCCGCCCAGTGGAGCGCATGCCGAGGGTGACCTCGACAATCCAGCACATAATCGACTCAACAGATCGATCTTGTCTGGCCAGACCATAACCCATCTTGTAAATGCTTACTTCGATCACCTCGCCCCTCTCTTCCCAATCATCTCTCGAGCCGAATTTGCGGCCAAGGCGAACCCCAGCCCGTTGTTGCTTTATTCGATATGCGGGCTGGGCGCAACACGAAGGCACTTCCCGCGGGAGATATTCGCCGCGGTGCGAGGGGTGATCAACGGTTTACTTCGATCGAATGACATCTTGAGCGACGCAAGGTTCGAGAATGTGCAGGCGCTGGTGAGCAAACTTTCCAAGAATGCGGCTGACGATCAGCTGCTACTGTCGCAAGTAGGTGATTTGCATGCGCAGCCAACGGCGGCGACAGCTAGCGCGGCATTGGTCCGGATGGGGATTGCGACTCGGATGGTGAGTGATGTCAGGGGGATGATGGCTAAACCGCACAGGCCCAAGATCTCGGTCTGCATCGAGAATCCACCCTGCAAGCACAAACGGCTCACGATCTAGCGTACGTGGAGCTGAGAAGACGCGTCTGGGCGACCTGCGTCATTCTCGATCGGTGGTACGGCGCCGCCCTTGGTATCCCATTACTTATCGATCTTCTCGACTGCGATGTACTCCTTCCCGCGCCATACGAGATCGTGAGTGACACCGAGCCGAGCTCGTGGCCTGTGGACCCGAGCTTCATGGCCCTCTCTGAGCATTTGAAGCTCTCCATCCTCATGGGTCGGATCCTCAAGACGATATACAGCCCGACAGGACTCAAGTATGCAACGGATTCGCAGCTGCAGAGCTTACTGGCAGACATGCGAACCTGGCTGGAAGAGCTTCCGGAGGAGCTGAAGTTCAGGGGGCCGGACAGTTCCTTCGCTGCTGGTGAGCCTAAAGCAACCCGGAGGTAGCCTGACATCTCAGGGCTGCTCCATATGAGCTACGCGGCACTTCAGTTCCTCTTCTGGCGTGTCTTCATGCGCATCACATACACCTGCCCTCCTCATCTCACTGTCCGCCTCAAGACCCATATTTGGAATGAGGTTGTTGATCGGTCCCGTGAGGCCATCGAATGGCTCGCTCAAAATGACGAGGCCCTAGACACGCTCTTCATCTACGCGTACACCGCGACGAGTTGCGCTTTAGTCCAGTACCACACATGGGCACGACGACGCGATCCGTCCGCGCTGGATGCGTTACGACTGGTCAAGGAGGTCGCCTTGAAATGGGAAACTACCGTGCAACCGGACCAGATGAGCATTCGGCGGAAGACTTGTGAAACAATGACGCTATTGTACGAAGCTGCGCTCAAAACCAATCCGGAGAGCGCAGTGGATAAGATGGATCGGCCACTCGACATCAATCCCACTGCCGGCGTATCGACCCGCGATGCTTTCGGTCGAGCAGTCTATGTCAAAGAAGTCCGTCGTCCCAATGGGGGAGTCTGGGTCGCGTTGACCGAGGATGATCGGGAAGCTTCTGGGATCCCGCGTGAAGAGTGCATCCTGGCATCGGAATACGACGGTCAAATTCCGGTCGATAGGGGCAACAAGGAGGACGCACACGATCAGCTCGGTCAAACGCATGCCGCACCGTTGCCTCAGGCTTTCCAGGATATGCAAAATGCAACGAACGTCAATCCTCAGATGAACTTTGGCGAGTTCGCTAGCGAGGTGCAGCAGCCGGGTATAGACTTCTCCAATGTAAGTCGCTCTTGAACGGGATTCGAATGAGCTGACATCCCATCAGCCTGGTGAAATGGGCTTTACAGATGGTGGGGTGGATATCAGCATGTTGGACGGTCTGCCCGTCAATGGGTTCGATTTCCCTTCTTGGGAGGTGAGTTTGGCTTCACCCGATTGCGCGTACGATTCGATCCAGCTTCTAGCAATACTTCCAGGCGATCAACAATTCAACGGTGCCGAGCTACGGGTTTTGAGATGCTGCAGCGTTGACTTCTGGGGATTGCGGTCATGGGGAAGAAAGAGGGAATGGGGTCTTGAGCAGAAGCACCGAAATACGACAGTGTCGAAAGGGCGTTTGTGAATGTTCGGCTTGTGTCTCGGTATGTGCTCATGGTTGTATTCATGCACGGTTGGCATTCGCATGCAAGTACTTGTATCTGTTGAAGAGCAAAACTTTCTGACCTGGCCTCGCCGCAAATCCCTCAAAAAGTTGAGGGACTTCACAAAGCTACCGAAGAATCCCTTTCGAACACCTGAGCTTGACAAAACCGTAGCGAGACTCTAGATATCTTTTTCAAGCTTAACGATGTCCGGGCCATTTGCCACTTCGCCACTCTGTTTGTCCTCGATGCAGCTCGTGGAGAACGCTTCATCCTTTCAAGTGTGCTTTCTTTTGTTCCTTGAAACGCCGATATGCCAAAGTATTGAATTTCGACCCTGTTTACCAATTATTTTGTCACTACAACACGTCTTAGCATGAAATCCCAGACTCTTTCGTCAAATCAAGCGCCAACTTGACCTCACCACGGATGAAGAAGGATAATCATCCGGACGCGGTGAATACCCAGCGGAGAAGATTTCTGCCGAGAAGCAATCCCTCCCGAATCGGGCCGAAAACACAGTCCGTACCCTCGAGGCCGAGCTAAGAGGCTTTTCGAAGGAGATGCTCGAGATGCGTGACTACCTGGCTCTCCCACAGGTTCCATGGTGGGCAGAGCACGAAGGCCCGTCACATACAAGGACCGAGGGAGAAGCGACGGACTTCTGTGAACCAGTTTCGAAGAAGGACCATCAGTCTGCGAGCGAACCGAGCGAGGAGAATCGACCCATGGACGAGGACAAGAAGGTTGAAGCCAGTCTTCATACGTTGATGAGAAGATGACGTCTGTCCCAGGCCAGTTCGACGGTCGGTATACCTCTATGAAAAGCCCGGTGTCATTCCTACCGGCATTTCCCAAGGTCCCATCAAGGACGACACAAAGATTCATTATGGTGATGATCATCGTGTCTTCTACGACAGAGACTGTCTTTGGACAGAAGCTGCCATCGTGGATGTCGAAGTGGAGCCAAAGCCTCGGGAATACCGCGGAGGGTATGGGGCAGGAGTCGTACGACTAAGATTGTGATGTCTTGGTCTCGGCTGACACGAGGTCGACCTACTGGTGTGCCGAGCGGCAAAGAAACGACGTGTAGAGCTGGAAGTCCTACCGAGACCAGGAGTTTTTGCTTATATGTCGATGAGACGTCTACGTAGAGACTGCTGCGAATCTGGTATTCGCTGTCGACTCATACCATCGGAGCACGCTTCGTTCGATTCTTCGTGTGAGACAACACAAGTGCCCTCCCTTCCGTCATCGAGACCAGACAGGCCGGTGTCGTGGGGATGGGTGAGGCCTCGAACTGTTCGTCAAACATCATTTGCCACTCGATCATATTCTTCACGATTACCCGATATCTCGAATGCATGTGACGAAGTCCAATTCGCCTCCCAATACCTCACCTTACCTCCAGCATCCACATATCCCACTTCCGCCTCTGCGCCTCAGTCCCCTCAAAAACGAAGTTCACGCTTCTGACCTCGTCAAATCCCTCGTCGAGCTTCGGTGTCTCGAACTGAGCTACATACCCCGAGAATGCGGATCCGGGGAGCACTTCGCGAGCTGATTCGTCGGAGGGAGCGTAGCATGCGCGATAAATGTTGTTGTGTTTTGCCAGCTCGATTGGGCAGAGGAAGTGGAATAGGCTGAATGATTTTATCAGTCTTGCCGTCTGACTGGGTTAGGGAGTGGACGAACCGGATAGGAAGGTCAAGTTGTGAAGCGAGGCGAACCCAGTGTGCGCGGGTTTCGCGATTCCGATTTGTGTTGTCTGCATCATCGTTCTCAGCGAAGTCACCCAACAAGGTTGCATCGCAACATACCGACAACGACGGGTCGCCCAGAGAGCAGCATTTGCTCCGCCACAGCAAGGCATTTGTCCCTCGACCGCAAAACATCCTGGTTGACATGCTCGTACCGCTTTGCGAAATGTCTCCTGAAGAAGGACGTCTTTCCCGATGCTCTTCCTACGCTTCAGTCAAACGCATATCACCGGAGTGAGGACATACGGGGGCCCCACGAAGAGGACGATCTCTATCTCCTCACGAGCAAGTGGTGTATTTGACGGAACGACGTGAGGGACTGTCCTAGTTTTCAGCGACATTGTGCGTTTTCACTCACGGGCAGCAACGTTTCCGAGCTTAGCTGGGCGGAAGCCCGTGGGTGGGACAGGGTAGACCGGTCGAGGATGGGGCAGGAAGTATTCCTTCCGTCAGCGGGTTCGGACAGGTCACTCACTTCAGGGGTAAGGAATCTGAGACCCGCGTTAAGCGCGAATTTCAGGTCGGTATCGCTATTATCTTTTCTCCTGCCATTGAGTGCAAGTCGACCGGCCGCATCGCCGACGAAGAGAGAACGCTCTAGGTCGATCTCGAAGCCGTGCGAGCGGTAGGTTTCCTCGACGACCTGGAACATCCCGATATTCGGTTTGCGGTAGACGTCTCGCATCGATAATCCCGCAAGTATACGTATTGGTACCCCAGATGGCATCTTCACCACAGTCAGCTCGGTTGAAAAGCAGTTGGCACACCTTCGCAGCGATGAGCGGCAGCTTCGCCCTCCATTCCCTCCTAATATTCTCCCTGCCGTCCCCCTGGTTGGAGATTACAACAAGATGTTTCCCCTCCTCCCATTCCGCCTTCAACCTTGCCGGCACCGAAGGATGCCACCACGCCCAATCATCTCGGCTTGTGGGAAAGCTACCGCCTTGACGTGTCTTGATGAGCGTCCCGTCTAGGTCGTAGAAGATGATCGGGATCTTGGATGGGCCCGGTTCTGGGCGGAGGGTGAACGGGTCAAGGTGGAGGAAGTGAATGAGAGTGAGCGGGGAAGAGAGGAAGGTGCCACATTCTTTAAGGCCGGTGAAGAATGGATGGGCTTTGGGAAGTGAGCGTTGGATGAGGGGAGATCTTACGTTTCTTCGATGGGCCTGGAGGTTCAGAGATAAGAGCAGGTCGCTTAATGCCTGTTCCTGTCAGAGGTGTACTATAATTATGATTCAGGATATGCTCACCACTCATATTCGCCGACTCCCTTCCTAGGACTCCCTTCCTAGCGTAGTTCACTGTGGACGTCGTCCGGTTTCCGGTGCAGCAAGTGTTTTGCGTCGGAAATTCAGAACACTAAACGTGTTGACGGACGCAGATCCACGTGTCTTGACATCCTTCCATCTCCCTCTTCCCCTGCAAATACATTGAATCTTACTTAATTGTGCTCTAATTTCCGTGCCTCGGGGTTCAAGCTCTATTGCGCAGAATCATGCCAAGCTGTTTGGGAGCATTCGCAATTTTGGCAAAGGCCAGAAACGGAATCAAACTCCGAAACGGAATCAAATACCAAAGTGAACGCGAAACGGGATCAAACGGGATCAAACTTGCCTTTCGGGCCTGAAATGCGAACGGTCCCAAACAGCTCAAAACAGCTCGAAAAGAGGTTTTGATGTATTCTACTCTTGCACCTGGTGCAGTATTTGATCTTGTCAAACAACGCCTGCGTGGTCCAATCAAGTTGTATGTTACAGCTAGTTCTCGCAACAATAGAGCGAGAATCCCGGGGCACCTAGGAAAATTAGAGCAGAATTGAGTAAACTAAATGTACACGCCTTCCCCCTTCGCTACCCCATCATATCAAACTGGCTACTCACGTCATCAGAAACAAATCCAGTCATGGCAGATTCCCAAAAGACCGGCTCAGGCTCGAACGACAACCAAGATCCAGAAGCATACAACCCCGACACCTTCAAGGTCCTACTCAAGAAGCTCGTCCAATCGCCCACCGAGTTCCAGCCGGAGGACTGCGCTTTGAGCTTTCGGCATCTCTGCGTCCAAGCGGCCTCAGATGCTCAGGTATGTCTCACGTCGTCGAATCAGCTGACAGAAAGGTCGGCGCCTTCCTGACCGCCCTTACGCTATCCGGCCTCGATGCTTCGGCAGAGGTAGTAGCGAAATGTGCATCCGAGCTGCGGCAATATGCGATAGCTGTCAAGGATCTTGAGAATGAGACGAATGGAGTGCCGGAGAAGGGGCAGTGGGATTATCGGGAATCGGATAAAGAGGGAGATGGGTATACGGGATTGGTGGATATTGTGGGTACTGGTGGAGATGGGTGGGACACCTTCAACGTCTCGACGACGGCGGCTGTCATCGTCGCGGGAGCTGGAGTACGAGTCGCCAAGGTAAGTCGACCAAACCACCAGAATTGACAAGAAGCATGGCTCCAAAGCGGCGACCTCGACATCCGGTTCCGCCGACCTCCTCTTATCGCTAGACTGTCGACTCTCCTTCCCCGTAGACCAACTCCCCACCTTCTTGCCCGCATCACCCTTCCTCTTCCTCTTCGCACCCCACTACCACCCTTCACTCGCACATATCGCTCCCATCCGCCGAAGCCTCAATTTTCGAACCATCTTCAACGTCCTTGGACCGCTCATCAATCCCGCAAGCCCGCAGCGGATGCTATTAGGGGTCGCGAATAGGAAGTTGGGCGATACGTTTGCGGAGGTGCTGAGGCTGCTTGAGGTAGAACGGGCGTTGGTCGTCTGTGGGAAGGAGGGTTTGGACGAGATCAGCCCAGAGGGCGAGACATGTGTATGTCGATCGGGAATGTGATGGAGCTAAGTGGGTGCAGATATGGTGGCTTGAGAACGGCCAGATCACAACCGACACCGTCCACCCCACCCGTGACTTTGGTCTCCCGACACATGCCCTCTCCGCGGTCCGAGGCGCCACACCCGCCCTTAACGCGCTCACAATCGAAACTCTCTTATCGAACGATGATCAACCCCCTTCGCACCTTTCGGCTCCAGCGAGTCCGGACTCGCCTTCTCTGCCAGCAATACGCGATTATGTTCTACTCAACGCTGCGGCTCTCCTGCACGTCGCGGGTAGAGCGAAGGATTGGAAAGATGGTGTTCGGATAGCACGGGACAGCATCGAGGGTGGAGGAGCGAAAGCTGCATTTGAGGGATTCAGGGATGCTAGCAAGAAGGCGATGGGCGAGGCGGTGGGTTCGAAGGTCGTCGAGGATGATGGTGGGGTCGCGGCGAAGGATGGCAAGGTGACTAGCTGGTTGGAGGAGAGAAGCACTAAAGGAGCTTCGGCAAGTGATGATGAAAAGGAAGAAGAATGATCTTCGTACATGTGATGAACGTAGCAGGTTGCATAGGGTCTTGCTCCATTTGAGGGTTCCGGGACGCGAGCAAGATAGTGATAGGCGAGGCGGTGGGTTTGAAGGTCGTGGAGGATAATGGCGGGGTGGCTGCAAGAAACGGCGAGGTGCGGAATTGGTTGGATGAGAGAAAATCTGAAGAGGCTTCGTCGAGTGAGGAGAAGGAAGAGGAATGAGGCATTACGCATTACGCATATCATGGATGTAACAGGTTGCACGCATTGATTGTCCGAAGCATAAGAAGCACAAGGTCATTGTCCGTGAGGGATGATTTAATGACAAAATTAAATGTCCAGCGAGCGTGAGGCAAATGGGGATCATCCTTGAAGGATAACGATAAACAAAATGTCCAGCGGTCGTAAAACAAATGGCAGGAACGAAATTAGAACGAACCCAAAAGTCTATCACAGTGGTTGAACCATTACAGGAGCACGTCGCGAACGAGATCCTGGACGTCTTCCCAGAAACCCTCGATGACACCGGGAGCGAATCCATTCTCGTCGTACCCGAGGCTGAACCACAACTTACCCCTAGTCTACGTCAGCCGAGCCCACAAACGAGACAGATGTAACGTACGCAAAGGTGTAGGCGAAGAGCAAGAGTCCACCTGGACGTTGGCGAGAACCGGTGGTCAGGCTTTTGAGCTTGAGATCAGGGTACGCGGCGTGCTTGTACATTCCATCGAGGTTGCCCAACATCGAAACCCCCATCAACGCCTTCTGGTTGACCGCGGGGATTGAGGAGGAAATCATCGGCGTCGGAGCAGGGGTCCCCATCGCCGCACGGAGAGGTGCGAATTTCGGACCAGGTCGGTCGTCTTCGGATGCAGGGACGGGCGCCGACCTGTCCGGGATGGCGAAAGACAGGCCTAGACCTTCCTTGGCGGGTTCCGCTTCATCGTCGATGCGTGCCCACTTGATCGCCCGAGCCGCTCGGACCTTGGACGTTTCACGGCTTCGGGCGACTACGAAGGGAGATTTGACGGCGCGTTGGGTTTGAGACTTGGTGAGTCGGGCACGGTGCCAGAAGAGGTCGGCGATGGGGATGGCCGGGAGGAGGGTGGGGAGGACGACATTGAAATACCCCACAGCGAGGTGGAAGAATGATGCGGATGCGTCGGCAGCGGGCAGCATGTTTGGTCGGAGGTTCAGGGCGGAGTAGATCAGGCTGGAAAACGTCAGTCAGGTTTGGATGATCGGCTCGACATACCATGGTGCTGTGGTGGAAGTGGCACGGCGGGACCAAGCGATGTTGCATAGCGCAAACACCGCATGGGCAATGGTCACTCCCTTTCCCTTGCACGCCGCGAGGATCTTCTTTGTCTCCTCGCCCGAGTATGCGAAGGTGGGAACGACGGTGTGTCGTCCCTTCTTCACAAGGCTTCCGGGGAAACTCTGTCCGCCGATGAGCTTGGCTTCGGATCGGTTGTACTCCTCGGCTCCGACCGCGGCAGCGAATTTCGACCCATTGCCGACGACCGGCAGCCGGGCCTCGAGACTGCGGGGCAGTGCTCGATGGGTATCGAGCTCGTCCTCAATCATGTCTGCGATGTCGAGAACCGATTTGTTCGACCCGATCAGGGTGTAGAGCTCGTTCATGAAGGTATGCAACGCCATGCCGTCACCGAGGAAGTGTGTGGTGCACAGCATCATCTCGTAATCGCCTTCGGAATGCTCGGGAGCGGTGACGATGAGCATGGCCAATCGGTCATTGGACAATGTCCGTGGACCGTTCAGGTATGTCGAGATGACGTCGTCGCCTGCAGTGAAGTAGGCGAACAGCTTCTCTGCGCTGAAGAGCGCTTCGAAGAGGGTCCGAGGGCAGGTATTGACGAAGCGGACATCGGCGTAGGTGAACGATTCGGCGTGGCATGCGAGTAAGGGGTGTCGGAGGAGCTGGTATGCCCAAAGGTGGTGGAGTCGTTCCTTCCCCATGAGGTGGGCAGGCGCGGTCAGCCGATGATGCAGGTACCTTTGGCCCGTCAGCTGGATCCTTTCGTTGAACTTTGACAAAGGAGACTCACATGTCGTTAACGCCGTCCGCTCGGCTGGGGAGGTAGTAAGACAGCTCATTCTCACTGAGCGGACGAGTCGACTCTTCAACCGAGAGTCGCTTGAAGTCGTCGATCGGAGGGCTCGAGATCCGGTACTCTGGGGTGTAAGGCGGTGTAGGTAGGTAGGCCCGTCGAAGATACTTCGGAGCGGAGGGAAAAGCGGGAGTCGACGCCGAGGGCTTCTCCGTGGACACTGGCGTTACCGGGGGAGTGAGGAACGACATTTTGCCGATGAAGAGCTAATTATGGACGAAGAAAGGAAACTACAAACAGTAGAAGGATCAGAGAACAAAGCAGTGATTCCGCTGTGTTGTGTGTTTATATATAGCCAGAACGTACTACCGATCTGTGCAAAGGGGGGTGTCATCTGTCTAGCTCGACCCCCCCCCCCCCTTATGCAGATCATACGACGTTTGCCTGCCGCCGAACCGGGCTGCCGAACATGACTTTTCGTCGTGTTACGTAGCTACTCCGAGCGCCCTGAAAGGAACTCCGCAATTTACGGCATTGAATTCCGACAGAATATCACTCCCTTGACGCATCAA
>JAABUI010001324.1_pt1 | contig 14642 bp, 17 predicted proteins | sample 5559111 | NCBI WGS metagenome assembly JAABUI01 (sample SAMN10711870, study PRJNA513365) | rock metagenome | isolation source: Antarctica rocks | place: Antarctica: Victoria Land, Buttleship Promontory
GGAGTAAGCACAACACTGATCATGCTATATACAAGCTTGTGCTCAGAGCTACACAGAGAATTCTCAGATCAGGCTACCTTGAATGGCTGCAGCTTCAAGCTGTGCGATTTCCCAGATCTGCAGCGCCCAGATATGCCTGAATTTCTTTCAGTCTCAGCTACAGAAGAGCAAGCAGATGAACAGTCAGCAATGGAGGAAGAAGACGATCTCGCTACTGACTGAATCAGGAAGCAGTGATGTCTTTTGTATGTGCTCATGTCTGCTAAAGCTGCATTATATCATTAGGTCAAGAAATACATGACCAGAGTACTACTAGTAGTGCAGGGATTTGAGTACATGCTTTCCTAGAGGGTCATGCCATAGGTCAACAGTCAATCAGCATGCTGAATGTTTGAACATGTAAAAGCAACCGTCACTGGACAAAGCGCGGTCCAAAGGACTCAACTTCTTTCTGCTGTAGCAGTAAGCTTGCAAAACTGGTGATATACTGTGTGTACATCAGAGTTGTGTTTTTGAAACTCATGGTATAAGCTGGTATTTAAACTGTCAGTTTCTACGAGTGTAAGACGCTGTGTGCATAACAGCGAGTTCCAAATCTGTGTGTTATTCATACTTGGACAAAACTGCCAGTTCTGCATACTCCCCAAAACTTCTGGGAAACTGTAAATTCTCACACAGTTTGCTAAACTCACTGTTATTTAATCTAGTTTTGGAACTGGTCAGAAAACTGGAGAGTGTTGGCAACAGTTTTGATGAGTACAAAACTCCCTTGCCATATCAGTGATAGCTGCAGCTACAGCGAGCTGGGCATGCCTGTAAAGATTGAAGCTTACTGATTGCAATTGGGCTCATTGTCAGGGGCTTGCAACAGAATCATCTTAGCACTTTGAAGAGATGCACAAGGCAGAATTGTCATAACAACCGTGATCAAAGGATGCTGATCTGACCTTTGTCGGCACTGCAGCTGGTACAGGTGGTACAGTGGCCAACACCGGTTTTGCCTTGCGGTGAATGCTCTTCACTGTCATCTGAATTGCAGCAAAGAGGCTGGTCATGATACAAACAGATTGACATATGTGAAAAGGAGGTAAATATAAAGGCCAGCACGCAAACATGGCAAGCAAGCAGAAGTATGACAGTCATGTGTCCAGCAGGTTCAGCAAAGAAATGTTTGGCAACAGATTTTGGGACACACAATTGCACACCAGGCATTAGCAAGCACAATGTACCTTAGCACTCCCACTTGAGCCTGCAATGGCACTGCTTGCCCCTTGGTCTGCATCCTGGAACACCTTGAGGGCTGCTGCATCCCTCACCTTCCTCTGCAGATGTGGCACCAGATGTTTCCAAAGCTGGTGATGGTCGAGAATCAAGACTTTGGAGCACATGCACAGAGCATCATATGTGTGTCAATGAGGTTATGCAACTTGATGCAAATGTGGCAGCGCACAACTGGTGTCCACTGTGTCAAATCAACTGCAGGAATTTAACGATTTAAGCACTGCTTCCTGGGAGTTGAAATGTTGTATTTTCTCTGTTTTCACCAACAGAGCCTGAGGCTTGACCACTTGGTTGTCTTGGCTACTACAGCCTCTAATGCCTTTGCTACCGCAAGGGCTTTCTACAAGTCGAATGTTGTGTCGACAGGCTGTAAGCCAAACAGCTGAGGCTCGGTGCATTCAATTAGGATAGGTGGCAAGGAAAGACTACTTTGGGTGAAAGCACAGATGCACACTTATGGACAATTGCTGCTGTTTGCTGAGCCAGATAGGCATCAAACATGAACTGCAAGCAACTTGCAAGAACATCTGACAGAAGCAGTGCAACAGACTGCTGTCTCAGATCAGGTCTCGCCAACTTCCTGTCGTTGCAACAGCGTACCAGCTCTCGGTACACAATTTTTGAGCCAGTGTGAGAGCGTGACTTGTAGTTGCAGCATTTGACTCAATGTCAGTCCGCAGCCTGGACGCATCTGGAGGTTCAAACTGCCAGAATGAAGTTGCAACAAGCTTTGCGCCGAGTGCGACGTCATTGCGGGTTGTACCGGTGCTGCTTTGCGCCGCTGCAATGCTCAGTCCGAGCCCGGCTCAATCAATCAATCAATCAATCAATCAATCAATCAATCAATCAATCAATCAATCAATCAATCAATCAATCAATCAATCAATCAATCAATCAATCAATCAATCAGTATATTTAATGTCCTGAGGGGCAACTGGGACCCAATAGACAAAAAGTTCAATTCAGTGAATTCATACAGTCAAAATTTGCTTCCTACATGCAAAGCATACCCTAAGGAAACCACCACATGTACATGCATTTGGTTCACACTAAGACATAAAGTCTGCAATATTACAACAGTGCTGCAAGGGGTCCAAATGCTGTGACCTAATATGGCTGTACGCTGGGCAATCAAAAACAAAGTGCTGCTCGTCCTCCACACAACCGAACGACTAGCACACTAGACACAGCCTGTCTGTCCTTTATAGGTCACTGGGCTCACTGGGGGTAAACTCCGGTGACGAGAAGCACGTGCGCGATTAAACATAAGGAAAACCGTGTTCGATGTTGCTAGGGCAGCTGCAGAAGCACCTGCGTGCTCAGCGCATACAGTCCCTCCGATGCCGCTGAATACCGTGCTGACACTGGAAAGGTTTCTGCATCCCTGCGAATTTGATTGCATTTCGATAGCGCAATGCAGCTGAAAGATCGACCGTGCACACACAATCCACCTTAACCGGTACTATGCCGTCGAAGACTTGTGCATTTTGCAAAGCACAAGTTCACATCAGCTAGACCAGCAAAGCCGTTTGAATTACGCATGCTTCATCTTCATAAACAGTTGGGTCATGGTTTTCTTGCTGCAAAGTTAAGAGCACATGCTAAGAGCAATCCTCAGAGACGATTCCAATATGCCAACGAGGCAGAACATCTGGCTTTGGCTGTACGAGCTACCAGGTCCAAGCGATTGCTGACATCAGCGCCCAAGCGTAGAAAGACTGAGGTGGCAAAACTTGCAGGTTAGCAGCTTGCAGTACAGACTACACAGTGGTCAAGCTGGTTCAATAGCTAAGCTCTGACTCTGCTGCTGAGCAGAAAGACATCAGTGTGGACAGAAATCTGCTGTCAGGTGCAGCAGCTTGACAAGGTCATGGAGCAGGAGGTCGACCAGCTTGCCAGCAAGATCAAGCAGCACAGATTGGCAATGACCTCTGCATGGGCCCCTATGCCTCGTCAACATCACAAGCTGCTACTGCCCCAAGTTCCGCTGCTGGCTGTTGCCAAAAGCAACCCAGACTTCAGCAGCACTACCACCATGATCAGTGGCACTACAGACTATCAGAGCGTGGCATGCGCTGAGGTTCTGTTTTGCAACCCAGACTAGATTGAAGCAGTCAACTTGGATGGCTACCCACAAGCTGACCTTTGCACATGCGCACTTGGCTGCAGATCAGGAAGAGAGAGTACAGTTCATGGATGAACGCAATGTTCTGATGTGGCAGGTGTGTTCACTGGAGTGTGCATTGCTGCGAATGCACACTTCACTGTCACAGCCACTTGTTCTCTTTTGATGCTGCTTGCTGTTGGCATGATGGCTGCTTGCACTAAAAGCAGGACTTGCAGGATCAGACATGCTGCTGCAGCAGGCAGTGGCCCAACTTTGCAGTTTGCACAGATCTTTAAAGCACACCTATGCAAACATACAGCAGTCGCACAGCTGTGCTACATGACTGATACCCCTGCACGGTGTGTGCAGGTGTTGGGAGTTTGTGTGTCAGGCTATTCCCATGTCAGTCAAGGGTGTGTCTGTCCAGCAGCCTGGCAGCATGTTTAGCCAATGGCAACGCTTTCTTGCAATATCTCTCCATCGGCTCAGATGAGCCGCTCAGTATCTTCTGCCTATGCTCCCTTTCTACAGGGTCGATTGAGCTAGCCTCCGCAGAGATGAACTCAAGCATTGGGTACAAGTTTACTGCATAGCACTTGCTGCTGCACTTGAGGCGCATAGACATTCGTGCATGTATCAAGAAGAACCCAGTATACACTTTCACAGCCAGGGTTTCCCGCAGAAAGCTATATCCTATAGCTATGCACAAGCTACAAGGTAGCTTTAACTTTAATGACCCATTGTACTTCAACAGCAGCAAGCGTCTCAAAGTCCTCAACCTATCTGGCAAGAAGGTCAAAGGCAAGGAGCGCACTATCAGGAGCTATCACAGCATTTAATTGTTTGAGCTGTGATTCTGTATGTTGATCAGGTTGTGTGTGAGCATGGTGCTGTTTTTACTGTCTGTATAGAATCGTGGTGTAGTTTCACTGCACTGCTTCATTATCTATCATTTACAAGCTACTGTTGTATGTACAACTTTGTCACGAACTCTGCTTTACTGGTGCCGCAAATGAGGTCACAGTGTGTCGGACAGACTCTGCAGTCTGGTGTGATGGACTGTCTGTTGACATCTTCTGTATTGCCCAGGTCATACCAAAGCGTACACCAGCTGTTGTCAATTGTGTAATAAACAAGTTGAGACCAGAGTCAGTTTACGCGGCGAAGCATCCTAACCGGTAGTACACAGGAAGCTGCATGAACTGCTCAACCAGCGAAGGGGTTCAATGTGCAGCCAGCAAATCCTACCCACATTCTGCATTGGTAATTATAAGCTCATGGGCTGCGTTCGTGTGAGCGCGACGGCCAGAACCGGCCTCTGCACCACTATCGATCGGACATGTCCGAGGGATGCTCACACGCGCGTCTCCCAACACATTCTAGATTGTAGTCAGCAGTTGTTTTCGACCGCAGCTTTCGATCGATGGCATTATCTCGAATGTGTGTTGGGAGAAGCGAATGCGCCAGACCTGTGTAATATCAAACCGAATGCGACAGAATTTCCGGATTTAAGATAATGAAAGTCACCGGAGTTTGCCCCCATTGCTCTGCAGTAGAAAATTTGGGCCCAAGGAATAACATCCGCAGGGCAATGCCTGACAGTGTCCTAACTACGGATTGCAGATCTAGCAAAAGCTAACAAATATGTGCCGGCAATCACCAGGTAAAATTTTGCCAGTACTCTTGCGATTCAGTACAGGTAATGTACGGCAACCACGTTGTCGGCAATCTGCGTATTCTTTGCCGAGTTGCATTGTACACCTCGCAAAACGGAATGATCTCCGCACTTGATGCATGTCTGAGGCAGATGGCAAAGTCGTCGCAAGCATTTTGCACTGTGATAGGCGGCAAAGTGCTAGCGACCAGTAGTGTTAGTGTGAACGAAATATCTTTCTGCTGGCAAAGTACAGTGGGGCCCATAAGTCCTGATCAGGACATTTGCATTGCTGGAGATGGCATGGTACATTGCCATTCATGACCATGACATCTCAGTGACTCAACATGGTCTTGCATCTTACGTGACCAAGTTTGAAAGCCAAAGCTTTAGACTTCGTTCAAAATTTGGGGTAGCCTTTGCTCAGCAAGAAAGCTGCTGGCGCAGTCAGCAGTCAGCGTCGAAGTCAAGGGTCAAGGGGAGGGCCAAACTCTGGCATTTTTTTTGGAGCTGGTAAGTAAACTGCTGTGTTGTGCATATGCAAGTTACTTCACTGAAAACAAAGGCTTGCTGACTGAACAGGCTCTCCTTGTGCCAAAGGAAAGCTTGTTCAGGCAGCAAGCTTTTGGACCTTCTTGTGCAAACGCTCTTGTTCTATGCCTGCTGCTTCACTGATAAAACTGCATACTACAAGTCAAAGCTGACTAGTTTTACCGAAGACCCAGGGTGTCACAGGCTATCGTTGTGTATGTCTTTCGCGTGCTGCACAGCTGCCAAGTTGGGGCCTTGCTGTCAGCCTTGTTTCACTGCCACAGACCTGTTGCTTTTACCGGCGCCACACATGCGCTACAAGCGCTTTCTGCGCCAGTGAAGCCGTACACAGAAAGGTGTGCTGGTTGACTTGCTGTTTTCGATAGGACCGCCGCTTAAACACAGACCTGCGCTTCGCATTAGTGTCGGAGCTCGCACATGTTCCTGGTCCGACCGATACTTCTGGGCCCCACTGTAAGTCGACCCTCCCCCCTCTTTCTTCTGTGCTGCCCCAGCCGATCCCCACCCCCCCTCTTTCTTCTGCGCTGCCCCAGCTGTGACGTCATGCTGGGCTTACATTTGAACACAGCAAACGCTAGCTGTGTGTCTGTCCTTTGCGCCCCCTCCTCATTGACCAACACCGCAATCGCTCATCAGCACCATTTCAAGTTGGTACCAGTTCAAGTCACTGAAGGATTTCGTAACGCGATGGCCAAACTGATGTTTGCTGCGGGTGTATTCCTTTTGGTAAGCCTACTGTACGTCGCTGCGTTTTTGACTTGTGCAGGGTCTGAACTACAATTGTGATGTACAGGTTGCGCAAAGCTGTTTCCAGATCGTTCACGGTAAATTTCAATTTGAGAGTGCAATTGTGCTTTTGACGCCACATATTCAGGTCACTAAATGTCAACATCTGCAGGCCACGATGCCAGAGGGTCTCACAAGCGATCTCTCCTCTCAACGGGTGTTGATTATGATGTTGAATACGCCTCAGCCGCAACTGCACCTTCTGGATCTTCACCTGCATCTTCATCATCTCCTCCTCCACCACCTGTCTCAGTATCAGGCGTGTAACTGTCCCTGTCTTCTGTCACCAACAACTTTTGCTCAGTACCCATAATTCTCGTCATTATCCTGTTGCTTTGCAGAAATAGCCAAGGCCAGCAATAGCAGCAACTCGACCGTCAGCAAAAGCGCAACTGTGCCAGCTGTCGTTTCCTCCATACTTTTCCCAGGTTTTGCCACTGTAGCGGCGTTTGACACGACAGCTAAGAACAATGTATGGTTGCTTTGCTTGCTCAAATTTTTGATGCAATTGTTTCTCCATCCTGGAGATGTGTTTGCAGTTCATCTCAGCTATTGAAGGTCCGTTGAAAGCTGCCGGTTACAACGTTCAAGTTGTCGGGGTTTCAGCAGTAATGGGCTCTATTGTGGTCACTAGCACCACTGAATTTCTCGACGGCTCCACCACCGGGGCGTCAGACTTCGTGGCAGCTTTGAAAGACAGCACCTCTGTTGCAGCTCTATTTCCGGCCTCTGTCTATGGGGTCGCAACTGTTCAATCGGTCACAACTGCGTCTGTCTCGAACCCGAGTAAGTCGTTCATATTTTGTCGTTCTCATTTTGATATGGTTCAAATTCGTAGCATTGTTCTCATGGGTGTGTTTTGTTGCAGGTGGAGCCGCACATTTCGGTATCAGTGCATTACTTGCGGCCGTTCTAGCTCTGGTGATAGGGACAGTTGCTCTTTAGATGTAACATTTCTGCTCGAGAGCACCAAAAATTGCGCTAGCACTCAGCTTATGGCAAAACTAAGCCACACACAGACTTTGGAAGAATTACAGATTGCCAGTTGCAAAATTTTGCATAGACAGCCATCAGGGGAAGGATGTTGTATGCAATTTTGATAGACTTGTAGCATTGTGAAAAAGAAGAAGAAAAAAAACCTTTTGTTCTGAGTCATCTTTGTAATAGATAATCACAATTACCTATGACTTTTTGTGCGTGAACAGTGCATGTATGAAAGCTCATAATCAGTGCATGCAATATATGGACTGCTTAGTAGAGGGCTGACCAAGTTGGAAGTGCAAAGATATCGGTTGCAAGACAGGAACGATTCACCTATGTTCAAGGCTGTCTGAGTAAGCAAAACAAGAATGTTACGGCTTATATTGCTGCGTTAAAGTCGGTCCCAGCAGCTTTTTAGGGGGGCGGGGTCCAAGGAGTAAGGTGATGTACTGCAGCACCACCTCATCCCAGAAGGCGACAGGCTGTTTCAGTCAGCTATTCAGGGAATTGGCAGCAAGACAATGCTCCAGCTCACAAGACCAAGGAAAACGTGGCTTGCATTGCTGCCAATGTTCCACAAGGGCATTATCTGGAGTGGCCCTCAGACTCTGCTGATCCGTAGTGAAAACCTATGGGCCTGGATGGACAAGAAATTGGGGGACAGGAGTGTTATCAAAGACACGGCAGAGTTGCAAGTCAAGCTGACTGCAATTAGGAATTCAATCACCACCAAACAGCTGAGCAAGTATTTCAGCAGTATGAGGGACAGAATGAAGCATGTTACTGAATTGCAAGGGGCACATATAGGCTTGGGGCTCAATCACATCAGCCTAGCTAGATCCCATGTAAGCCTAGCCCTCCTAGCCTTAAGTCACAATATGAATACATTGTGTATAATATTAGTAATCTATTTCTTTAGGGGTTTAGCCTAACACGCGGAGCCTCAGCTGTGATCGGCTTCAGAGCGACGTGTGCTCTCCTTGTTCGGCTTGAGTCAGTTGCTTCACAAAATGACTGATCTTACAGATGCAGATTGCCCACAGCCTGTGCAAAAGATTTGAGGCAGTGCTGCATACGCTGCAGTGGTGCTGCGCATATATGTTCCTCAGCAGGGTGCAGCATCGCACTCTTAATGTGCTAGAGGGCGCTTTGAGGCCTGAAAGCAGCCCTGAGCTCAGCTCATGTTCTGGAATGAGAAGCTGATGCTTCGGCATCGCTTTCAACGTAAATAATCAATATTATTGCTGCTCTTCAAGCGTGAGCTTGACCACTATAATCTCTGGCCTGAGCCCTGGCCCTAGCCTCTTCTGGTGTGTCACTGTGCATTGCCAGCATATTGTTTGGCAACACCCACTTGGGGATTTGCTTGTGATGCACCCCAAGGGCTCTTAGTGTCTCTTCCATGCCAACGTCTGCTACAGTGAAAAAGCTTCCGTGGTCTCCTTTGCTGATGGTATTGATCATGATTTTGTGAACCTCATCATGCCTGTGACCGATCATCTTCTTCATCTCTGGGTGAGAGCAACCACCAAGAATGTGTCATCCAGAGTCCTCTCCTCCGCATAGTGGGCAGTTAAAATTCTCTGGGATGGCCCCTGCTGGAAGATATGGGCAGCGCCATTGGAATGCTTTGTTGGCTATGCTTGCTCTCACAAACCTTCATTGCGTACTTACTGTTGTCATTGCATACAGCTTTGCAGCATAGACACACTGGATCAGTGCATGCCTTCTGGCACTGTGTGCTCCAGCATGTTTTGAGGCGAGGGACTAGGTCAGACGGCGCTTTGAGGCAGCATTGATGCACACTAGACTTACTCTTATTAAGAAAACCAGAACGTAATGTGTTTGCAGACCCCAAGATCGGATATGGCTCATACTGGAAGCCCATTAGAAATCGCACTCGCAGAATGCGTCGCCAAATGCTATACAAGTATCTCAAAACCCTCTGCAACTTGCTTGAAGCAATTGATATTTGTGCGACGCCTAAAGGTTCACGAACGCTCCACCTCTGCATATGACGAAGAAACGCAGAATAGCTATGGCGAGGAAACTCAACGCACAACATGTGCATGCACGAGGGCAAGCCATGGCAACAAAGGATATGGTACACTCTACGACTCCAGGCACAACGGCTACCCTTAAAAACAACATAACATGTAAGGCTTTGAACGTACGGCAATATGTTAGTATTGTATTGATTCAACACTCTAATCTATTGAGGTGTGCAGTGCAGTATCTGCTGCTGCTCACAATGCCAATTGTTTATTCAAGCCAACTGGAGGCTTGAATGCACCGTACAGATGCTGTACTCATGCTGAACGACATGATACCGCACTCTGACAGGCACAACACTCCTGTACTCAAAACGTCCTGAAACTGTATTGACAGTTTTACTGACAAGTTGACACGATTGATGTTGTAGACTGGAGGTGACTTTGTTCAAGTAAAACCAAGCGTCAAATGCGCCATGCAACTTTTGCATCCACTACTGGCAAAATTGCCCAGAGCCATGATTGGATAGTTTTACTCTTCACATAGGGCATACCTGGTATGCTGTCTCATAATGCTACATATGCATGCATGCTCCAAAAGCAATTGACAACCTGAGAATAGAGCTTACACATACCATGGAATATGCCATACAGTCTCTCGTCAAGGACCCCAAACAATCCAAGTTTGCTCACCCCAGGATACAGAATGGCACGTATTGGAGACGAATCAGGAACAGGACACGACGGTTGCATAAACAACCTGTGTACAGATACGTAAAGGTTCTATGTTGGCTACACCATTTCATACAATATGCAATACCTCAGCAGCGCAAATGCTCAGACAAACATGCAAGCAAACCTGGTGATGAACATCACACACACATGCAAGGTGAAGTTGAGTGTCATAAGACAGGAAACAGAAACGCTGCAACACAACACAACACCGAGCAACATAGGGACACTCACAGTCATAGGGGCAGAGCAGCACATCATCGCAGATCGGCAAGTGCTTTCATTAGACGCTGAAACAAAAGGAAATTTGCAAGTATGGAAGCTGGTGTTACTACACAACCCTGTCTCCATGGAACGCATGATGCACAAGTGACATGTGCTGTTCCTACCAAAGTCCTTTGCATTGATGCACCCAACTGCTGCAGCCATGCTTCAAGCTACGCGGGAGTGAACAGGAATAGCAGGTCTCAGGTTCAGGAATAACAGACCTCGACACAGAAAGAGAGGAAACAATTGTCCCAAGGCACACCTACAGGGGTGGTGGTAAACAGCTGCACATCCCAGACGGAGAGCCAGACCTTGGCCCAAATAATGACCTGTATACACCGTTTTCAGGCGATGGCCATGAATAGCTGAGCAATAATCACATCCTGAAACGTGTGCTATATATGCTACACATGCAATACCCTGACGCTAAGCACCAAAACATGGGAGGTGTCACACCCTCTGTGCCCTCTGTGCAAGAGCTGCTGCACAAGGTGAAACAAGCAGGTGACAACAGGCCACTAGAGTACAGCACTGATATCTCTCAGGCCATGAGGGACACTCTCTCTCCAGATGGCCCAAGCCCTGCCACTGTATTTGGTGACAACACACACTGGAGAGTGATGCTCATCGATGCAAGGAGGAAACATGTAGACTTCATAGATCCCTTTGGTACAGGCTTCCTGCATTCAGTGAGAACAAGCACTCAGAACTTCTATACAAGAGATGAATCTGGCACATGAACGTTCACAGAGTGGACCAAAAGGCTACAGGCTAGAGGAGACACCTGGAATTGTGGAATATGGGCAATATGGACACAGGAGAAGTGGATGCAATACTGGAGTCAGACAGAAGCAACAGAGGCATTTGGTGACTGGCTGGAACAAGATGTTGACATGATCCCTGAAGGTCAAGATCTTAGGCAACACTACCACGTTGTCATGCAAATAGCAGGCACAGCAGGAGAAGACGGCATGACAGACCTACACAAACCAAGAGAAATATCTGCATCTAGGATGGCAAACCACAGGGATAAGCAAGCCCTACATGAGCCATACAAAGCGCGCATGCATGAAGGTGCAGATAATGAAAGTGGAAGCAGGGGTAACATACCAAGCAAACAGGCAGTAGCCGCCAAACTCCATTGCACAAAAGCTATATACAAGAGATCACCCACCTCACACAACAAAAGAAACAGTCAACACCAAGAGTCGAAATGCAAGCAAACAGCAAAGGGATGGATGAAGGCTTGGCAGCAGCAAAATCTGAACAGCCAGCCTGATGCAAATGAGCAGCAGCACAAATGTAATGTGGAAACGATGCAGCGTGAACATGGTGAAAAAAGCAAATTGGGACATACTACAAAACGCGCCCTTAATGGGAGCACACAAATACACAGGCCAGGTAGCATAGAGGCATGTTTGGCTGCAGCACATAGACAGCGTGCATCAAAGGAGCAGCCAAAACCTGGAACGGCACACGACGAGCTCAACCAGCCGGGAGCCCATGAGACGCACACACCAAGCTCAGGAGAAGCGGCAAACCTGAAGCAAAATGAGAATGTATTATACAGTCACTCAGACCTTGGCAAGTTTGACAGGGTACAGAAGAGGAAACAGGCAAGTGTGGCTTCAGATTTACACATTGATAGTGCTGCCAAAAGCACTGCAGTAAGTAAAGCAAAGAATGCAGTGATTCCCAGCAAAAAGTCACCAGGCAGGGAGAAGAAGACAAAGACAGCAGGAGTATACACCCCCTATTGTGACCACATGACAATATTGACATAGAACGTGACTGGATCTACAGCAATTCCAGATGAACTAAGGGAGATTGCAGACCAGGAAAAGCCGTGGATCAATGTGATGACAGAAACCAAGCTGACTGACATAAAACAAGACAGGCTTTTCTTTGAACCGTACCTGCCAGAGTACAAGCTATACCACAGCTGTGGAATGGGCAACAACAGTGGCCACTGTAGGACTGGCTCAGGAGGGGTCAGAGTGGCGGTCCATAACTCCCTCACCACTCACATCTCAATAGAGACAATCAGCCACAACCACCCTGCAGCTAAAGCACACCTTAAAACGCTTAAGATAAAACCTCCAGGAAGTGATTGCCTGACCATATGGGGAGTGTACCTGCCGAGCGATGACATGCAAAAGAGAGAACATCTGTATCAGGTAATACAGAATGACATGAAATTGGAGGCGGACAAAGCAGCGCAAGCAGGCCTGCCACAGCCCTATAATGTTATGGCTGGGGACATGAGTGCAGCCAGCTCTATGTCTTCACACATCAGACTCTGACAGACATCCACACAGGCAATACAGCAGCCAAGACAGCAGAAACAATGACATATTCATATCTGAATCCATGTGCACTGAAGTGTTGCCTTCCATAGAGATTCTGAACACATCAGGTGATGCAGACCATGCACCAGTCCTGGCCAAACTGCCACTTACTTGTATAAATTTCTTGAAGCCAGGTTCCTACCCAATTCCACTGCCTCGAGAGCCCAGACTAAAAACAGCAGTCCCGCAAGAAGACCTAAAAGAATTCAAAGATTCTTTTGACCAGGAGACTGGGACATCAACAGCAAGCCTAACACATGAGCTAGACAGCACCTTGGAACTGGCATACACAATTAAGGACTCACTTGGTCAGGCTGAGACTCTGAAAACGGCACTGATATGTGTGGGCATTGGGGCTAATACTGTTATGCACTATGACTGTGTTTTACAAGAAATACTGCAGCAAGTCTTGCCCATAGCCCAGCGTATCTGTCAATTCTCAAAAGGCGGGCCGGTTAGTGGCTTCAGACTGAGAACAAGATGCACTAGCCGCAAACTCGAGGGATTGAGCAAACTGAGAAAGGGCCTCCACAGGGTGGTCATGCAACACAGAGACACCAAACCCGCAGGCAAACAAGCATACAACGACATGCATGACCTTATACAGACGGAATTGAGCAAGATCCTAGAACCACCCTGAAACAACTCCCCAAAACCTCCTAAACAACATGACAGAAAAAGCTGGCATGAATATGAACAGCTGTGCACAAAAGCCCGCAGGACAGCAGCCAAAAGCAAAGACAAGATCACAAAAGAGCTGAAATGGCAGAGCGGCGCCGCAGCACAACAACCCATACAGAAGCAGTATCCAACAAGGCAAAAACAGTTGAACAAGCAGTTCTTTGGAGAAGCAAGTGACAAAACCCAACTCACGTATGTACAAAACAAGGAGACAGGGCAATTATTGAATGATCTTGATGCAGTGCTTGAGTACGTACAGAGCAGCTCGCAAGAACAAGCAAAGCCAGCCTCAGGATCTGCAAAGACAGGGGCTTTCAGACCAAACGATGAAAACAGAAAGTATCCTTGGAAACATGGTGCATACAGCAGCATCGACCCCTTCACACTAGAAACACTAGAAAGAGCTGCTGGAAAGCCAGGATTTGGAAGCATCTCATTGCTTGAAGATGTACGTGACCCTTGCCTGTTTCAGGAGAAGATGAGACACCTGAAAAATGGGAAAGCACCTGGTCCTGATGGCATCTCGAATGAACTGCTCAAGCATCTACCTGAAGGGGTGCACCAGGTAATTCACAAGCTGTTCATTTTGATGTGGATGACGTGAACAACGCTCAAAGCGTGGAAGGAGTCTCAAACAGTGCTCCTGGGCAGCGAACATGACTTGGGAAACTGGAGGCCAATAGCACTAGCCAACACTTTGTACAAACTATAGACAGGCGTGATTGCAGAATGCTTATACCAATATGCAGAACACTTTAACATCATGAGCAGTGCGCAGGATGGCTTCAGAAAGCAGAAGAACACAGTGCGGCAGCTGCAAAATGTAATGAACATCATGTCAGATGCAAAAATAAGCCAGCAAGACCTGTACTTGCTGTATGTGGATTTCAGCTCAGCATTCAACACCATAGACCACGAAAAACTGCTGTGTATCATGCATGACTTGGGATTTCCAGAGAATGCTATTGAAGTGATAGCTGAACTATACACTGATGCCATAACCAAGATCAAGCTCTACTTTGCAGAAACAGGACCAACCAAGATAGAGAGAGGCACAATACAGGGAGATACCTTGTCCCCGCTCCTCTTCTTGATCTTCATTGAGCCTCTGTCGAGGTGGTTGCAATCAGGAGGCAGACTATGAATATGGTTGCCTGAGCAAGAGCCTGCATGCTGACCACACCACAAGCGCATCTGCATACGCAGATGACATGTTAGCAGCAGCCCTATCAGCTTCTGACCTTGCAAAACAAGCAGAGAAA
>JAABUI010001327.1_pt1 | contig 14616 bp, 20 predicted proteins | sample 5559111 | NCBI WGS metagenome assembly JAABUI01 (sample SAMN10711870, study PRJNA513365) | rock metagenome | isolation source: Antarctica rocks | place: Antarctica: Victoria Land, Buttleship Promontory
TAGCGAAGTCACAGACTTTCGAGCGATTTCTCGAAAATTAAAGGGCGTTATGTTGAGTGTTTGGAGGGCTGAACGAAAAGAGAAAGAAATGTTGGGGAGAGAAGAGGCTTATATACATGTTAAAGAGCTAATTGACATGCTCGAGCCAGTGTCAAACCCTGGCTCAGCCTGATGATGGCTACCAATCGTGCAAGAATATATGTAAGGTGAGCGGAGAATATTGCTGGTAGAGCCCAAAGCAGTGGATCGGGCGTAGCGTCACACAACATGATGGATCGTGCCCAATAGAAGACCGAAAGCAGGGCCTCACTGACGACCACTGATTCTCGTAGTTATTAAAGACCTAGGTGAGACGTCGGGGACGTGGTATTATAGTTCCAATAGCATCGTGATAAACGCTAGTCAATCAGTGGCGGTCTTAGGTCATTTCACGCTTTCGCTTCTCCTTCTTGGGTTTCCTGTCGAATCTAGCTGCTCCTTTTCTAGGCTTAGGCTTGTCTTTTATCTCGTCCATATCCTCGTCTTCAGCGTCAAGGATGTTCTTCGAGCGCGTCTTCACTTTCTTTAGACCTACACGTATGTTCCTTGAGACTCTAGTCTTAGCGCCGAGCGCCCATAAGTCTCCCCATTTGGATTTTCGAGCATCACGGAAGGCTTGCCTGCTGAAAGACCTGGGAACGGTCCACCTTTCTATTTTGCCAGCTGGGGTGCAAAGATCCAGTACCACATGACCACCACGTTTAATTGGCGGAAGAATGGCGCGAGGCAAGCTCAGCGTGTTGAATTTCGGAGTCCCGTGTTTTGATTCCTGGCTCTGGTTTTCGGTCGATTCGTTCTCATCTTCCGCCTTTTCGTAGCCAGAGAACGCAGCGTCGGCGGCGGGTTGGCCTTGCATGATGTTGTCTGTTTCTCTTTGATCTATTCCTCGCTGCAGAGCGACGTAACTATACCTTATGTCTTCATGATTACGATCTCGACTACGGAGAATGTGCTGTAGATACGGTGGTCGGATGTAGCGTTGCGAGAAATGACAGAAATCCTTCCTTCCTTGGCTTCTGCCGGCCGTAATGTACATCGGGCACTTGCCATGGCTGGTGCATGGAGCAATGATCATACCCTTTTCCTTGGGCCCAAAGCGATTCTCGGACGCATCTTCGATGGTGTGCTCGACTTGGTCGGCTCCTGGAGATGCGATGTGGTGCTTTAGAAGCGTTTCCCTTGCACCTGCTATCAATTCAAATCCACGAGGTATTCCTTTTTCTACTAGTACTAAAACACCACCTTTGGGTTCTAGTAAAGACCAGAAATTCTGTACTTGGCTTTTACGCATGTAGTCTTCCTTCAACCTCCATAGGGTATACGGCGCCAGAATGATATCATACTGCTTTCTAGGCTGAGGATTATTACTGTTGAGTGACGGATGATCCCGCGATGGATCGTAGTCTGGTAGTCGAGGAATAAACGCCGTATCTTCCAGCAAATGGCTAGCACGATTACGTAGAGCAGCCGATCCAGTGACCACTGTTGACTTCCCATACGCCACGGGCTTGCCAATGGAAGCGTTACCAGGATGCATGAGCTCCCACTCGGCACGCAGCACCTCCCTCCATGCTAATACGCCTGCACCTCCCGCGCCAGCATCGAGAACTCGTGGACCTCCGGGCTTCTGAATGAGGTTGCGAAGCCATTCAGACCCCAGACGTTTACGAATCTCGACCAGCGTACTCATGATAGTCGCATATGCTCCGGGCATTATAGCGGCCAGGAATGCATTACCCTCCATCTCACCCATCTTCGAGTGAGATGCTTCAAGCGCGATGGGCTTTTGTTCCAGGTTGGGCCTCGTGATAGTCGCAGTAGAGGTTGGTAGACCAGGACCACCGAAAGTTTTCAGCGAAACTTCGGCCAATTGCTTGGTCGAAGCCTCGGAGAGCAGAGCAGCAATTGGATCAACGACGGTATCTTTTGGGAGATGGATCGTGGATGGTGAGGTGCCAAAGCGACCAGCTGCAGTCAATGGGTGTGTCCTTACGGAATCACCAGTAATGTAGTCATTGCTCTCTGCCTCAGGGTCTTCAATTCCCTCGTTCTCGTAGTCTTGATCTTCGAAAACGACTTCTTCTTCTTCTTGAACGTCTTCAGTTGAATTTTCTTCCAGAACTAGGCCTTGATCTTCACTCGTCCTTGATTGTGCTCTTGTAGCAGCCATGTCCCTCAATATTGCTATGCGACCCTGAAAATCTTCGGACGTTCTCGACACTTCTGGATCTGTCGAAGTATCGTCGTTTTCGCTCTCCTCTAGTTCCTCCTCGTCATAAATCACTTCTTCGAGCTCGCCATCAGCAGTTTCTCTCATAAGAACATTGTCTGGCAATTCTTGGTCATCCTCTTCAATTCCGCGCAGAAGATCGAAATCTTCCGGTAACGTAGTTGCCGATGGTGGACCATAGAGTCTTTCATAAATCGCGTACTCCTCTGGAGAAAGAAAGTCTTGTGGCAAAGTTTCGCCAAATGTCTGCCGTGCCTGGCGTACTATGGCTTCCATTTGTGCTGGGGTGGTTGGTCTGTTTGTCTCGTGTACCTGGCCATGTTCGACCGATGCTCTGAATTGTCTTCCTGTGCTGAACACGCGTTTGCTGGGCTGCAAGCCTCCCCGAGGCCTGCATTGATTCCGGACCCTGTCCCCATATTTAGGTACTCGAGTGGTCGATGAAAACCCACCAATGAACAAGGATAGGAGCTGAGAGGAGCACGCTTGACAGATTCGACGTCTCGGAAGAAGCACGCTCATTCTAGGCCTGTGCAAAAGGGTCGCTACAGCTCTCATAAATGATTTAGTTTTGAGATAATATTTGGATCCTGTCTGAATAGAGTTTAGTTCTAGAGCTAGCGCATTAATCGATATCTAATCGCTTTCCAGAGAAATTCACTTCAATATTGACTCTTACCAGCCGCCTTCATCCTTCTCAGTCCACTCACACCATGGCATCTAAAGCACCTCGATTTCGCTGTCTATTTGCACCTCCATTGCCATCAAGCCGCCCTTTCCTCTACACCTCCCGAGCTTTTGCCACTGCGGTGTCAGAACCCACCGAGCCATCAGCCCCACCTACATCATCTACCCGACACTCTCCTACCACTTTCCGCGACCGTCTCAATGCTGGCCCTTCTCTCACAGATTTCGTTTCCGAGCCTTCACCTGCAGATGAAGCCCCTTCGATCCGAACCGCTATGGTAGGCCCTGCTGGAAAGCAAAAAGAGATCACACGTCTACCGAGCTGGTTGCAAACGCCCATACCCAATAATGCGAATTACAAATCAATAAAGAAGGATCTTCGAGGGCTGAATCTACATACTGTCTGTGAAGAGGCGCGGTGTCCCAATATTAGCGACTGCTGGGGCGGGTCGGACAAGAGTGCTGCTACTGCCACGATTATGTTGATGGGCGACACATGTACAAGAGGATGCCGCTTCTGTTCTGTCAAAACAAGTAAAGCGCCTCCACCTCTAGATCCGCATGAGCCGGAGCACACCGCGGAAGCGTTGAAGCGGTGGGGCCTGGGATATGTGGTGCTCACGTCTGTGGATCGGGATGATTTGGTTGATAGCGGGGCTAATCATTTCGCGGAGACGATTATGAAAATCAAGAGCAAGGCTCCAGGAATGCTCGTCGAAGCGTTGACAGGCGATTATGCTGGAGATCTTGAGATGGTGGCCAAAGTGGCCCAGAGCGGGCTTGATGTCTACGCGCATAATGTTGAGACCGTTGAGGAGTTAACACCGATGGTCCGTGATCGGAGGGCGAAATTCAGGCAAAGTTTGAGTGTGCTGAAGCATGCAAAACAAGCCAAGCCAGGTCTGATTACGAAAACAAGCATTATGCTTGGCCTTGGCGAGACGGAAGAGCAGCTATGGGAGACGCTTCGAGAGCTTCGCAACGTTGATGTTGATGTTGTGACGTTTGGCCAGTACATGCGGCCTACGAAACGGCATATGCCTGTTCATACTTACGTCACACCCGCGGTGTTTGAGACATGGCGTCAGCGAGCACTAGATCTAGGCTTCTTGTATTGTGCTAGTGGACCACTGGTTAGGAGCTCCTATAAGGCCGGCGAAGCTTTCATCGAGAACGTAATAAAGAAAAGGGCACGGAAGAACCAAACGGCCCTGGCGGATGCTGATATGGCAAACAGCATGACTGGGACACTCAATGCATAGATACGACAATTGACGTTACAACGACAAGGCGTTCGAGACGAGGAGCATTAGATGGCGTTGATGACCCATGTAAGATTTTGGCCGGGCTTCTCAGCATCTTTCAACAACGCGGAGCGTCCAATGTTCGACTTTTATGATCGAGTCAATACGTCCTGATTGGCTGTCGTTCATGGTTCATCACATAGGTGCTGGAGATTCTGACGACAAACTCTCGTAACGAGCACTCGATAATGGAAAAGCTTCCAGTATCTTGCTTCTTCAAGGCTTGGATCTTGCGGACTTGGCAGGCTGCTGTCTCAAATGACGAGGCTTTGCTACGATGCAATAGATGTGTGTCAATCACCATTGAGACTGCCTAGTCCGTGGTCCAGCTACCACCACATCCTCTCTCCACGCGATTGTTGCAAAGAGTCATATCCCTCCGACCCCTCGTCCCCTTACCAAGGATGTACCCCATCCTTATGCACAAACTTCCCCACATCACCATCCCTCCTGCCCTCCACAATACCCAAAATAAATCGTCCCGACTCATCCGGATCCCCAGCCCTCCCACCCGCACTCCTCTGCTCCGCGGCCTCGCCCCTCAAATTGCTCTCAACCAGCCCTGGACAACAAGCGAAGACTTTGACACCCTGCTTCCCCAACGTCTTCGAATCCTGCAACGCAAGCATATTCATCCCCGCTTTACTAATCCTATACGCTCTCGCATCAAGCCCATAATCAGACCGTTGCGCGTCGGAGGCAACACCCATCGAACCCAACGCACTGCTGATGTGAAGCAGATACGGATTGGACGACTTGAGCAAAAGTGGCGTGAATACATCCGTCATGACAGCTGCGCCAATCAAATTGGCATCGAGGGTTTTCATAAGTCGTTCCCTCAACAACGGTGACTGAGAATAGATGCCTGCGTTGTTGATGAGGACATCTAGACGACCGAACTCGCTTTCGACGTGCTTCGCTGCTGCAACTATCGATGCTTCGTCTGTGACATCGAGCTGAATGGTCGAGACTGCGGATTTGATGCCCGCTGCACGGATGGTGGAGAGGGCGACGGCGCCTTTGGTGGGTGAGCGGCTGGCCATTATAACGTGGTATTTCGAGGAGGCGCAGGCGATGATTTTGGCTATGGAGAAGCCGACGCCGGAATTGGCACCTTGAGGGGTGTTATTAGGTAGAGGGAAAACAGGGGAGGGGGCTAGGTACCGGTTATGAGGGCGACGGTTGATGGAGAAGACATTGTGCCTGAGGATTGCAAAAATTCACAACGGGTTAGTAATTGACAGAACTAAGGCGCGGGAGGCCGGCTTGAGGATCTGATGTCGTATGTTAAGAAAACTTGATATATGGCTTTTCCGTAGGATGAATCAAATTCCAGGGTGGAAACCATCAGACGTTCTTTATAGAGATTTAACAACACTATTCGGATATAATGCGGACATACCGGACGAAAAGAAAAGGTTCCCTGAAATGGAAGTGCGTTGTCTCAGGATTAGGAATCGGACTATGGTGCAGATCGGGAGGGGGACACTGCTTCGTATCCGAGACAAGTTGAATATGGCAGTGGCACAGGACTTCATATATGGCTGTTTGCAAAAATGGAATCAGGTGAAGCCAAGGCATCTTCGAGGCAGCAAAAGACGCAGATCAGGGATTCCATCTGGCCGTGGAGCATAAATTGGCTGGTGAATCTCGAAGAATCTGCATTTGTGGGCCATTCTTTTTCAGCAAAGCCTTCAAGTATACCACATCCTATTGTACAAATATTCTATGCCAGATTAAACGATCTTTTCGCCGCTCTCAATGCAAGACGCTGCCCAACGTTCTGGAAATCTTTCAATGCGCTTTCACCGCATTATCAGCCACAGGTTGAATCCGTGCCATCATCTCCTCCTTCGTAATAAGATGATCGATCCTCTCCAGCAATCCTAGCAAACTCTTCATGCTTCCACTCCACTCATTAAGCACCTCGTCCGCGTCTCTCGTCTTCGCAAACGTAACCACTCTCGCCGGCCTATCGATCTTGGCATAGACAGTCTTAGCCGTCACCAGCGAGCTAATATAACTTTCCGTCTCCTCTTCGTCCAGATCCAGGAGATGAGTAAGTCGGTGCATTTGGATGCGGGTATAATACTTAGCTATCACACGAACGTTATGCTCGATTACACGCTTCCGCAGATCTTGCCAGCGGGTGAGCGCTTTCGGGTCCTCTTCGTACGGGGTGGCGTTGAAGACGTCTGTGGAGCAGAGGTGGGGGCCGAAGCGCTCGGCGACGATGGGCCAGCGCATGAGTTCGGGGATGGTGAAGGTTTTGATGAGGTCGCGCTCCTCGGGGACGAGAGAATTGCGGGTGTCGGTGTTGATGCGGTGGAGGAGGTCGGATTGTTCATTGTCATGGGGGGCGAGGAGGATGTAGAAGATTACTCTTTGGAGGACCTAAGGCATGTTAGGGAGATCGGCCTCGTGGTGAGGTAATGCATGACGGCTTACCGCTTGTAGTTGATCTGGATTCTCTTCAACAGATTCGGTGTCCAGAACTTGCCTATAGTGCTTGCATGCATCTAGGTACTTGTCCTCATGCTTAGCTAGCGTAATCTGCTGCTCGTAGTATCGCAGCTTCAAGTCTGTAACATCGTCTTCCTTTTCAAGCGGTGGATCGTCCATACTTCGATTCTTCTCTTTCTCCTCCCGCTCTTTCTTGTCTTTCTCCATCTGTTCTGGCGTTCGTTTGGGCTTTCGCGAGAAGAATTTGGTACCGATTTTCCGCGACAGGATGCCTGCTTGTGTCCAGTCACCCTTCTCTATGCACAATGCCACTTGCTCTAATATGAACTCGGTCTTTTCTCTTCGCTCCATTGATCCAAAAGTCTCCACTTGGAGTTCGCACAGGATATCTGCTGCGGCATTGAGATCACCTTGCTCTTTCTTCATGTCTGATAGTATACGCGTGATTCGAGCTCGCTCAACTTCGACGAATATCTAGACGCTCATATTAGCCGCCAATCTTCAAATAACAGCGATTTGCATTACCTTGCCTTCCGTCACTGTACGTAATGTCTCGATCAAGGAAAGCTTCTTCTCCGCGTCGGGCGCTTCATCGATAAAGGACATAGCGACTTGCACCATTTTGGTGGTCGCCTGCTTGAGTTGGCCATGCTTCTTTGAGAGGAGCAACACCTGCTCGTTCAGCAAGCTCCAGTCGCCGGAGTCTTTTGATATGGTGATGATAGCAACCAGTAGCCTTGATGTGGACGCAAGATCCGACGCCTTCAAACAAGACGTGTTAGCGGGAGATATTGGTAACGCCGGCTTCGATGGAGCTTACCTGTCGTGTATGCTTTTCCAGAGCGGAGAGCTTCTCTAGTGCGGCTTGAACATTGTCCTGATGCCAGATCTGTCAATAAGATGAGCCTGAATATGGCAATCGCCGTTGACTACCTTAGCAAGCTCTTGCGCCTCCGGTATTTGCTTGTCTGCTTCTTTTGTGTAGTCCTTTTCTGGCTTGAAGAGCTGTCCATCCGCCATGATGCTTCTTTATCCTGCAAATATTGTGATTTTGATAATTCAAATAATAAACGCAGCAGGTCAGATCAATTGCTGCAAATGATCCTCTATGACTGAACTGTGAGCTCTCTTGGAACAAATAACACCCGCGCTGCCTTGCGATCCACGTGACCTTAGCCCTAACCCTGAATTGAGCTCCGAAAGAGCGGAATTTGGCCGATGGCTTGGCGTGTCGAACCTTGGAAGCGGGTTTCTGGCAACGTATTTAAGTGCTTTTTCTTTATTTCGCGTTTGAAGAACGGTTTCGATCTGCCAGAGATTGCAGTAATAGATTTCAGCTCTCACCGGCGGAGATGGTTTACATACGAGCGAAGAGACTCGAGGGGCTCAATGAATACAAGTACGCTGGCGTTGACCACTCCCTGTTGTCGAAATACGTCCTCAAACCATTTTACAACAATGTCGTTATCAAATGCTTCCCCATGTCTATGGCCCCAAATGCGATCACGCTCTCAGGCTTCAGCTTCGTCGTAATCAACTTCTTGACCCTGCTTTGGTACAACCCCACGCTCGACCAGGATATGCCAAGATGGGTGTACGCATCATGGTCTATTGGACTCTTCTTATACCAGACTTTCGACGCCGTCGACGGCACTCAAGCACGGAGGACACATCAGAGTGGGCCCTTAGGAGAATTGTTCGACCATGGCGTGGACGCTTGTAATACTGTATTGGAGGTTCTGCTTTTTGCGGCGGCCATGAATCTTGGTCAGGGTTGGGGTACTGTGCTCACGCTATTCGGCTGTAAGCAACATACCTCAAGAACCTGTTGATACATGTGCTTACGAAAGTCTTTCAGCCACACTGACCTTTTACATCCAAACCTGGGACGAATACTACACCCAAACATTGATCCTTGGCGTTGTCTCAGGTCCTGTGGAAGGTATCCTGACTCTTTGCATCGTGTATGCCGTTACTGCAATTAAAGGAGGCGGCAGTTTCTGGCAGCAGTCTCTACTCCAGACCATTGGGGTCGCTAAGCACTCGATGATACCGGATTATGTCTATGATCTGCCTTGGAATCAATGGTATATGGTCTACGGAGGAGTAGTCCTCGTTGCCAACACCCTTCAAAGGTAGACGCCCTTTTGATCGAGTCCGATCCCTTTCAACGAGGCTGACAAAACTTAGTATTTTGCACGTCATGGAAGTACAACGAGAACGGAAGAAGCCCGTCGAAAAGCCACTATACGGCCTTGCCCCATACTTTCTCGCAGCGTTCAACGTCGCTGCCTATCTTTATCTGCAGCCGATTATCCTCGAACATCACCTCATTCCATTCGTCTTCTATGTAGGACTTATCAATGCCTATTCTGTGGGCATGATGATTACTGCCCACCTGGTCAAGGACCCAGAATTTCCAATGCAAAATGTGCTTGTGCTTCCTTTGAGTCTTGCAGTGGTCGACTCATTAGGTCCTTCCATCGGGCTATGGCCGAGCGCGCTTGGCTCCAACATCTACCAGATAGCTTTTGTCTTCATGATGTTGGGGCTAGGTATTGGAGTGTATGGAAGCTTTGTCGTAAGTAGAATTATTGGGTTTTTGTATGATAGCTAACGTGTCACAGTACGATATCATCACCACTATTTGCGACTATCTCGACATATGGTGTTTGACCATCAAGCATCCATACAATGAGGAGTCTGAGACGAAGAAGACCAGCTGAGCTAGGTGTTTAAGGGAACAGCGGTGCTGGGCATTTGAGTTGGGCGGATTGTTTCCACAGTATTTGTTCATTCTACTATGATACCACAAAGCGACATGCTAGCGTTCTAATCAGTCCTCTTGGTTCCATTCTCCGTTTCTATTGATCGAACAACAATTCCTCATGCGTACATGCTTCCTCGGTGCCAAAACGCCAACGCCATCGCTATGCACAGAACCAGATCCCGTCCTAAAAAGGAACATCCATATCCTCAACGCTCACCTCCTGCTCCTCCATCTTCGCCCTCCCCTCCACACACTCCTTCACAAACCCCGCCACAGCATCCAACCACGGCTTCTGACTCGGCACAAAATGCCCCCCAGGATGCACCACAACCCTGCCCTCCCCCCCCTCACAAGCCGCCACCAACTCCCTCCCCCTCACCTCCTCAACCACCACATCCACCTGCCCCAGCACATTCAACACCGGCGTCCTTATCCTCGGCTCATAAAACGCCGCATACAACGGCCCCGGCGCCCGAAACCCACCATAGCAAACCGCAAACTTCAACGGGCCCTGCACAAACCCATCCACTCCCTCCCCCTCCCCCGCCAAAAAGCTCTCCGGAAACGGGATCCCACCTTCTTTCTCCATCTCCCCAAACGCCTCCCTCCTCCCCCTCCCCTCCAACAACCCCGCCACCATCGCCGCCGCCGCCGCCCCCTGACTAAACCCCACAACCCCCACAAACGGCCCCTCCCTCCTCACAAACTCCGCCACACTACCCATCCCCCTCTCAATCCCCTCATACACCACCCCTCCCGGCACACCCTCCCGATCCTTCCGCCTCCACCACCCATACGCATCTGGCGCCTCCTCGGGCGGAAAGTCCAGCGCGGCGGGATTGTAGCCCGGGATGTCGGCGAGGGGGAGTTTGTGGGGCGCGGGGCAGTAGTGCAGGGTTAGGGTGTAGTGGGGGAGGGGGAAGGTGCGGAGGAGGTGTTTGTGTAGGGCGCGGGTTTTGGCGTGGAAGAGCGTGGGGGATTGCGTGAAGCCGTGGAGCATGAGGATGCGGAGGGGGGTGGGGGTTGGAGGGGGGATGGTGGTGGTGGTGGTGGACATTTTGCGGGGAGGGAGGGAGAGGGAGGGGTGTTGTATGTTTGGGTGGTGGGGGATTGATTTGGGGAGGGAAGTGATTATGGCATGGCGCATTTCATGGCGGGGGAAGCGGTGGCATTGCGAATGTATCGTAGTGGCATCACTCCTAGCAGTAGAAAAGATCGCGTAGGGCTGACTTTCAATGAGCCTCAGAGCCCCTGAGCCCCTGATTCTCCGCAATTGGAGGAATCGAGGATGACATTATGGAATAAAGATTTGAATAAACAGCGCTCATAGTCAACGAAAGGATGTTCAAGTGGCCTTCATCCGTACCGCTCAAAAATCTCCTCAGGGACATTCTCCCATCGCATTTTTATCACGCACGGGGAGCCTGTCTCTACTCTACGTAATTCGAGTCTCCGCTGAGAAGTATTCGAGGTACGCATACTAGGGTGCTACCCTTCGTCCCGTCCTCGCTAACAAACAGTACGTACACTACAATACCTTCACGGCGCATTTTGAACCCCGGATAACTTAAAGCAGAATGACACGAGCCAAGCACATAGTGATGAAAGCGAGAAATTGCTTAGGCCCGGAGGAAATTGCCTTGCCATCACTTGACTTTGCGGTGGCTTGACCTGATGATGCACGACTGGTTTGTGTGCCCAAAAGCGTATTCGATGGTGTCTGTGTCGGCATATCCCCTTGATTCCCTATAGCCGTCTTGGTGGTAGCTATGTGGACGATGGTTCTTCCAACTTGAGCCTCGGTCGTTTTTGGTAGTGAAGGGTCTGAGACTCCGTGACTTGAAGTCTGAGCGGTTTTGGAAGTCTCTTTCTGGCCTGCATTTCCGAGAGAGTCCCAATCTTCTTGCCAGCTCGATCCATCCCATCCTTTGTGCCAGATCGCGTCATCTGTTTCCGTTCCAAATACGTCGAGTCTGTTGGGTTCCCTGGATATGGCTACTGGGGGGCTGGTGAAGATCCCACCAAGGGAGTCCCATTCAGATTGCCACGATGAGCCGTTCCATGATTGGTGATACACAGCCGAGTCTCCGCCGATTCCGAAGAGGTCAAGGCGGTCTGAGGACCAAGATGTCACTGCTGGTGCACTTATAAATAGGCCTGAGAGAGAGTCCCATTCAGACTGCCATTCGTTGCCAGCCCAGGAATTGTGGTACAAGGCGGAATCGGTGCCTATCGCAAAATTGTCAAGACGTTTTGATCCCCATGAGACTACTGCTAGACCACTCGTAAAATCGCCGCCGAGAGAATCCCAATCTGCCTCCCAACTTTCTTCATCGTAAGCCTTGTGGTACACAGCATTATCTGAGCCGAGGCCAAAGACGTCGAGACGTCGAGCCGTCCACTAGCCCACGAAGCCGCAACTGGAGCGCTGTTGAAGACACCTCCAAGGGCGTCCAGTGTCCACGGAGAGCCATCAAACGCATAGTGGGACATGTCACTGTGAGTTCCTAGGGCAAACACGTCCAATCTGTCTTTGCCCCAAGACACTGCAGCTGGGTTGGAACCAAAGCCAACACCTAGATTTTCCCAGTCAGCAGACCACGAGGGGCCATCCCAGTCTCTATGATACATTGCGTCGTCGGTGCCAATGGTGAAGACGTCGAGCCGATCTGAACTTCATGCTGTGACGGCAGGCGGAGGATGTGTAATAACGCCGTCGAGAGAATCAAAACTGTTCTGCCACGAGGAGCCTGCCCAAGAGTTGTGGTACAAGGCGCTATCTGATCCGACTGCAAAGACATCTAGCCGTTCGACACCCCAGGAAACAACTGTAAAAACTTTCTTGATGAGAGACATGGTCATTATTAAGTCACAGCGTCGACAACCCGATCACAATCAGGAAATCCTCTAGTAAGATTGAATTTGTTTTAAGTCGTGTAATGCAGGCTATCCAAGAACCAGTTGCAACCTTAGATAAATCAGGAATCGAGAGAAACGAGGCGTATATGAAGTGGCAGATCGCATACAGCTCGTCTTCATAAAGTAAAGGCGCGCCCGCCCTTTGCTCTTCGTAAGTGATCAGTAATTCAATCTGAGTTGAGAACAGCGATTGCGCAAGAGACTAGGCTGTCTCAACAGTACGTGATTCGACTAAATGTGCCATAGCCCCCATTAGTGCCCATCTACCAGCAACCTGCCTGGGGAGTCACAAACAACCCAATATTCATTCTAGATCGCCAATTTAAATTTTTGATCTTGCATTCAACAACAAGTCAACTCGTGTAAGGAATCGATCAACCTCGAAGCGCATACATTTCTCTAGCGTGTAAGCTCGTTTTTTCGGGTTGTCTTTCAGCAATTTGAACTCCGTTGTGTTTTTTTGGTTGACAGTCGGGACGGAAAGTGAATCAAGCGGCATAGCACAACAACAGGCTGTTTACCGTCGTCACACCTTGATGACATGTGATTCTACTATGATCCTAAAGGATTGCAATAGCTCCAATTAGACTCAAGCTAACATTACCTAGACGGTATCCTTCTTGATCCTTCGTGATTGCTGCTTGGCAAAGCCCCCGCATTTTTTAAGTTATGTGAAATCTGCTGGACGGCATTTTAAAAATCTGCTAAGATCGTTGTCGAAGTAATAATGATGGGGACTTTCAGGCTGTCTGGTGGTCCGTTCTTGCAGAAATCTATTTTTGTGCTACCAGCATCGACGTTTCAACAGAACCTCGACCGGTGATATCCCTATGCGGCACAGCACTACAAAGGGCTGTGCTCGAACTGAGTCGGACACAGCATTTTGCGAAGAGCCTCGATGGGATGGCACGATTTGCCAAGATTTCTTGCAAAAGATACCTTTTGGCTTTCATGTCTTGTAGACTTTAAGGATTCAGGGGCATCTCCGGCCCTATTCCGAAGTACTGTTCCCACAACGTAATCATACTATTTCCTGCTTTACGCCGGTGCTGAGCCAGTGCCGTCTAATTCGCCTCAGCACCCGCCACTGCCTCTGCCCAGCAACCTGCCATAAAATATTTTGAAGAATTTCTTCAGATGAGGCCAGAGAGGGGATCTTATGTAATGCGAAAGCCGACGACAAGCTCAAGAGCCATTGCTCTACATCCCAATCGTTTCCAGGCTGATATTCTGTCTATCAAGTAAGCCGATTTTCTCTCAGGTTTGTACCTCGCCTCCTCAACCTCATCTACTCGCATGATGGCTCTTCTAAGTGTCATTGCAGTTCCCTTTGGGACTCTAGCAGGCCCCTCGAGTCAGCCAAGAGCTGCCCTGTTCTGCGCTGGGCTCAGAGCTCGGTCTTCAGGCAGTTCTACTACCACCAGTGCTAGCTCCATGTCATGTCACTCTGTAATGGTAAGCGAGAAGTCTCGGAACTCTTCTTGCATGGCCTGCGTGAGCGCTGTGATTACGATAGTGGATCAGTGAATGCCATTCTTTGATCGAATGACATGCCCTTTGAGGCGACTTACCCGACTGCAAAGGCGTCAGCACAGGTTCTACGCTGGTAAATTCGCTGTCAAAGTTACTGGTATCTGTCCTTCCTTTGACCGTAGGAATGAAGGGCGGCGACACTCTTTTGAGATAGAGGTCATCCCACTCGATGTTACTAAAGTATTCATGCTTCTTGACATCTTGCGCACCTGACGGTCCACTTCCTAACCTCCTTTCCGGGTCCCGTGTCAGTAAATTCTGGAGGAGACTAACAGCGTCTTTTGGCATGTGAATCGGATACAGAGGCTCATCAGCTAAGATGGAATCGTAAATCTCGTCCTCGTCCTCACCACGAAAGGGAGCTTGCTGCAGAAGCATCTGATACAGCAGCACTCCAAAAGACCACCAATCTATTGCATAACCGTATTTTTTGTCCAGTAGGATCTGGCCATTCCGTCAATCTCAAGTATCCCGAAAGTTGCCAGGAAGAGTCATTTTCGCGTAACTTACCTCCGGCGCCATGAACTCTCCTGCATTGCAGAAAGTACTTGTCTGTATCCCAAATCCCATACCCTCTTTGCAGAGGCCAAAGTCGACAACTTTAATATGACCGTCTGCGTAGATCCAAGGTCAACATCACTATTTTAGGACACCTCATAGATTACAAGGCT
>JAABUI010001328.1_pt1 | contig 14614 bp, 14 predicted proteins | sample 5559111 | NCBI WGS metagenome assembly JAABUI01 (sample SAMN10711870, study PRJNA513365) | rock metagenome | isolation source: Antarctica rocks | place: Antarctica: Victoria Land, Buttleship Promontory
CGGGCTGTGCTGTCGGCGTATTGCTTGAGATACGGGGGGTGTTTGCCTCTCTTCGCTTTCATTAGAGACGGCGTCATTTCCCTCATCCCCATCTCGACCCCTTCGAACATAACGTACATCATCCCACTCCTTGTCCTCCCACCACTCCTCCATCATCCCCTCCTCATAACGCGCACACTTCCTCCTAATCCTCGCCTCCCTCTTACACACCCTTGCATGCTCCTTCGCCACAATCCCGAAAACCAACCTCCCCAACGCCGCCATATCAGCAAGATTCTGTCTCGTGGGACCGACACGGTGCGCATGCAGCGGCATCCGACGACTCCATTCTTGGAAGAGCTCGATGCTGGTTTGGAAGGGAGGCTCTTCGTTTATTTCTTCTTCGGACGGGGGGTCCTGGCTGTGTGTGGTGAGAATGGAGTCGATCTCGGGTTGGACGCCGAAGGCGTGGGCTATGAAGGCGATGGTGGAGAGGGGCTGGCCATTGGGGCACATCGTGTGGGAAGACTTTTGCACTGAGAGGGTTTTTGAGTTGAGGGATTTGTGTAGCGAAGGGCATGGAAGTCGATGGTTTGAGCAATCGCAAGATTAAGGTGAGAAGACATGGTTAATCATGATGTGCATTTCAGAGAAATGCGCATTGTGGAAATCGAGTCAAACAGGAGGAAACCCCATATATATCAATCCCTACCATAAAAGAGTGCGAAATGTGCGAATCAAGTCAGGGACAAGAAGAGTGCGATTGAACGTGGACTCTCATGGTAGTAGGTTTCTCAAACAGAGCCAATCATAAGCCGATTTATACTTCTCAACGGTTGTGCGGTGGGGAACAAGGCTCCACTCTGATTCAACAGGGCAGTAGCGCGATTATTCCCAATTGCGCTGTAGGGACTGGGTTCCACTTGTTGAGGAGGGCAAAGGAGATGGTGGATGTAAATCTTTGGCAGGCATGTTCGAGATTGAGGCAAATATTTTTCTTTCAAGAGATATTGCAGGGAATTGGTAGTCGCTAAAATTCCATTGTATTCAACACATGACGGTCCCCCATTTGATTCGATTGTATACTTGTAGGTTCGCCGTTGCTACGATGGAAAATTTGTCGCAATCACCTGGAGCACATCCAGTCCGAAACCAGGCCTATAGTCATTTAATTAACCCTCAACCGGGAAGCTGAACCTGTTCGCCAGCACAAGCACGCATGCTAATCAAAGAATGAGAAGACTTTTCGAGAAGATCAAGAGGACCGCCGTTGAGGACCTTGTGAACGTCCGTGTCGATGAAGGTCCTTGTACATCTCCTTTGGCCCAATCTCTGGGATCCAGTCTAGTTTCTAGCGCAATCTGCCTCCATAGGTCTTTAATCTGTGCCATGTACCTTCCATTCCGAATCGCCCTTTGCGTTGGACCAAACGACTTTACGTGTCCAGATATCAAACCCTTGCTCAATTTGAGTTACTGACTCGTAAGTCAGGGAACTCCAAGCATAGACACGAACATCAAATTTTCCTGTAAGCATCAGAATACCTCTGTCAATAAGATTTTGCAGTTGATCGGCAACTCTGAATCCGCTGATCCTGACCATGAGTGTCCAGAGTCCTTGCATGGTAAGCAACAGACGGAGAACATCGTCAAAACCATAGTAGTAGAGGTCGATGTGGAGATGCAGGGTCCTAATCATGTTTCTGCGATAGGTGCCGATGCCTATGAGGAACTGCTTTAGCGCTAGAGCTTCCCCTGCAAACTCTGTCTTTGGGTAGAAACAAGCGCAGGCCTCCTGCGAGACTTGATGATTGACCAAGAGCAAAGCTAGGACTCGACCTCGATAGATTATTTCATAGAAGCTACCCTCAGAGCCGGTAGACGGCTCAATGAATAGGTAACGACTTTCCATTCTGGCCATAAAACTGCATCTGAAGACAAGCTCGTAGATGTAATTGCGAATCTCCGGAGGAAGAACTGTTAGGAATTGAGAAGTCATGGCTTTCTTGCTCGGAACGTCAGTCATTCGTCTGGCTACAAGTGTCTTTAGGAATCAGTGTACAGTACGCTGAGTGTGCAATGGTCCCAAGCTGTAATGTAGATCACCAACGCTAAGGCTGGGTGTTATGCTCTTCGTATCTCTGAGGTGTACCCGACAGTCAGCCTTTATCGAATAGATAATCCCTAGGTGCAGAGGTACAGTGACTTACAATCCGCGAAGAAAGTTGTGGTTTGCCTGCCGACTGATATCAGAAGATCTAGTGTCGACTCCCAGAGTGCGATGAGGTTCGAGGAAAGGTTCGAGCGCTGAAGCTGAGATTATAGCTTGTCAAATTTTAAGGCGGGAAGTAGTGTTGATTACAGTGATGAACGTGAAGGTATTGGGGTTGCATGTTGAGTCTGATGCTATCGTATGTGGGACAAAAAGCAGAGGTAGGACAAAGGTAAAATGAATGACACGGTCTGGATAGTGTTAACATGCTAAAGTTGCCTATGTAATTCATGAGACCTCGTATCTTACACCGATTTACGTCAGTCCATTTCATATGTGTAACGTATTCGCATGCCTCAGTACCTATGTTTCAATTTAAAAAGCCCTGATGACGGATCGCTGCGCATGCGAAGCATTGCTCGCAGGCTGGATTACTTTCAGCATCGGAAAGCGATCTTGGTTGTCTGAAAGGACTGCTATAGAGCTGCAATTGTAGCGAAGCTCAGGGCCTTCGTGTAGACTCATCCATCTAACGGTTTTTCCCGTCTCACCTCTTTCCATTCCAAGCTGCCTTCTGCCCGAGTCCAAGTAATGATCGTCACATAACTCGTGCTGTGATGCTTAAGAGCGCCGCCGTCGTCAAAAAAGATGTGTCGCATGTAAAAGCTGTGTATGGTAATCTCCACTTGTTGGTCTAGTTGACCGAAACCGAATTCCGTGATTCGGGACTGCGCTGATTGGAAGTCTGTCTCTGACATTCTGACCATGACAGATCGTAAATGCGGTAATGTTGACAGCTTGCCCAAAAGCTGGGGCATTAAGCGCCGGTAAGTAAACTCTCGGAAAACGCAAGCCTCATGGATTTCGATGTTTCTGATCAGATCGCGACAAAGTCCGATGCCTTGGATGAAGCATAGAAGGTCGGAAGGTTGCCCTGTGATTGTGTGTCTACCATAAAAACAGGCTTTGGCTTCTGCTGAGATTTGGTGGTTGACGTAGAACAATGCAAGGATCTCGTCTGGCGTCTTTTCCTCAGCGTTGGAGAAGTCCTTCCAACATGGAGGACCAGGCTTGAGAAACCTGCGCTTTCTAGATATCGTCACAGGCAAGACTGCCTCTCCGGGGAAGACGAAGTCATAAACCCTGTCACGAATTTCTCGAGGAAGCTGGAGGAATGATTCTGAAGACATGGTGTTTACTGTCCATGATTTAGTCTCGCAAATTCGTCAACGAACATAAAGGGGTGTTTACTTCGATGGTTATGTAGATTACACCAAAGTACAAAAGGGTAGCGAAATTCTCTTGTCAGACATGAATTATGGTCTCATATGACAGGGGTATGGACGCAACGAAATTAAAGATCGACCTTGTACTAGACGCAATCAAATCCGGACTGAAATGAATGTGACTTCAACCTCCGGTTGCAAAGGGGATGACTGGGTTCGACCTCTGTATCATGGATTGACAAGAAATGCGAAGGCCTAGAGTCTGAAAGAATTGTCAATCTGAGGGTGGACCATTCTGTTCATATGTCTGCAATAGTGTAGATTTGAATTGAACCAAGTCGGAGCTTGATATTAAGTAGCAAGACTGGAAATGTCAACAAGCGCCTGGCGCTAGCGCCGCTATCTAAAGTCTATCTGTATCAAGGTAGCTCCTTCCACCCAAGCATGTCTCCTCCTCACTACCTCAGGATGTGAACAGCACTCAATGAAGGGCCATGGCGCCTCCTCCCATTGTGAGTCTCAATATCTTTCGTAATGCTAGCATGCTCAAACAAAAAAATAGACCCCATCTCCCCACCGCTTCATCACAAACAAGCCCACCAATCCCACTCCCAAACCATCCTCTTCCCTCCGTTTTCAGCAGCAGCCCCAGGTTCAACCGTCATCCTCCCAATTCGCCTCAACGCCACGATTCAGCTTCAGCTCATCGCAGAGGCCTACGAGGGAGACTGGCACGCCAGCAACACAATACTCCTCGCCCCTCTCGCGCCGTCCACATATACCTATTCCAATTGCTGGCAAGAAGGAGGACATTGAAGAAATTAGCTTTGATTGTGAAGATGAAGGAACACACCATGAAGCCGAGCCCTTCGATTTCGTCCTGCCGGCACAACCAACACGCAAGCGCCGTTGTCCAAACCCCAACCAAGAAGCCATAACAATATCTTCCTCCCCCTCCCCTTCACCACCCAGCACGCCTCCACACCCAACCATAGAGCACGACAAACCTCCACCACCACAACCCGCCATCCACCAAACCCCCACAGCCCACCACCCTCCCCGCTTCGTCCTCCCCACCCCCACAACCACAACCACAACCACAAACCCCACCATCCCATCCCGCCCCCCTCTAATCCTCCCCCCCCGCTCCCCCACCCCTCCACTCCTCGAAGCCCCCGCATTCCTCTTCTCGCCCCACCGCCGCGGTCAAAAATACCTTCCCGGCGGTCTCGCATCCACAGTTCGGGACTGGATAATCGAGACCGCGCAAGTTGGCTATGGGCGGAGAGGAGGAGGGCAGGAAGTGGAGTGGGATGTGAGATTTCGAGTTGGGGAATGCAAAGTTGGGAATTTGGGCGTGGGAATGGTGCTTGTGAGGGACAGAAGGGAGGGAAAGGGGTGGATTCTTATCGGGAAGGGGAGGGGTGATGGGGAGGTGAGAATGGGATGTTTGGTTGGGGTGAGGGAGCCGAGTTGGGAGGTGGAGGTTCAGGGTGAGGTGTGGAGGATTGGGGTTGAGTGGAGAGTTTTAGATGGCTGAGATACCGTTTCGAAGAGGTAGGAAAGCTTGAGTCCTTGGTATCGCGATGGTCTGGCTTTGAACAGCAGGCAGTCTGTCCCGTCGGAAACCGTATCACAATCGCGACAGGATGACTGCGAGAAAACGAGATTCGAAAGATCTCGTTGCTGAACTTTGATGTATGAAGAAATGGGTAAGCTATTGATCTCACACCTTCTCATTCATCGGATGTTTCACTGCTAATTGTTGTATATCAGCTCGTTTAGACACACCTTTGGATTGAAATTCCTAAAACGCTGCATTGCATGTCTGAATTATGAAAGATCAAAGTTGAGCACTATCTGTCTCAATTCTATTTTCAAAAGGCGGATCATTCATCTTCGAATGGATACTCATACTACGGTGTTTGCTTGCCAAAGTAAGGAGGCTTTCTACCATCTCTCCAAGCGATTCAATCAATCCAAACAATAAACAGTCACAACCAATTCTCTCCTTCTCACCCAGCCCCACCTCCCCAACCAACCCACCCACTCACTCAAACCTCCCCACCCCCAACCCCCCCAACCCACCCCCCCTCTCCCTCCCCACCCTCTCCCTCTCCTCCCTCCTCCTCCTCTCCACCCCCTCCACCACCACCCTCTTCTCACTCTCCCTCCGCAAAAAATTAACACTACACCCCTTCCTGCCCCCCCTCCTCACAAACCCCCCCTTCTCCCCACCAGCCGCCCTCTCCGTCGCCGCCGCCTCACTCACAGTACTAATACCATTCGCATCCGCCCCATTAGCACCAAGCTGCGACGTCGTCGCGCGGCGGAGCAACGACGGGACTTTGAAGCCGCCGATCGCGGGGTTGGCGGTCGGATCTTGGAAGGCGAGACGGGAGGCGTTGGAGGAGGTGGAGGAGGAGTCTGCGCGTTTGAGGGAGAGGCGGTCGATGATGGGGTTGGCGGGTGTGCGGCGGGGGTTTCGAGCCGGGGCTCTGGTAGGGTTTTCGTCGTCTTCGGAGGCGGAGGAGGAGGGGTCGAGGGCGATGGCTATGGAGCCGGGGTCTTCGGTGAGGAAGGAGACGGATTCGCGGATTTCGGCTAGGGTGGCGGGTTTCTTTGGGCCGGCGGTGCGGCGGGCTGTTGCTGGGGGACGCATGTTGGTGGTGTCTGGGGTGGAGTCTTGGAGTGGTTGTTTTCGATTTTTGGGTGCTGGTGCTGGGAGAGCGGGTTGTGGGGACTGAGATTCGGGATCTTCTTGAGTGCCGATTTCGACGCGGAAAGAGTCCTCCGCGGGCCGGTCTAAGAAATCGAGGTCATCGTCATTCTCGCGGTCTTCGATTGTCTGGAGGAAAGCGAGTTTTTTGGAATCTTCTGCGATTTTGCCGACATTCTCGTCTGCCAGCATTGCCTTTCTCATCTTTGCGAATTCTCTCTGTTTTCTTCTCCGTTTCGCTTCTGCATCGTCGTCGGAGTCGGAGAGATCGAAGTCGGCGCCGCGCTTGCGGCGGAGCATGCCGCTGTTGATGTCTTTGTAGAGCTTCTCGACGGCCTTTTCGTCCCTGGCTCTCTCCTTGTCTCTACGAAAGGGTCAGCCACCAAGTCCGTTCTATCAAGGATGATTAACTCACGCGAAGAGCTGTGCCAATCGTCTTTCATCAACCTTGACCTCTCCATGATCCATCATGGCGTTGACGTCCTCGTCTTCCTCGCCGCTATCCTCATCACTAGCACCTCCGAGTCCGGCATATTCGTCTTCTGATTCTTGAGCTTGCTCTTCCACCATGCCTTTGGCCTCGCTCTTCTTCCTATCAAAAGCCTCCTTGGCAGCTACCGCTTTTGAAGCCTTTCTGGCTTTCCTCATTGCATCAAAAGCATTAGTCGTATCATTGATGACGTCTCTGTCAAGAGTCATGGCTTGGCTCTCGTCCAGGTCTGATATGTCTTCTTCTATTGGCGCCCGTCTTTGAAGTCGGCCCCTCTTCTTAATCGGCGAAGTATTACCAGAGGCGCCAGATAGAAGCACTGTATTCACCGTTGAAGGTGGTTCAGACGCTAATCGCTGCGGAGCAGGGGAAGACAGTACAAATCCGACGTCTTGAGTTGGATCAGGAATCTCAGATATCTGAGAAGCCATGACCAGGTCCTGGGTGTCTCCTAAGGTATCGATCTGTATCAGCGATTGAGAGAAGTGGAGATCGATCTCTTTAGATGTGTTTGTTTCGGGCTGTAATAGATCATTTTGGCTGTCTTCTATCATTTGTAAAGAGTCATTGTTATCATAAAGTGGAAAATTGGGCTCAGGCACAGTGTCAAGCAGTGCCATGGAGTCTTGCTCTTGGTCGTCCTCGCACGACTGCGTTTGCGTGTCTGCCATTGTAGCCGCGAAAGCCTGCGTCATCCCCATTGGCACGACACCAAAGCCCGTCTGGCCTTTAGGAAATTGCGGCACCTCCACGGCAGGGCTAGTAGGCGTTCGTGGTTTCTCTTCAACTTGCTCATCGTCGTCGTCATCGATTACCATCTTGTTCCTGCGCGGGCGCTGAATTTGAGCCTTAGAAAAGCCATCATCCTCATCACTGCCGTCATCAGTCTCGATGCCTTCGTCATGCTCATCATCCCCGTCCTCAGACGCTGCATCGTCGACAAATCCATTTGTTGTGGCCCGATCTTCCTCTAGCGAGATGCCACCGCCTTCGGCATCGTCCTCATTGGCCGAATCCTCTGCAACTGATGCCAGCACATCAATTTCTTCGTCTTCTTCTGATCCAGAAAGCTCTACTTCGGGTTCATCCCCTTGGTTATCGTGATAGTCTTCATCTTCGTCACTGCTATCTGGTAGATCATCGACCTCACCATTTGCAATTTTCGCCTTCTTTGCCGCCCTTTTCTCCTTCTGCATAATCTCTTCTCCCTCTCTACGAGCTTTCTCGAGCAAGTCTTCCACTTCTGCTTGATCCTGCTGCCTCTCTTCTGCTGTTTGCACTATGATACCTCTACGTTCCAAATCCTCGATTTTGGCTGCACGCTCTTCAACAGCTTGCTGCCTGGCACGTCTCTGTAACGAGGTTTGCATGTCGGATAACGACATCGTTGCCTTTTTCCCACGCATTTGCTTGTTTGGCGAAGTTAGATGGGCAAGCGCTCGCAAAGTCTGTAACGAGCGACCTTCTTGAACTTTGCTGGCCGGCAAGCGGTCAAAAACATCGCGCTTTGAGCGAGGCTTCTTTAAAAACGAAATTTCGAGATCGCTGTCTGAGTCTAAGTCTATGTCTGTAGCTCGTGAAAAAGGGTTTGGCGGGCGGATTTTGAGCGGTGGCTGCGTAAAGACTGTCTTCTTGCTCTCTCTTATATTCGAAGTCGTTTGGTTTTTAGCGTGATCGACCTCTTTACCTTTGCCTTTGTCGACATGATGAGATTGAGTCATTATTTCAAGCATGCTTGGAAGCTCATCCTGCCTCTCGGCGGGGTCGGCTTCCATTTCGGTATTCACATTGTGTTTGTTGCTATCATGATATAGGGGCGCAACGGAGTGTTCATCAGCATCGATTGGGCTGGTAGGAGGTGACTGCTGGTCTGGGATAACCTCCATGTCAGATGCCGGCGCTGAGCTATCGGCGGTAGAAGAGCTCAGTTGTTGGGCAGCTTCAGCCACAGGGGTTCCAGACGTTCGAAAATTGAAGCGTGCAAAGAGGCTATCTTTAGTAATCTTTTTTTTCGTCCTTGCCTGATGCGCCAGCTGCATGTTACGACTCATACGCTGTGTCTCGCGATTCATCTCCTCGACAGCCTTCTTACTTGCTTTGCGTGTTGGTCGTGACTGCTGGGTCAATCTCCGATCCGTTAGTTTGTCCTCGTCAGACAAATCCCTCCCCGAAGATGCATCTCTCGAAAGCTCCTTTTCGAACGACCGCTGTTTGGCTATTCTTTCCTTCCTCAGCTCGTCCTGTTTTGCTTGCTTTGCCTCACGCTCAGCTCTTACTCGAGCAACAAGTTCTTGGACCCGGTTGTTACTATGAGGATCACTCGGTAGGTCAGAGTCTGAGCCACTCGCGGCCACGGCCTCGTTCCTAGACGTCTGGGAAATCGGCGCTTTTTCAGGTGTCAAAAACAAGCCTGGAGTGGATCTTGGACTCCTTGCTGGAGACTGGACGTCCTCTGATGGGAGGCCCACGGGTTCCTGTTGACATTCGAATTCTGGCTGTCCCTTTTCTCCTGTGGCCTCGACATCATTCTCATCTTCTTCATGTGTTTCTCTTTCGATTTTCGATCCTCGCGACAAAAGCTTCTTTCTGATTCTGTTGTAAGCATTCTCCTCCAGGCTGTCCTCCTGGCCTGCGCTAGAATCGTCCCTCGCGGTGTTTTGACCCTTGAGGCGTGCTGCTAGCCTGCCCCGAGGGATGAACAGAGGCTCTTCGTCCTCTTCCTCATCGTCGTCGCCATTTTCAGACCCCTCTGAATTCAAAGCGGCTTTTGGCTCTAATTGGTCCCGTTCACGAACTTTTCGTGCATTCCCAGCAATTGAAGATAGTGGAGCTCGAGAACGATCCGTGGGTTCTGACGGCAGGTTTGTATCAGAGTCATCGTCGTCGATTGCCGCTAACATTGCCTTGACTTTGCTCCTAGGTGTGAGCTTTTGCGGCGATGTACCATGACGAGACGTTGAGGGTGTGGAAATGGTCGAGCGCGCGATTGAACGTGCGGGCGTAGTTGGGAGAGACATCAGGGTGCGTATGGCCACCTGGCCGACTTCGCGGTGACAATGCTTTTTAGAACGATTGTCAAGGTACCTACTATCTCCATCGACGAGTTTGGCGTACCGCGTCTGTAAAACGCGTCATCAGCAGCCCTACGGTAGCGCGTTTTCAAAGGCTTGGCATTAAATGCGCTAATTCCCCTCGTTGCGAGTTTCATTTTTTTGACACTCAGCAAAGTGACACCTTGACAGCAAATATGACAATCGATGATTAGTTGACCCCGTCGGTTCAAGCGCTGATCCCATTGTGTACTGCTATGGTTCTACATAATAGGTAACTCTTCAAACAGTCTTGTCTCATCCGGTCTTTAAAGACGGGCACGGCGTTTTTTCAGGATAGGAGGCCGCCTCGACAGATTAGCGAGCGAAAGGAGAATCCGATCACTACCAATCTCTAGCTACTACAATCGTCATTGATCAGGAGATCGTTGCGGTGGGACTTCCTACTATTTATAGGCCCCGTCGGAGACCAAGACTGTGAACACTTCTTATGTCTCTAGGCCAAATCACTGCTATCGCCAAGGATCATGTTGACGTGAAACAGTAACAGCAGGACAAAGATACCGGTGCCAGTCTTCGAAGCGCCTCATTATCAGTAGGAAATATAAATGTCGCGACCTTATCACGGCGTTTTCACCATTACAACGATCCAGGCAGCTTCGTGATCTTGGAGAGGTAGCAATTCTCAAGTGTAAGAGTAGACTGCTATTACAACTGCACCCCAAATCCATTCCTTCGACTTCAATTGAACTTTTCTGCCTTTGAGCAGTCGAACCCATGTCCTTTAGAACCCTAGAGAATCAAGCGTGTTTGCATGTCTCCAAGCACCTTCTTGGAGATATGAAATGCTGGCTTCAAGAACACGCTCTCCGGGCAGCTCAATTCCCACGCAGCCCTCAATTCAGCTGTCTCCGCCATTCGACGAATTCCCAAGGCTCCGTGAGCTTCCACCCAGTCTCGCCTAGTGTAAACGATCGCATCGTTGAGATTCCTGCTTCCCTAAGTGTTCCATCATTACCCTTCTCCTCTCGACGTTGGAATTTCACGATAAACTCCATCCGGTCCATGAAACCTTCGACACCCAGCTTCATGAGGCGTTCCTCTAAGTTCTTGATTACGAAACGGCTATCCCGGAGCTCGATTCTAAGACGCTGAAGGTTCTCCAGGTTGCCAATTGCGTCCTGAATCAATTGCGGAGGGGAATCGCTGCTTTCCAAGATTTGCACGGTGCTTACGAGGCTCCTGTGGTGCGGCGCAATGACTCCAAAGAACTTTTTCATAATATAGCGCATTCCTACGAAATTATGCGTGCCGTAGAAACTTTTCGCGGCTTCTCCGGAGATTTGACGATTGACAGAGAATAGAGCAAGCAACTTTGGCGGGACCAGGAATATCAATGTCTCTGCCGTACACTTTCGGGCAATTGTGTTTTCTTCTTCCCGGCCATCATCGTTGTCTTCATCCACAAACAAATGCCAGTTTGGATACACAAAGTAGTAAATTCGGTCTCGAAGCTCTCTCGGGATTCCGAGTAGATTTGCTGAACTCATGTTTTTGTAGAAGAGCGGAGAGTCGTGGAGAAGTGGCCTACCTGCCCGAAAGGTGTCAGACTACAAGTATTGAGCTGATTAGGTTTGAGGTGTGGCTGACTAGTCATTCACGAACTGTCATCAGCACCAAGAAATGCAGTTTGTCACTACAAGACTCGATAGGATTGACACTTACCGATGGTCGCTTACTGAAAAGTAAAGCAGTAGCAAGTGGCCACTGGTTCTCTTTGATCAAAAGCCTTACGCACGGAAAAGAAACGGTCGAAGTGCCAAGCCGTCTGTCGACCTCGCGGTGTACACCAAGCCCATCACGGAAGCCGGTCAACAGGAGAAGTCCGCATTCCAATGACTTAATATCAAAATGACAGTGGCTTTGGGTGAAGACTGGCCGTACTATGATACTGTCGCGAAGAATAATGTCAAAGTCGTTCTAAGCTGGGGTTGAGTCTCGACTCAAGCTCAAGTCCGCACAGGATGTCTAGTATTATTACATTGAACAGCTTTCACTGGCCCTTTCGGACGGATTTCATTGAATGCTCTCTAAGCTCCCATTTCCAGGTCTAGCTAGGCTACCACACGAAATCTGACTCTCATCAAGAACAGACGCAACAACAGTCCTATTACTCCCATCCACCAAATGCACCGTCATCATCCCCTCATCAACGGCAACCTTATCATCAACTCCATTAAGGCAAGGAGGCCCATTAACAACTCCAAACTGCACATCAACCCACTCATTCTGCAAAATCCACTCCCTCCCCAACGTCGGCTGTGCCCCCGACCTCGGAGTCAAGCAATAATTCCTAATATTATAAGCCGCATACAGCACAGCGCTAAAGGGAAAGACATCCGACAGCGTCGGCGGCGGCGCCGATGACCCAGGCTTCGGCTGCCAGAGCACCAAAATAGTACACCACATTCGAGTCGGGGGCCTGAAATCTGGTCCTTGGCCTAGGAACGCCAGGGGAAGTTGAAATGCACCTCTAGCTACGGGTGCGCCGCTCCATATGACGGGTAGTGGGCCGCATTGGGCGTTGATTCTTTCGAGGCGTTGGATGGCGTAGTTGCAGGATGAGAGGGATGGGAGGGTCCAGCGAGGGACTCTTGGGCCGCAGATTGGGTCGGCGGTGGAGAGGTTTGAGAAAAGGGAAATTGTGAGTAGCAGTAATAGTAACATTGCTATGGATTACAGCTAGCCTGGGGTAGGTTTGGTAGCGTGACTGAGGCTGGAGGGGTAGCTTGAAGCGCGGGTTCGCAGCTCGTTTGAATGCGGAGATCGCATGTCGCAAGGATCTTGCATATCCATGTGTAACATCATCATGCACGCAATTATTTTCAGTATCAATGCATAGGCGCACCTAAGATTAGGAGTTGACAAGCAGAGTGAGTAAATATCTTCCGAATGTTTTTCTTGCTAAGTTGTATAGTACATAAATAGACAGTGGAAATGATCATGTCTTACCGAATTGCTAATGTACTCTGCCAAAACACCGCCAACCATCATTGACCTCCCAAAGACTTTTTCCCTCTCAGACCTGTAGTGAGACATACCTGACTTCGAGGCAAATGGTTTCTTGAGTAAGCTCTTGTGTTAATCATTCAATTCGACACCTAGCGGACGGTTCAGGATACTTCTCGTGCCGTTCATGTCAACCGTATGGCTATGTAAAAGGTGCTGAGAAAGACAAGCAGGCCTTCCTGCTCCATCAAACCTTTCTTTTTCGGTCGGAAACGGTAATTCCCTGGCAAGATTTGTATGGCACCGACACGACACAGAAACGAATGCCGTGAATCTCCATTCTGCTCCATTTTTTATATAACACCAGGAGGGTCCTCCCTTGGGGCGCGAATCGAAACAAGCCACAATTGTGGTCGAGCTTCACGTCAGAAGCAGACCCGACTTTGTACGTTGGACGTACCAATCCAAAGATTGGGACACATCTCATTGACAGGCAGCGATTGCAGTGAGCTTCGCGACTCGTTAAATCTGAGCAACGCGAGACGGCAGATTGCCTTGGTGGCCATGTCAGAGAAAATGCACAACTCCAGAGCCTCTTCCATTTCAAGGTATTGCTCGTCGGAACATAGCACTGTAAAACCTATACATCGCCAAGATCCCTTCCACTGATTGGAGCTCATCATCCGCGCTATCATTGTCTTTGATTAATGCCCCGGCGCCGAGAAATTATGGAGCCTCGATGCGATGTCCCATTGATTCTGTATGCTTGAAAAAGTAGCTGATCGAGACCTCTTCATATCCCCGCTTGAAATGATTTTGGCGAGTCGAGTGTTTTGAGATGTAATGTAGTAACCGCAGCCGCTGCTTTGGGACCTCATTCTTGACATCTGGACAAGCACACGGGCGCAACCTTCCTCCAGTACGGATCTCAAGAGGTATGTGTGTTAGGGAGATTTTCGTCTTTGATTGTTCCTTTTCATTGACGGGTAGGTCATTTCCTAAATTGATAGACTGATAGATCCTGATCTCTCAGCAGGCTTGAGGCCAACCTTCTCGTGCCTCGTTGTCCCTTTGACTGATTGAAGGGGATTCAGGAATAAAAGGGACTTAGAAGATTTGGTGTATACTCTCCACGAAAGCATCGTACATGTCTATGAACGTGTCTTTGAGGTCCTTGGAAATTGTAGAAAGTGTCGAGATCGGACACCCCAGATATATATCATAAATCTAACTTCCGAGAGTGAATAACTCATCCAAGAATGATCTTTCCAGGACAAGCACCCGCTTCTTTCTCTTCAACCGCTGATCTCGAGGAGACTGAAGTAAACTTTGTACCGTGAGAAAATTCGTCCAGTGCTTTCATTCTTCAATCTGTCTGTCAACGCAGATGGCACAAGGGAAGAATTCGAGGAGAGATGTCGCCAATTTTGATAGCTTGCGCCCAAGACTCAGGGAGCTTAGTTTGCCTCCCCCAAATTTCCGAGTTTTGTTTAAACCAAAGCACAAGATGCGGAAAAACAACGGACTTCCGCCAATGGGTGTGGCCCTTGCCGGACGTATGCACGCCTCTTCCACTTAAGTCTTTGGTCTCAGGCTCTCAGGGATGCTTGACGATATTCAGATTTTCAGAAACCCCGATTAGTGCTGTCGATCTCGGAGTCTCTTGCCAATTTGAAGTGAGGAGAATGGAGAATCAAGAAGGGTAATGTCCCCGATTTTGATAGACTGTCTCATTTGGGGAATGAATCTCGGATTTGCTCCCCCAAGGATCCGTGTTTTATTCAAATTAAGGTGCAAGATGTCGAAATCCCAAGAAAATGTCATCAAAATGGGTGGGCCTTGCAGGATGTGCACCCGCTTTTTTCTCTTGGTTGTTGATCCCAAGAATCTTGACGATGTCTATGTCGTCAAATCTCCTTTCTAGTCCTGT